>Ga0134125_10000231_pt1 | contig 79851 bp, 64 predicted proteins | sample KB31751_FD_96464 | JGI IMG/M metagenome (GOLD analysis project Ga0134125, IMG submission 96464) | Terrestrial soil microbial communities with excess Nitrogen fertilizer from Kellogg Biological Station, Michigan, USA - KB3-175-1 | ecosystem: Environmental > Terrestrial > Soil > Unclassified ... | reverse complement strand
TCCAGCCCTACCGTAAACCGGCTCCCCAGGTCGGGCAGCCACTCCACATCCGCATGCAGCAACGGACTATCCTTCTTGACGGCCAGCCCGATCACCATGACCACCAGTGTCGCCAGCGATGACAACAACGCCCAGCCCCGCGCCCCCTTTTCACTTCTGAAAAAGAAACCGACCAGACCGGTGACCAGCGGAATAGCAATAAGTAATACTGGGATCATATTATTTCTTTACGAACAGTTCAACTAAAAATAGGATGAGTATCCCTACCACCATCAACAACACATAACCTCCGACCAGCCCGCTCTGTAACAACCGCAGCTGCCGGCTGCCGTATTGCACCAATTTCCCAACCCCATTGACGATCCCATCCACGATATGCTTGTCGATAAAAACGAGCACCTGCGCCAGGATATCCAGCGGCCGGACGAACACCGCATTGTAGATCTCATCGACATACCACTTGTTCGCCAATACTTTTCCGAAACCCGCAGGCTCGCCCAGCTCCGGCTTCCTGCCGAACCGCGCCCATGCCGCTATCGTTCCGATCAGCGCGACCACCACCGATATCACGATCAGGATGATCCCCATTCCACGCTCCACTTCCGCGCCCCCTTCTCCGACCACCGGTCCTAAATACCTTGCCAGCCAATGCGCATTCGGGGCAAACACCGCCGGTATCCCTAAAAAGCCAGCCACAGCGGCCAGCACCGCCAAAACGACCAGCGGCAAAGTCATCGCCACCGGGCTCTCATGCAAATGGCGCGATTGGTCATCCGTACCGCGGAATGCCCCCCTGAACGTCATCGCATACAACCGGAACATATAAAAAGCCGTCAGCAACGCAGTGAACACGCCCACCCAGTAATAGATAGGATTTTTCGCATACGCCGCCGACAGGATCTCATCCTTTGAGAAAAAACCCGAGAAAGGCGGTATCCCCGCTATCGCAATACATCCGATCAAGAACGTAATATGTGTCACGGGCAGCCGCCGGCCCAATCCCCCCATCTTCCGCATATCCTGCTCGCCGCCCATCGCATGGATCACCGATCCCGCGCCCAAAAACAACAACGCCTTGAAGAACGCGTGCGTCATCACGTGAAAGACGGCTCCGGTATAGGCGCCGACGCCCAATCCCAAAAACATATAACCCAGCTGGCTCACGGTCGAATACGCCAGCACTTTCTTGATATCGTTTTGCTTCAACGCGATCGTCGCAGCCCACAACGCCGTCGCCACCCCGATCACCGCCACCACCGTTTGCGATACGGGCGCCAAATCATAGAGTACATGACTCCTCGCAACCATATAGATGCCCGCCGTCACCATCGTCGCCGCATGGATCAACGCCGACACAGGCGTCGGACCCGCCATAGCATCGGGCAACCAGGTATACAAAGGGATCTGCGCCGATTTACCCGTGGCGCCCACAAAAAGCAACAACGTAATAGCCGTCACCGCCCCAACGCCCACTCCCGACGCCTTGCCGAACACATCCCCGAATTCCACCGACCCGAAATGAGCGATCATCAAAAAGATCGCGACCAGGAAACCCACGTCGCCGATCCGGTTCATGATAAAAGCCTTGCGCGCCGCATAACCGTAATCTACATTCTTGAACCAATACCCGATCAACAGATATGAGCAAAGTCCAACGCCCTCCCAACCTATGAATAGAATGATGAAATTCGAGCCCATTACGAGGAGCAGCATCGAGAAAACGAACAGGTTCAGATAGGAAAAATACCGCGCAAAATGAGGACCCGCCTCTTCATGCATGTAAGCTGTGGAATAGAGATGGATCAGAAAGCCTACCCCCGTAATGATGAGTAAAAATAGGGTTGACAGCTGGTCGATCTGAAACGCAAACGGGATATGCAGCTTGCCGACGCTGATAAAGTCGAACCAGGTCACCGTTACAGCCTGGAAACCTTCCGCCCGCGCATCCATGAAGATCATCACACTCAGCACGAAGGAAGCCAACACGGTGCCGGACCCGATGATCCCGGTCATCGATTTCGACAGGTAATTCCTGAAAAGACCGTTGATCAGGAATCCGGCGAAGGGCAATAAGGGGACCAGCGTAGCAAGTAGATTCATAAAAGTTCTTTCGGCGCCCCCCGGAGGGGGGCGCCGCTTCTTTAGTGTTTAAGCCGATTCAAAAAATTCACATCCGTCGAATGCGTATTCCTATACATCATTACAATGATCGCCAAACCCACACTCACCTCCGCCGCCGCTACCACCATGATAAAGAATACAAACAACTGCCCGTCGATACCCGCATTCGGGACCGCGGCGCCCAGCGCGTGATGATGCATCTTCGAGAACGCCACGAGCAGCAAATTCACCGAATTCAGCATCAGTTCGATACACATGAAAATGACGATCGCGTTGCGACGCGTCAGCACACCCGCCACCCCGATACAAAACAACGCAACCGATAAAAAAATATAGTAGTTGATTGGCATATCCAAAGTCTAACGCTGCGCCCGGTTATCCCCCGTACTCTTGCGGCCCCAGCTTCCTCTTCTCATCCCCCTTCCCGATCACCACAACCCCCACCATCGCACTCAAAAACAGCACGCTGCTGATCTCGAACGGCACCACATAATCATGGAACAGGCTGATCCCAAGGTTATGGATCAACCCGATATCCCCCCTATTCATCTCCGCCACCTGCGCCTTCAGATCGGCCCTCTTCAAAGCCGCCACCAGCACCAGCAACAACGCCCCACCCGTGATCACCCCGGCAATCTTCAACCAGCCGTTCTTCTGCGGCTCGGTATCGGCATTCAGATTCATCAGCATGAACACGAACAGGAACAGCACCATGATGGCGCCCGCATAAACGATCAGGTTCACGATCGCAAGGAACTGCGCATCCAGCAATACATAATGACCCGAGATCGCGAAAAACACCACGACCAGCCACAACACGCTATGTACGGGATTCTTACTGATCACGACGAAGATCGCGCTCAGGATCGCCAGGATGCTCAAAAACCAGAATAAAACTTGCGTTACTCCCATTTTATACAATTAGTTTGAGTGGTGCCGCTCTTGGCTTTGGTCCCTTTCGCCGCGCGCCTTCGCATAAGCCTCCGGCTCGGTCAACGGATTCGGTATCAACAATTCCTCCTTCCCGTAAATAAACCCTTTCCTCGTATAATTCGCCGGCGCAAACGTCTCCGACAGATACACCGCATCCTTCGGACACGCCTCCTCGCAAAGCCCGCAAAAAATACATCTCAGCATATTGATCTCGTACTTGGCCGCATATTTCTCCTCGCGATACAAATTCTCCTCGCCCGGCATCCGCTCCGCACCCTCCATCGTTATGGCCTCCGCCGGACAGGCCAGCGCGCAAAGACCGCAAGCCGTACAACGCTCCCTCCCCTCTTCATCCCGGTTCAACACATGCAGCCCGCGAAAAACACGCGAGAACGGCCTCGTCTTCTCCGGGTAATTGACCGTCGGCTTCTTCTTGAACATATGCCCGAAGGTGATCGACAACCCCTTCGCTATCGCCGGCAGGTACAGCTTCTCCCACACCGACATCGGCTTGCGATCCACCGCCACCGCTCTATTCGTTAACGTACCCATAATTAAATCGTTTTCGCGCCCGGCCTCCCCTCGCGGCGCAATTTACCTAAATATGTGCTGGGAATTCGCCCATCTAAAAAATAGCGAATTCCCAGCAATTCGCTCATGTCTGCGCCTACGGCGCCTGACCTTCGTCGGGGCTTCGTTCCTTGCCCCTCCTCGGTCGTTCCCTTCGCTTCGCTCGGGAACCTTCCAGGCGCTAGAAGTGCCAATGATCCATCCGCAACAATACCAGGAACCCCGTCACCACCATATTGAACAGCGCCAGCGGGATCAGCACATGCCACCCCAGCTTCATCAGCTGATCATACCGGAACCTCGGTATCGTCCACCGCACCCACATAAAGAAGAAAATAAAAATCACGATCTTCAAAAAGAACACGCCCCCCTGCGCCAACGCCACCCAATTCTGCCCCCAATGCCCCACCAGCGCCGCATCATTCACGAAAGGAATATCATAACCTCCCCAATACAACGTCGCCATCACGGCACTGCTGATGAACATATTCACATACTCTGCGAACAGGTAGAACCCCAGCTTCATCGAACTGTACTCCTGGTGATACCCAAAGTTCAATTCATTCTCGGCCTCCGACAGGTCGAACGGCGTCCGGTTACACTCCGCAAACGCACAAATCAAAAAGATCAAAAAACCCAGGGGCTGCACCAGCACGAAGTAGTGACCCGTCTGCTGCTGCTCGACGATCGTCTTCAAACTCAGCGTACCCGTGATCATCAGCAGCGCAATGATCGAAAGACCCATCGCCAGCTCATACGAGATGATCTGCGAGGCCCCGCGGATCGCCGCCAGGAGCGAAAACTTATTATTGGACGCCCAGCCCCCGATCATGATCCCATAGACACCCATACTCACCACGCCGAATATATACAGGATGCCGATATTCACATCCGCTATCTGCAACGACACTTCCCGTCCCCCGATCACGAAATGACTGCTCCACGGCACGACCGCACTCGTCATCATCGCCGTCAGCATCGCGAGCCCCGGCCCGAGCACAATTAAGAACCGGTTGGAGTTCAACGGTATGATCTCCTCTTTCATGAACAGCTTCAACCCGTCTGCCAGCGGCTGCAAGATACCCCCCGGTCCCGCCCTGTTCGGCCCGCGCCTGTCCTGCATGAATGCCGCCACCTTCCTTTCCGCATACGTCTCATACATCGCCACAAGGAGCGATATGCTGATGATGATCAGTATCAGTATGCATTTCTCGAGCAACAAAAACCAGTCGGTAGCCAGTAAAGTCAAAGTCATCGGCTTAATTTTACTTTTCCAGTTTGTCCGTATCCCAGGGGTTACCCGCCTCGACACCCGTCGTCCCGCGAGGCTCATGCGGCTCGAAATCGGTCGAGTGCGCCGGTCCCTCTATTTTCGACAGGTCTATCTCCGGTCGATTCACTTCGCTAACCGAATGTATATCCATCAACAGCCGCGGCTTCCTCCCGTCCAGCACCTCGTACAACACTTCCTGCGGCTGGCTCACGCCCACATAATGCCCCTGCGAGATCACCGAATGCCGGCTCACTTTGGTCGGCCCCTCGATCACCCAGTCGGACGTCTTCTTCTTCTCGAACCGGCACTCATTACAGATCCAGTCCTCCACTTCACCCCACTGATCCTTCCGCGCCGTGACACGGAACACTTCCTCTCCCCGGTACCACAACGTCACATTCCCCTTGCATTTCGGGTGATTGCAATCCCGATGCGCATCCACGGGTTTCAGGAACCACACCCTGTTCTTGAACCGGAACGTCTTATCCGTCAGCGCACCCACCGGGCACACGTCGATGATATTCCCGATGAAGTCATGGTCCAGCGATTTCTGGATGAACGTGGCGATCTCCGACTGGTCCCCCCGGTCCAGCACCCCATGCTCCCGGCGTTCGGTCAATTGATCCGCCACAAACACACACCGGTAACACAGGATACACCGCGTCATATGGAGCTGGATATACGGACCCAGATCGTGTTTCTCGAACGTCCTGCGCTTAAACTCATACCGCGTCCCCTCCTTGCCATGTTCATAGCTCAGATCCTGCAACGAGCATTCCCCCGCCTGATCGCAGATCGGGCAATCCAGCGGGTGATTGATCAGCAAGAACTCCACGACACCGTTCCGCGCGTCGATCACCCTCTCGCTTGTAATATTTTTGACCACCATGCCATCCATCACATTCGTCCGGCAGCTGGCCACCAGCTTCGGCATCGGTCTCGGGTCCGCCGTGCTCCCCGCAGCCACTTCCACCAGGCAGGTCCGGCACTTCCCGCCGCTACCCTTCAACCTGGTGTAATAACACATGGCCGGCGGCGCCACATCCCCGCCGATCCTACGGGCCGCCTGCAGGATACTCGTCCCCGGCTCCACCTCGATGGTGATATTGTCGATCGTAACCTTGAATAGCTTTTTTTCTTCCGCCATAATAATTTGTTTAAGCCGTTGCCGCTTCCAACGGATCCGCATAGTGCGCCAGCCCATAATTCCTTACCAAACACTCCTTCGGATTATCGACATGCCATTCGAATTCATCCCTGAAATGCCGTATCGCCGCCGCCACAGGCCATGCCGCCGCATCACCCAGCGGACAGATCGTATTTCCTTCTATCTTCCTTTGAATATCCCACAACAGATCGATATCGCTTTTCTTCCCTTTCCCATTCTCGATATTCCGCAGTATCTTCTCCATCCATCCCGTTCCCTCCCGGCAGGGCGAACACTGCCCGCAGCTCTCATGCCGGTAAAACCTCGCCAGCGTCAGCGTATGCCTGACCACACACTGGTCTTCATCCAATACGATAAAACCGCCCGATCCCATCATCGATCCCTTGGCAAAACCGCCGTCGCTCAGGCTCTCGTAGTTCATCAGCCTGGTCTCGCCCTTCGCCGTCTTCAGGAGCAGGTTCGCCGGCAGGATCGGCACCGACGAGCCCCCGGGGATACAGGCCTTCAGCCGCTTGCCGCCGGCAATCCCCCCGCAATATTCGTCCGAATAAATAAACTCTTCCACCGATATCGTCATTTCGATCTCATATACCCCAGGCTTATTGATATTGCCGCAGGCCGAGATCAATTTCGTACCCGTCGATTTCCCGATACCGATCTTCGAATAGGCTTCCCCGCCGTTATTGATGATCGGCACCACGGCAGCCAGCGTCTCCACATTGTTCACCACCGTCGGACAATCCCATACCCCCTTCACCGCCGGGAATGGCGGCTTGATCCGGGGGTTGCCCCGTTTTCCTTCCAGCGATTCGATCAGCGCGGTCTCTTCCCCGCAGATATACGCGCCCGCGCCCGTATGGACATAGATCTCGCAATCGAAACCCGTACCCAGTATATTCTTTCCCAGCCACCCACCCGCCTTCGCCTCCGCGATCGCCTGTTCCAGTATCTCGGGTATCCAGGCATATTCGCCCCGGATATAGATATAAGTGCTCTTGCTACCTAGTGCATACGACGATACGATCAACCCCTCGATCAGCAGGTGGGGGAGGAATTCCATCAGGTAACGGTCCTTGAAAGTCCCCGGCTCCGATTCGTCAGCGTTGCAGACGAGATAACGCGGTATGCCTTCCGGCTTGGCCAGGAAGCTCCACTTCATACCCGTCGGAAAGCCCGCACCGCCCCGACCCCTGAGACCGCTCTTCTTCACCTCCTCCGTCACCTGGTCGGGCGTCATATTCCTGAGTGCCTTCTCCACGCTGGCATAACCGCCCTCGCGGCGATACACATCATACCCCCGGATCCCCTGCACATTGGCCTTTTCCAATAATAGTTTCTTACCCATGTTTAATTATTTATCGCGGCCTTCTCCCGGCACTCTTTAATGATCGCATCCACCTTCTCCGGCGTCAGGTGCTCCCGGAAATATTTCCCCAGCTGCATCATCGGCGCATAACCGCAGGCTCCCAGGCACTCCACCGTCCTCAACGTAAACAGCCCGTCCGGCGTCGTTTCCCCGACCTCGATCCCCAGCCGCTGTTTGATATGCGCAATGATATCGTCACAACCCCGGACCATACAGGGACCCGTCTGACATACTTCGAAAACAAAACGCCCCACGGGCTTCGTATTGAGCATCGAATAAAAGGTCGCCACTTCGTATACCTCGATGGGCTCCAGTTTCAGCAGACCGGCCACATAATCCATCGCATCGACGCTCAGCCATCCGCCGAACTCTTCCTGCGCCAGGTGCAGCACCGGGATAACGGCGCTCTTTTGCTTCCCCGCGGGGTATCGGGCGACGATCTCATCGACCTTCTTCAATTTATCTTCCGAAAACTTAACCATAGTCCAGCTATTGACAGCGCCAGCCTCGCGGCCGGCCATAAATTTTAGGCGTCCATTTCGCCTGCGATTAGATTTAATGAACTCATCACGATGATCGCGTCGCTCAGCATCGCCCCCTTCGTCAATTCCGAATAAGCCTGGTAATAGATAAAACACGGCCTCCTGAAATGCAACCGGTAAGGCGTCCGCCCCCCATCGCTGATCAGGTAGAACCCCAATTCTCCATTCCCCCCTTCCACCGGGAGATAGACCTCTCCCGGCGGTATCTGCGTCTCGCCCATTATGATCTTGAAATGCCAGATCAGCGCTTCCATCTTCGTATATACATCCTCTTTAGGCGGCAAATAGTATTCGGGCGCATCCGCATGATACACCTCCGCTTCCGCACCCTTCATGTCCTGTATCTTGCGATAGGCCTGCTCGATGATCCGCATCGACTGCCACATCTCTTCCTCGCGGACGAGGAACCGGTCATAGCAATCGCCGGTCGATCCGACAGGTATATCGAATTCGAAGTCTTCATAGCTGCTATAAGGGCTATGCACCCTCACGTCATAATCCACCCCCGCAGCCCGCAGGTTCGGTCCCGTAAACCCATAATTAAGAGCCCGGTCCGCGCTGATCGGCCCCGCCCCGATCGTCCGCTCCATAAAGATGCGGTTCCGGGTGAACAGGTTTTCGAACTCCTTCAGCACCGCCGGGTATTCAGCCATGAACTTCTCCAGTTTCTCCCACGCCGCATTGCTGAAATTCCGCTCGAAACCGCCGATACGACCCATATTGGTCGTCAGACGGCTCCCGCAGATCTCTTCATATATTTCATAGATCAATTCGCGATACTGCATCACGTACAGGAAACCCGTAAAGGCCCCGCTGTCCACACCGACCACCGAGTTGCAAATGAGATGATCCGAGATACGCGCCAGCTCCATGATGATGACCCGCAGATAATCCACACGCTTGGGCAGCTTCAACCCCAGCAACTTCTCCACCGTCAGATGCCAGCCCATATTGTTGATCGGCGAAGAACAGTAGTTGAGCCGGTCCGTCAGGGTAGTGATCTGATAGAAGGGTCTGCGCTCGGCGATCTTCTCGAACGCCCGGTGAATATACCCGACCGTCTGTTCCGCCGATACGATACGCTCCCCATCCAGCTCCACGATATTCTGAAACACCCCGTGCGTTGCCGGGTGGGTCGGCCCCAGGTTCAGCGTGGTAGTGGTCTTCTCGATGCTTCCTTCCGGTAGCTTGATATGTTGCTCTGCGCTCATCTTAGTTTTTTTATTGTATCGGCGGCCAATCCCTCACCAACATCCTTGCGACGCTCCCTTGTACCGTATCACCTTTCTCAACTCACCTTCGTCGTGTTGGTATCCCAATCCTGTTTCTGAGGCCCCTCTCCCGGCGTCCCGCTCGCAGGAGTCCTGGGCTCATTAGCCTCTCTCGGCGTTTCCGCAGGACCCGCACCGGCAGCCGCAGGCAGTTCGCCGCGTCCAAACATCGCATCATCCTTGTCGATCCTCGTCTGTTCTTCCAGCGGATACTCCTTTCTCAAAGGAAAGTAATCCATCTCATCGACATTCAGGATACGTTTGAGGTTAGGATGCCCGACGAAGTTGACACCGAAAAAATCGTAGGTCTCCCGTTCCATCCAATTGGCAGCGGAATACAGCTGAGTAGCGGTAAAGATATCGGGCTGTTCGATGGAGGTAAAGACTTTTAGACGGAGACGGATGTTATCGACCAGGTTGTGCAGATGATAAACGACCGCCAGTTCCCGCCCGGCCTGTCCCGGGTAGTGCACCGCCGTCAGATCGGTGAGGAACCGGAAGCGCAGCTCCTCGTCGTCAAACAGGAACTGCAGCACTTTCAAATTCATTTCCTTCGGCGCCTCGAAGGTCAGCAGACCGTATGGCTCTTCAAAATGGGACAGCTGCTCGCCGAATTTCGCTATAAGACGCTCTTTGATAGTTTCATTGCTTAACGTAGTTCCCGGCATTTCTATTCTTTATTGTATTCCGTAGCTCTGGAGTAGTTCTTTATACCGATCGCTGTTGCGGCGCCTGATACTTTCTTTCCCCACCAGGTCCTGTATACGCATAAATCCGTCCAGGATCGCCTCCGGTCTGGGCGGACAACCCGGCACATAGACGTCGACAGGCACCACCTGGTCGATCCCCTGCAATACCGAATAGGAATCGAAGATCCCCCCGCTGCTGGCACAGGCGCCTACCGCCATCACCCAGCGCGGCTCGGCCATCTGCAAATACACCTGCTTGACGACGGGACCCATTTTCTTGGCAATAGTGCCGATGACCATCAACAGATCGCATTGACGCGGGGAAAAACCCAGGCGTTCGGCGCCAAATCTCGCCAGATCATAATGGCTGGCCATCGTGGCCATGAATTCGATACCGCAACAGGACGTTGCAAACGGCATGGGCCACAACGAGTTCTTGCGGGCCAATCCAACCACGGTGCTCAGACTCGTGGCAAAAAAACCTTCGCCCGGGTAGCCCTCGGGCATATCGGCCATACCAATATTATTCTTGATATCGGCCTTGATAGGATGAATATTGAATCTAACCGGACGTGCCATAACCTAAAATTTACTCCTCCCAACGCAGCGCACCCTTCTTTATTATATAGATAAATCCTGCCAGGAAGAAACCTACAAATAGTAACACTTCCCAAAATCCATTCCACCCCAATACGCGGAAATTCACCGCATAAGGGTAGAAAAAGATCACCTCCACATCGAACAGTACAAAAAGTATCGCAACCAGGAAATATTTGATGGCCATCGGGTGACGGGCATTGCCCACACTTTCGATACCGCTTTCGAAGTTCTGAAGTTTTTCCGCAGTCTTCCTCCTGGGTCCCAGCAAATGGGTGACACCCAGCACAAGACCCACAAAACCAAGAGCGAACAACAACTGGACACCGATAGGAAAATAACTGAAGGAAGTATTGACATTGTCCATTCAGCAAATGTAAGCCAGCCCGCTTAATTTCCAAAATAAAGGGAGCGGCCCGCCTTCGGCGGGCCGCTCGTTATCAAATACATATCATTACTTCCTACCGTCGTTCCCTGGTCCCCGCCCCCGTCTTGGGTTTAGCAGCCGGAGCCACCCTGCGGGGAGGCCGCGTCAGCAGCTCGATATATTTCTGGGCGTCGGCATTCGACGGTTCCACTTCCAATATCTTCCTCAGCCAGTAAACGGCCTGCTGCTTGTCATTCTTCGTATTGTTATAATAGAACGCCAGCCGCGAATACATATCGACGACATACCGCAGATACAGGGACGAATCCTTCGAATTCGCCGCCTTGGCGATCGAATCCTTCGCCCGCCCGAACTCCGCCAGCTTTATCTCCGCATCGACCGCCAGGCCCTGCGACCCGACCGAGTCGTCCTGCCCAGCCTTACTTCGCATACACCACAGATAGCCATACACCTCATCGGGATATTTTGACTCATAGATGCCGCAGAATATGCTATCGGATGTCTTGTAATTGCCCGCCTGGTAGTTCGCGATACCCCAGTTATAAAGGTCGGCGTTGGTGGGGTTCTTCTTGCTGTTATAAGTAATGGCCGCCAGGTCCGCGATCGCCGCCTTATTATTCAGCTTCTTGGCCAGGTCCGTAGCTTCCGCCAGGAACTTTGCCTTCTCATCCGGCAGCGTATCCATCTGGATAGCCTTCTCATAATCCCCAAAAGCCATATTCATCGTCGCCGAATCGGTCTGCTTGCTCTCGATGTGCCCCTTCTCCTCAAAGTCCGCAGGCAGCACATTGGCAGGCGACTGCTTCTGGAAATACAGGTTCATATACTGCATGGCCGTAGTAGGATCGTTCAGCGTGTCGCTTGCATAAGCCACCATCTTATACATCCGGGGTTCCACTTTGTCGCCGAATTCCTTGATCAGACCCAGGGCCTTGGTCTTGGCATCCGCAAACTTGGCGGAGGCATACAGAAAGTCCGTCTTCAGATATTCCTGCTGGGGACCGGGATCTGTATTGGCAATGTATTTATCCAGGTATCCGGCTGCCTTGTTGACATCCCGGAAATACCAGTAATAAAACAGCTCGTAATACGCCGGCGCATACGCAGGGTCGATCTGGATCGCATCCTCGAACGCCGGCAGAAAGAATTCCTTGTTATTCTGCGTCAGATAGATCTTGCCGATCTTGTACTTGGCCTCGGCCAGTTTCGGGTCCATCGTCAACGCCTTCTGATAAGCAGTTACGGCATTGCCGCCATCGATCAGCTTGCGATAGGCATCCCCCATCAACAGGTACGTTTCCGCATCGTTGAAATGCTTCACCTGGGTAGCCTCGGACAGCTTCTGGATGGCATATTGCGCATCCCCCTGCGGGGCATCGATATTATTGTCGGCAATCGCATTGAAAATAGGGATATCCTTGTTCTTCGTCAGACTCAGGGCCTGCTCGAAACGGGCACGCGCATCCTGCGTCTTACCCATCCGCAGCTCGCAACCACCCATCCCGACCAGCAGCATGGGAGCGCTCCCATTGGTCTGCAGGGCTTTGGAATAGAGATCGCATGCCGCAGCGGAATCCTTCGTGGCAAAAAGGGTCTGTCCCTTCCAGTAAATGGCCTCGATATTGTTGGGATTGGAAGCCAGTATCTTGTCAAACACATCGTTAGCGCTCTTATACCGCTGGTAATACAGGAATTTCCTTCCCTGCTCCACCGATTGAGCGAATGTTACATTGCAGAGACCTGCAACGCCTGCCACCAGTAAAAGGCTGTTTCGAATCGTCTTCTTCATTACTTTAGTCTGTTTAGAAGTGTGTAAATTTATATATTTATTGGCTAATCTGCACATCCCTGATCTGGAAACTCATACCCACCGGCCACATATAGCTCTTGCTGAAGATCAGCTGCCCGCGTTCGAACTGCAGAAAATTGACGAAGTTGCTCCCGATGCCGCTGAAATTCTCCTTTAATATATAATACAAACTCCGCACCAATGGGTACCGCCTGAGCGCGATATTACCCTGGTATGGCCGTACATTCGTCGGTCCCAAACAGCTGACACACTGCAACGCCGCCACTTTCACCTTCTTGCTGAACGTGGTATCGTTCGGGTCGGTCCGGTCCCCGATCCAGCTGGCCCCTACAAATCCGACCGCCCGGGGATTCTCTGCAACATAATCGACGACGGCCTCAGCACCCCGCGCCGCCATCACATTTTTCCCCAGCGGTTGTCCATGCAGGATGGAGTCCATCGCAAACCGCACCGTACTCGTCGCCGTGACGCCATCCATCACCGGCTGATGGTCCGTATCCTTGCCGCTGAGCATGTCCTGCAGTTGCCTGATCGAAAAGATCGAGTCTTTCGAACGGTTATTGACGATCACCGCTACGGCATCGAGCGCCAGCACGCCATAACGCGGACGCATATGGAACGAGTCCTGGTAAAAATCTTCTTCCTGCACCGTAAGCCCCCGCGTTACGAGGACCAGGCGGGTAGAGTCTGTGGTCAGGTCGCGCAAACATTGCGCTTCCGGCTCATAGTCTACGATGATATGCGCATCGGGAAAGGAAGATTCGAAAACTTTGATCTGGGAATCGATGACGGGCTTGAAGGATTCATCGACACTGATATGTATCGTCCCATGGGTGGGCGTCTCCTGGGACCCCCCTTTAGTATTGCTCTTGCAACCGCCCAACAACAGGCAAACCGCTACTCCTGTCAGAAAACCTTTACCAGTCATTAATTATAGTAATTTTTTCTAGCTCCGCGGTAGATCCGGAAACCGCCGTACAGGATACATAGGCCGCCAAACAGATACCGGAAATCATCGCCTATCGACAACTGCAGCCCGAACTTCGGCGCCAGCAGAAAAAGGATGCCAAATCCCAAAATAATGATCCCCATGCCAAAATCCATGATGGCGCGCATCAGCGAATAGCCCTGCTTCCGTCTGTCCGGTCTTTCCGGAGCCTCGTTTTCCATAATTTGTTATATCCTTGGTCGGGCAAATTAAGGAATAAACCCCAAAATGTCCACCTAATTTCCTCCTTAGAGATGCCGGAGGCATCTCGCCCGAAGGACCAACATTAGCCTGGATGCGTCCCCTCTCCATTTCCATAATACCATCTTGCCTTTACCCTATCTACCACCCCACCATCGCGCCGCATTCCTTACCTTAGCCCCATCTCTCACCCCACCATCGCGCCGCATTCCTTACCTTTGCACCCATCTCTCACCCCACCATCGCGCCGCATTCCTTACCTTTGCACCCCATGAAAGTCCTCTTCGTTTGTTTGGGTAACATTTGCCGCAGCCCGCTCGCGGAAGGCATCCTCCGCCAGAAAGCCCGCGCCGCAGGCCTCGACTGGGAAGTGGACAGCGCCGGTACCAACGGCTACCACACCGGCGAAGCCCCGCACCACCTGTCCCAAAAAGTCGCGCATCTCAACGGTATCGACATCAGCAAACAACGCGCCCGCCAATTCACAGCCACTGACTTTCAACACTTTGATAAAATTTATGCCATGGCCGGCGACGTTATGGACGATATGCGCAGAATAGCGGGTCAGCAATTCGAACCCGAAAGAGTCTCCCTGCTGATGAGCGAAGTCCATCCCGGCAAGGACGAAGACGTCCCCGATCCCTGGTACGGACCCGAACCCGGCTACCACGAGGTCTATCGATTGATCTCTGTTGCCGCCGATCGCATCATCGCCAAATACGGACAACCCGTACCCGGCTCCGCCAATTTCACCCAATCTCCCCCAAAGCACTCATGAGCAAGAATAAACCGTCTCTTCCCCAGGGCACCCGCGATTTCGACCCGGCCACCGTCCGCAGACGCCGGCACATCTTCGATACCATCCGGGATGTCTTCGAACTTTACGGTTACCAGCCGCTCGAAACCCCCGCGATGGAGCAGCTAGACACCCTCATGGGGAAATATGGCGAGGAAGGCGACCGGCTCATCTTCAAGATCCTCAACAACGGTCTCGGCGATCCGAAGAACATCGACAGGTCCCGCGAAGCCTTCGAAAACGTCCTCAACGGCCGCAACGATGCCAACCTTACCGAACGCGCCCTCCGCTATGACCTTACCATCCCGTTTGCCCGCTTCGTTGCCATGAACCACGCGCAACTGACCTTTCCCTTCAAAAGATACCAGATGCAACCCGTATGGCGCGCCGACCGCCCCCAGAAAGGCCGCTACCGCGAGTTCTATCAATGCGACGCGGACGTCGTCGGCAGCACGTCCCTGCTCAATGAGGTAGAACTGGCTTCCATCTATCATACGGCTTTCAAAAAACTTGGCATCGACGTCGAGATCCATATCAACAACCGCAAAATCCTGGCCGCGCTGGCCCAACTTTCCGGTGGCGCCGACAAAATGACGGATATCACCATCGCGATCGACAAGCTCGACAAAATAGGGCTCGAAAAGGTGAAAGCCGAACTCTCCGAACGCAGACTCGATGCCACGCAGATCGCCACGATAGAAAAATACCTCGCCATCACCGGCCCCAACGAAGAAAAGATCGCCGCGCTCCGCACCCTCTTCTCCGGCAACGACACCGGCCTCCAGGGCATCACCGGGCTCGAAACTATTATGAAATACTCCGGCGTACCTCCTCTTATCCTCGACCCTACACTCGCCCGCGGGCTCAACTACTACACCGGCGCCATCTTCGAGGTCACGGCCAAAGGAATAAAGATGGGCAGTATCGGCGGCGGCGGACGTTACGACGATCTCACCGGCACCTTCGGCGTCCCGGGCATCCCCGGCGTCGGCATCTCCTTCGGCGTCGACCGGATCTACGATGTCATGGAAGAGCTGAACCTCTTTCCTGCCGACATCCACACCGGTTCCCGGGTACTATTTTTCCATCTCGGCGAATCGGAATCCCGCGCCGCCTTCGGTCTGTTGCAACAGCTCCGCGCCAATAAAATCCCCGCCGAGCTCTATCACGAACAGGCGAAATTCGACCGGCAGTTCAAATACGCGGAAAAGAAAGGCATCCCCTACGTCGTCATCCTCGGCAGCGAAGAGCTGACCACCCGCACCGTCAAGCTGAAAGACCTCCGTACAGGCAGTCAAACGACCCTGACGTTCGAACAGCTCTCCCAAAAAACCGACTTTGCATAACCGTCTTCCAGCCGTGGACATACTCCCCGAAATCCACTTTGCATAACGGCTCAAATGCCCTATCTTACCCGTATGAAAAATACTCTCCGCCTGCTGCTGGCGCTGCTGCCTATTATAACCTTCTCCCGTGCATCGGCCCAAACCGTCAATCCTCTTTTTCGACATATACCGGCCGATGCCGACCAGGTCTATCATATCGATCTGAAAACGCTCGCCCCGAAACTCGACTGGTCGTCGATGTCTTCCTTGCTGAATGAAGTAGGCAAAGGCAAAAAAATGCCCATCGACATCATGTCCCTGATGAATTCCGGTTGCGATTTCCACCAGGACGTCTTCATCGCCCGCTCGAACATCTACCAAAAAGACAGCGTCAGGTACACCACCGTGATCGCCCATCTCACGGACTCCGGAAAGTTCGCCGCCTTCCTGCGCTCCACCGCGCACGACTTACATTTCGAGCACCTGGCGGGACACGAGAGGGTGGCCGTCGACAATAAGAATACAGCCTTCGCCTGGAACGACAAGATTGCTGTTATGGTCACGGGCGCCCTTCCGAAGAACGCGGATCCCGTCGCACCGTCGGACCACCACCTTGCCCGTAAAGCCCTCGCCGCCCTCCACGGCTCACCAACATCGTATTTCACGACCGACACCCGGTTCGCCACCGTCTTTTCCAATGACGGCGATATGCAGGTATGGAACCGTCACGCAGGTAATATGGGAGCGCTGACGAAAATGGTACAGGGCGCTCCCGGCGGCGCCAACGCCTCATTGAACGGTCTGGCGCAACTTGCCGCCAAGTCCACCGAAGGTCCCACATTCGGCACGCTTCGTTTCGAACCCGGAAAGATATCCTTTCACTCGACCCGGGTGCTTTCCCCTAAAGAGCTCTCCGATCTGCAACATGTCGCCGGTCAGGGCCTCGACAACGACCTCGTGTCCGCAGTCCCGCCCGGGAAATTGATGGGTCTGGCCGCCTTGCATTACGATATAGCCGCCATCATCGACAGCCTGACCGGAAAGATACCGGCGGATAGCCTCAAAAGCATGCTTGGGAAGAAAGGTCTCGACCTGCAGGACTTCCAGCATGCGCTGAAAGGCGATATCCTGTTCCTGGCCTTCGAACCGGAGAAGAATGCGGACGGATCGATCTCTAAAAAACCCAGTTTCTATGTCTTGCTTTCGGTCGACGATCCATCCGCTTTTAACCGGATCGCGGGCGGATTGAAGATCGGGGACGCGAAGACTGCCGGCAGTGACCCGGCCGCCGACACCACGCATCACGGTATCCTCTCCTGGTATGGTATGCAAAATGGCATGGCGGTCATCGGGCCCGATCCCGTCGCTATCAAGGCCTTATTCGATCTTCCCATGCCTCACGCCAACTCCGCCGGCCATCTGCTGCTCCAACATCCGCGTCCCGATATCTTCCACCTGGGCATCGACATGCAAACGACCGCCGATTTCCTCACCACGATAATGAAGAAGGGCGATAGCATCCCGGCTAAGAACCAGGTGCTCCTCGATGCCATCCGCGAGATGGACGTCCTGCTCGTTTCGTCCGGCGGCACGAAGGATGGAGCCATGGAGTCGGACATCCAGCTTCGTATGACCGACAAGGATAGGAACGGCCTCGCAAGCTTGCTGGCCATCGTCGGCAAACTCTCCGCCAAACCAGCCAAGCCGCAGCCATGAAAAGGTTAGTTCCCAAACATCCCCTGGCCATTCGCTGGATGCATTGGATCAACTTTCCCGTACTGTTCGTGATGATCTGGAGCGGGATGCTGATCTATTGGGCCAACGACGTGTACAAGATCCACCTGGGTCGCCGGGTCCTCTTCGGCTTTTTCCCCGATTCGTTCTATAAAGCGCTCAACATCTCCCACCGCCTGGCGGAAGGAATGGCCTTTCATTTCCTGTTCATGTGGATCTTCTTTTTGAATGGGATCATCTATGTCGCCTACACCCTGGTCTCCGGCGAGTGGCGTTATCTTTTTCCCAACCGTCATTCCTTCAAAGAGGCGTGGCTCGTGCTGCTCCACGATCTTCATATCAGGAAAACCGCCCCTCCCCAAAAAAAATACAACGGCGCGCAAAAGATCGCCTATACCGGGATCATCATCATGGGCATCGGCTCCGTCCTGACGGGCATCGCCATCTATAAACCCATCCAATTCGCCTGGCTCACCACGCTGTTCGGCGGCTATGGCAACGCCCGCGTCATCCATTTCGTTCTTACGCTGCTGTATTGCCTGTTCTTCCTTATTCATGTCCTGCAGGTCATCCTCGCCGGCTGGAACAATTTCCAGGCCATGGTCACCGGCTTCGACGTAGTGCGCGACCCCAAAAACCAATCCCATGAATAAGCGCCCATCCCGTCTCGCTTCTTTCCGCACCGCCCTCCGCAGAGCGACTGGCTTCAGCCGCGACCTTACGCCGGAACAACAGATCACGCGCCGGTCCTTCCTCAGCTTTTCTATCTTCACTGTCCTCGGCGTGGCAGCCTGGAGATCCTGGTTCTGGCTCAAAGATTCGGCGACAAGCAACGGCGTGCAATCGCCACTGCGCAAAGGCCTCGACGCAGATGAAAAGATCTTCAAACATACCCTGTCTCCGGACCACCTCGCCCCAACCTGGCCCGGCCCTGCGGGCGTCCGCAATGTCCGTTACAACGGCGGCATCGGCCTCGGCGCCAAAAACTTCGACGCCGCAAACTGGCGCCTGCAGGTGACCACACTCGATAATCGCCGGCTCTCCATAAGCATCGACGATCTCCAACGCCTTCCCTTAACCGAGTTCGCATTCGAATTTAAATGTATCGAAGGTTGGAGCCAGATCTCCTGGTGGGGCGGCGTAAAATTCAGCGACTTTGTTCAACATTATGGTCTTCAGAAAGAAGCGGCCCTCGGCTATGTCGGCCTCGGCACCCCGGACGACGAATACTATGTAGGCATCGACACGCCCAGCGCCATGCATCCGCAGACCCTGCTCTGCTACCAGATGAACGGCAAACCCCTCGAGGCTCGCCACGGCGCCCCGCTGCGCCTGATCATCCCTATCAAATACGGCGTAAAAAATCTCAAGCGCATCGGCAAACTCTATTTCAGCAACGACCGCCCGCGCGACTATTGGTTCGAACGAGGTTATGACTACTATTGCGGGCTGTAGCTATACCCATTCATAATCGTCCCCACCGCGCCCTCATTCGGGGCGCCCATACCAAATCCCAATCATTTAACGATACCCGTACCGCGCTTTGAACTCCTCCAGCTCGCGTTCATTCAGATGCTGGAACAAATAAGTCCTTCGCGATCGGTTCCTTTCCACAAACGGCACATGCATTTTATAAAACTCATCGAACACCAGCCCCAGCTGCTGCACGTGCAGCTTGCTGTCGAGATAGAATCCAACCACGACCTTCGAGCCGCCGGCCTTGAACCGTACATCATTGGTCATCCCATCCGATTTGGCGCCCGCCACCATCGCGCCGTCATTCATATAAAGGCCATTATAGGCCTCGATATTAAAGTCCATATCACTGATCATCCGCAACGGATAATGCATGCCCCCAACGCTGATACCCTCCGGGCTGACGACCAGCTCTTCTCCTGAGAACCCATAGTTCCGCACGTCACCGCGTGCGATCACCGCGCCGAGAATGACCACGGCAATCCCTCCGCCAAAAACATAGGGGATATAATCCTGCATATTGGGAATGAAAGCGAACACCAACGACGAGACCGCAATGAACAGCCCCGCATACGCGATATAGGCCCGCTTGTTAGGCTTCCTGATGACGATCCTGGTACGAAATTCCATTCTCTAATTTACAAATTTTCATACACGATCGCAGCCCCCTGCCCAACCCCTACGCACATCGTCGCCAACCCATGCCGCACGCCTTTCCGCCGGCCCATCTCATGCAGCAACGTCGTCGAGATCCTTACCCCGCTGCAGCCCAGCGGGTGCCCGATGGCAATCGACCCGCCATTTACATTAACGACGGCAGGGTCCAGCCCCAGTTCGCGCATGCAGACCAGCGCCTGCACGGCAAAAGCTTCATTCAGTTCCACCAACTCCAGGTCGCCGGCCGAAAGGCCCGCCCGCTGCAACGCCTTCTGCGTCGCCGGGATGGGACCAATCCCCATGATCGATGGGTCCACACCCGCAACCGCCATACTTACGATCCGCGCGCGCGGCTTAAGCCCAAAACGCTTTACCGCCGTCTCGCTCGCCAGCAACATCGCCGCCGCCCCGTCATTGATCCCTGCCGCATTGCCCGCTGTCACCGTGCCATCTTTGATAAAGGCCGGCCGCAACGCTGCCATCTTCTCCATCGAACTATGCCTGGGTTGTTCGTCCCTATCGAAAAAAATCTTCTCCTGTTTACCCCCCAGCACCTCCACCGGCGCCAGCTCCGCCTCCCACCGGCCTGCCTCCAGCGCCGCAAAATATTTCTCCTGCGAGGCCAGTCCGAACTCGTCCTGCTCCGCCCGGCCGACCTTCCACTGCCGCGCTACATTCTCAGCCGTCTCGCCCATGCTATAGGGATGATGGAGTTCTGCCATCCGCCGGTTGACAAACCGCCACCCGATCGTCGAGTCGAATATCTCCGCATTGCGGCTAAAGGCATGCGACGCCTTACCCATTACCATCGGCGCCCGTGTCATACTCTCCACGCCGGCCGCGATATACAACTCACCTTCAGCGCAGATGATCGCACGGGCAGCATCCATGATCGCCTGCAACCCCGACGCACAGAGACGGTTGACCGTCGTACCCGCCACCGTCACCGGCAGACCCGCCAGCAAGGCCGCCATCCGCGCGACATTCCGGTTGTCTTCCCCCGCCTGGTTGGCATCACCAGCAATGACATCCTCGATCGCGGCGACATCGATCCCCGGATTGCGCTGGATCAACGCCTTTATCACGTGCGCCAACAGATCGTCGGGACGGATAGAACTCAACGCGCCGCCATATTTCCCTATCGGCGTTCGAACGGCGTCTATGATATAAGCAGTATTCATACTAGCAGATTTGCGGCGGCAAGTTACACGAATTCCACAGAACGCACAGAAGCCCGTCCGTGTCATCAACCGCTCCATCGGCCCCAGCGGGACGCCGCCCGACCCGACTTGGGCAAAAGCGCGAAGCCGCGTACCTTTGCACAGCTTAATCTTCTTTCCTATGGCCAGATTCTTCGACTCCATTCAGGACACCCACCGTGCCTTTATCGAAAAGCAAAAAATGTTCTTCGTGGCATCTGCTCCGCTCGATGCTGACGGTCACGTCAATTGCTCGCCCAAGGGCGGTGACAGCTTCCGCATCCTGACGCCAAATAAAGTGGCCTATCTTGATTATACCGGCAGTGGCAACGAAACTTCCGCCCACCTGTTACAAAATGGCCGCATCACCTTTATGTTCTGCGCATTCGATGGCACGCCCAATATCCTGCGTCTTTATGGAAAGGGCATTACCCTACTGCCCGGCAGCCCCGAATGGCCGCACCTTGCGCCGCTGTTTGGCACACACCTGCATCCGTCCACCCGCCAGATTATCATGGCCGATATCGACAGGGTACAAACATCCTGTGGTTTCGCGGTACCATTATATGAATATGCCGGCGAACGCGACCATGCCATAAAATGGGCCGAAACCAAAGGCCCCGACGGTCTCATCCAATACCGCCAGGAAAAAAATCGGATGAGTATCGATGGGCTCCCCACCGCCATGTTTTGAAATACTTACCTACTAGTAAGTAAGTGATTCTCGCCCAAAAAGCATATATCTATCGCCAACCGACGACCCTCGCTGCCAGCTTCCGCCAAAGCCCCGACAATCAGCGCGCCCATCCCGGGCACCCGGCGCCTCACCCCTTCCCCACGCTCCAGCGCCCACCTCCCCCCAAAAATTTCGTACCTTCGCGCCGTGAAACCGACGTCGACAGAGAAAAAGAACATACGCCACCTGAGCCTCAGCGATTTAGAACAATACTTCGAGGCCCTCGGGGAAAAAAAATTCCGTGTAAAGCAAGTCTGGGAATGGCTGTGGCAGAAAAATGCCCACAGCTTCGAAGACATGACCAATCTAAGCAAAGACCTGCGCCAACAACTCGCCGAATCCTTCGATTTTCCCGCACTGACGGTCGACGCCACCCAATACTCCGCCGATGGCACGATCAAAAGCCGCTTCAAGACAGCAGACAACCACCTCGTCGAAGGCGTCCTCATCCCCACCGATGAACGCAAGACCGCTTGTGTCTCTTCACAGATCGGCTGCAGCCTGAGCTGTAAGTTCTGCGCCACCGGGTATATGGAACGGAAACGTAATCTCGATTACGCCGAGATCTATGACGAGGTCGTGCTCATCAATCAACAATCCGAAAAAGTCTACGGTAAGAAGCTCTCCAACATCGTATTTATGGGCATGGGCGAACCCCTGCTTAACTATAAGAATGTCCTGAACGCAATCGAACGGATCACCGCACCCGACGGTCTGGCTATGAGCCCGCGACGCATCACCGTATCTACAGCCGGCGTAGCGAAGATGATCCGCCAGCTCGGCGACGACATGGTGAAATTCAAGCTCGCCCTCTCGCTCCACGCAGCCGACGACGCGAAACGCAACGAGATCATGCCCATCAACGAGACCAACAACATCAGGGCCCTCGTCGAAGCGCTGAACTATTTCTATCAGCAGACCGGCAACGAGATCACATTCGAATACATCCTGTTTAAGGATTTCAACGACAGCCGCCAGGATGCAGACGCTCTGGTCAGGATCTATCGCCAGGTGCCCGCCGACCTCGTCAACATCATCGAATACAACCCCATCGACCAGGCCCTTTTTGCCAAACCCGACGAGGATACCATCCAGCAGTTCATGCAGCATCTCGAAAAAAACCGCGTCAACGCCCGCCTCCGCCGCAGCCGCGGGAAAGACATCGACGCCGCGTGCGGCCAACTTGCCAATAAGTCATAACCAACTCATTCTTCACCCTTTCAGCGCCCGGGGCCCTCCTCATCGCCCCTGCTGTCTTACTCTTCGCCCCCCAAACCCTTCATACCAGTTCCCCTTTTCGGTGAATACCCCGATTTAGCAGGTATTTCCCCTCTCCCGCCATTAAACATTGGCCTCCCGCCGCCGTCAAAACCTTGATAAATCGAAAAGCCATGAACAAGCAATTTTCTTCTCTCCTCATAAAGATCTGCATCCTTGTGGGGGCCTTCTTTCTGGGGCTGGCGGCACGCTCCCATGCCCAAACCATCCCGCCCCACCGCGCCTGGCACCATCGGGGCGACGCCATTCACTTCACTCCCGAACAACGCCGGCAGCTGAAGGCCATCAACAAAGACTATCACCTGAAGGCAGCCAATCTGTTCGAACAGGACAACCTCACCTTAAAACAATACAAGTCCAGCCTCCTCGCCCTGCAAAAGGAAAAAAAGCAAAAGCTCGCAGCACTCCTGACCCCGGAACAAAAAGGCCGGTTGGCGATCCAACGGAAACGCAGGATCGAAAACGCCAGGGTCCGCCAGGCCGCGCATCTCGAGCGGCTCAAACTCCGTCTCGATCTTACCGACGACCAGGTGGCAAAGCTCCAATCCGGTCAGGAAACCTTGCGCAGCCAGGCACAAGCCATCCGCGAGAACGACAACCTCCTGCCCCAGGAAAAGAGGATACAGCTGAAGACCCTCATCGCCAAACGCAACGACACCTTCAAATCCCTGCTCACGCCCGACCAGTACGCGCAGTTTGAAAAAATGTTCCATCATCGGCCCGGTGGCGGTTTTGATCGGCCCGGCCGCCGTATCTAGTACCATGCTTCTCCACCTTCAATAGTCTGAATCCCTATCAGCCGGCCCCGAGCCGGCTTTTTTTTATGTCCGGCAGCATCCCTAACTTTCCGCAAAATTGCTACTCATGCGCGCCATCTGTCTTTTCCTGTCGGTCTGTCTGTCGATCAGCATCTCCGCCCAATCTCCCCGCACGAGCGAATCCCCGCGTCCCGTTTGGTCCGCCGAAAAAGCCAACAATTGGTATTCCACCAAAGGCTGGCTCCGCGGCAGCGACTTCATCCCCTCCACCGCCATCAATCAGCTGGAGATGTGGCAGGCCCCCACATTCGACCCGGCCGCCATCGACCGCGAGCTGGGCTACGCCGAGTCCATCGGCCTCAACTGCATGCGCGTCTTCCTCCATCACCTCGCCTGGCAGGAGGACCCCTCAGGCTTCAAAAAACGGGTGGCGCAATACCTCCTCATTGCCGCCAAACATCATATCCTCACCATATTCGTCTTCTTCGACGACTGCTGGAACGCCACCTATCACGCAGGCGCACAACCGAAACCGAAACCCGGTATCCACAACTCCGGCTGGCTGCGCGATCCGGGGAAGCTCTACTATGATGAGCCGCTGCTCGTCGACACGCTCCGCACCTACGTCAGGGACGTTCTTGAATATTTCAAACACAACACCCACATCCTCCTCTGGGACCTCTACAACGAACCCGGCAATTCCGGCTATGGCGACAAGAGCCTGCCGCTGCTGAAAAAGGTCTTCGAATGGGCCCGCGAGGTCGATCCCGATCAGCCCCTGTCCGCCGGAGTATGGACCCCCAGTCTTCCCGATTTCAATGCCTTCCAGCTGACCAATTCCGACGTGATCACATATCACAACTATGAGCCGCCCGCCGCACACCAACAATGCATCGATTCGCTCCGCCGCTTCGGCCGTCCGCTGATCTGCACCGAATACATGGCCCGTCTCCGCAACAGCACGTTCTTCAATATCATGCCGCTGCTGAAAAAGGAGAACGTCGCGGCCATCAACTGGGGCCTCGTCTCGGGAAAGACCAACACCAAATATGCCTGGGACACGCCCATCCCCGACGGCTCCGACCCAAAAGTCTGGTTCCACGATATCTTCCGCCCCGACGGCACACCCTTCGATCCAAAGGAAACGGAGTTCATCAAATCCCTGACAAAATAGGGGAGCAGTGGGCCCCAGCCGCCGCAATGGATGGGATTTTTCATACCTTTGCCGCTTCACTATAATTACTGTTGTAAAACAGCAACCCCCACGACATGAAACGCAAAACGGACAATTTCAGCAAGTTCTATAACAAAAAGAACAATGCTGCCACCAAAGAAGCCTTCCGGCAGGAAAAAAAGGCCGCCAAAAAGGAACGCAAAGAATCCATCGACCGGCATTTCGAAGAACGTCGCAAGGCCCGGGAAGCCGCCGCCGGAAAACCCTCTTCGGGCGCCACCAGCCCCCGGCCCACGAAACTTGCACCCACCGCGGCCCAAGCCGCCGCTTCGAAGGCCCCCTCCGAACAACTCCCTTTGAACAAATACATCGCCCACTCCGGCATCTGCTCACGGCGCGATGCAGCGGAACTCGTCCGCCAGGGCAAAGTCACCGTCAACGGCAAGCCCGTTACCGAACCCGGCACAAAGGTCGTCCCCACCGACACCGTCAAGGTCAACGGCAAAAAGATCACCATCTCCCACAACTTCGTTTATATTCTTTTGAATAAACCCAAAGATTACATCACGACTTCCGACGATCCGCAGGGCCGCCGGACCGTCCTCGATCTCATCCGCCGCGCTACTCCCGAACGCGTCTTTCCCGTAGGCCGTCTCGACCGCAACACATCGGGCGTCCTGCTGCTGACCAACGACGGCGACCTCGCACAAAAACTCGCCCACCCCTCGCACGAGATAAAAAAGGTCTACCACGTCGTGCTCGACAAACCGCTGACACATACCGATTTCGATAAGATTGCCGCGGGAGGCGTCGTCCTCGAAGACGGCCCGGCCCAGGTAGACGCGATCGCCTATGCCGATTCGAAAGACAGGACCCAGATCGGCCTGGAGATCCACAGCGGCCGCAACCGTATCGTCCGCCGCATCTTCGAACACCTCGGCTACGATGTCAGAGGTCTGGACCGCGTCATGTATGCCGGCCTCACGAAAAAGAACGTCCAGCGCGGCCACTGGCGTCTCCTAACTGAGAAAGAGATCCGCGTGCTGAAATATCTCAACTCTTCCATCAAAGGTTCCTCCGACCGCGCCCCCAAACATCCCGCGTCTAAATCCTCCCGACCCGAATAAACCATGCATCGCCCAACCATCCTTTTCGAAAACGAGCACTTCGTCGTCCTCGACAAACCCGCCGGTCTCCTCAGCGTCCCCGACCGCGAAGGGCGCGAGGCTTCCCTCAAGTCCATCCTCCGCGAACAATACGGCGCAATCTTCGCCGTCCACCGCCTCGACCGCGATACCAGCGGCGTCATCGTTTTCGCCAAAGACGAATCCACACACCGCTACCTCTCAGGCATATTCGAAGAACGCACCGTCGAAAAGATATATCAGGGTATCGTCCAGGGCGCCCTCCCGCGACCGCAAGGCAGTATCGACCTGCCTGTCATGCAGCACCCGGGCAAACCCGGCGTCATGGTGACGAATCGTCGCGGCAAACCGGCGCTCACCGGCTACCAGGCCCTCGAAGAGCTTGGCCTCTATTCACTCGTACAATTTCAAATCCATACCGGCCGCACCCATCAGATCCGGGTACACATGCAGGCCCTCGGTCATCCCATCGTTTGCGATGAGCTCTATGGCGACGGCCGCTCCGTTTTCCTCTCTGCGATCAAACGCAATTACCGGCTGTCGAAGTCCGAAGAACAAGAACGCCCCATCCTCTCCCGTCTCGCCCTGCACTCGCAATCGCTCCGCTTCACCGACGCCGCCGGTGCCACCCATCACTTCGAAGCGCCTCTGCCAAAAGACATGCGCGCACTGCTGCAACAGCTGCGCAAATGGAAACAGTGAACACTAGCGGGTCTCGATCCAATTGGCGGTCGCCCGTACCATCTCCGCGATCACATCCCTTTTACCCGCTTTGAACGCATGATTGGCGCCCTCGATCTTCACCAGCCGCGTCTTCCGCAGCGACGAACAAACGGAAAAGATCAGGTCCCACGTCGCCAGCTCATCCCTGGTGCCCTGTAGGAACAACATCGGCACGTTTACAAGCTTCAGATGCTCCGCCCTGTCTATCGACGGTTTTCCCGGCGGATGCAGCGGGAAGCCAAAAAAGACCAGCCCCTTCACTTCGGGTCGCGCATTCGCCGCCAGGTACTGCGATGACATCCTCCCCCCGAAAGATTTCCCGCCGGCATACAGCGGCAACGAAGGATAGGTCGCATGTGCATGGCTGATCGCCACCGCGATCGTCTCATGCGCCACCGCAGGCGTATCCGGCCGTCCCTTCCTGCCTTCCATAAAAGGAAAGTTGAATCGGAACGTACCGATGCCCACCCCCGCCAGCGCGCCCGCCAGCTCCACCATAAAAGAATGTTGCATGCTCGCGCCGGCCCCGTGCGCGAGAGTCATAATAGACTGACAGTTACCGGGAACGATATACTCTGCCGATACGGCGCCGATGGCCGGCGACACCTGCAGATTGATTGAAGTTTTCTTCACTGGTATAGTATTTGATTGGAATATGATTAAACGAGCACGATGCCCAATTTTACAAAATATTTTTTATGGCTACTTATTCCGGGAAGCCAGGCGCCTTCCCCGCTCTGGCCATCGTGCCCCTGCTACTCGTCTTTTGTCTATTTCCCGGTCAGACTTGGCTGGCGCACTTCATTCCCCGCCTTTCCGGGCTGGCTACCATCGACCCGGGGCTGATCGTCCTCGACACACCCATCCACCTGCCGGGGTCCATCGACCTCGTCCTGGTACCCGCACTTTTTCTTGCGCTGTATACCATCGTGCTGCTCGCCTTCAGCATGAGTCGACATTTGCCGGCAGGCCGGACCGTCACACATAGACTGGCTGCTGTCCTGTCCGGAACATTCTTTTTTCTGCTGAGCGTCGCCATCGGCGGACTGATCTCCTATGTGCTATTGGAACAGCTACCCGGTCGCCTCCAGCACAACATCAACGCGATAAGCGTGAACGCGGATGTCCATCTTCCTTTTCTCGGGTACAAGACCAGTTCCCTGCACGGGAATATCCTCTCGCTGCTCGGCCTGCTCGTCGGAATAGGCATATTCCTGGTGAGGATCAGCAGAGATCCCCGCTACCGGCGATCGACACCCCTGACGCGTGAGCAGAGGATGACCCCTTATCAACGAATGCTGGAAGAACGCCGCAGACCTGCGCCGCCTGCCTTCCGCTGCCACAACGAGCCGCTCTACACCCTCGAGCCCGAAGCCGTCAACTACCGCCCCCTGGCCTGATCCCGCGGTTCCGTCATCAAATCCCCCGGCCCCGTCATCAAATCCTCCGGCCCCGTCCTCAAATCTTCCGTCCCGCTACCAAATTGTTAAAATTCGCACAGCTTACGCCAAAAACAAGCAAGCGCCCTGGACCACACGGCCATACATTTAGCCAAACAATTGGCCTATGTCTCTGCGTCTTTTCTTCGCCGCCCTCTTCTTCCTCATCTTCGCCGCCCTGCCGACGAGCGCCAACGCACAGATCCTCTGGAACAAAGACGGCAATGCCTACACCACCATCGAAGACAACGCCATTGTCGAGATCACCCTCCCGGCCATGACCAAAACAACCCTCGTCTCTGCCGGGCAACTCGCCCCCCTGGGCCTTCCAACCCGCGAACGCCCCGAAGCGGCACGGTTCCGCGGTGGACGCGGAGGCGCCTTCTCATACGAATTCTCCGACGACCGCCAAAAGATCCTCATCTATACCAAACCCGTCCGCGTCTATCATGACGCCTTCTATTCCTGCTGGGTCTTCGACCGCTCAACGGGCCAGTTGCAACACGTCGCGGCCGACCGCCCCGCCACCACCGTCCTCACCACCTATGCCCTGCCCGCCGGTTATATCCTGAACGCCAAGCTGTCCCCCGACGGCAGCCAGGTCGCATACGTCTATAACAATAACATCTACACCGAAGACCTCGCTTCACACCAGTCCACCGCCCTCACCACCGACGGCAACGACAAAATGCTGAATGGCTGGTTCGACTATGCCTATAGCGAGGAACTCTACACGATCGACGGCTTCCGCTGGAGCCCCGACAGCAAGCGGATTGCCTATTGGCAAAACAATCTCGCACATGTGGGCATATTCTACATGATCGACAATACCGATAGCATCTACCCGAAGATCATTCCCATTCCTTTCTCGAAAGTAGGAACGCCTATCGCCGAAGCGCGCATCGGCGTTCTGGCCCTTGCCGATAAAACCACAAAATGGATGAACATCGACGGCGACCCCGCCAGCCACTACCTCCCGCGCATGGAATGGACCCCCGACGGCAGCAGCATCATCGTCCAACAGCTGAACCGCGCGCAAAACGATTCCAAATTGATCCTCTGCAACCCCTCCACCGGCGACGCCAGGGCCATCTACGAAGAGACCGACCCCGCATGGATCGACATCAAAGCCTTCTGGGCGCACAGCGGCGGCATCGGCTGGGATTGGATCGACAATGGGAAAGCCTTTCTATGGGCCAGTGAGAAAGATGGCTGGCGCCATCTGTACCGCATCACCCTCGACGGTCATGAAACCCTGCTCACCGACGGCCAGTTCGACGTCACGAGCATCAACGGCTGGGACGAAAAGAACAATATCCTGTATTTCGGAGCTTCTCCCGACAATGCCACACAGCGCTACCTCTATCGCACCTCGCTCGGCGAGCCCGCCCCCGGCCGCCCGCATCACGGCAAATCGACTGCTTCCCCCTTCAAACCCGTGCGTGTCACCGAAGACCTTCCCGGCACACACTCTTACGTCTTTTCTCCCACCGGCCGCTGGGCCGAACACAGTTTCTCCAGCCATCTCTATTTGCCGGCAATCGAATGGCTCGAGATGCCCGAGGGCAAACCCCTCGATCCCAAAAACACGATTGCGGAGCACCTGCGTCCCACGCCTGAAGCCAAACAAACCACCTTTTTTAAGATCACCACCGCCGACGGCGTCACCATGGATGGATGGGTCATCAAACCAAAGGATTTCGATTCGACCAAAAAATACCCGGTCATCTTCTACACCTACTCGGAGCCCGCCGGTGCTTCCGTGAGTGATGTGGCCAACGTTGGAGGGAGATCAGGCTTCTTCAATGTCGACAGCGGCTACATCTTCGTCTCGGTCGAAGGTCGGGGCACCCCCGTCCCCAAAGGCCGTGCATGGAGAAAAGCTGCTTACAAGAGCATCGGCTGGACGAATGTCAACGACCAGGCCGCAGCGGCCCGCGTAGTGCTCAAATGGCCCTTCACCGATCCCACCCGCGTGGCAGTCTTCGGCAGCAGCGGGGGCGGGTCCACGACCCAGAATCTCCTCTTCCGCTATCCCAACATCTATAAAGTGGGCCTCGCAAGCGCCGGCGTCCCGAACCAACTGATCTATAATACGATCTACGAAGAGCGTTTCATGGGCGTCCTGCCGGAGAACCGCGACGTCTACATCAAATGCAACCCCCTCACCTATGCGAAAAATCTGCAGGGACACCTGCTGATCATGCACGGCACCGGCGACCACAACGTGAACTATCAAGGCGAGGAAATGCTGCTCAACGAATTGATAAAATATAACCGGCAGTTCAAATTCATGCCCTACCCCAACCGCACCCACGGAATCACCGAAGGCGAAGGCACGATCCTCCACAAAACGACAATGATGGCCGGGTTCCTTCACATGTGGTGTCCTCCCGGCGGGCGCTGATCCAGGCACGAAACATATCATTCATTCTTATAAACCACTCCATCCTTCATCACGAACCGCATCTGCCCCATCGCATGGATATCCGTCAGCGGATCGCCCTCTACCGCTACGATATCCGCCCATTTCCCCGGTTCGATCGTTCCCACTTTATCGCTCACGCCGATCAGCTCCGACGCGTTCACCGTCGCGCACTTGATAGCCTCCATCGCCGGCATCCCCGCCTCCGTCATATAGATGAACTCCATCCAGTTCTTGCCATGCGCATAGACTCCCGCGTCCGTACCGAATGCAATCTTCACACCAGCCTTATACGCTTTCGCAAACGTACCCTGGATGACCGGGCCCACCGCCAATGCCTTTGCCGCAACCACCGGCGGGTAATAACCCGGCTTCTTCGCACTGTCGGCCACACTCTTTCCTGCAATAATGGTCGGCACATACCAGGTGCCGTGTTGCTTGAATAACGCTATCGCTTCGTCATCCATGAAAGTGCCGTGTTCGATCGACGTGACCCCGGCCCGGATCGCCCGCTTGATCGCTTCGGCGCCATGTGCATGCGCCGCAACACGCATCCCATAATCCCTGGCCGTCTCGACGATAGCCCGCAGCTCCTCATCGGAGAACTGCGCCCCCAGTCCATCCTTTTCGAGACTAAGCACGCCGCCCGACGCGGTGATCTTGATCAGATCGGCGCCTTCTTTATACATTTGCCGCACGGCCTTGATACAGGCATCCTTGCCGTCGGCCACCGTCTCCGTATATTCCGGGTCCGCATGCAGCCCATCACGGTATCCATGCGTGGGATCGGCGTGACCCCCTGTCGACGAAATGATCTTCCCAGCCGTATATACCCGCGGTCCGACCACCAACCCTTTGTTGATCGCATTCCGTAACGAGATGTTGACACCCCTTCCGCCTACATCCCTGACCGTCGTGAAACCGGCCATCAGCGTCGTCCGTGCGTAAACTGTCGAATTGAAAGCGATATCGGCCATATTCTGCGTGAACCCGCGCAACTGCCGGTCCGGACTGGTCTGATCCTCGAGATGCACATGGGCATCGATAAGCCCGGGCATCACCGTGCGGTTCTTCAGATCGATCACCTTATCTCCCGCGCTCGCCGCCGTATAACCTTTCGAGACGCCAGTGACGCTGTTCCCAGTGACGACGACCGTCATCTCCGTCAGCACCTGCCCGGTCTTCGGATCGATGAGCCGTCCGCAATAAAGAAGGGTTTTTTGTGCAAAGGCGCAACACGCCCATAGCAAAGCAGGCAGTAGTAGTAGTTTAGGTTTGGTGTTCATCCTCCGAATATAATACAAATAACGACGCCCCGCGCTTCGCGCGGGGCGTCTAACCATTCAACAAACCTCTTATTTATTAGGCTGCGGCGTAAACCTCATATACGGCTTCACCTGCCTGAACCCTTTCGGGAATTTTTTCTGCGCATCCTCATTGTTGATCGTATTGGCAATGATCACTTCCTCTCCCTGTTTCCAATCTGCCGGAGTAGAGACGCTATGATCGGCCGTCAGTTGCAACGAATCCACCACCCGCAACACTTCCTGGAAATTGCGACCCGTAGAGGCCGGATAGGTGATGATCAGCTTGACGATCTTGTCCGGCCCGATGACCACCAGGCTCCGGACCGTTGCGGTAGCAGATGCATTCGGGTGAATGAATTCATAGAGCGTGCTCACCTTGCGGTCTTCGTCGGCGATGATCGGGAAGTCCACGTTCACATTCTGCGTTTCATTGATATCGTTGATCCACCCCAGATGCTTGTCTACCGGGTCGACGCTCAGGGCAAGCACCTTCACACCTCTCTTGGCAAACTCGTTCTTCAACGCAGCCGTCTTACCCAGCTCGGTCGTACACACCGGCGTATAGTCGGCAGGGTGAGAAAACAGGATCCCCCACGAATCACCCAGATACTCGTAGAAGTCGATTTCGCCAATCGATGTAGTGGCCTTGAAGTTGGGAGCCTTGTCCCCGAGACGTAAACTCATATACTTAGATTTTTGATGTTAAGATCCGCTGACGCATCCGGCCCAATGGGTTGCCCCGGCCAGTCCGCCAACGGGAGGATAAAGGTATTAATTCTCTATCAATTTAGTGGACTTTCACATTAATTTTTTGTTTCGTCCTGCCGCGCCAGCGCTCACGGCGGCTGTACCAGCCCCCATAACTCATTGATTTTCTTTCTCATCCCCCGACCTTCTCAAAAACCGAGACGTCGCCTTCCCCACCGATCTGTCTCCTTCTGCCTTCTGCCCTCCCGCCTTCACCACCGCATCCTTCCCGAACCTCTCCTTCACATCGTCGATCGCCTTATACAACTCCGTCTTCCGCTGCGTATTCTCGAACAGATTCGTCTGTATCGCCTCCGAGGTCAGTTCGCTGAGCCGTACGCCCATCAGCCGGATAGGCGTCCCCTTGCGATACAGCTTGTGAAACAATTCCTTCGCCTTGGCGATCAGCTCGTCATCATAAAAAGTATAGGGGATCGTCGTCTGCCGCGATGTCGTCTCGAAATCGGGGTACCGTATCTTCACGGCGATACAACCCGCCGTTTTATCGTCCTGCCGCAGCTCGTATGCCACCCGTTCGGTCATCCGCACCAGCTCGGCCATCAGGAACTCCATATCGGTCTTATTCTCTTCGAATGTATTTTCTGTCGAGATCGACTTGGCCTCGTGATAGGGCACGACCTCGCTGTCATGAATGCCGCGCGCCTTGTGCCATAAATCCGTCCCATATTTCCCGAACCGCCGCTCCAGCAGCTCGACAGGCTGCTCGCTCAGGTCCCGGATCGTAATGATCCCCATCTCCTGCATTACCTGCCACGTCTGCTCACCCACACCCGGGATCTTATTGACTTTCAACGGAGCGAGGAATTCCTGTTCCATTCCTGGCGGCACGTGTATATAACCGTTAGGTTTCGCCTCCTGCGTTGCGATCTTCGAGACCATTTTGTTGGAGGCCAGCGCAAAAGAGATGGGCAGCTTCGTAGCGGAAATGATCTCCTCCCGCAACGCGATCGTCCATTGATACGGGTCATGGAACCGCTCCATCCCCGTCAGGTCCAGGTAGAACTCATCGATCGAAGCCTTTTCGAACAGCGGCGCCTTCGCGGCAATGATCTCGGTCACCCAACGTGAATACTTGCTGTATTCCCCACGCGCGTTTCCCACCACTGTGGCGTGTGGACAAAGTCGTAACGCCGTCCGCATCGGCATCGCCGAGTGGATGCCATACTTCCGGGCCTCATAGCTGCACGCTGCGACGACTCCCCGGTCGCTATGTCCCCCGACGAGCAATGGTTTTCCCTTCAGCGACGGATCGTTGAGACACTCGACGCTCACAAAAAAGGCATCCAGATCGAAATGGGCGATATAACGCTGCGGCTGCGGCATATAAGCGGCGGGCCTTCGGCCCGCCGCCTCAAAGATACTAATTTTTTTAGTGGGTCGGCGCCACACGGCGCGCGGCCGCACCCAACCCTCCTTCAAAACTTCGTCAGCATGATCTTATGCTCATCGCGATTATAGTACGCATAGATATAATTCCCCCCATTCCGGAATAAGGTTTCTCCCGCCGGCGGAATACTGACCTTCTCGGTATATTGCTCGATCCGGTCCCCGATATCGGACGGCATATCCCCCGGCACATACTGCAGGCTGGCCGAGTCCACCAGCATCTTGAACCGCGAAGACCGCACGGTCGTACTGCGGAAAAATACACCCGGCGACGTGAACACCGGCGCTCCCGGCATCATCATCGGCCCCCCGAAACCACCGCCCCTTTGCATCTGCTGCCAAGCCCCGATCGTCAGACAGACCCGGCCGCTGTCCTCAGGCGTGACCAGGAGAACCGCATTGCCGCTGACCATTTTCCGGAGCAGTTGTCGCGTCTTGGCCAGTTCCCGCGCCCCGGGGTGGTAGAAGCTGCCTTCTTGTATGATAGGCGTATTCTTAAAAGTAATATCGTCATCCCGCGCTGCCGAATACTCCTTCAGCAGCGAGCCGCTATAGAAATCCCTTACCTGCACGTTCAGCCTGTTGTCTTCTGCCGATACGAAATACAACCTGCCATTGAGCAGCATCGAATTGTCGACATAGGAATGCTCCGGATCGAACGTCTGCGCATTGTTGTGGGTAATCTTCCGGAAGTCCACCTTCTTCCCCCGCATATCAAAGCTGAACACGGCAGTCACCCCCTTCTGGTACTTGTTCATCAGCAGGAACAACGTGTCCCGCATCCAATACAGCTTATTGGGGACATGCGCCATATCCGGGTTCATCTTTTCATCCGGATCCACCTTCAGTACCGCCATCTCCCGGCTAAACCCGCCGTCAAACGTAGTCAGCGCCTTCCAGATCCCGTCTTCGAACTGGTAATGCAACGTATCGCAGGTCTTGTTTTCACCGAAATCGTAAATGGCAAACTGCGAAGCTTTCTTATTAGCGGTCATGAACAGAAAATGATCCCCCGCGCTGACCTCCTCCACCGCCCGCTCATGCCGCATCGCGAATGGCACCGTATAATCGTCACCGATCCCGTCTGCGATGTCCAGCGTCCACACATGGAGGTCCGAGATGCCCGCGGAAGCCTGCAGGAAAGCATACACCTTCCCGCCCTTTATAAAGCCGCCCAGGAACTGCTCCTCCTTCAGCCTGTTGAGATACCAATGCTGTACGACCGCCTCTTTCGTGTCCAGGAGGAACACCCGGATGCTATCGTCATTGCAAAGGAACAAACAGCTCCGCTGTTTATCGTGATCGGAGATCGTATGCAGCTCGATGCTCTTCCCGCGCCACCCGATCGGTTCCTCAAAAAATTTATCCTGCGCGCTCACCGATAACGCCACGGGCAGGGCCAGAAGGAATAGGAGTATTTTCATGCCGGCCAAAATAGAGAATTCCCACAGGACTTCCAAGCCCGTTGTCCTAAGCCCTCCGCGCCGCCAACCGGCCCCCACTCGCGTTGCCAGCGCCATTCGTTAATATTAGGTAGAACCCCTTAGCAAACCCTTACCAAATTCGGTAAACCCCAGGAAAACACCCGCCGATCCCTCGCCCCCGGCGCACGCCGCCCCTATCTTTATATCATCGAACGTTTCATATAGTTTATTGGTTATGGTTTTGGCCCTTGGTTAGCTCATTCTCCCCGGTGTCGCATCCGGGGTTTTTTCATTTCCCTCCCCCGAACATATCCAGCCGATCATGCTTCTGAAGATGTATTCCGCGACTTTCCGACAAGAATTCATGATCTATGGAATTACCGTGGCGTCAACTTGCGGATATTATTATTTTTGGAATCCACGACATAAATATTTCCATGAGCATCGACAGTAATGGCAACGGGATCATAGAACTGGGCCTGCGCACCAGGACCGTCAGTCGAACCCGGCCTGGAAGGTACTCCGGCGATAGTGGAAACATTTCCGAATATGCTGATCTTGCGAATCACCTGATTATCATAATCGGCAACATAGATATTATCGTATTTATCAATCGTTAGGGCAATGGGATAGGCAAACAGATTCGCGTCATTTACCGTCCCCTTAGTGATATATCCGGTTCCGCCACCCGCGAATCTCGTGGTCACTCCTGCCGGTGTCACTTTCCGAATCGTGTTATATACATCGTCTATGAAATAGATATTTCCCGCACCATCTGAACTCATTCCAGCTATATCGTTAAAGCTTGCGGCAGAGCCGGTGCCGTCTGCCGATCCCTGGACACCTGACCCAATAAAAGTCGACACCTCAGCGTCCGGGGTAATCCGCCGTATCCTATAATTCACATCATCGGACACATAAACATTCGCTGTGGGGTCGATAGTAATAGCGTACGGAAAATGGAATTCGGCAGCTGTGCCGGTGGCGTCTACATAGCCCCGGGTCGCGGACCCAGCGAAGGTCGTCACTACGCCAGCCGGGCTAACCTTTCGAATCTCATTGCTGCCGCGATCAGCTACATACAACAATCCGCTGTGATCAATAGCCAATCCGGTTATCAGATGAAAGCCGGCAGAGGCACCCGTACCGTCCTGTGACCCGGCACTGTCTCCCCCAACGAAGTTGCTGGTCGTCCCCGTGGCCGATACCTTCACAATTTTAGTGTACTGCCCAAGATATAAATTGCCGGAGGAATCCGAAGTGATCGGAGGAAAAAAACCGGTGATGGAAGATACACCGGCATTCCCAACAAGCGTACTGACCACATACATGCTATCCCCCGTAAACGTAAACACTGGTCCACTTGCAGATTGTTGCCCTACCGAGACCGATACCTTGCCGACCCCCGCTGCCGGCGGAACCTTTACGATAAGCTGCGAGTCCGTGGCATTTATCACCGTGGCCGCGGTTCCGTTAAAAAGAACACGGTCACCCGAAGCTGTGGTACTGAACCCACGACCGGTTATAGTATCTATGATATCACTTGTACCCGACGTCGGACTGATTGCTGAAACGAACAGTTGAGTAGATGTTCCCTGAGAAGGATCGCTACTGCTCTTATTACAGGAAAACAAGTAAAAGCTTAAAGCACACGCGACAAGCAGGTACGAATTTAATTTTTTCATCAACTGAATTTTAACCGAAAAGCACTGCAAACATAAATAAAATTCTATCCCTCGACGTCATTTCTCCAGCGCCGAAAAGCTTATCTTCAGTCAAACAAACCTCCAGCATGAAACTTCTTCTGGCATCCGCCCTTCTCCTAACCGTCATGCAGTCCCACGCCCAGGACACTTCCCGACTCATCACTTTCACCAGGGTTGAGGTTGAAGCAGAATATCCCGGCGGCACCAAAGGCTGGAACAGCTTCCTGGCCAAAAATCTCCATTATCCCGACGATGCTGTGAACAATGAAATTTCCGGGACGGTGGTGGTCCAGTTCATAGTAGATGCGGATGGCAATATCAGCGATATCCATCCGGTGAGCGGCCCCACAAAAGGCGGACTCCGCGAGGAAGCCGTTCGTGTCGTAGGGCTCAGTGGCAAATGGACACCAGCGACCCAGAACGGCCACAAGGTTCGTTCCTACAAAAAAGTGCCGCTCCAGTTCAAAATGAGTTTTGGCTGAAAGAAAATATGCTTATTTTTCGGCAACAATCCAACATGCCGATAACTTTCAATTGAGCCTCTCATTTCCCAACGACCGGAAACTCCGATATCCGCAACTTCGTGCATCCATAAGGTATCAACGTGATCTCTTCCTCTCCACCCGCCTGTACGTTATAGATCGGACTGTAGGGCGTCGGACCCGCTGACTCGTCATACAAGGTCCAGTCCGGCAAACGACGCGCCCGCGCGTGTATCACCACCGGCGCCCCGCCGGAAGTCCACGGATAGGCCGGGACCACGCCCGTATAGTGTACATGAAAGTCCTTCACGAGCGCCGCACGCCGAATATCAACCAATCCATAATTCCATGGCGTCGTCGGCCTGATCTCATCATAATCGCCATATTCGGCAGAGTCCCTTTCATTATGCACATGCGTTTCCGACTCCCCGATCTTGAGCGCAAACACCAGCGGCCCGCGTTCGACCGAGACGGCATTTTCCTGCCACCGGCCCGTCGTCAGTTGCATGGGCAACGACAGCTCGACGATATCACCCTGCTTCCATTCCCGGGTGATTACGACAATGCTATCCCCCGCCTTCAACGTCACCGCCTCTCCATTCACCTGTACGCCTGCGCTCTTACACCATCCCGGGATCCGCAATCGCAATGGAAAATTTACACGCCCTTCGACCGGGCCAGTCACCCGGAACCTCACCATCTCCTCAAACGGATAACCCGTCTCCTCTTCTATTCGCACCTCCCTCCCCCGCACTACCGCGGAAACCGCGCTCGGCGCATAGATCATAGCCGCCAGCCCCCCATCGGCCGTAGCATACCACAGGTTCTGCGTAAACTTCGGCCACCCCTGATGCATATTCGACGTGCAACACGGATAACCTGTGAACAGTCCATAACAAATATCCGTCCCATCGTGATTGACATCGAAATTGCGATAGTGCCGCGTAACCATCACCTGGTTGGCCTGCTGAAAATACTGACGGCTCATGAAATTGCTGTCTATCTGCGCAGGCAGCGCATTGAAAGCCACCCGCTCCAGCTGATCGGCATACCCGACACTTCCCGTTATGCGGATCATATTTTCCAGCGTGAACAGCATCTCGACCGCCGTACACAATTCGGAGCCCTGCGTGGCGCCATTGCCATGAATCGATTCATCCGCCCCGAAAAGCCCATATGGCATTCCGTCGAAACGACGCAGGTCGGCCAGTGCCTTGTCGATGGCATCGCGGTATTGCCGTTCAGGGTGCTGCTGGTAATAGATCAAAGGCTCCTTCATCCCTTCGGCCAGATTGACACCATGGATCGCACCGGGCGTCGACAAAAGCGCCGTATGCAGGAAAGCATCAGTATAATCGAAGGTCTGCCTGTGCAACAGATCGCCAAGCCGAAGCAGGAACCTATCCCCGGTTATATTATAAAGCCAATATACCGCCTGAAGATTATCCCCCGCGCGATAACGTGCCCAGAAGGTCCAATGATCCAGCGGCTCCTTAGGAAGCTCGGCCAGCTGGTACCTGAAATAATTCGTCATCAACCGGACCACGCGGCGGTCACCCGTCGCGGAATAATATTGCTGCAACACTTTCAGCATGACGATATGCGGCCACCAGTCGTGACAGTTGTCGCGTTGCAACCCCGGCTCCTCCGGGTAGTCATGCGCCGGCCCAAAATACCCATCCGGCTGCGCGCTGTTCAACGTCCATTCGATGAACGGCTTTGTCTTCGCGATCAGTGCCGAATCATGCAGGATGTATGCCAGCGGCAACAGACCATCCAGCCAGTAAGGCCCACGCTCCCATTGATCGCCGTCACCTCCCCGCCATCCATTTCGCGGCCCCATCACCGCCGGATACAGCTGATCCAGCCTTCCCGTCGCACCCTCCGCCTGCCGCACCAACATCTCCCGCAGCCATCCCCGCGGCTCGATGGCCCCCAACGGCAGCTCGATGAATGGATTCGGCCGCAGCGGCGCCCGATTCTGCAAAAGCCCTCCTCGCAGCCCCAACCGATCCTGCAAAAGCCCTCCCAAAGCAGCATCCCGTCCCGTCTCCTGCGCCCACAGCCGCATACCCATACTTAACAACGATCCGAAAATGACAAAACAGCGTAGTAGTTGTACCATGCCTAAAATTAGGGATTTGCGGCTTATCGTACGAGCACCGTCGTCCCATTCGCCACCTTGCGACCCCACGGCTTGAATTCCCCCTACCGATACACATCCAGCAACCCATCCGGCAACTCCACCCGAACCACCCGCGCCTTCTGATCCACCCCGCGCAGCGTCTCCTCGTGCAACGGGATCAATGCCTCCTTGCCCCCCAGGTCTATCCTGCACAACACCTGGTGCGGCTGCTCGATAACTTCGAGTATCTCTCCCAGATCGACAGTCCCGTCGATTAGCCGGAAACCAACCAGCGAGATCGGCGCCGATTTTCCCGCAAGGCCCGAAAAATCCGTCTCCCGTACCCAAACTTCTCTACGGACCATCCGCTGCGCCGCCTCCTTACTATCCAACCCTTCCAGTTTCACGAACACCTCGTCCGGCCCTTTGATCCGCGTACTCTCGATGAACCATGGCAATAGCTCATCCTTCTTCTCCTCGAGGAACAGCATCTTCAAGCCCTTGAGCTCGGTCTTCTTCCCAAGCGAATGCTGCAGCACCATCTCGCCCTGCAAGCCGAACACCGCCACCAGGCGGCCTATATTTCTATAATTCCCACTCATAAAAACAGGAGGCCGTCAGGCCTCCTGCAATAAAAATTATCAACGAATGACAACTATGCTTCCGTAGTCGCGGCGCCGCCTTCACTCTTCCTTTCCGGGCGCTCTGCGCGTTCGACCCTTCTCATTGGAGGACCACCGGGACCCCTTCTCGGGGGCCGTGTCTTGCGATTTTCTTCCTGCCTTTTCTTCATTTGGACCTCATGCTCGCCATGCCATTTCTGAAACTTTTCCATTGCGGCCGCGTCATCGAATAACCCCAGCTTCACGCCCCTGAGCAAATGTTTCAGATAGAGAACTCCTTTGTACGAAAGAATGCGGCGAACGGTATCCGTCGGCTGCGCACCCTTATGCAACCAATCCAACGCCTTCTGGCGATCGAGCTGAACGGAAGCGGGAACTGTTAAAGGATTGTACGTGCCGATCTTTTGGATGAACTTGCCATCCCTCGGCGCACGGGCATCGGCTACTACGATGAAGTAAAACGGACGTTTCTTAGACCCGTGGCGTTGCAGTCTGATTTTAACTGGCATCTTAAATAGAAATTTAAATGCGTGAACTAATAAGGTTACCTTTTTTTACCGACCGGATCCTTACGGATCGGTTTAGGGATTGCAAAACTATATATCCCAATTCACATTTCAAAAATAATACGAAAATCCGCAATCCGCAAACCACTTTCGTTAATCAAATTCCGCGCCAGCCCCCGGTTATCCACATTTCGTGAAATCACCCTCCGAACTCTCTCTGCTACAGTCATTTAGCAAACCGGCTACCAGCGCCTCTTCCATCCCGCCCCGCGCCACCTTCAGCATACGCCACAATCCTCGCCCCGCACACCTTCATCGCGCCCCGCGCTTCAACGCCCCCATCCCCATCGGCATCTTATTCATCATCTTCATCATCTGCTTCATCTGATCGAACTGTTTCAGGAACGCATTCACCTCGCTAATGTCCTTCCCCGAACCCGTAGCGAGCCGCCGCCTGCGACTCTGATCGATCACATCCGGATTATTCCTTTCATATGGCGTCATCGAATTGATGATCGCCTCCACTCCCTTGAACGAATCATCGCTGATGTCGATATCTTTTATAGCTTTTCCTACTCCCGGGATCATCCCCATCAGGTCCTTCAGGTTCCCCATCTTTTTGATCTGCTGCAACTGTTGCTTGAAATCCTCGAAATCGAATTGATTTTTGCGGATTTTTTTCTCCAACTTCCTGGCCTCCGCCTCATCGAATTGCGCCTGCGCCTTCTCGACGAGAGTGGTAATATCGCCCATCCCCAGGATCCGCTGCGCCATCCGCTCCGGGTAGAATACGTCCAGCGTGTCCATCTTTTCCCCGCTGGAAATGAATTTGATCGGCTTATTGACCGTATACTTGATCGACAATGCCGCGCCCCCGCGCGTATCCCCGTCTAACTTGGTGAGGACCACCCCGGTAAAATCCAACCGGTCATTGAACGCCTTCGCCGTGTTCACAGCATCCTGACCCGTCATCGAGTCGACCACAAACAGGATTTCTCCAGGATTCACCGCGCTCTTGATCCCCGCCACTTCCTGCATCATCGCCTCGTCGATAGCCAGGCGGCCGGCAGTATCGATAATGACCACATTCTTATTCTTCGACCGGGCTTCGCGGATCGCATTGCGCGCTATGTCCACGGCATCTTTATTTTCAGGCTCGCTATACACGTCCACGCCGATCTGCTCCCCCAACACCCGAAGTTGCTCGATCGCCGCCGGGCGATAAATATCATCCGCGACCAACATAGGCGACAACCCCTTCCTAGCCTTGAGATAATTGGCCAGCTTGCCGCTGAACGTCGTCTTACCGCTACCCTGCAGACCGGCCACGAGGATGATCGCCGGGTTGCCCCTGGCATTGAGCTCGCTTTCCGTACCGCCCATCAGCGACGCCAGCTCGTCTTTGACGACTTTGGTCATCAGCTGTCCCGGACTCACAGCCGTCAGGACCTTCTGCCCCATCGCCTTTTCCCTTACCGTGTCGGTGAACTCCTTCGCGATCTTGAAGTTCACATCGGCATCGATCAGCGCGCGGCGTATGTCTTTTACCGTGGCCGCAATATTCAACTCGGTAATGCGACCCTCGCCTTTAATCTGCTTGAAGGCTGTCTCCAGCCGTTCGGACAAACTCTCGAACATATCTTTTTGTTTTACCTGGCCACCAGTGAATTCATCCCCCGCCGCAGCCCTAAAAAGCAAAAGTGAACGTAAGCACGTTACATTCACTTTCGGGAGAACAAAATTAAGTCTTTTTTATGTCAGCCCCGCCATCCGCGGCCGCTTAATTTTAAGTGTATTTTTTCGTCGATACTTTTACAGTTTAAATTCCCAAATAACTTCTCAACATCTTCGACCGCGAATTACTTCGCAGCTTCGTGATCGCCTTATCCTTTATCTGCCTCACCCGTTCGCGCGTCAGGTTGAACTTCTCGCCGATATCCTCGAGGCTCATCGGATGATCCACCCCGATGCCGAAAAAGAAACAGATCACCTCCTTTTGGCGCTCGGTCAGCGTCTTCAGCGACCGGTCGATCTCCTGTTTTAGCGATTCCTTGTGCTCGATATTCGAGTTGGCCAGCTCCGCATTGGGATTCTCCAGCACGTCGATCAGCGTATTGTCCTCACCCTCCGACAGCGGCGTGTCCATCGAAACGTGCCTGGCGGCAATCCCCAGCGTCGAAGATACCTCTTCGATATCCAGCTCCAGTATCTCGGCCAGTTCCTCGGCGGAAGGTTCCCGCTCGAACTCCTGCTCCAGCTGCGAATAGGCCTTCTGGATCCGGTTCGTAAGCCCCACCTTGTTCAGCGGCAGACGAACGATACGCGACTGCTCGGCAAGGGCCTGCAGGATACTCTGACGGATCCACCATACTGCGTAGGAAATGAATTTGAAACCGCGCGTTTCATCAAATCGTTGGGCGGCCTTGATCAATCCAAGGTTGCCTTCATTGATGAGGTCGGGCAGGGACAAGCCCTGGTTCTGGTATTGCTTGGCTACGGATACGACAAAACGGAGATTCGCTTTTGTCAGTTTATCGAGAGCTCTCTGGTCTCCCTGCTTGATACGGATCGCGAGTTTGACTTCTTCTTCGGGACTGATCAACTCTACTTTTCCTATCTCCTGCAGGTACTTCTCCAGGCTCTGAGATTCACGATTCGTAATACTTTTCGTGATCTTCAGTTGACGCATGCTCATAGGCAGAGGTCTTTTAAAGGGTTGTTAGGTTCTAAGGTATTTGCTTTTAATAGTCGCCGCCTGCGTCCGACAGTTATTGGGTCTTCTTTCGTTGACCTTCAGCCGAACCGCCCCGCGGCGTTCATCGGATTTGCTAAAGTTTCACCTCGTTGCCGGGGCGCCTCGCGCGTCTCCTATTGGGAAAATTGTAATCGGTTTTAGTCTTGGTAAAAAACGAATTTCCTGGTCTTTTCTTATATCATTTGGTCGTCAACTGGTTCCGGTGAGTAAACAATCTCTAATTTACCGATTTTGGCAAGGATAGCCAATTATTTTACTAAAGTGTTGATTTTCACCAACGATTCGTTAAAATTTCATTAAAAACTACCCATTTGCCGCCATGAAAACCACATGAAAAAAAATTTTGACGGTTGAATTATTTTTTTATTATTGCACAGGACGGTCCCCAATGGGACTGCGCCATATCAGCAGAGGACAAAGATTCAAACGCATTAGATGAGTAAGAAACAAATTTTTACATTGGAGTATCCGGTCAGATGTTCACCCTCGATCTTATACGAATTTTTAAGCACCCCTGCAGGACTGCAGGAGTGGTTTGCAGATAAAGTAGACGAACGGGACAATGTGTTCAGCTTCTCATGGAATGGCACAACAGACAAGGCCGAAGTGACCGAAAGCGAATTCGAAAAGTTCATCCGGTTTCACTGGATGGACACGCCGGCAGAAGAGTTCTTCGAGTTTCGCATCGAAAAATCGGAAGTCACCAACCAGACCATTCTCGTCATCAAAGATTTTGCAGGCAAGGGTGAAGTCAAAGATCAGAGCCAGCTGTGGAGCTACCAGGTGAAAGACCTCTTTCACCGGCTGGGCAACTAGCGAGCGTTCTCGCCATTGCCGCAAACCATGCGGACAAGATTTCCATGGACTCTTCCCAACGATCCACCGTAAGCGCCGCCGACAATTTCAAAAATGGCAGCCCGGTCGCGAGGTCCTTCCCTCCGGTCAACGGGCTGTACGTCTCCTGCGCATGTTCATGCCGCCATTCATCGTCCGCGATCCCGACATGAAAACCCATCCCCGCAAGCCCCGCCCAATCCCTCTCCAGCGCCGGCAGAAAAAATTCCCGATACCGGCCCTTCAGATGCAGGGTCAGGATGAACGCATTCCCCCACCAGAACATCGTGCGTATCGCCAGCACGTCCTCGCGCCCGAACACCCGCGGATAATCCAGCATCACCCACGGCAGCCCCTGATAATTCTCTCCCCTCGAGATCTTCGGCGATCCGGCGCCTGCAATACCGCTCCCATCCGCGCCGCGCCATCCAGCGCCACCGCCTACACCCTCACCCGCGCCACCCATTCGAGCACTCCATTCCGCACTCCATATCTCCCTATATGCCTCACTCAGCCGCGCCATCATCCGCACCACCTTCTCCATAACGGAATTCTTCGTTAAAATCCACGCCGGATCCGTGACCAGTCGTATTTCCTCTTGGGAAAGTTGTAAATTTGCACCCACACTATTGTTTGGGCCTCCAGGCTTTGATTAAAATTAGCCCCCCGGCCCAACCGTTTAATGATTGGCCTTCGGCCGGCGGGCCTGGAGCCTGCTTAAAGATAAGAAATCCATAGCGTTGAAGCCCCTCTTCAAAAAACTCGACATCCTCATCATCAAGGCCTTCCTCGGCCCCTTCATAGCTACATTCTTCATCACGGCGTTTGTCCTTGTCCTGCAGATCATGTGGCTGTATATCGATGACTTCGTCGGCAAAGGCCTCGATACCTGGACCATCCTGCGCTGGCTGACCTATGTATCCGCCACCGTCGTCCCCCTGGCACTTCCGCTGGCCGTATTGCTGTCTTCCATCATGACGCTCGGAAACCTCGGCGAGACCTATGAACTCGTAGCCATCAAGTCCGCCGGCATCTCGCTGCTGCGGTTCCTCCGACCTCTTCTCATCGTCACCATCGGCATCACCCTGCTTGCCTTCTTTTTTAACAACAACGTCTACCCGATCGCCAATCTGAAAATGAACACCCTTAAGTACGACATCCTCGTATCCAAACCGGCATTCGACATCAAGGAGGGCGTCTTCTTCGACAAGATCGAAGGCTTCGTGATCAAGATCGGCAAAAAGGAAAAGGACGACTCCACGATCCGCAACGTGGTCATATACGAACAGAACAATTCGGGACAGCAGGATAATATGATCATCGCCGACAGCGGAACGATGGTCGTCACGCCCGACAAGCGGAACCTGATCTTCACCCTCAAAGACGGCTCCCGATACCAGGAACGCGGCAACCGCACGGGACAGGGGACCGAACTCATCCGTATGGCGTTCCGGCGGTACAAGAAGGTCATGGACCTCTCCTCCTTCATGCTCAACCAGACCAACGACAGCGCCTTCCGCAACAACTACCAGATGCTGAACATCGTGCAGCTGGGACATTCCATCGATTCGATCGCGCGCATTAACCAAACATACATCCGCCAGGCGGAGACCATGACCGCCAGCAACCTCCGGTTCCCGGCGTACCTCGATACGACCGGCTGGGACACGGTGCAGAAAAAGCCGGGGACCCGCTATCTCCTCGCTGTCGGCCCCGTCCGCGATTCGCTCCGCAAGGTCTGGACCGCGGAACGCAAAGCCTACGACTCGATCGTCAAGGCCCAAAAGTCCCTCATCAAGTCCCGGGATTCGGCCCGCAAAGCGCAAAAAGCCCTCGCCAAAACTTCCCCCGGCCACCCCACCACCGGCCAGGGCGCCAAACCTCCATCCGGCCCCATACACTCCGGCCCGTCCCCCGCCGCCCAGGTCGCCCAGGCGAGCCCCATCATTGCCCCGACGCCGCCTTCCAAAAACCCGCCCGAACCCACCTTCTCGAATATCCTTCCCGACAGCGTGCGGCTCCGCATAATGGAGAACGCCCTCACCACCGTCAACTCCGCGAAAACTTCGCTATTCCAACCGGTGGCGTTATACACCGCCGAAGAGCACAATCTGATCCAACGTCAAATGGCCTGGCATGAAAAAATGACCATGGCCGTCGCCTGTCTGGTCATGTTCCTCATCGGCGCACCCCTCGGATCGATCATTCGCAAGGGCGGCATCGGCATGCCCCTGGTCTTTGCCGTGGTCTTCTTTGTCATCTTTTTCCTGTTGAACAACTTCGGCAAGAAACTGGCCGGCCAGTACGTGCTCACCCCCGTCGGCGGCGAATGGATGGCGACCTACGTTCTCACCCCGATCGGCATTTTCCTCATCTACAAAGCCCTCCACGATTCCCAGCTGTTTAACAAGGAATTTTATTTCCGTTTGGGCCGAAAAATCAGACCTTTGTTCACCCGTTTCACTCGCTTATTTTCAACATTCAGGCCCTGATTGAACATGCAAAAAGGTCAGCAAAATATCGTAATACAGCGCTGGGTCGTCACCGTGGCCGTCATCCTCTTTTTGCTGAAGCTGATCGCCTATTACCTCACCCAGTCCGTCGCTGTACTGACCGACGCACTCGAAAGCACCGTCAATGTAATAGCCGGTTTTATCGGACTGTACAGCCTCCACGTAGCCGCCAAGCCGCGCGACGAGGACCACCCTTATGGACATGGGAAGGCGGAATTCCTTTCCTCGGCCGTCGAAGGCGCGCTCGTCCTTATGGCGGGTCTCATCATCATCTATGAAGCCGTCGTCGATTTCATCCATCCTCATCTCCTCCAGCGTCTTGACAAAGGCATCTACCTCATCGCGTTCACCGCCGTCGTCAACTTCATAGTAGGGACCGTTTGCGTCGCGAAAGGCCGGCGCAACAACTCCATGCAGCTGGTAGCCGGTGGACGCCATTTGCAAACCGACACCTACTCCACGACCGGCATTATCCTCGGCTTGTCGCTCATCCTGTACACGAACTACACCTGGCTCGACGGCGTCGTCTCGCTGATCTTCGCTGCGATCATTTTATATACGGGTTATCACATCCTTCGGAAGTCCATCGCCGGCATCATGGACGAAGCCGACGTTGCGCTGCTGCACGACATGATCAGCTACATCAACCTGCACCGCCGCGAGAACTGGATCGACCTCCACAACCTGCGGGTGATCAAATACGGCGACGTCCTGCACGTCGACTGCCACCTCACCGTGCCGTGGTACCTGAACGTTCTCGAGGCGCATGAGGAAGTCGATGCCCTCACTTCACTCATCCGCAGCCGGTTCGGCGAGGCGATGGAATTCTTCGTGCATACCGACCCCTGTTACGAGAACTCGTGCCACATCTGCACCAAAGAATCCTGCACCGTCCGCAAACACGCCTTCGAAGAACGCGTCCAATGGACCTTCACCAACGTCGTCGCCAACAAACGCCACGAAAGCACCCGCGCCACCCGCGACCAGCTCCACCTCGAATTCCCCGAACCCGCCTCCCGCCGCTGATCCCACCTCCCGATAGTCCTTTCCCTGCCGGAGGCTTCCGCCCCGCTACCCCTCAACGAGTTGCACGTCTTGCTTTGGTCAAAATTTTCATTATCTACTTCCCAACAATCCAGATCAGGCAAATCTTCGAATCGATCAAGCATCGAAAAAGCCAGACACTATCTGAACCACCTCGTCCACGCCTACCTGGGTTTCATGTATGTCGTTCCCGCCTACCGCGGCAAAGGCATCAATGAAAAGATCATCACCGCATCACCCCGCCCATCCTATTTTTTTGCCCAAAAGCCCCCTCATCCGTATCTTGTAGCAAATAAATTGACTTCCCATGTCACACACTCCCCGGCTGGCCGCCCGCCTCCTGCTTACCCTCCTGCCCTTTACAGCTCTCGCCCAGGGCGACGCACCGGCACAGGCATCCGCCCAGGCGGACAATAAAGGTGTCCATTTCGAAGACAACCTCTCCTGGACTGCCATCAAAGCCAGGGCCAAAGCCGAGAACAAATACATTTTCATGGACTGCTACACCACCTGGTGCGGCCCTTGTAAGTATATGGCAAAGACCATCTTCCCGCAGGAAGAAACCGGCGCCTTCTTCAACGACAAATTCATCTGCGTCGGCGTCCAGCTCGATACTACTGCCAAAGACGACGATCGCGTAAAATCCTGGTATGCCGACGGACATAACATTGCCGAAGATTTCGACGTCCGCGCCTATCCGACATACCTGATCTTTTCCCCCGATGGCAAGCCCTTACATCGTTTGGTAGGCTCGAGCCCCACGGCAAAGGAATTCATAACCCACATGCAATCCACGTTCGATACGACCAAACAATATTATACTCAACTGCAGCAATACCGCGGCGGCCGCCGCGATACCGCCTTTTTACGCCGCGTAGCCAAAATGTGCGCCGGTGTGTACGATCTGAAGACCGGCCGCGAGGTTGCCGATGCCTATCTGGCGACCCAGACCGATCCTTATTCACATGGCGCCCTCGAGATGACGCTCCAGTATACGCAAAGTACAAAAGACAAAGGCTTTGCCGTGTTGGCCGGTCACCCCGACAAAGTAGACGCGGTGATGGGCAACGGCGTAGCCGAACAGGCGATGTTTACCACCTTCTACAGATCCGCCATCTACCCCGCTATCCGCAAGGCGGGTTCCGGCAGCCCGGACTGGAAGGCCGTTCGCAAAGCCATCGCAGCCGACTACCCGGCGGTGGCCGAAGAGATGACGGAAAAAGGCGAACTCGTGTATTACCAGCAGAAAAAAGATTGGCCGCATTTTCAGACGAGCGTCATGAAATATATGAAGACCTATGGCGCGCATGCCAGTGCCGGCGACCTTAACGATTTCGCATGGACCGTATTCGAGAACTGTCCCGACATGACCTGCGTCAGCGAAGCCCTCGACTGGAGCAAGCGGTCCTTCGATGGCAAACCCAACGCGATGTTCATGGACACCTATGCCAACATCCTCTACAAGATGGGCAAAAAGGATGAGGCCATTGCCTGGGAGCAGAAGGCCATCGATCTGGCCGACGATGCGTCGAAAGCAAGCCTCCAGCCGAATCTCGACAAGATGAAGAAGGGCGAAAAGACGTGGAACTGATCAGCGCGATTCCGCTCCAGGCATTTTATCATCGACAGGCAGCCAAACTTCCATTTCGCCGGGCGTCCGGTTGTCCCATGAATAATAGGGTATCGCCAGCGACTCTACTCTCCTGCCGTTGATGAATGTCTGCCATCGGATCAGGTTGATCCCTCCGAGAAAAGCCGGTTCGTATTGGACCGTGAATCGAGCTTCCGGTCGGATCGTCATATTTTGAACCAGTTGGGCATTTTCTGCCGATTCGACACAATAGACCAGCGGGCCATATTGCAACGAAAGCCTACCCGAGTCTGCTTTGACAAATGGATTCGCTTCGATCAACCTGACCTTCATGGGAAACCGAAGATCGACCCTGTCTCCTTTCTTCCATTTCCGTGCTAATATGGCATAGCCCTGCACCAGTTTAAAGTCCGCTCTGCGGCCGTTAATAAACAATTCCGGCCGTTGCCAGCTCCGATCTGTATACGTATAGAGTCCTCCCGGAACCGGTCTTTCCAGCCACCCCGGTATCCGGATATGCAATTCAAAACTCGCTTCCTTTTCAGGGCTGACCTGCAGTTGAACCGCCCCATTCCAGGGATACCGGGTATGCTGCGTGATCCCAACTGTGTTTGAGCCCATTGCTATTGTCGCGGTATCCTGAATATAAAGGTTCACCCATATGGCATTGGAAGAGACCCCATAGATATAACCTCCCAAAGAAGCCAGTAACCTCGAAATGTTGGACGGGCAGCAGGCGGTCCCAAACCATTCTTTCCGCGTCACATCGCCCGGGGATGCCAGCGGATTACCATAAAAAAACCGGTCGCCGCTGAGCGAGATCCCGTCCAAAGCCGCGTTATACAGCGATCGTTCCAAGACGTCAGCATATTTAGCGTCCCCGCTAAGCCCGTTCATCCGCTGATTCCAAAATACCATTCCTACCGACGCGCAGGTTTCACAGTAGGCCTCACGGTTCGGAAGATGATAAGGAAGCCCGAATCCTTCGTTGCTTTCTTCGGCGCCGATCCCTCCTGTTACATAGAGGTTCCTGCCCACCACGTCCTGCCAAACGGATTCCAGCGCCTCCCAATACGAACTGTCGCCGGTAGCGGATTCCACATCCGCTGCCCCCGAATACAAATACATGGCCCTCACCGCATGCCCCTCGATCCTGCGCTGGGCCTTAACCGGCACATCGTCCTGACAATAACCCGGTTTTTTCCATTCGTCCCAGATCGCCCCTTTACCATATCCATGCCCTCGTTGGTCCAGGAACCATTCGCTTAATTTGAGATAGGAAGGATTATGCGTGAGAGAATACAACTTGACAAGCGCCAGCTCGATCTCTTCATGACCCGGGACCCAGTGCCTGTTCCGCAACCGGAACGTACTGTCCATATGATCGGCCATCCTGATCCCTACATCGAGGAGTTTACGTTTGCCGGTGGCTTTATAATACGCGATTCCGGCTTCGATTAAGTGCCCGGCACAATAATCCTCGTGCTTCTCCATATCTGTCCAACGCTTGTCGATACCTGTCAGGGTAAAATACGTATCGATATACCCGTCAGGCAGCTGCGCGGCGGCAATCTTGTCGATCCACTCATCGGCCGTCTTCTCCAACATCGAATCTCTGCCCATATGCAATACGTACCCGATGGCTTCCAGGGCTTTATAAACATCGCTGTCGTCATAATATTTTCCTTCATGTTCCCCCTTCCTCAATGCCGCCTTTTCAAAATTGCGGATCCGGCCCGTTTTTGTTTCTGTGTACAGGATACAGGCCCTCAACGTTACCCTGCGCAGACGGTCCAGGATGGGACTCCAGAATGAATCCTGGATGCTGACCTGTGCAAAATCCACCGGCTGGAACTTCCCGGCCGATGATTGCCCCGCGGCGGTCATCGCGGACCAGCACACGACCGCCGGCATTAAGATTCTTTTTATCATCTTGTCGCACTTTTGTAAGCTCATTCAAAACGAACTCCGGACGTGAAGTCATTCTCTATAAGGTGGGCATCCTTCACGGAAGTTACCTTTTTGCCCATGACGTAAAATCCGCGGATCTTGACACCCTTCACCGCAAACACACGCGTCCTCCCCAATATCTGCGAAGATACCCCATCCAGGGAAAATGGGATCGTGACGCCGTCGACTAATATGTTGGAGATCCTACACCGGCCGACGCAATCCCGCCAACTGTGGTCCGTTATTTCGAAGTCGATGATCCGTGGCTCTTCCTTGCCCTGAAAAACTACGTTTTCCACCCTGATATTCCTAAAGACGACATCCCGTATCACGGCGCTGTCAAACCCGCTGATAACAATAGCCCGCTTGCATTGAATGATGTCGATATCGCTGAATTCGACGTCGTGGATCAGGGGTGTCCGGGTTTCGGTTCCGATCTTCGCGGCCGCCGAGTTGCTTAAACCGATGATCTTCCTGAAACGGATGTGCGCAGGATTATACCGCGCCTGATCTTCCAATCCTTTTACGACGAGGTTGTCGTCTCCCGTTTGCATCATGACATTGAAAACATCCCCGCCGATGGAGGAGTCGAAGTCGATGCCATCGGTGTTCACCCAATTGCGCTCCGGCCTGTCATTGAGTATCTTGATGTCCTTCATGCTGACCTCCCTGCACCGGAATATGCGCGTGTTCCAGAAACAGGGATCTCTTAACTGTACACCCTCGATCGTTACCCTTTGGCAGTCGGACAGAAACAACAGATACAAGCCTTTGCCGCCATTTTTTCGCAGCCCACCCCAACCGGCTCCATCGATGGCGCCGCGCCCGGTGATCGATACGTCCGATACATGGTCCATGCGGATGAGGCTTTCCCGATAATCGCCGGGATCCGCACTGCCTTCGATCAGCGCGCCATCCTCCAGGTACAGCGATACATGACTGCACAGATTCAGCTGCCCCGTTCGATAAAGCCCCGGCGGAAAATATAGGGTCGATGGACGACCCAGCGCGGACAGTGAATCGATGACCCGTTGCAATCTCGCCGTTTGAAGACCGGTCCCCGAACCGCTCACTCCAACCGTCGTTACATCGATCGCATGACGATGACCGGCGCCGGATTCGGGAAGCTCCGCCGCGACAAAAAGATATTCCAGATCGTTTATCCTCACCACAAAATATTGCGGTCGGGCGAGACGGACCAGCAGGATGTTCCCCCGGTAACTCGCCTGTATTTGGTGCCCGGCCGTACTGACTGAATACTTCGAAATCTTTTCGTTGCAGGATATTTCGATCTGAACAGGCGACGATCCGCTGAACGCAAAACTCGTAAAATGAATGGGGACATCGAATTTCGCGATCTTTTCCACAAACACCGGCCTTTGGTTGACCCACACTTCATAAACGGGACTGCGGACTGCTCCAGGCAAAGCCCGGTAAGCGACGACACCGCCAACCGGGCCGGTTCCACCTCCGGCTAACACTGCCGCGCCGGCCACCGCCGGCGCGGCCACCCTCGACCCAAACTGCGTACTATCCGGCTGCATGTTGCGCACGACAGCCCCCGGACATCGGTCTAGCTTGATCGCTGCCTTCCGACCCTTCGTTTTCAATTCAACGTTGATTAGATTGAGCCCATGGACAAACTCACAATCCGAACCTTCTGCCGCATCCATGAATACATTTTCGAGTGTGAGCCCATCCACCGGCGCCTCCGGCAATCCATGGATCCCGATCGCCTGTTTCACATGACGGCCGATGATATTGAAATACCTGATGTTCCGTAAAAATGGCGTCCCCTCCGTCACAGGCCGCAGACTCGTATCAAGGCCGTCATAATACATATCGATCGAGATGCCCTCTGAGACACTATCCATGATGATATCATCAGCGATCAATCCTTCCACGACGCCCCCCCTGCCGCGCCCCGTCTTTACCCGCAGCCCGCGCAAGGTCCCATGAAAGACACATCCCGTGACCATCACATTCCTGACGCCTCCCGACATTTCGCTCCCGATACCGACGGCACTCCGACCATGCGCAAAGGTACAATTGGAAATGATCACATTTTGACACGGGATCCCCTTTGCCCTGCCAGCCGCATTGTAACCCGATTTGATCGCAATACAATCATCGCCGCAGTCGATATAACAGCCGGTGATCCTTACGTCGGAACAAGATTCCGGATCGATGCCGTCTGTATTAGGCGATTCGTAGGGTTGAATGATCCTCACTTCATGGATATCCACGTCCTTGCAATAGATCGGGTGTATCGTCCAGGAAGGAGAATTGGTGATCGTCACCCCGGAGATCTCGACATTCCGGCATCGGTAGAGATCGATCATTTTTGGTCTCCCCCATTGCAGCAGGCTGCCTGGCGGGTTCTCCGGCTCCCGTTCCACGAGATGGAACTTTTTCCGCATTTCATTAGTTTGCCTGGCTGCATCCCACCACATCTTCCCCTGTCCATCCAACACACCCCTGCCCGTTATGGTGATGTCTTCGAGATCGAACCCCGTAAAAAGCGACGCATATACTTTCCTGTCCAATCCTTCCCAGCTCCCCTCTATTGCGGGCGTGCCCCGGATGTCCGACAGGAAGAGGAGCTCCGCGCCCGGATCGATCTCGATGAGGAGATGACTCCGGAGAAAAAGCGGTCCCGTCAGATACCGGCCCGCAGGGAAGTATATGGTCCCCCCCCCAGTCTTCGCGCAGGCATCGATGGTCCGCTGAATAGCTTGGGTACATATGGTGCTGCCATCCGGCCGGGCGCCATATTTCGTTACATTCCAGCAGGTCTGTGCGGACAAATTTACGGAGACAGCCAAAAACAGGGACGCGCAGGCTATTTTGAACAGTAAACGCATGATTGATGATTGAAGGTCAGGGAAGAGTACTTATTGCGCCCGTCAGCCGCATTCGCGCAGTCACCGCTGCTCCCTTTTGTAGTGATAACTCATCGGGCTGACTTCCTCCGACACTGATGGCGACCACGCCTGGTGCGACGACCCTCCGGCCATCTGCCAGCACCGTTGACAGGCTCTCCCCGTCCAGCAGGAAGCGCACTTCCCTTTTTTCGCCCTTCTTCAAATGAATACGCTGAAATCCTTTCAGCGACCGGATCGGCTGATCCGCATCGCCGTCTTCATGCCGCACATACAGCTGAACTACCTCATCGCCATCACAATCCCCTTGATTCGCGACGACTAGCCGCACTTCCACCGAGTCGCCGGTCGCTATCTGCTGGGATAGCCGCAATCCACTGTAGCGGAAATGCGTATAGCTGAGCCCATAACCGAATTCGTATAAAGGCGAGCCCTTAAAATATCGATAGGTCTTTCCCTTCATCCCATAATCTTCAAAGGAGGGCAGCTGTTCCACCGACCGATAGACCGTGACCGGCATCCGTCCCGCCGGATTATAATCGCCAAATAGCACATCGGCCAGCGCCGTCCCCGCCGACTGCCCGTCATACCATCCCTCGACGATGCCGTCGATATGATCCTTCTCCCAGGGCACACTGACCGGTCCGCCATTCAGAAGGACAAGGACCGTTGGCTTCCCCGTCGCCTGTATCTTCCGGAGAAGCTCTTCCTGCGGTGCGGGAAGCTCGAGGTCCGTGCGGTCCCCACCCGAAAATCCGGGCACGGAGAGATCCATTTCCTCGCCTTCCAGGTTCTGATTGAGTCCCATCGCCAGGATAACCACGTCGGCTTCGCGCGCGGCATCCAGTGCCCTTTGAGTGGTGGCGGCCGTTACGGGCCGTGACCATAGCAGCCGCATGAGCGCATGGTTCACGGTGTGATGTTGATATTCGATCTTTATCTTGATCCACTGACCCCTATGCACCTGATACAAATGAAACTCCTTCTGCGGATGATGCACACTTGCAAAATCCACCTTCAAAGAATCATTTATCCATAATCGATAGGAGTTGAAACCCTCGCCGCCCAGTGCGATTTCCCCGGTTTCCGGCACCCTTACGTATCCCTGCCAGCGAACACTGAAGCTGTCGGCCGATAATCGCGGATCGGGCGACCGATCCCACCATAAAAAATCCACCGAACTGTCCTTCTTCACAAATGCAGGCTTTCCAGACAGCGAGGCATTGGAAAAATATTCGGCTCCCACTCCATGGGTCCCGCCGGTAGAGTCGCTGTAGAGAAAAGACGCCGGTATCGGTTCCACCTGCGGGAACCCGGGAGCCAGTTCGCAACCCGTCACATACCTGACGCGCGCCCGGGGTAATTTCTCTTTTATGCCCTTCAGCAAGGTCACGCCGTTCTTATTGTACCCGCTATAGTCGGCCCACAAGGTCTCCTCATCATCCGCCAGCGGTCCGATCACCGCAATTTTCCGGATATTCTTCGACAACGGCAGGATATGGCGGTCGTTCTTTAAAAGGACGATCGATTCTCTCGCCATTTGCAAGGCGACTTCACGGTGCGGTTTCGAGTCGACTGAGGAAAAAGGGATCCTCCGATATGGGACTTTATCGACCGGGTCAAACAGTCCCAGGGCGAACCGCTCTTTGAAAAGCCGGGTTACCGCCTGATCGACCAATTTTTCTTCCACCATACCCTTCCGAACGGCATCCACAAGGTAGGGATAGGTGACCCCGCAGTTGAGATCCGTCCCCGCACGCAATGCCATTACGGCTGCTGAAGTTGGATCAGACGCCACCTTATGCGTTTGCCAGAAATCCTTTATCGCCCAGCAATCCGAGACCACATAACCTTTAAAATGCCATTTGTCACGGAGGATCTCCTGCAACAAGGTGCTGCTGCCGCAACAGGCATCCCCCATAAAACGATTGTAAGCGCACATAACCGACTGGACCCCTCCCATCTGCACGGCGGCCCTGAAGGCCGGGAGATAGGTTTCCCAAAGGTCCTTGGGGCCGGGTTGGGCGTTGAATTCATGACGCAACGGTTCGGGCCCGCTGTGTACCGCAAAATGCTTGGCTGTTGCCACGGTTTTCAGATAATGCGGATCATCGCCTTGCATGCCCCGGATATAACTTACCGCCATTGCACTGGTCAGAAAAGGATCTTCCCCATACGTCTCCTGGCCACGCCCCCAGCGTGGATCCCTGAAAATATTGATATTCGGCGACCAGAAGGTCAAACCCTGATAGATCCCATGCTTCCCCTGCTTTAAAAACGCATTGTTCTTAGCCCTCGCTTCGGAGGAGATCGCATCCCCCACCCGCCGCATCAAGTGTTTGTCGAATGAAGCCGCCATGGCAATCGCCTGAGGGAATACAGTCGCCTGACCGGCCCGCGCAACCCCATGTAGCCCCTCATTCCACCAGTTGTAGGCAGGCACTTTCAATCGACCGATGGCAGGGGCATCATAAACCAGTTGCCCTACCTTCTCTTCCAGCGTCATCTGGTTGACCAGGTGCCGAACCCGCACATCCATTGGCAATGCGGGGTTTAGAAAATCAAAATTCACTGCTATCTGCGCCTGCGCAGAAGCCCCTGTCCGCGCGGCATCTCCTGTACCCGGAGCATTTGGCCGCTCCCTCCCCGTTTTCAGCTTAACCGTCCCAAGAAGCCCCGATGCCAACGGCGTCCAGCCGCTCGCATTAAAATCGCTGTAAGTGATGTCGAGAAAAAAGAAATTCTTCCACGGAATCTTTTGACGGTCCATCCAGATCATGCGGTTGGCGTCGAGATTGGTGACCCTGATCCGGAGCACATTGCCTTTGCGCTTCAACAGATCCGCTGGAACGTTCACCACGTAAGGGTAGCACCAATACACGCCCAGGTCATGACCATTCACAGATACATCAGCCACTTCATGCACTTCCCCGAGATCGAGCTGAAAGACTTCGCCCTGACGCCTGGAGCTTTCCAGACCGAAGGTCGTTTCATATTCCGCGGTCCCGCTGAAATACCTGGCCATACTGTCCCCGGACAATGTCCAGCTTTGCAATTCGTTCGTCTGATAATTATGCGGCAATGCGGGATGTCCCTCAAGGAACCGGATTTTCCAGGGGCCATCCAATACGGCGGACCGCTTTTCTTCAAAATAATGCCACGCCCGGTCCGGCCTCGAGCCGACCAGACGAACAAATGCGGATTGGCCAGACTGTAGTTCCAGATAGATCCTCCTCCCATCTCTTTGGAGGGCGCCCGTTCGTCCGGACAAAGGGTCATAACACTCCGCGGTGCCAAAATCCTCAGGCATCGTTATCCACCCGGCTGAAAAATTGGTTTGCTGATTGGCAATAAAATAAACATACCCCGTCGAATCTTTTTTGCGGATGTATTCCAACCCCAGATTGCCAAAGACTTCCTTTCTCAACCCCGCCCTTCCCAATGCGCCGCAAAAATCTGAACTGACGCTGACGGATGAAGCCTCTCGCAGCCGCCGGTTGATCTCAACCAGTTCTTGTTTGCGCTGTTCGACCTGGTATAATCCGGGGACATCCCGTATCAGATGATAGGCAAAAATAACCGGAACGCCCTGCCGGGCAAGCTGGAGGATATTCCGAAGCGTCGGGATAGGCATCCGCTTGCACCCTGGGATCACGATCGCCTTATACGATATCCCAGCGGAATTAACGATGCGGCCGCCGTCGGCATGACATCCCGAAATCTGTCTGTCCGAAACATAGTCGAAATCAAACCCCTCATTTCGCAGTTTCCTCGCCACGCCGCCAAAATCCGAACTGTAAAACCACTGCTGCGGATTGTGTACCGCCATCATCGCCAGATGACCCGCGTCGTTCCCCGAGTAATCCGACCAGATATCATGCACGGGAAAATAGAGCAGCACTTCGTTGTCAGGCCCCGAATGTTGCAGCACCCGCTGACAGTTGGCGACATACTGCGTGAACTCCGGGAAAAAGGGGAACATTCCGCTATTGTGACCAAAATTGCTTGCGGGATAGAACAACCGCCCGGGGAAAGGCAGATCGAAAGGAGAATAGGTTGCACAGGTCATCATCAGGTGATTGATCCCGCTCACAAACAATTCGTCTACCTGCGGTTTCACCTGGGACAACGCTACCTTGAAATGATTCCCCAACCAGGTTGCCGTTTCGGATGAGACCAGCGCTTTGCCTGTAAAATTCCCAGCGGACGAGGCAAATTTCATGAGCAATTTATCAGGGCGCCCGAACGATTCCACCGGATAGTCCTTGTCCTGACTAACGCCCGGAATGCCGAATATGCTGGCCCCGAACGATTCGGTCTGCGGAATATCACAGCCCGCATAAAGGTCCAGCCAATTGGAGGGAGAGCCGTGCGCCTGTTCCACCGTCTTCACGCCGTGGGCGTGCGCCCACTTGTTCCACGGAACAATAAAATCATCCAGCAGAAGATCGGCCACCGTCTCCCGGTAATCGCAGACCAGGCGCTGTTTGGTGTCCGTATTCTCCGGGCTGTACCAATCCGCAAGGTACTTCCGGAAATCATACCCGCGCCGCTTTTCGAATTCTTCCAAAATGCGCGGCGTACAGTCCGCTCCATAGACCTCATAGGAATCATTGAAGGTAGCCCGCAGATGCGATGGCCCGGAAAAAAGCGAGTCGAACCGTTTCAGATATTTTTCCACGGCATTGGCGTTAAAATGATCCAGCACCAACCCCTCACCGCCTACCCCCGAACGTTTGACCCGTTGACCAGTCGGCTCCGAAAACAGGCTGTAAACTTCCCACAACCCGGACGGGAAGGTAAAATGGAGGACCCCGTTGCCGTCGACATCGTTTGTCAGGTCGAGAGATCGGCTTTTCCTCCGGCTCATCTCTCCTGCGTCGTCTCCGGTCCCGCCTCCCCCACTCTCCCTGCTTCCAGCCCGGTCTCCGGATACCGGGTCGCTAAAGGCCATGAGCGCCAGCAGGGTCTTCGATCCTATCTTGTACACCGGCAGATTGACTACCTCTCCTCCTGTCGCGCTCAGCAATTTGCCGCCCGATAGCTTCTGAGCAGCCATGGCAGGTGTCACATTCGGTCCGCCGAATGGCCATGCCGACGCAAGCGCGACATCCGTTCCCATCCCCAGCTTGCGTCCCGTCGAAGCCGTGTATTCCAGCATGTCGGTCCAACGCTTGCTCATAAAAGGGATCGATTGCGCTTTGTGCCCGTCGACTTCATAAGTGGCACTCACGCTAACCCCGCCGAATCCAGCACGGTGAAACGCATCCAGGTGTTGTTGAATTCCTTCCGGTGTCACTTCGCTGCCTAACCAATACCACCAAAGCCAGGGTCTTTCTTCGCTGGGGGGATTGGCACGCTGAGCAATCGAAATTCCCGCTATGAGGATACCCGCCATCAGACAGACGATCCTCTTATTCTTTATCATATTGCTTGCCATAATTCTATTTTTGTTTCATCTCCTGTCCCACCGCATGCTCCACCGCGATGGACTGCGTGGCTTCTCCTGTAAGACTCACCGGTCCCAGAATACCCGACGGCTGAAGATCCCAGCCGGAAGCATCGAATGTTCCTTTCACGGGATCGGCGATATAAAAGGTCTTCCAGGGGATCTTTTGCCTGTCCATCCAAATGATCCGGTTGGTCGCCAGGTTCGAAACATGGATTCGAAGATCATTGCCCTTTTCCGTGAAAAACCTGCGGTCGATATCCAATTGGTAAGGCACGCTCCATACCCGTCCTACGCAACGGCCATTCAATTCCACCTCGGCCATATCTCTCAGATCGGTAAAGTTCAGCCGTATCGTCCGGTTCCCTTCGAGCGCCGCGGGCAGATCGAACCGCAGCCGGTAACAAGCGGTGCCGCTGAAGGATTGCGCCGCACTGTCCCCCAGTTCCGTCCAGCTCTTCAAAACCCGGGTTTCAATCGGCCGTGGAACAAAAGGGCCGCCTTTTTCAAAAATGATCTTCCAGGACCCGACCAGTTCGATAGGCTCGCTCCGATCGAAATACGTCGCTTTCTTGCCCGGCTTTTCCCCATAGGACGGAAACAAAAAACAGGATTGGCCTGGCAACAATTCAAGACGGAATCCGAATTTCCCATCTGCCCCTTTCTTCCGTTGGAGACTACAGGCCTTGCCGGTCATCGGATCATAACGCTCCAATTCGGTACACTTGACTCCGGGTGCGATCCAACCGGCGGAGAACACACTATCGAGATTCGCTACGAAATACAATTTACCCGCAGGCGTGCTTTTTCTGATAAATTCCAGACCCGGGAAATGCTCCCTGGTACACCCTGCGCGGACACAGTCGCCCGCCAGATCCCGGGAAATACGCACCCGTGGATGGTTCATCAATCCCGTCTCCAATCTTTTCAGCTCACTCAGTCGCCGGTGCCAGTCATTCCACCCGGGAACATCCTGCGGCAAGCCGTTCTCGAACAACACAGGCGCTCCGTGCGCCGCCAGACCCTCCAGATGCCGCAAGGTCTTCACGGGTATCCGGCGGCATTCCGGGATGACGATCGTCTTGTATTTGCCTCCGCCGGTGGTTACCAGCGATCTCCCGTCATAACGCAACTGTTGCAATTGAATATCCGAGATGTAATCGAAGGTAATGCCGCCATTTTTCAACTTCCTTGCCGTGGCGGGAAAAGGAAACCGGTCTCCCCATTTGCCGGGAATGGCATCGAATGTCGCCAGGACGCCCAGATCCTTTGGCGCTTCAGAATAATAATCATAAATAGGGAAATACAACAGTACATCATTATCCGGTTTCGACTGTTGCAACCGATGCTGACACCGCGCTATATACGTGCTGAGATCGGGTAGATAAGGATAGAATGCGGCATAATGCCCGAAGTCCGGCGCGGGGTAAAACCTCCATCCCGGGAAAGGTATGTCCGGGGGCACGTTCGTGGCGCTGATCATCATCGCATGATTGACCCCAGCAACGAACAATTGGTCCAGTTGCGGTTTCAGCTGTGACAACGCCATCCTGAAATGATTGGTCAGCCAGGTCGCCGTTTCAGAGGAGCACAGGCGGCGGCCATTGACGTCGGCTGCGGAAGATGCAAATTTGAACATCAGGATATCCGGCCACTTATACCGGTCCCTGATGATATCCTTGTCTACGCGGACGTTGGGTATGGGGAAATGCGCGGGCCCGAAAGACTCCGTCTGTGGGATGTCAGCCGCTCCGTAAAGATCGAGGATGTTCGCGGGCGCGCCATGCGCTTGCTCCGTTGTCAGCACCCCATGCCCATTGCTCCACTTCGACCAGGTATGCATAAACCCGTCGAGCAGCAGATCGGAGATGGTTTCGCGATAGTCGCACAATACCCTCGTCGCCTCACCGGACCGGCCGCTGTCGAACAACAGGGGAAAATAAGGGACCAGCGAGTAGCCTCTGCGGGCTTGGAACTCTTTTAAGATCCGATCCGTGGCATCGGCCTTGTAAACCTCATAGGAATCGTTCATGACCGAACGAATACCAGTTAGTTCTCCCGGTACGCTATCATAACCGTGAAGATAGGCGGCCAATGCCGGACCGCTGAATTGATCCAGCACGAGACCTTCCCCTCCCGGCCCGGAACGCTTCACCAGTTGATTGGTGTTGGCACCCGTAAGCACATAGAGCGTCCAGCCGCCCGGGGGAAGCTTTGCTTCCAACCGCCCACCCGGCGAGACCCGCGAAGTAAGGTCCAAAGATGGACCACCCGGCTTTTGCGCAACGACGGCAAGCACGAAATCCCTCGACCCCGCCGGTAATAATTGCAGAGAGAGAGAGCCGCCTGCCGATAGGAAGGAGGTGCAGCTCTTGAGCATTTTCGCCGCCTGTGCCCTCGTTACGGAAGGGCCTCCGAAGGGCCACGCCGAAGACAAACCCATGTCTACCGACATATGTAGAGCGGCCGCCTCTTTGATCGTATAATGCAGCATGTCGAACCATTTCTGGCTGCGGAACGATATATCCCGGTCCTCATAACCTTTCACGCCATAGGTGGAGATAATGCAAACTCCGCCGAATCCGCTCCGGTGAAAAGATTGAAGTTGGGAGTCTATACTTTGTTTGGTCACCGCGCTTCCCAGCCAAAACCACCACACCCACGGTCTTTCCTGAGACGAAAAGGACTCGGCACGAGTCTGGGCACGCAAGAACCTGACGGGAACAGAAAGCAACAATAGAAGGAACATTCGCCGAAAAGAATGCATCGTATACGGATTTATAAGGGCCGCGCCTTCGGCGCGGCCCCGGTTTTTCACTACTGATAGATCCACAACACCCCATTCCTGTCATCCGAACCGCCGAACTGCCGCTGGATCGCAGCCCGCACGTTCTGGGCATTGTAGGCATACTCCGTTTGAGGATACATCCATCTATCGGGAATTTTGTCGTTGTTGCCATTTCCAGGGCCTACTGCCAGTACGGGCACCCCGGTGCGCAGTATATTATAATAGCTCTCCCATCCGGAATTATTGAAAAAAGACAGGTATTTCTGGATGAGGATATTGTTCAGATCGCCATTGTATTGCACCTGCGACTGTGCGAGATAGGCGTTTATCTGCCCGTCTGTTATCTGTCCGCCCGTTTGCTGGTAGAACTGCATCGATGCGCGGATGCCATTCTGATAAAAGGCGTTCGCATCCCCGGAGATCCAACCCCTGTTGATCGCTTCGGCAATATTGAAGCACAGTTCGGGATAACCGACGATGATCATAGGTTCGCCGGTGGCCGAAGAGTAACGCGCCACATTCAGCGCGGATGCACTATCCTTCTTGTTATAGATATCCGAAATGCTAAGCCCGCTGCTGAGCCCATTATACGCTGTGATATCGGACGGCTGTTTCCCCGCCGCCGCGGCCGTCTGCGTCATGACACCAACGACCATTATCCGCGGATCGTCAAATGCCGTCAGGTATTGCGTGTAGGTACTGCCGAACCGGTAATAGTCCATATTGGCCGGCACATAGTACCTGGGATAACGATCGCCATCCTTATCATACCATTGAAAAACGGCCCCGTCGGAATTGGAGGTAAAGATGGGATATTGACCCGGATTGTTGAATATCGTCGAAAATTGCGATTTTACATTCAAGACATTGTCGTTCACTTTCTTACTCAGATCGATCAGTAGACGCAACCGGTAGCTGTTGAACAACTTTTGCCACTTCATCAGATCGCCGTTATAGATGATATCCCCGCTGAGGACCGGCGCGTTGCCGGATTGTATCAGCGACCGTATCCCCGTATTGGCCTGATCCAGCAGCATCAGACAACTGTCCATTACGGTCTCCTGTGAGTCATAGGCCGGTGTATAGTCCCCCGATTTCCCCTCCAGGGCCTGACTCATGGGTATATCACCCACTTGTTTGGATAATTCGGCAAAACAATACGCTTTAAAGAACTTGGCCATGATCCCATAAATAGGAGCCGAAGTACGTTCCGCTTCGATCCGCATTTGTTCGACATTACGCAACGTATTATAATATCTCCAGTATTCGGTCGTATCCCATTGGTAAGACTGATCGGCCTGCTGACTGTTGTCGCTCACCAGGTATTGCGAAGCCCTCGTTTCATATCCGAGGATGGGATTGAACTGAAACGCATCCGCCTCCACGCCGGTGAAGATCAGCGAGGGAACGCTTTGCGTGGGCTGATTGGGGTTGAGCTCCAGATCCTTGAATTTGGTACACCCCGTACCAATGAGCAGCAGCAATGCGCCCATATATAAAATGTTCCGGAAATTCTTCTTCATACAATATTTATTAAATAATACGGAATTAGAAATTGACATTCAGATTGAAACCCAGCTCCCTGAATGCGGGCGTCTGCAGATTGTCGGACGCTCCGGTAAATTGATCGGGGTCGATAACGCTTGACGGGGTCGAAAGCCAAAGATTCCTTCCCACTACGGAGAAACTGGCATCCTTCAGGAAGGTCCTCGACAGGACCGTCCTGGGCAGATGATAGGTCAGTACGACCTCCCGCAATTTAATATAGCTCCTGTTGATGATAGCGGGACGGTCGATCCCCCAATATCCGAAGGTGTTTTGTACATAGTCGAAATAGTCGGTCTTGACATCGTTCGTCGCATATTTCCGCGTATCGGAGATCACTTTCCCGTTGCCGTCGCGCTGGAGCGTTCCGCTTACCACTTTGACGCCCTTTACGACATAGCTCCCCCCCGCATACCAGTTTTCCCTGTCGGTATTGGAGATGCCGAGATGCCGGCCACCCGCCCACAAATAGCGTTCATAGGTGCTGATGATCTGTCCTCCCACCCGCGCGTCGAATGAAAAGGACAGCGAAAGATTTTTATACGAAATGTTGTTGGTAACGCCGCCTATCCAGGTGTCGTTGTAATGACCCAACTTCTTCTTGATCGGGTCGACCGTCGGCAAGCCATTCGATCCGACGATGATCTGTCCATCCGCCGCGTACATATAGTCGGTTCCGATGATGGCATCCGTCCGGTCGCCGACATTGAGGAGCCCTTCATTCGTCTCGCCCGGCGCCAGGGCCCTCAGATACTGCTGATAGGTGGACCAGTTGATCGCTACATTCCACTTGACATTACGCGTGCTGACAGGGGTCGCATCTGCTACGACCTCATAGCCCTTCCTTACGGTCTTGCGCCCATTGGTCAGTACGGAGGTGAACCCGGACGTATTGGAGATCGCCTGATAATAAGTTTGCGGTCCATCCACAAAATTGAAATACGTGAGGTCCAGACCCACCCGGTTGTTCAGGAACCTGAACTCGCCGCCGGTCTCGAATCCGGTGCTGAAGGACGGCTTGATGTTCGGGCTGATGATCGTTGCGGGGTACCCGAGTGTCAGGTTGTCGTTCCATCTTACTCCCGGAATGTAATTAGTTGTAAAGCTGTAGGGCGTCCTCCCTGCGCCGACCCGGGCCAGGGCGGCGCGTAGTTTGGCATAGGTGACCACCTTCGGCAGATCGATATATTCGTTCAGGATGGTCGACAGCGAAGCCGAAGGATAAAAATAACCGTCGTGGGCCTGAGGAAGGGTAGACGACCAATCGTATCTCCCGGTAAGACCTAAAAAGAGGAGATTCTTGAAATTGACATCGGCGCTGGCGTATGTGCCGTATTCCTGCAGCTGGTTCTTATAATTGGTCGGAGTGGCTGGATTGATCGAGCTGGCGAAGTTATCCCATCCCGGCACGCTCAAACCGTCGGTGGAACCATAGATGTTGCGTTCCGACCAGTTCCTGGCGCTGGCACCGGCATTGACTTTGATCTCGAAATTACCCATCTTTTTGCTGTAATCGACCAGGACATCGGAGTTGGACTCGAACATATTGTACCAGTCTTCCGAATAGTTGCCCAGCGGTATATGATTGTAGGATTGAGGATACACCTTCGGCTGATAGAGGCCGTTGCTGTTGATGGCCGTACGAGCCGTGATATTTAGGTTTTTCGCGACGTTGTATTTCAGCGACACATTCCCGAAAATGTTGTCCTTATAGTAGCCATTTGTTTGCTCATAAGCAACAAAATAGGGATTGTTATAGTCGCCGGCATCGTCGTAGTTCATTTGCTGTAACCCTTGTTGTCCGGGCACCCAATAATTGCGCAGATCCCGCACGTCCACATTGGCGCCCGTCCAAAGGACGAGACCGTAAATGAAGCTGGCCCTGCCATACCCGATGCTGGGATAATTCGGGGTATAGAACTTATTGTAGTTGATGTCCGCATCGAGGCTAAGCCGCTTATTCAATTTCAGACCGCCTGACATATTGAACGTCGTCCCTCCGAGCCGGGTGTTCGGCACTACTCCCTTCTGGTACATCTGCGTAAGGGAAGCGCGAAAATTGCCATTCTCGTTTCCAGCCGACACGCTGATGTTATCGGTCGTCAGCACCCCCGTCTGGAGGAAATGCTTCAGGTTGTTTGCTCCCCTCGCTATCCAGGGCAGCGGCTTTTTCGTCCCATCCGGGTTCACCGGGCTATTGTATTGCACGAGCATTCTCCCGTCCAGCTTCGGTCCCCATGCCCCCCAGTATTCGTAGGTTGGATCTCCCTGTTTATAAATGCCGTCGTAACCGGTCCCGTATTCATTTTGCAGCTTTGGCTCCTGGATAGTGCCCATATCGAAGGTCGTCGTCGAGTTGAAACTGAACTCCGGACCATGGGACTTGCTTCCTTTTTTTGTAGTGATCTGGATCGCCCCATTGACACCCCTCCATCCGTATAACGCCGAGGCCGCGGGTCCCTTCAAAATGCTATAGTTGTCCACGTCATCCGCCGATATCTCCCACATGGTAGTCCCTTGCAGGGGAACCCCATCCACGACGATCAGGGGCGTCACGCCACGCAATTTGATATCCGGTGTTCCGAAGAAATCGGCCGAATTGGCGATCCGCAGACCCGCCACTTTGCCGGTCAATCCTGCCAGTACATTCGGTTCGCGCGCCTTGACAAGGGCATCGCCTTTCACTTCCTGAACGGCATATCCGAGCTTCTTCTTTTCCTTTTTGATCCCGAGCGCGGTGACGACCACGTCCGTCAGCGCTTTGGACTCCACGCTCATATACACGGTCAGTGGCTGACCGCCTGTAAACGCGATCGTTTGAGGCGCATATCCGACCGAAGTAATTTCCAGCGAATCGCCTCGCTTAAATTCATACGACAATTCAAAATTTCCCTGTTGATCCGAAAGGGCGTAGGCGGGACTGTTCTTCACCCGGATAGTCGCGCCATTAATGGCCGACCGGTCATTTTGATTCAGGACCCTTCCATGGATCCTCGTCGATTGCGCATGCAATCCGGTCCAATAAACACATACCAGGACGGGAAAAATGATCCGCAAGCATCGTTTGTAGTTCATAAGTGTGTCGTTTGGTAATTAATGATGATTCTTCTTTTACAACTATTTTACCACCGGGAACTCGCTGATCCGCAGTTTCGTACAGCCATACGGGACTAGCGTGAGCGTAACGGGGGTTTCCTTTTTCAAATATTCGATAGGGCTGTAAGGCAAAGGACCGGCCGTCTCATTGTACAAGGTCCACTCGGGAATGAGTTTGCCCTTCACTTTTAGCTCGACTGGGGCATTTTCAAGCGTCCAGGGGTTGCCGCTGAACTCTTTTGTTTTCACTTCTATCGACTCGGGGTTCAGCACGGCGTCTTCAGACAATCCGTAATTCCAGGTTGTCGTCGGGTGGACCTCCATAAAATTTCCGTAATGGTCGTCATTTTTTATTTCCTTCCACTGCTCGCCGATCCGCAGTCCATACACCAGCGGACCCCGTTCGACAGCGACCGAATTATTGAACCACCTGCTGAGCCTATTCTGTATGGGAAGGAATAGCTCGACCTTGTCGTGGTCCCTCCAGCGTCTGCTGATCCGTATGACCTGATTTCCTTTCGCCACTTTCTCGAGCTGCCCATTCACTCGTATGGTAGCCGAATCGCACCATGCGGGTATCCTCAGATGAAGCGGGAACTCTACTTCCTTTCCGGTCTTCATCGTAAAGGACATCTTCCCAGCGAATGGATATTGCGTCTCCTCCGTGATGGTCACCTCATCCCCGTCCGCTACCCTGGCCGTCACTTCGGACGGGCCGTACAGCAGCGCGGCCAGACCCTTGTCCTCTGTTGCGAACCACATGTTCTGGATGAACTTCGGCCATCCCTGGTGCATATTGGTCGTGCAACAGGGAAAACCCGTGAGCACGCCGAAACACAGATCGGTGCCGTCATAGGAGGTCACAAAATTTCGTTGATGACGGGTTATCATGACCTGGTTGGCTTCCTGGTAATACTGCCGGGAGGTATAGTCAGGAGAAATTTGAGCGGGCAGTGCATTGTAAGCAATCTTCTCGAGCTGATCCATCATCCCGACATCTCCCGTTATCGAGATCATATTTTCCAGCGAGTACATCATCTCGACGGCCGAACAAAGCTCAGAACCTTGCACGGGATCGTTTCCTCTCGTCATTTCGTCGGCGCCGTACATGCCCTGCGCCTGCCCCTGATACATGCGGATGTCCCTGAGGGCATTCTTCACCGCATGGATATACCTGTCCTCCGGATGTTGCTGGAAGTAGATCACAGGCTCCTTGATGCCCTGGGCTAGGTTCACGCCATGAAAACGATAGGTCTGGCTAAGCTCGTCAGAATCCAGGAAGGTTCCCGTCCAGTCGAACACCTGGTGATGGATCAGTTCGGCAAGGTCCAGAAGGAATTTCTCCCCCGTGAGATTGTACAGCCAATAAACGATCAGGAGATTGTCACCCCCCCGTTGCGCGCCCCACCACGAGTAATGTCCCAAAGGAGTCACGGGCAGTGTTTTCAGCTGGTATCGCGCATAACGCAGCATCAATCGAATAACCCGCTGGTCGCCCGTTCCGAGATAATATTGCTGAAACACTTTCAGCATTACCATCTTCGGCCACCAATCCCTGGCCCGGTCCCTTTGCAGACCTGGCTCCGGCGCCGGTTCTTTTTCCGGAGGGACAGGACCAAAATAGCCGTCGGGCTGCTGGTTAGCGATTGACCACTCGATCCAGGGCTGCAGTTTTGCCTTCAATTCAGCGTCATCGAGAATAAAGGCGAGCGGAGCCAGCCCATCCAGCCAATAGGGTCCGCGCTCCCAGACATCTCCATCTCCCCCCAGCCATCCGTTCCTTTTCCCAAGGACGGAAGGATACAGCTCGTCGAGATGGCCGCACATTCCGTTCTTCATCGATACCAATTCTTGCAACAGCCAATCTTTCGGCCTGATAGCCCCAAAAGGTAAAGACAAATAAGCTTTGGGATGCAGAGGATAGCGGTTGCGCAGATAAGAGTTGTGATTCAAAGAGGATTGGGCAACAATAGGATTACTCATAAATAGTAGTTTGGCAACAATCAATAGGGATAATCTTTTCATTTGGTTGCGTACTTTTTTCCTGATTCGAATTTCAGTGCCCCGAAATTAGGGCAAACCCATGCGGAAAGGCAGTTTCCTAACATTAAATTGAAGTCCGGGGGCCGTAAACGTTTTCGGAAAAAAAGCATTTTTGTGTGCTACCTTGAGCAGCAAATGAGTAAACATACGGTCACCATAAAAGAGCTGGCGCAACGACTGAACGTCTCTATCGCCACAGTGTCGCGGGCGTTGAGGAATGCAGGTGAAGTCAACCGGGAGACAAGAGAAAAAGTGATCCGGCTCGCCACGGAATTACACTATTCGCCTAATTATTTCGCACAGAGTCTCGTCAAACAGCAGACCAGGATCATCGGGGTTGTCGTTCCGACCATATACTCTCACTATTTCTCACAGGCGCTTTGCGGAATGACGGATGTCGCCAACGAACACGATTATTATCTCATGTTTTGCCAGAGCAATGAAACGTCCGAACTCGAGCGAAAGAGCATGGAAAAATTACTCGCCTGTCACGTAGACGGGTTGCTCATTTCGATATCGAAAGAGACAAAGGACAGATCCGTATTTGACGAAGTGTTGAGTAACGGCATTCCAATCGTGCAGTTTGATCGCATCCTGGCTGGCCTTCCGGTAACCAGGGTAATTGTAGATGAATTCGAAGGAGCATTCAAGGCGGTGGAGCACCTGATCAGGAGCGGATGCCGGCATATCGCGCATTTTTCCGGGCCTTTCGAATTGTCGGTTTCGATCAACCGGATGAATGGCTACCTGGAAGCGTTAAAGAAGCATAAAATTCCGGTCGAAGAGAGACTGATCATCCCCTGCAATTCCTTCGAGGACGACGCCCAGGCAGCCACTAAAAAATTGATGAGGCTGAAAAAACTGCCCGACGGTCTGTTTGCCATCAATGACCTCTCCGCCATTGCCGCGCTCCAATACCTGAAAAAACACGGCATCCGGGTTCCGCAGGATATCAAAGTGGTGGGTTTCAACGACGATCCCGCGAGCCGCTTGATCGACCCGACACTGACCACCGTCATGCAACCCGGCTACGAAGTCGGCAAGCTGGCGATCGGAGTCCTCATCGACGAGATCAAAAACAAGAAAAACAAAAATCAGGTCTTCAAATTGAGAACAAAACTGATCTCCCGCGAATCCACCCGCAATCTGGCCTGATCTGGTTGGCTATCCGTTCAACGAATGCGATCGATTTAGTCAACCTCCTTTTCCAGTACCGCCAGTTCCAGCGGCCGCTTCAGCGTTCCAAAATTATCCCCGGCATGAAAAGGCTCGATCTCGCCTGTCCGCCGGAACCCCTGCCGCTCATACCACCCGATCAATTCATCGCGCAACGAAATGACCGTGATCCGGATCGCCGTGCACCCCTGCTGCCGCGCATGCTCCATCGCAGCGACCATGAGACGCTTACCGATCCCCGCACCCTGCCTCGCCGGCGAAACACTCAACATTCCAAGATAAAGCCTGTCGCCTGCCTTCTTCAAATAGACACAGCCCGCCACGCCGTCAGAATCCCATGCCGTTAGGATCACCCCGCCCGGTTCCCGCAGCAACTCGTCCACATCCGCCACCGTGGTCCGCGGTCCGCCGATCAAATGCGACTCATTCGTCCATCCCCCTTCCCCGCGATAAGCCCTGTTCACCAAGGCCACCAGATCCGGTATATCGTCTGCCTTTGCCGCGCGAATATGCATAAGTTGATTTGACGTATGTCCGGGTATAGTATAACCCATCTTTAACGACGGAAGGGAAAGAGCAAAGCATATCCCGCGCTCTTGCTCTTTGCCTCCAGGAATCTTACGATTTCGCGAGATACGAAGACTTCCCGTTCTCCATCATCGGCGAGTCCCGCAGAAATAGACCGCGAGCTCAGTTGTTTTTGGGGTTTCCCTTTCCATTAGCCATTCGTTTTACCTCATCCTGGCAAACATGAAAACCTACATAGAGTCCCAAGCTCAAAAAGACCAGGTAGCCGATTAAGTCTGTCGGTATCTTTTTTTTCAGCAACGCATCATTCACAAAATACAAGCCGAAGCTAAATATAAAAAAAAGCAGCGTTATTCTATGAAACAAGATTAATCGCTTACTCATCTTTGTTCCTTTTTTGTATTTTGATCCTGACTATGAGCTTCACCAACTCGGAAACTATAAACATAGACAGTGTCAACCCCTCCAAACCAAAAGCCGACGTGGCCACCGGGTTTCATTGAAGAATATATCCCTGAATGCGAATTCGGACAATTCCGTTTATTTCACGACCCCCGCCCCCTTCTTCTCCGCCAACTCCCTCCCCAACCGCACCGTCTCGCGCACCAGCACATCGAAGTCCTCGCGCCGGCTCCGGTGATTGGTTATACATACGCGTATCGCATACCTCCCGTTCAGCACCGTATACGAGGGCGCGGCGATCCCATCCTCATGCAGCCGGATCAGTATCTCTTTATTCAATTGGTTCAACTCCTCACTCCCAATTCCGCCGGGATTCCATCTGTAACAGACGATATTCATCGACACGTCCGCCAGCAATTGCAGCGCCGCCGAGGATTGCACCAGCGACCCCAGGTACTGTGCCTGTTCGAGATTTTGCCGCACCAGTCGTCCGTATTTTTCAATGCCATGTTCTTTCAGCAGCATCCAAACCTTCAACGCCTTGAATCCGCGCGACAGCTCAAGACCGTAACCCGCAAAAGGCTCCGGCCCCGCGGCCATGCCGCGTTCATGTTTCAGCAGATAGGAAGCCGGCACCTTAAAAGCCTCCTTATGCGCCGCCCCATCCCGGATCAGCACACATCCCACCTCGTAATTCATATAGAGCCATTTGTGGAAATCGAAGCTCAGGCTGTCGGCGCGCTCCAATCCCTTCAGACGCGGTTTCCATTCGGGCAGGATATTCGGGATCGCGCCGAAAGCGCCGTCGACATGGAACCAGCATTTTTCAACACGCGCTATCTCCGCGAGTTCTTCGAGATCGTCGATGGCGCCCGTATTCACCGTTCCCGCGTTGCCCACGATACAAAAAGGCTGATAACCCTTTCTGCGATCCGCGGCGATCATCTTCCTCAGCAGATCGGTCCGGATCCTGAAATCACCATTAACAGGCACCTGGCGGAAATATTCGCTGCCTATCCCGATAGCTTCGACACCCTTGATGACACAATTATGCGTCTCCGCCGATCCGTAGATCGTAAGGATGCCGCCCTGGTCCTGCAGTCCCTTCTTGCGTATGCCGGGTGAAAAATGATTTCTCGCGACGATCAGCGCCGTGATATTGGCCATCGATGCGCCACTGGTCAGGATGCCACCCGCCTCCGGCGGAAAGCCAAAAAGTTCTTTGCTCCAGTCCAGGACCTGCCGCTCGATATAAACAGGCGCCTGGTCGCCGATAGCGAGATTGGAATTCATCCCGCTGGCCAGCATATCGGCCATCATCCCGAATGGCGTGCCCCCGCCCTGCACCCAGGCCCAAAATCGCGGATGGATATTGTTGAGATTATACGGCAGCACCCCCCCGACAAATTCTTCGTATATGGATCGCATATCCTGTCCATGGACCGGCAACGGCTGCCGCAATGCTTTCATCTTCTCTTCCGGCGGTTTCTGCCACACCGGCCGCTTGCCCACCAACCGCAGATAATCCATCATCGTATCGACCATCTCATGCCCCAGCCTGCGCATCTCGTCCCAATTGGCCGGGTCCAGGCCTTCTTCCTGAAATTTTTCCATAGCTGTTATATTTGATACGGCAAATTTCAGCTATTTCTGCGATACAGAACAGATGCAGTTTCATCATTATTGACCAGATCAGTTTGCCTTCGCATCCCAAATCCCTCACTCGCTCCGCCCCCTCATCCGCTCCCTTCCTCACTCGCTCCGCAACGCAGACACCGGGTTCATAATAGCCGCCCGCACCGCCTGGTAGCTGACGGTCACCATGCTCACCACCAATGCAGCAAACCCCGATGCGACAAAGACCCAAACCGAAATGGTCACCCGGTAGTTGTAGTTCATAAGCCAATGCTCCATGATATACCAGGCGACCGGTATGGCGATCAACAATGAAATGCCGACAAGTACCGCGAACTCCTTCGACAGCAATCGCCATACTTCGATCACGGAAGCCCCAAGCACCTTGCGTATACCTACTTCCCTGGTCCGCTGCTCCGTTGTAAAAGCTGCTAAACCGAACAATCCCAGGCAGGAAATGACGACCGCCAGCACCGCAAAAAAACCGGCCAATTTACTCATCCTTATCTCGGATGCAAATTTCAGCGCATAGTCATCGTCTGCAAACTGGTAATCGAAAGGCGCCGATGGCACGATCTTTTTCATGACGGCGGCTATCTTCGGAAGCGCCCGGTTCATGGCTACTTCGGGTTTTACTTTTATTTCTATCCAGTCCACTCCGCCGTTCAACCCTTTTTGATAATATACGATCGGCTTCGTTGCCGCGTAAGGTGACTCCACGATCATGTCCTTCACGACCCCGATTATCCTGTATCGCATCACCCGCGATCTATCCATCCACCATGTCCAGGTGACCGGTGTCCCAATAGGGTCCTTCAGACCCATCGCCCGCATCGCCGATTCGTTGATGATCATACCAGAAGAGTCCACGGGCGAGTCCCTGTTAAAATCACGGCCCATCACGAACTGCCAGCCGACGGTTCTCCCATATTCCGGTGATACGGCCAGGGTGCCATAGTTCTGTTCTTTATTAGGATCGTATCCCGGCCATTCGAATCCACCGTTGTTGGAAGCCAGCTCCGTCACTTTTCCCATCGATTCAGCCATCTCTTCGACGACTCCTGTTTTAAGCAATTCGGCCCGCATCAGATCCTTCTTGCCGTAAAAGTCGTCCGATCGCATGTTGACCATGATGAGCCCCTCACGGGAATAGCCCACGGGCCGGTCCTGGGCGTGTCTCACCTGCTGCAGGATGATGATGGTACAGTTGATCAGCGCCACGGATATGGTAAACTGCAGCACGACCAGCGCCTTCCGTGGAACCACAGATGCTCTGCCCAATCGCGCATTACCCTTCAGTGCTTTTACGGGTTGAAAGGAGGAGAGGTACAAAGCCGGATAGCTCCCGGCGATGACGCCCGTGACAACAATAAAGGCAAAGCCGATCAACCAGAACCACGGGTTGGCCCAGGGAATGTCCATTTGTTTTGCAGCCAGCTGGTTGAACCAATCCAGCGACGCCTGCGCCAGGATCAGCCCTGTTGCGAAAGCGATCGCTACCAACACCAGCGATTCGCCGAAGAACTGCACGATCAGCTGTTGCCGCAACGAACCCACGGCTTTCCGGATACCCACCTCCCTGGCACGGCGCTCGCTGCGGGCAGTCGAAAGATTCATGAAGTTGATGCAGGCTAATACCAGGACGAACGCGCCGATCAGCCCGACGAGCCAGACCATTCGCGATGGAGACATCTCCGAGTCCCTTCTGAATTTGTCGGCGGCCTCCAGGTGCCATTTAGCCATTGGGTAAAGCGTGATCTGCGGCTGTATCGCCAGTTCCCCCTTGCTGTTCTGGTCATTGAGATGCCGGAGATTTTCGGCCTCGATATCTGCAATACGGCGGTCGACATCGGCAAAGCTGCTCCCGGGTTTCAGCTCCACATACATATGCAGGTAATGATTGAACCATTCGGATGTCGTTGTTTTTACCCATTCGTTTTCGCTAAGCCAAAGCCCGAAGGGCGCAAGGTATCTGATCTTGTGCAGATCCGTGTTCATCGGCAGGTCTTCATAGACACCGGTAACCGTCACTGCCGTATTCTTGCCGATAAGCATGGCTTTACCGACCGGGTCCGCGTCGCCAAACAATGCGGTAGCCACGGACCGCGCCAGGAGTATGGAATGCATATCCGACAGACCTGCCCGGCTGCCGCTGACCATCCGGAGGGAGAACAGATCGGGAGCCTCCTCGTCCATGTACTGTCCCTGGCAGGACATTTTCTTTTCCCCGGCAGTTAGTATCTCCGGCCCCACGGCGGCGGATCTGACCATCCTCTTGAAATCCTCCCGGTATTTTTCCCTGAGCTCGAAAGTCAGCGGATAAGAAAGCGTCGGGCTCACAAAATCAGCCTCGTGGCGAGGGTCTTTCCCTTTGATGGCGACCTTCGCGATACGGTCATAATTATCGTGATAAGTATTGAAGGATAATTCGTCATACAACCACAGGCCGGTAAGGATGGCCACAGCTGTCCCTACCGTCAGGCCGGCGATATTGATAAAAGAGGAAATTCGATTTTTCTGCAGGTTGCGCCAGGCTAGTTTGAAATTTTCTCTGAGCATGGGAAAAGTTTTGGTCAATACCCTCTATCAACCACAATGCCGAATCACAGCGAATTGATTCTCAGGCCTTGGTAAAATCCAGCCCGAACACCCGGCTCGTTTTCGTTACAGGAATTGTCCATTTCTGAACACTAAACATTACATTTAAATGCCCGCGGCAAACACAAACATCGGGCATTAACGTCTATTATGATCACTCGCCTGAATTGGGACTCCGTTCCCGTCGAAATAGTAAACCCTTCCATGACCAGACAGATCGTCACCGGCGAAAAACTCATGATCGCGCGCATCCAATTCAAGGACGGCTTCACGGTTCCCCTTCACTCCCATCACCACGAACAGGTAACCCAGGTCGTCTCGGGAAAAATGCGTTTTTGGTTTGGAGCCGACAAAGAGGAAACGATGGACCTCGGTCCCGGCGACGTCATCGTCATTCCATCCAACCTCCCCCACGAAGCGACCATCATCGGGGATACCATAGAGATCGACACCTGGGCCCCACCCCGCCAGGACTGGCTGGATAAGTCCGACGGCTATCTTAGGAAATAAGGCGATACCCGATATACCGTATATTTGCGCATGCAAGCCTGGAAAGATTATCAAGAAAAAAACAAAGACCGCTTCCTCACCGAACTCCTCGCCCTCCTTCGCATCCCTTCCGTCAGCGCGCGGAGCGACCACAAGGGCGACATGCAGAAATGCGCCGGGGCCGTCAGGGCCAGCCTCCTCCAGGCAGGCGTCGACAAGGCGGATATCTATCCCACCGAGGGCCATCCCGTTGTTTATGGCGAAAAGATCGTCGATCCCAAAAAACCAACCGTCCTGGTCTATGGTCACTATGACGTCCAGCCACCCGATCCGCTCGAGCTCTGGCACAGCGGCCCGTTCGAACCCGTGATAAAGGACGGGAAGATCTATGCCCGCGGTTCGGCCGATGACAAAGGACAGTTCTTCATGCACGTAAAGGCCTTCGAGACGATGATCAACACGAAATCCCTTCCCACCAATGTGAAATTCATCATAGAAGGCGAAGAGGAGATCGGCAGCCCCAATCTCGCCAAATTCGTGGGCAAACACAAAGACCTGCTCAAAGCAGACGTCATCCTGATCAGCGATACCGCAATGCTGAGCCTCGAAAACCCGTCGATCGACATCGGCGTACGCGGTCTGTCTTACATCGAAGTCGAAGTCACCGGGGCCAACCGCGATCTGCACAGCGGCGTTTATGGCGGAGCGGTTGCCAACCCCATCACGATCCTGGCGAAAATGATCGCCTCCTGTCACGACCAAAACAACCATATCACCATTCCAGGGTTCTATGACGACGTCGTCGAAGCCACGCCGGCCGAGCGCGCGCTGATGGCGAAGGCGCCATACAATGAGGAAGAATACAAAAAGGACCTCGGCGTCACCCAGCTATGGGGCGAAAAAGGCTATACCACCAACGAGCGGACGGGCATCCGGCCGACGATCGAGCTCAATGGTATCTGGGGCGGCTACACCGGCGAAGGCGCCAAGACCGTGCTCCCATCCAAAGCTACCGCCAAGATCTCCGCGCGTCTCGTGCCCAACCAATCGAGCGGCAAGATCACCGAAAAGCTGCTCAACTATTTCCGCCAGATCGCTCCTCCCGGCGTCACCGTCAGGGCGGAGGAACATCACGGCGGCGAACCCTACATGACGCCCATCGACAGCAAGGCGTACCGGTCCGCCGCGAAGGCCATCGAAGCAGTCTTCCACAAGTCGCCCATCCCCGTCCGCGGTGGCGGCAGCATACCCATCTGCTCGCTATTCGAAAAAGAGCTCGGCGTCAAGATCGTCTTCATGGGCTTCGGTCTAGACAGCGACAACCTCCACTCTCCCAACGAGAAGTTCGATCTCGAAAATTTTTACAAGGGCATCGAAACGATCCCTTACTTCCATAAATTTTTTGCAGAAAGCTAGATACTCACGTAGGGAGCTTCTTGCTTTATAGACGCGCAAAATCTTCCGAATCTCTTACATCGGCAAACATTTCAAACTTGTGGACAATTCTTGCAAGTTCTTCGCGGATTAAGCCGCCTCGTGCCATTCGAGGCCTTTTCAGCGCTTGGCTCGCCGTCGCCCGACTTCTCCCGCTTAGTTTTCGTTAATCTACTTGCAACCGATTACAACTTTCCCTATCTTAATAGGCCGAAGATGGCTTTATCCATTGACCACCCCTTATAACATACTGAACTTTATCCTCAGCACTTGCCTCCTGGCCTTCACGGTCGGCGCCGGCAAAGCGGATACATCTCCGCACCCACTGCATTTGAGGGAAAAAACCAATCAACCGAAGGAGACCTAACAGTAAACAGCTGGCACAAAAATAAATCGCCGGATGCAGCTTTACAGTCCTGCTTTCCTTTGAATGATATCGCTCCAACATCGTTTGGAATCCTATGATCCGGTATATCCTGATATAATCGAAGATTAACATGACGACCAAAAGCACGATGATGTCTAGTTTAGTTATCACCCAGTTCCGTCCGTACAACACACCCCCCACGAGGAAAATGATTGCCATCACGTTGAACGCCTGAAAAAGGGAGATCACCAGCATACTGGTTAAGGCAGGTGTTTCTTCCCCTTGAAACGATGCATACCACTTGTATATACGGACAAACAGCTTGTCAAATGTACTGACCCCCTAAATGGCTGGACTAATTGATCAAATCAATTTAGTCATTTAAATTTAGGGTATTATGTCAAAGCAACGCCGCAAGTTTTCTGTAGAACAGAAGCTTCAGATCATCCAGGAGGCCGATCAGCACGGCATAACTCAGACACTCCGAAAGCACAACGTTTCCCATTCCGTCTATCTTCGGTGGAAGCAGCAATTTGACAAGGGTGGCATATCCTCGCTGGCTCCCCAGTACCGCAAGGTGGATCCGGAGCTCAGGGCGTTACAAGAGGAAAATGCCCGGCTGAAAAAGATTATCGGCAATCAGGCGCTGGAGTTGGAGTTCAAGACGGAGCTATTAAAAAAAAACGAGGCCTACGAGCGGAGGCTCAAGGGCTCGTGAAGGTGTACGCGCTTCGCAGTGTCCCGGTTCGAAGCCTGTTGCAGTGGGCTGGGCTGGCACCCAGCAGCTTTTATTACAAGAGCTCTGGCGCTCGCAAAGGCATTAAACCCAGCACGCACAGCCTCACCATTCACGGCGAAAGAATGGAAAACAAGGTTGTTGTTGTTCAGATGGAAGTGGTTCTCCGACAGGAATTCTGCTGCTACGGGTATAAGAACATGACGGCCGAGCTCCGGGAGCTGGGATGGATCATCAATCACAAAAAAGTGTATCGGCTGATGAAAGAAGCAAGATTGCTATATGGGGCGCGAATCAGGCCCCTGCCGTTCAAGCGGAACTTTATCCGGTTCCGGAGCCTGAAGCCGGAAAGACCTCTGCAGTACCTGGCGATGGACATCAAATACGTGTACATCCATGGGACAGGCAGAAATGTGCTCCTGCTAACAGTGATAGACGTCTACAGCAGAAAGGTCTTGATCTACCAGCTGCGAAGCCATATCCGAAAAGAGGATGTCCTGGTGATGCTATCGCTGATGCTACTGGAGTATAAAGCCGAGGGCATGTCTATCCGCAATGACAACGGCTCCCAGTTCATCGCCCAGGTGGTCAGGGCCTTTTTGAAGGAGAAGGGCATTCTTCAGGAGTTCTCCCACGTGGGTACCCCGGAAGACAACGCTTACATCGAAGCTTTCCACTCCAACCTCCAACGGGAGGTGATCGACCGTTATGAGTTCGACTCGATCTATCATGCCCAAATGGTCCTGGACCGGTATTACGAATGGTACAACGAAAAAAGGAGGCATGGCGCACTGAATCGGCAAACTCCGAACCACATGTTCCAAAATATTAATCCGGTCCCTTTTGAAAATGAAAAACTACTAAACTATCTTTAGAAAACTGTCCAG
>Ga0134125_10000230_pt1 | contig 79903 bp, 69 predicted proteins | sample KB31751_FD_96464 | JGI IMG/M metagenome (GOLD analysis project Ga0134125, IMG submission 96464) | Terrestrial soil microbial communities with excess Nitrogen fertilizer from Kellogg Biological Station, Michigan, USA - KB3-175-1 | ecosystem: Environmental > Terrestrial > Soil > Unclassified ... | reverse complement strand
CGGAACTTTTAACGACTTGTTTCATAGCAATGAAGAATTTCGTAAATTCGTGTCCACGGTGGCTTCCGAAAAATCGAAAAAAACATCGCCACCAGAACCAAATCCAGACCCCGTGCAAGAAGTTTTAGCAATAACGCCCGTGACCCCAGAACCTGAAGGTGAGTCATGAGTAGCGAAGAAACTAGATTCTCCGGCAGGTATTCTCGCTCGGTCTTAAGCACTCTGTGGTCAGCTTACCGTCCCTATATGAAGGCCAGCTGCTTTCTGACGTTCTTAGGATTGCTGGGCCGCCTGTGCCTTTTGGCGAACACCAATGTCATTGGAATTTGGGTGGACTCATTTTGCAAACCGACGGAAACTTTGCGCTGCCACCCACTGCCTCAATTTGCTCAGCATTTTGAAAACAAAGATTATATTTTACTTCTCTTGTGCTTATCTTTGCTGGGCTTTATTTTTATTTTTATTTTTCGTGTGATTTTTTCGCGCTTGTCGGCTCAGGCTATCAGCCAGATTTATGACGAAACCACTTTTCGCACATCTCGCCAGCCCATGAGCTTTTTCGATAACACGCCGGTGGGACGAGTCGTCACCCGATTTTCCAGCGACTACGGAAACGTGTTTCGATTGTTTGGCGGCCCGCTGGCCGAACTTTTTTCCATTTGCTTTGATCTGATCGCTATGCTGATTCTTATTTCTTTTGCGAGCCCTTATTATTTACCAATCATCGTGCTCGTCGCCGTTATCAATTACGCGGTTTACAAAGCCAATCTGAAAAGTTTGCGTGAAGCCCGAAGAAATCTTTCAGCCAGCCGTTCACCGTCGATTGCGCATTTTGCAGAAACCGCACAAGGTGCCAGCACCATTCGCACTTTCATCAAGCAGAAATCTTTTGCTGAGCGTTTTCGAGGTCTCGATAGCAATTATCTCACGCAAAGACTTTTCACCACCCGCTTGATCCTTTTTTTCTCGTTTCAAATTAACTGCATGACGGCACTGCTCTTGCTTACCACTGGTTTTTTGGCTTGGTGGCTTTTGCTCAAAGGAATTCTCACCATTGGCTCGATCGGTGTGGCTTTTAGCTTTATTGCTCTGTCGGGCGGAACCGTGCAAATGTTTTTCGAATGGATGTCGCAATTCGAAGAGGCCATGGTCGGCGTCGAGCGTTTGGATCATTACATTCGACAACCCCTGGAGATTGGCGCCAAGCTTCCGTCAGTGGCAAAGCTTCCCTCGAATCATATCTATTCTTCCGAAGCCGAAGAAAAAAATATCGAGGAGCGCATTGAACATTTGCCGATGGCTTCAAAAGTTGATTTTGAAAATATTTGGCTGCGCTACCGCGAAGATTTGCCTTACGTTTTAAAAGGTCTCAACTTTCAAATTCAAGCCGGAGAAAAGTTTGGCATTGTCGGCCGCACTGGCAGTGGCAAATCAAGCTTAATTCAGGCTTTATTTTATCTCTACCCTTTGCAAAAAGGCGTCATTCGCATTGATGGCAAAGCCCCCACTTTGGATTTATTAAATCCAAAGGCTGAAGAAATCGATCTGCTTTTCTATCGCAGATCATTGGCTTTTATTGCTCAAGATCCCACTTTGTTTCGCGGCACTCTCAGGGAAAATCTAGCGTTGGATTTACCCGCCTCCGATCAAAATCTTTTTTCTGTCCTGACCCAAGTGGGACTTTCCGAATGGGCGGACGCTGATGGCCTGCAACTTCCCATCGAAGAGCGCGGCAGAAATTTATCTCAAGGCGAACGCCAACTGCTTTGCATGGCTCGCTGTCTGTTGCAAAATTCCCCCGTCGTGGTGATGGACGAGGCCACAAGCTCCGTGGATCCTCAATCCGAAGAAATGCTGGTCAAAGCCACAGAAGAATTTTTTCGCGGCAAAACGCAAATTATTATCGCCCACCGACTTTCGACTTTGCTCAATTGCGATCGTATTTTGTGGTTGCAAAACGGCGAAATCAAAATGATCGGCACACCGTCAGAAGTTCTACCTATTTTTCAGAAATCAAACCTGAATGGCCCCGTTGATTCGATTCTATAGACGCTAAAATTTTCAGCTCGCTACCGCGCAGATAAAACTCAGTCTTACAAAAAAAATCCCCGGCTGCTTGGTTAACTCTGAATGGCTTCGCCATTCAGAGTTGCCGTTTCGAGCCAATGAATTGAAATAAGAGGTGGATTCTGCCGAGAACGGAGCGAACCAGTCTTCGTTAAAGCTAAAACTGACCCCGCTCTAAAAGCTTAATTCGCTTTCACAAGTCGGATTGTCCAAGCACGAATGCTGCTGAGGACATTTTCCTTCGCTTGGTCGAACTGCACACCGTAGGCTTTGTTTTCCTCTGACCACACGACATGTCCTTGCACTTGCACAATTTCTTGGCCGTCAGGACTTTGAATATTCATCGTCAACATGCCACCGCGATCGATGAGCTCGTCGGCATTGAATGAAAGTCCACCCTCTGAAATTGTTTTCAGATGTGCTGTCAATTCACGACCGCCCACTTTGACTTTGATATCCGAATTCATCACAAAGCGATCATAGCGACGACGATTTTTTCCAGAAGAGCGTCGGATCAGCGAAACCCATGCTAAAAGTGGCATGCAAGCAAAAGCCAATGTCAGTAAAATCGCAGTGACGCTCATAGAGCCACCACCGCCACCACTTCCGTCACTCATGTTCGCGACAGTTCCACAACCTGCAGCGGCCCCTGCCGAGGCTGGCGCACGCACCCCTTCAGTGTAGGTCGGCTGATAGGCTTGAGTTCCAACTTCACTTTTTGCAGCCGTGACAGCGTTATTGGCATCAACGCGCGCACCAGAATAAATAGCTCCACGCAACGAAGCAATCGGAGTTGCCGAGTTCATCAAAAGATTTTTGACTTGATAACCAGTGAGCGTCGGAGCCTCACGCAGAACAAGAGCCGCAAGTCCTGACACAAAAGGCGTTGCCATGGAAGTTCCTGACATCACTCCATAGCTATTTCCAGGTAGCGTGCTCCAGATATCATAGCCAGGAGCTGCGACATGCACTGAGTTCAAACCGTAATTTGAAAACGAAGCCAAGTAATCATAATCGGTTGTCGCCGCCACAGACATTTGCCCTGGCACCGAGTAGTTCGCCGGAAACATGTCGGTGACATCGTTGTTCGCTGTTGCATTTCCTGCTGCGGAGGCAACGAAAACTTTGTGGTTGTAAGCGTAGGTCAAGGCATCCAGCAACGATTGCGAATAATTGGAGCCGCCCCATGAATTGTTAATGACTTGAGCTCCGTTATTAACAGCGTAATAAATGGCGGCGATAGCAGCGGACGTCGAACCAGTTCCATCCGCGCCCATAAACTTCAAAGGCATGATGCGAATTTTTGCCGCTGCCAAATTGGTCGCAAAAATATTTTGCCCAACACCAAGGGTGATTCCAGCAACGTGAGTTCCATGATCGGCATCATCCATCGGATTGTTGGTACCGGCATAAAAATTCCAACCTCTGATATCGTCGACAAAGCCATTGCTGTCGTCATCAATCCCATTGAGAACTTCATTCGGATTGGTCCACATTGCCCCTGAATTCACAAACACACTATGGTTATAGTCAACTCCAGTATCAACAATCGCCACGATCGGACGCTCCGGATTTGCCGCTAAAGAAACTTCATTCGCCCAGCCAGCGGCCACTTCGGTGCTTGAAGCATTCTGCGAATAAACGCTGGGGCTGGTGTAGTTCCCATAGAGATAATTAGAAAGAGTGTTGTAAGTGTAAAAACCAGTGGCTTGAGCCACGACATCATCTGTGACATGTAAAATATAATTCGGCTCTGCGTATTCGACGTCAGGATCCGTTTGCAGATCAGCGACGGCCTGATTCACGTCTTGGCCAGCTTGCAATTTATAATGATTGATATTCATGCTGCCGAAAGACGCCTTCAAAGTCATACGACGTTGGCTCATTTTACTGGTGAATTGCGCGGCCCTCACCGAGGAGTGATTCCCCCGAAGCTTCACGATCACCTCGCCTGGAACAAAGTCCTGCGCTGTTGCGAAGCTCGCAAAGCACAGCAATCCCAGCATAGTAAATACAAGCCGAACAATGACCAAAGAGTCCCCCTGACATTAACTCATCGGTTGAAGGTCTGGGGGACTGGAGACCTTCGTCGACATTCTCATTTATTCTCAGGTTGAGACAGTCGGTGGTCTCAACCCGCGATTTACAATGTCTCATTTTGCGAAGACACTAAAAAGAGAGGGACTTTTTATGAGCCAATTCTCCAAGATTTTCTTCCGTGGGCTGATCACGCTTTTACCCATTGCCGTGACCATTTATATCATCTACAGCGCCGTCGTTATTCTGGAAAATTTGCTGGGCTCTGTGCTTCGCCAAATTTTTCCGCACTATATTCCGGGCATTGGTTTTTTGCTGATTTTGATTTTAATTTTTTGCTTTGGACTTTTGCTCAATAACCTCATTACCGCCAAGCTGATTATGGCCATTGAAAATAAACTCGTTCAGGTGCCCTTCATCAAAGCCATCTATTCTCCCCTTCGCGATTTGATGAATCTGTTTAACAAATCCAACAATCAGGGCATGAAGGGCGTGGTCATGGTCAAAGCGGGACCTGGCGGAGCGATGGCTTTGGGGATTATCACTCGCGAAAATTTTAAGGATTTGCCACTGAATGATCTGTCGAAGGACAAAGTCGCGGTTTATTTCCCTTTGTCTTACGGACTTGGGGGAATGACTTTTCTCATTTCACGAGATATGATTACTCCTATCGATATGCCTCTGGAAAGAGCCATGAGCTTAGCGATCACCGGTTGGGTGAAGGCCGATGACGCCGACGAAATCAAGAAAACGGAGAATTGATGACACCAACGAAAAATCCGCGCACTCCTCTTGCCAAAGCTTTCGAGGTCAATGCCAATCCCGCCATTTATGGAACCTTTGCTGAGATTGGTGCGGGCCAAGAGGTCGCGCGATTTTTCTTTCAAGCCGGTCAAGCTTCACAAACCATTGCTAAAACAATTTCCGCTTACGATATGATTTACAGTGACGAAATCTACGGCAAGGAATCCAACGGTCGCTATGTCTGTGAATCGCGCTTGCTGAAAATGCTGGATAAAGAGTACTCGCTTCTCCATCGCCGCTTGGATCAAGCACGCGGGCAAAAAACCACCTTCTTTGCTTTTGCCAACACCGTCGCCACGGGCGATCAAAAGAAAAAATTCTCGCACGGCTGGTTGGGAGTTCGCTTTCAGGCGAAGCCTTTGGGACCTCACAACGACATCGTCTTGCATGTGCGATTGCTAGATAAATATCGTCTGCAACAACAAGAAGCGCTGGGCATCTTGGGAGTGAACGCCGTGCACACGGCTTTTCATGCTATCAGCAATGCCTCTGATATCATTGATGGACTGACAGAGGGCCTTCGCGAAGGACAAGTGTCGGTGGATTTTATCCGCCTCACTGGCCCTGATGTCGCCCATATCAACAACCATTTACTAAATCTTGAACTGGTTCGTCGCGGGCTTTCTGAGGCTATTCTCTTTGGACCGGATCAAAAAATTCTCAATGTTTCCGACGAACTTTTTCAAAAAAATGTTCTCATTCAACGAGGAAGCTACCGTCCCGTCACGACCACACACGTGGATGTCCTTGAAAAAGGCATCACGCAATTCAAAAAAGATTTCCCCTGTGAAGCAAAAAACAGCATGGTGCTTTTCGAGCTCACCATGCACTCACTCTCGAATGAAGACGGGCAAATTCACGAAAAAGATTTTCTCGACCGCGTGCGCGCACTTTGCTCTCTTGGGCATCACGTTCTCGTCTCGAATTTCTTTTTATTTTATCGCTTAAAACGTTTCATCCGCTCTGCGACTCAAAAGCCAGTGGTTTTGATTATGGGCGCCTCACATCTGGATCGCCTGTTCGATGAAAAACATTACGCCGACCTCGAAGGCGGAGTCCTCGAAGGCTTGAGCAAACTGCTGGATGAAACCACCAAGCTGTACGTTTATCCACACAAGACCGAGCAATCTTGCATGACCACGAAAACTTTTTTCCCAGCGCCAAAATACTTAAAAATCTATCAACACTTTGTTGAGCAAAAACAAATCGTCGATATTTCAGGTTGTGATGAAACTTCTGAATATATTCACTCAGCCCAAGTCCACAAAATGCTGGAACAAAAAAACCCCGCTTGGGAAACCTGCGTCCCAAAGCCCGTGGCTTCACTGATTAAAAAAGAGAATTTGTTTCAGTAAAAACTTCTAGTTTTTACTCAACCGACGCTCGTGATTTCAAAAACTGAATCAAGCACTGAACAGCCTGGCCATTGCCACCCATAGAATTCAAAGCGCCGCTGGCTTTATCAGCCCAAGCATAAATATCCAAATGAGCCCACGGTTTTTGTTTCACAAACTTTTCCAAGAAAAGCGCTGCGGTGATTGCGCCACCAAAACCATCCGTTGCATTCACCAGATCTCCAAACGGAGTTGAAAATGTCGAGGCGTATTTTGAAAACAGCGGCAGCTGCCAATTAAAATCACTCGTCTCCGCACCCGCTTGGTGAAGCGCTTTTGCTAATGGGTCGTGATTGCTAAATAGGCCACCGATCTCAGCTCCGACGGCGACTCGACATGCGCCCGTGAGAGTTGCAGCATTGATCACCATCTCTGGCTCATCTTTACCTTTGGCGGTGACTGCGACATCCAAAGCATCGGCTAAAACCAAACGACCTTCGGCATCGGTGTTGTGAATTTCAACTTTCAAACCATTTCTGGCTTCGATCACATCGCCCGGTCGAAAACTTTTTCCATCGACACTGTTTTCAGCAATCGCCAAATAAAAATCTAGTGGAGCCGGATAACCCGAACCAATCGCCCACCATGCAAGTCCCATAATCGTCGCAGATCCACCCATATCTTTTTTCATCCAGCGCATGCCCGATGAAGGCTTGATATCAAGCCCGCCAGAATCAAAAGTGATTCCTTTTCCCACAAAAGCTAAAGGCTTTGCTTTGTTGTTTTTTGGACGATAACGAATATGCACCAAACATGGCGGATGCTCTGCGCCCTGCCCTACGGCCAGCATCAGACCCATTTTTTCATCGCGCATTTTCTTTTCATTCCAGACATCAACTGTCGTGCCAGAAAGTTTTGAAAATTCTCGGCTGATAAATTCACTGTAAGTTTTGGGATTGATTTCATTTGGCGGAGTATTCACCAAGTGCCTTGCCAAGTTCACCGCGCGGGCTTCAAGCATGACCTCAGTCAGTAATTGTTTACTGAACTCAACCGTCTTGTTGCCATTTTTTTTCACCAGCCACAAGCTTGGCAAATCAGCGAATTCTTTTTGCTCGCGAGTGCCACGAAAAGTATAAGCACCCATATCCAAGCCGACGAAAGCACCACGTTCAGTGTCCTCATCGCTAGAAAGAAATTCGATCACCAACGAGTCGACTTGATAAGCTTTCAACATCGAAAGAGCCGAGCCCAACTGATCGCGGTGCCAACCGTAAGCATGATCTTCAAAACTTCCGTCATGAGAGACTGGTCCTTTTTTTGGTTCCCACGAAAAAATCCAGACCGGACCTGCAGAGCCCACCGCGTGAATCACATCTCGCTTGGATTTTGCCAGCGATTCTTTTTGCCAATTCGGCGCCCATTTTTTAGCGAGCTTCTCAGCCAGCGATTTTTGCCCAGCTCCAAGCACAAAAAAATGCGCGATTTTTTTGCCCGTGGGAGAGCCCTTCAGCCGTGCACTTTTAAGATATGATTGCGGAGAAACCAAAGTTGTTTTTGAACTGCCCGATGACTTGCGAGATGTTGCCATAAAAATCCTTTTGCTGAAGCTTCCTACGGCTTCAGATGATGGCATTTCCGCTGAAAAATGACCAAGGAAAAACTTCAAGCTTGTCGATGGCTTCGTCAGTCGAACCTGCCTGGCAAATGACCAAAATCACTGCCAAATCCCCTTATTTTTGAGATCGCCGCAAAGCTTCTGATGGCCTGGCGCTTGCTAACTCATTGCCTGAATCAAGCTCCTGGGTGGGACTTTCGGAGGTTTTCGGTGGGTAAAATGCGGGTGGTGTGGCAGACGTTGGGGCTTTTTTTAGCCCTGACTTTTGTTGCGAGTTTCTTTTCTCCGGTCTGGGCAGTGGATGTTGATAACTCTGGCGCGCCCGTCGAATTTGTCATCGAAAATTCAAGCCTGCAACGAAATGAAAAAACACTTTCGATTCAAGTTGGCAAAAATATTTACAGCATTGAAAATCGCACTCAAGATGCTGGCGCTTTAGCTCGCTTCAACCAATTATCTCCCGAACAACAGCAAAGCTTTTATCAAAACCGCGATCTTTTTATCTCGAACGCTGCGAAAGTTCTTCGTCGCATGGGATGGACTTTCGGAATTGGCAGCCTCATCGCAAATAAAATTGTCATGGTGAAAGATAAACTCATGCCTCGCTTTAATACTTATGACCCGGCCATTCTTGCCGATCTTGATGACAATATGTCTGACGAGTTACCAGAAAAAACCAGAGAAAATTTCAAGGCTCGCAGTCAACGAATCATCACTTCGATTTTGTCAGCGATGAATCGTCAGCTGTGGGCACAGGCTCCGCTCGTTGGTGACGCCAATGAATTCGGCGTCAATGTCAGCTTAGGTTTAGCCGTTGAAGGCGGCCGCCCTCAAAAAGGTTGGGGCGGACAATTTGATCTGGGACTCAGTTTTGGTTTTAACAAAGAACATAAAGCTTTCGTGTTCCAAATTTATCGCAATCTTGAAAAATTTAAAACGACTTTGATGCCCGCCGTTTTTTATGCGGGAGTGACTCCAAAGGCAGCCATTCAAATTTCGCAAATGAAAGATGGATCCATTCAATCTCGCATCGGCACCACAATTTATCCGCCGGGAGTGCCAGGATTTCTTTCAACCACTCCCACCATGTTTGCTTCAGGAATTAACACTGGAATTGGCTTTCCTCCGCCGCCTTTCGGCGACATGCTTTCTTACACCAACACCTTGGACAACAAAGCTGTGCTGCGAATCATGGTCTCGCCAACCTTAAAAGGTTTTGTGCGAGTCCAGTTCGGCGTCGGCCTTGACACGCTGAAAGTCTTTTTGCAACCCATCACGATTGTGAAGTCCTGGCTGCAGCATATTTTTGGCAGTGGACTCTGCCGAGGTGTTTTCGTAAGCTAAGCAACATGTTGAGCACTCCGTTGAAAGTCATGCTCTGGAATGTCGAGAATCTTTTCTTGCTTTCAGATCAGCAAATTACTTCCGAACATTTGAAGCTGGATCAAACCCGGTGGAATCGTCTTTCAACGTCGATTTATGAAAATAAACCTCTGGAAAAAGCCAAATCCATCGGCAAAATTATTCTTGGCGAAGCTCCCGATTTGCTGATGCTTTGTGAGGTTGGCGGACTTGAGTCTTTACAAAATTTCAATCGCCTGTTTTTGAATGATGCTTACTCACCAGCTTTGATCGAGGGAAATTCGGATCGCAATATTGATGTTGGTTTTTTAATCAAAAAAGGCCTGCCATTTTATTTCGATATCAACACCAACAAAAATCGCCCGATCAATTATCTCTATCCGCACGAACGCCAATCTGTCGACACCGGCTATCCTGTCAAAAATGGTAAAGTCGTGGGCTCGCATAAATTTTCAAGAGATGCCGCCGAACTTCACCTGTTCCAAAATGATCGCACCAAACCTTTCTTGATTTTTATTTTGGCACATTTGAAGTCACGGCTTGATCAGCAAGGTGTAGATCCTCAGGGCTTCGAACGTCGACAAGCTGAAATGAAAACGTTGCTCGATATTTATCAAGAACTTGATCATCAATTTCTGGGCGAAGTTCCGATCGCCGTTGCTGGTGATATGAATGGCAATGCCAGCCCTCGAGAAACGGATGAAGAGTTTAAAATTATTTATCAAACCAGTCAGCTTAAAGATGTTTGTGAATTAGCGAAGCTCTCCCCTGAAGCCTCCGCAACTTTTTATCAAGTCAGCCGCTCGTCCAAATCAGAAGGCCGTCAAATTGATTATTGCTTCTTGTCACCAAAATTATCTCCTCATTTAGAGCCAAAATCTGTCCACGTGCATCGCTATCATGGACACCTCGGAATGCCACTCGATCCACCCACGACACTCGAGGCCAAACTTGCCCTGCCTTCCGATCATTACCCTCTCATTTTCACTTTGAAAGACATCGTCGTCCGCTAGCCTGACAACTCTTGGTTAACAATTCTTGACTGACGCGAGACGCCCTGAATACTCTGTGAAAAGTAAGGGGATAGAGGCGTGCAAAAGATCACAAAAAAAACGACGACTCCGACGGATTTTGAAATCAAAAGCAAAGTGACTTTTGTCGAAGGTGAATCTCGTCCCGATGGTGGCATTTTCTTTTTTGCTTATAAAATTAAAATCACCAACAAAAGCAGCACACCCGTTCAGTTAATGAGTCGCCACTGGATCATCACCGACAACTTAGGCCAAGTGGAAGAAGTTCGTGGCGCCGGAGTCGTGGGACAGCAACCACGAATTTTGCCAGGCCAATTTTTTGAGTACGATAGCGCCTGCCCACTTTCGACCTCATCGGGCTCAATGCGCGGCAGTTACCAAATGCTCAGCGAAGACGGCAACAGCTTCGACATCGAAGTTCCCGAATTTTATTTGATCGCGCCCTCAGCGCTGCACTAAATAATTCTCAATCTGTAAAAGCAAGGCATCGATGGCTTGCTTCATGGCTTCGAGACTCATCCCAAAAGTTTCAGCGGGTTTTCCCATCAACTGCTCGGTCAGATAAGGCACATGTAAAAAAAGGACCGACGTCTTTGGATGGTTCGATTGAAAGTGTTCGAGCATTCGGTAGTAAATATGATTGCAAACAAAAGCTCCGGCTGAGTTTGAAATCTCAACATTGAAACCTTTGGCACGCAGTTCAGTCATCCACTGTCGCAGCGGCAATTCAGAAAGATAAGCTGCTTTTCCTTGTGGATTGATTTTTGTTTCTAAAAAAATCTTTCCATCTTCGTCAGCTTTATCAGCATCAATATAATTGATCGCCACTCGCTCAAAGCAAATGTGCTTTCGCCCACCAGCCTGACCGCACAAAAGAACGAAGTCGTAATTGTTCTTTTTAATTTCCGCTTCAAGAACTGCTACGGATCGTTGATAACTGACTGGCAAAAGCAAGGTTTGTACGCGCGGATCGTGAGCAAAAAATTTCAAAAGCTCGCCGCTGGGATTGATTCTCTCACCACAAAAAGGCTCAAAGCCCGTCATCAATAGTCTCATGGAGATTTCATATATGTTTTCCATGCGTCTTGCACGCTGGCTCGCTCGTAAACATATCTTTCATGCAATCTGCCACTTCGACCAAACCAAAATTCCATGCGCAAAGGCACAAGACGAAAGCCTCCCCAGTTCGGTGGACACGGAACATCTTGACCTTTGAAGCGATGTTCAAGGTCATGAACTTTTTGTTGAAGGTCATCGAAATGAGCAATCCGGTGACTTTGTTCCGAAGCCCAAGCTCCAATCTGACTGAGGCGCGCACGAGTTTTGAAATAAGCTTCGGACTCTTCACGAGTTAACTTTTCAACAACACCTTCGATGCGGATTTGCTCTTCCAGCGGCGCCCAGAAAAAAAGTGCGGCGGCTTTTTTGGTTTCCAGCAACTCATGAGATTTTTGGCTGTCGTAATTCGTGTAAAAAGAGAATCCTCCACGGACCATTCCTTTAAACAAAACCGTGCGCACAGAAGGAGTACCATCCTTCGAGCAAGTCGCCAGCGCCATGGCATTATGATCTTTGGTGATATGCTTTTTAGCTTCTGAGATGAGAAAATCAAAGTGTTCGAGCGGATCTTTTTTAAAATCAAAATATCCGTCAAAATGCAAAGAGGCCGTCATAAAACTCCTTTAAGTGAGTTGCCGACAGCCTCTTATTCAACCATTGATTTGATTGAGATAGAATTATTTTTTCGCTTTTGCAGCGCTTGCTTTTTTAGGAGCACTGACATCCAACAGTTCAACTTCAAAAATCAGAACTGAGTTTGCAGGAATGCCAGGACGCGCCGAAGCACCGTAGCCAAGCTCTGGTGGCAAGAAAAGTTTCATTTTGCCGCCGACCTTCATCATTTGCAGAGCTTCTGTCCAACCTTTGATCACGCCGCTCACTGGGAATTCAGCGGGCTGACCACGATCATAAGAGCTGTCGAAGGTTTTGCCATCGATCAAAGTCCCTTTGTAATGAGCTTTTACAACATCGTTAGGACCTGGAGTTTTTCCAGTGCCTTCTTTTTCAACGATATACTGCAAACCAGAAGCTGTTGTTTTAACATCTTTTTCTGTTTTGTTTTTTTCCAAGAACGCTGTGCCTTCTTTTTTATTTTGCTCAGCCTGTTCCTGTTGCTTTTTCATCATGCCTTCTTGCAACTTCATCAAAGCTTGTTGCATTTCTTCTGGCTTCATACGGCTTTCTTTACCAGCTGATGCTTCTTTGATAGAGTCAGCCAGAACACTTGAATCAAATTCAATATTTTGATTTTTCAAGTTTGTGCCGATCTGTTGCCCGATCGCATAGCTCGCTTTTTTCATATCTGTATCGAGTTTCTTCTGACATCCAACACTCACCAGAGTGAGAGCTGCCAAACCGACAAAACCGAATTGCAGTTGTCTTTTCATGACGATTCTTCTCCTTCGTGCACACTTTCGTGTGACCTTAATTATCATTGTTCCAACAGTGCTATTTGAACTGAGAGCTTCTCAAAATGGAAATAAAAATGAATTAATCCCGAATGTTTGCGCAAACTGTCAAGAGGCGGGAATATAACTTCGCACATCGGCCAATGCCCCTTTGGGGAGCTCACGCAGCAGAGTTTCAAAATTTTCGCGAGTCATTTGCAAGAATTCAAAGCCGATTCCCACCCGCTGATCACCAATGGCCTCGCTACAATGCCATCGCACGCAGACCAAAGCTTCGAAATCCTCAAAACACACCATCACCGCATCGCCCACTCGTAAGTTTTCCGGATCCATTTGCAAAAAAAATCCACCACGTCCGATTTTTACTTCGTGCCTGCGCAAGGCTTCCCCCAGAGATCGCGGAACCTTGAGACGAGGAGTGCCTTCCGTCACCGCCGTCGACCACAACCAACGCTCTGGCGGCGGCTTCAAAAGACGCAATAAAGTGGATTTCAGCTCCTCCAACCGGAACGGTTTCGGCATATAACCATCGGCTCCGGCGGAAAATGCCTCATCACTACGCAAATCTGCAAAGCCAGTGATCAAAACCAACACGGGCTTGGATGGATGAAGAGCACGAAGCCCTTTGGTCAAGGTGACTCCGTCACCACCAGGCATACGAATATCTGAAAGAATAATGTCAAAATGATGCTTTTTTGCAAGCTCAAGGGCCTCGCGGCCATTGGCGGCCTCCATGACCTCAGCCCCTTCATAAAGGAACTCGTCGCGGAGAATTTCCCGCAAATCAGATTCATCGTCGACAACGAGAACGATTTTTCCCTTGAACATGCTCTTCAATGTAAGGGAGATTTAAGGGAGATCAATGAAATTCACTTGTCTCAATATTTAATGAAGAGTGTCATATGACCAAACTATCTGTTGCTGAATCTCTGGTGCTTCTTTGGCGTTGGCTCAAAAGAATAATTCTTCTGAATATTTTCTTGTTGGCAGGCATGGGCTTTATTCGTCTGATCACCTATTGGACTTACGGACATGCCATCCCGATGAGCAGTGAACTTCTCCACGCTTTTTGGTTGGGAGGCCGCTTTGATCTGATGTCACTCTGTTATGTGGCCAGCATTCCAACTTTAGTTCTTTTGATCATCACTCCTCTGCGCTCCGAAACTGCGTTTGAACGCACTGGAATTTTTCTGCGCGGCTATTATCAGTTCATGAGTATTTTTATGTTCGCGATCCTAGCTTTGGATGTTGGTTATTATTCTTACTTTCAAGATCATCTTAATCTCATGATGTTCGGTTTTTTTGAGGACGACACTTTTGCTTTGCTTCGCACCTTCTGGAAAAACTATCACGTCATTTGGATTTTCCTCTCCGCTTTCATTTTGGCTTTTGTCCTCAGCCGCATTGTCGTCCGAATTTTAAAACCTTTTCGACATCGACAAATTTTCGAGCATATTGGCGCTTGGGCTTACGTTCCAGTCTTCCTCATTATTATTTTAGTTTTAGGAGTCGGCGGACGAGGCTCGCTGAGTCTTTTCCCTTTGGGTGAAACGGATGCGGTGATTTCTCCCGAGCCTTTTATCAATCATCTTGCCGGCAGTGGGCTGAGTTCTTTTGTTCGCGCAATCAAGCTTAAGTATTTTCGCAATCAATCCTGGAATGCGAATAAGAAATTTTATGGCTATCAAGATCCGCGCCAAGCTTTCGCTGATTATTACAATATCCCCGTCGATCAAGTGCCACCAGCTCCGGTGGAACTCTTTCATCATCGCACTCCGAAAAATGAGTGGGCTGAAAAAACCAAACCCAATGTGGTTGTCGTGATGATGGAGTCCCTCGGTGGTTATTGGCTGAGATACAACTCACCGACTTTTAATTTGCTCGGCGCTCTCGACAAAAATTTCCAAGAGGATTTTCTTTTTAAAAATTTTCTGCCCTCAGCGACAGGCACCATTGGCAGCATCAGTTCTTTGATGGTCGATGCCCCGCAAAGACCTTTCGGAGCTTTCTTGAGCGAAAGTGAATATGTGCGAGTGCCTTTTCGCTCGAGTCCCGCCTTCATTTACAAAAAAGCCGGCTACCGCACTCGCTTTGTCTATGGTGGCAACACCGGATGGCGCGATCTCAATCGTTTCGCGCGTAATCAAGGTTTTGACTCGGTCGAAGGCGATGTCGATATTTCACGCGTTCTCGGTGGTCTTAAAGAAACTCATGACTGGGGCGTTTTTGATGAAGACGTTTTTCGCTATGTGAAAAAAACTTTGGACGAGGCCACTCAGCCAGAACTTGTCGTCATCCTCACCACCACCAATCATCCGCCTTATCAACTGCCATCAACCTACAAAGTTCCTGAACAAACAATTCCCGCAGAGCTTGCTTCCCGCCTGAACACGGAAAGCTCCATCGTCACCGCAAGATTTAAAGTTTACAATTATGCCGCCGAAAAAGTGGGCGAGTTTTTAGACGAAGTGAAAGGCTCACCAACTTTGGCTGATAAAACCATCGTCGCTGTCACCGGCGATCACAGTTTTTATCTGGTGAATTTTTCCGATGCTGAACTTTTGGCGAAATGGAGCGTGCCTTTTTATCTCTATGTCCCAAAGGCCGAGCGTAAAAATCTCAAAGTAGATCCGCAAGTTTTTGGCTCGCACATGGATATCTTTCCAACGCTGTTTCCCTTGTCATTGTCCGACGTCGATTACGATGCTTTGGGAGTCAATCTTCTGGATCCTGCACAGCCGCATTATGCGATTCATGAAACAGGCTTAATTGCGGGCCCCCAAGGCGCTGCCTTGAGTCTCGGTAAAACAGGCTTTGCTTATTTTGGCTGGGAAGGTCATTACGACAAACTCGTTTCAGTGCCACAGGATACAGAACACACTCAAATGGCCACACGATATCGATCTTTGATGTCGCTGCTGGATGAGTATTTTCATTCGGAAGAACTGCGGTATAAATCTGAAGCCACGCAGGCTGGGAAGTGATCATGAGAATTCTTGTTGTTGAAGATCAAATCAAGATGGCTAACTTTATGAAAAAGGGCTTGAACGAAGTCGGCTATGCCGTCGACGTCGCCGAAACGGGCCAATCCGCTGAAACACTGGCTGCCGAAAATGAGTACGACTTGATCGTGCTGGATGTGATGTTGCCTGATCAAAACGGAATGGACACCGCAAGACATCTTCGTCGCGATGGTTTTGAAGGCCCGATTCTGATGCTGACTGCTCTTTCCACAACGAAAGACAAAGTGCACGGCTTGGATGCGGGTGCTGATGATTATCTCACCAAGCCTTATGAATTCGACGAGCTTCTCGCTCGAGTGCGAGCCCTTCTTCGTCGTAAGCCAGGACAAACAACCGGAGCTTCCAATCTTCGTTATGCCGAACTGGAATTAGATCTCATTCACCGAGTCGCCAAGCGCGACAACAAAGAAATTCCTCTGACCGCGAAAGAATTCGCACTGCTTGAGTATCTGATGCGAAATCCCGAGCGGCCCTTAGGCCGAGTTTCCATTGCCGAACACGTTTGGGATATTCATTTTGATTCGGAAAGCAATGTGATCGACGTTTACATCAATCTCCTTCGTAAAAAAGTGGACGCTCCTTTTCCGAAAAAGCTTATTCACACGGTGGTCGGCGTTGGCTATGTCCTTAAAGCCCAAAACTAAATCTTTTTTTGGCTTCTTTCATCGCCTCAGTCTGCGCACGCGGCTGACTTTGCTTTTCGTTTTTATTTTCGGTTTCACTTTGATTATTTTTGGCGGACTTACCTTTCGCTATTTGGCCACAACTCTTGAAAAAGAGTTCGACGATGCTCTTTACAATTACGCCGTTGATGTGGCTGACAGCGTGATTTTAGATCCCACGGGCGATCTTTTGGTTTCATCCGCGACCGTGGATAAAGAAAAGGTTTATCCTTTTTCTCTCGGAACGGCGCTGATTCAAATTCGTCATATTCGCGGCACGGTGCTGTCGCAAGTCGGAAATTTCGGAAAATTAGATCTGCCTTGGAAAGATGATTTTGCTCATATTTCTCACGGTGAAGATTCCAATTATCGCACCATCACCAAACTTCAGGGGCTGCCTGATGCCGAGGCCAAATCTTATCGCATCATCAATGTGCCACTGGATAATTCGCCGACGCCGCAATTGATTTTACAGATCGCCGTCCCGCGCACCTTCCTCGAGCTGCAAATTCAAAATCGCAAATTTTTGCTTTATATCGGCATTCCGATGACATTGCTGATTTCATCACTGTTTGGATTTTTACTTCTGTCGCGAGCCTTAGCTCCGATCAAGGAGATCATTCAAAAAACCAGAGACATCGGCGCGCACGCTCTTTCACAACGCCTGCCCGTGCCTGATTCCCGAGACGAAGTGCAAGCTTTGGCCATCACTTTGAATGATATGCTGGCCCGAATCGATCAGGCCTTTCAATCTCAAGATCGCTTCATTGCCGATTCTTCGCATCAACTGCTCACACCGCTAACGATCATGAAAGGCGAACTTGGCAGTGCCTTGCGCTCACCGGAAACCATTTCTTCAGAGACCATCGCTTCATCGCTGCAAGAGGTGAATCACTTGATTGCCTTGGTTCAGAATCTTTTGATCTTAGCCCGAGTCGATGCCGGTCAAACCGCCTTCATCTTTCAAGAGATGTATTTTGAAGAGGCGATTTTAGAGGCCATTGCCAAGGCCGAAAAAGTCGCTCGGCAAAAAGACATTCGCATCAAGTTTGATATTCAAGGATTTGAACAACAACACCCGCGCGTACTGGGCGATCCAGACTTGCTTGCAACCTTGGTTTTTAACTTGATTGAAAACGCCGTCAAATATTCACCGATCCATAGCGTGGTTTCCGTGGTGCTGAAATGGTCAGCAAACATGCAAAAACTATCGGTGATTGATTCCGGCCCAGGCATCCCGAACGATCAGATTGAAACAATTTTCGAGCGCTTTAGCCGAGCCCGAAATGTCGACAAAAAAGCCACAGGTTATGGCCTGGGCTTGGCCATTGCCCAACAGATTGCTTATAGCCACAATGCCAAGCTTTCGGCCCACAACCGAGTCGATACTCCAGGAGCCCAATTCGACCTTGAAATTAACAACATTACAGAGATTAAAAATAATTAATTACGCTTTCATTGCCAGTTCAGAAGTCTTTGCTACACTGGCTTCATAACAATAAGACTAATAATATAGTCAATAACCATATGATCCTAAGGAGGATTTATGAAAGCTGTATCAATGATCGTAGCTGTTTTGTTCGCAACTGTTGCTTTTGCTCAAGAGCCTGCAGCTCCTGCTGCTCCGACTGCTGCTGCAACAACTGAAGCCGCTCCTATGAAAAAAGAAGAAGGCAAAAAAGCTAAAAAAGCTCACCACCACAAAAAAGAAAAAAAAGACGCAGCAGCTACTGAAACAAAATAATTTTGTTTGAGACTAGTTACGTTTGAAAAAGAGGAACTTGCAAAAGTTCCTCTTTTTTTTGCCCAAAATGATTAAAAAACCCTGATCTGCCGACAGGAGTCGGCAGAAGCCTGCCATGGATGGTAGCTCCTCGCTTGCCAAAAATCTAAAAACTAAAACTCCGGCACCGACCCCAAGCAAAACAAAGCAATCAAAGTCGGAATGATCGCCGCCACTAACAACCACATCGGATTGAGTCCTTTAGGAAAATGTTTTTGCATAATTGAAAAGCCAGCTGCGTTGGGTGCATTGGCAATGATCGTCAGTCCACCACCAGCCAGCGCCCCGGCCACCAAATAATATTTTGAAATCTCAGTCAGTCCTTCGACTTGCGAACCCAAATAAGTCAAAGCCGCATTATCAGTCACCGCTGTCAGCAATGAAGCTCCGAAATAAAGTGTCAGCTGACTCATTTGCGAGAGTAGCGGCTGCAACCACCATTTTTGCAACGGACCAAACATGATAATGCCGCCTAAGAAAAAAGCGACTAGCAGGCTTTCTCTCAGACGTAAGGGCTCTTGGTATTTTTTGGTGACAGTGGAAATTCCTAAGAACAGCAAAAATAAACCAAAGGCTGTGCTTGAGTAATGCGCGCTCAAGACCAAGCCAATGAGAATCAAAATGTGAATCGCGATCACGCCCAAAGGCATTCGCTGCTGTTGCGTGTTTGCATTTTTGAGGCTCGCCATTGCTCCGCGAATATCTTTGAACATCAAGCTGACCAGCAAAATGGTATTGACAGCAACAGCCGAAAAACTTTTCCAACCAAAGTGCTTCGCCACAAAAGCAAAGTCCCATTGCCATTTTCCTGCCACCATCAACATCGGTGGTGCCGCAAAAGGAGTCAGCGCTCCGCCGATCGAGATATTCACAAACAGCACGGCAAGTAAAAGGTACATCAGCCTTTGCCGATTTTCTTTCACCATCGCATTCAGCAGCAAAGCCGACACCGTCATGGCCGCAGGCTCTGTGATCAAGCTTCCGCTCAGTGGACCCAAAATTAAAATTATCAAAACGTCGGCGTGAACTTCGGGCACTCGGAAAACTTTCGAGACCACCTGGGCAATCGATTGAATGATGGTTTGCGCGACCGTCAGCACGGGTTTGGTGGCCGCGACCACCATGATGCAAAAAATAAAAATGGGCTCGGTGAATTCTAACTTTTGCTGATACTCCAGCACCGCATGAAACCCCTGAAGACAGCCATAGATCAGCATAAAAACGGCGGCCCACAGACCAAAGACCACTTCAATTTCACCGGCTAAATGTAGAAAAGCTCTCATCCCAGAATCTGGTGGATAATGGTGGGAGCAGCCTAAAATCTGTTTGACGCAAAAAGTATGAATGACGGCGATGCCAAAAATGACAGTTCCTAAAATTTCGATCGAATGACTCATAATAAAGATTCTAGCTGGCGAAACTCTTTGTTACAAGAAAAGGCATGAGACATGGCCGCTATCGGAAAAATTGGCTGACACCGGATGAGTGTCAAACTTGGGCAAAAGCTTTTGCGCCACAGTTAAAAATTCTTTTGCAAGAGCGCTATGATATTGGTCAAAGCGATGCTGAATTTGTCGCTCGCTACTTAGAGGTCGGTTTTCAAACCGCAGCTCTATTAAAAAAAGGCAGCGGCTGGCAAGCGCCAGAAGTCCTACAAATTTCTCAAGGCCCTCTCAAGCTCTGGAGTACAACTTTGTTCCGCGGATTACCGTTATCTGTGAATCGCGCGCTCCTATCCTGGCACGTGAGACTTTTTCCACTGCATCTGTGCGAGCACACTCCAAGCACCGAAGAAATTTTAGCTTGGCAAATCAAAGGCGAACGTTGTGTCAGTTGTGTGACGGATGAGAAAGATCTTTCATCTTACATTCTTGGCGAAAGAGATCCGTTGAGTTTTGTGCTTCATGATTTGATCCATGCCGATCATTTTTTTCGAGATCCTTTGATGGCTCAGGTGCAGGTGGGTTTTTCAAGATTGATGTTTGAACTATCGCAACTGCCAGTGGTTCAAACCCTGCGCCAGGAAGATCCCATTTTCTGTCGTGAGTTTGATTATGGAGCCACGGATATGAATTCTCATGGTGCTCATCTTTTGAAATATCTGAAAGCTGTTTTTATTTTCGCGCTGGAAAGAAAAAAAGCTGCTCACATTCCATCAATGCTCGCGGAGATCATGACTGCCGTTGATATTCCCGAATTCGTCCAGCTAAGCTTTTTAAAACTCAACACTTCGGCTGAAACAGCTCAAGATTTTCAAGAACTGCAGAATTTTTTGATGATGAAACAGGTGGCTTTAAAAAACTCCGCCACCAGCCAAGATCAAAAACACCGTGGAGTCATGATCGGGCAATTTCCCGCCATTTGAATCCGTCCCCGGCGAAGGATAAAAAATTTCTTTAATGCCCGCGCCGACCGAAAGACCACCAGCTCGCAAAGTCAAACCACCTTCGGCAAAAGGCCCGGCATCCTGAGTTTTCGTCAGGCGATAGCCGCCGCCCGCAAAAAAACCAAGTCCCAAAGTGGCTCGCGCATCGGTATTATATGTGTAGCGCAGCGATGAATCCACACCGGTGGCCGAATCAACGCCCGTTCCAAAGCGTGTGAACAATGAATTTCTCCAGGCGACAGCATCTGAGAAATACCAGTTGAATCCTAAGTTGATTTCCGAATAATTATTGCCGTTGTAAGAGCCCGAGGCGGCCCCCACATCGTAAGTGAAGGTCGGATGTTGACGATATTCTGTGCGATAGTTGGTCTGCGCCAAAACGACTGAAGAAAACAGAAGCAGACTGGCAATTAAAAGAGTGTTTTTCATGAAGCAAGTCTAGCGGTCGTTGGACCTGGGATCAAGCTCGGGCGTTTGTAAAAGCACATATGGAGCGTCTCATCAGCGACTTTCCTGTCGACATCTCCGGACTCGGGCGTTTATCTTTAAACAGTTCTAAAATAAGGGGCTTACTCCCCGCGCGTCTGAAGGAGAATTAAGATGAAAAAAATCAAAGTGGCAAATCCAGTGGTGGAACTTGATGGCGATGAGATGACTCGCATTATTTGGCAATTCATCCGCGAAAAACTGATTTTACCTTATCTCGATATTGATTTGAAATATTTCGACCTCGGTATGGAAAATCGCGAGAAAACCGAAGACCGCGTGACTGTCGAATCTGCGGAAGCGATCAAAAAATACAACGTGGGTGTTAAATGCGCGACGATCACTCCGGATGAAGCCCGCGTGAAAGAATTCAATCTCAAACAAATGTGGAAATCTCCCAACGGCACCATTCGTAATATTTTGGATGGCACTGTGTTTCGTGAGCCCATCGTTTGCAAAAATGTGCCGCGCTTAATTCCCAATTGGACTCAACCGATTGTGATCGGCCGTCATGCTTTTGGTGATCAATACCGCGCCACTGATTTCGTGACCAAAGGCAAAGGCAAACTGACCATCACTTTCGAAAGTGAAAACGGTGAGAAAATGTCCCACGAAGTTTATAACTTCAAAGGCGACGGCGTCGCCCTTGCGATGTACAACACTGACGAATCGATTCGTGGTTTTGCAAAATCTTGCTTTAATATGGCATTGGAGAAAAAATGGCCGCTTTATTTTTCTTCAAAAAACACAATTCTTAAAAAATACGACGGCCGATTTAAAGATATTTTCCAAGAGATTTTCGAGAAAGATTTTAAAACCAAATTTGAAGCAGCGGGCATTACTTATGAACATCGCCTGATCGATGACATGGTGGCCAGTGCTTTGAAATGGAATGGTGCTTTTGTTTGGGCTTGTAAAAACTATGACGGCGACGTTCAGTCGGACATCGTGGCACAGGGTTTTGGTTCATTGGGACTGATGACTTCAGTTCTGATCACTCCCGATGGCAAAACCATGGAGGCTGAAGCCGCTCACGGCACGGTGACTCGCCACTATCGTATGCATCAGCAAGGAAAACCAACTTCAACCAATCCGATTGCTTCGATTTTTGCGTGGACTCGGGGCCTGGCATTTCGTGGAAAATTGGATGGCAATCAAGAGCTCATCCATTTTGCTCATACACTTGAAAAAGTTTGTGTGGATTCGGTTGAGTCTGGAAAAATGACTAAGGATTTGGCTGTTTGTATTTATGGCGAGAAAGTCACCGCAGATAAATACATGAACACCGAGCCGTTCTTGGAAGTGATCAACCAAGGTTTGCAGAAGGCTCTGACCAAATAGTCTCATTGATGGCTTGCATTCTTTGGTAAGCCGCATGACTTTCGGAAAGATCAAAGCGCGCGCGAATCAAATCCATCGTGCTTTGATGATAGCTCTTCGCCTCGGCCAAGGCTTTGGTTTTAAGATCGGTGTGCTCCAAGAAATCCAAAAGCGAGCTCATCTCTGGAAGTTCAGAGATGGCCATTTTAAAAAGTAAAAATTCTTCCATGCTGTAAAAGCGGACCAGGGCCGTCCAAATCCAGCTCGGGCGATGCAGAGTCAACTCTTCAAGATGCTTGATATCGTCAAACATCTGCAGAGCCATTCCAAAACGCGTGCCCATTTCTTCAAGATCAGACAATGGCGCTTTTTCGTCGTAAACCAAAGCTCCCATTTTAAAAGCGAGACTGGCAAGAGCTCCGCTTTTTAATTGCAGACTCTTCATACAGACCTCTTCAATATTTTCAAGATCCAGTTCATCAATTCGAAGCGATAGATCCAAAGCCTGACCACGATGACCTTGCAAAAGAGTATGGTGATAAGCTTCGTAAAGTTGAATTTTCACATTGGGCGAAAGCGGAGCCTCACGAATTTTTTCTAAAGCCTCAAAATAGAGGTAATTTCCTAAATTCAAAGCGACGGGGACACCATACACTCGGTGCAAAGCCGGCCCGCCTCGGCGTTTAAGACTATCATCTTCAATGTCACCGATAATCACTGAGCCTAAATGCAAAGTCTCAATCGCCTCTTGCAGACATTGCAGAGAAAAACGCGAGGTGGTTTCTAATTGCTCTACAGTCCCACCTGCCAACAAAAAACCGACGTTGACAAATTGACTGCGAATTTCTTTGCGAGGTCTTGAAGATAAATCACGCCATGGCCGAGTCAGAGCTTTGCCCCAAAGACCGTCAAGAAAAGAGATTGTTTCTTTTGAAAGATCCAAATCTCCTCCTTTCTTATTGATATAAAAAGGGGTCAGTGGGCAATGTTAGCAAAACCTTGGAAAAAGATCGACGTCGTGATGATTAAAGTAAAAGCTTCTTCAAGAGCAGACGAAATTGATGGATTTCGGATTCATTGAAATCTTTGAGAAAGTCTTTCTCGATTTTCGAAGCCTCGCGCAACGCTTTTTGGAAATTTTTAAGACCTTTTTGGGTGACCTCAAGTAATTTAGCTCGGCGGTCATGAGGGTCATTGACTCTTTTGATCAAACCTAGATTTTCAAGACCATCCAGAAATTTCACCATGGAAGCCTTGTCAATTCGCATTTGTTGACCCAGCTCCATCTGATTTAAAGCCCCCATCCGGATCAACAAAGAAAGGATTCCCAGCTGAGGACCAATAAAGCCATTCTTTTCCCAAACGATTTGCAACCGAGTTCGCAACTTGAGTGCCGTTTTCTCGAGGCAATAGCTTAAGTATTGGCAAAGAAAGGGATTCGCTACGCTGGTGTTCACCTTGTAAGGGTTCGGATGGTACTTTTCGATCATGGTCTTAACTGACTTTTGTGCCGACGTGGCGACCGACGGTTTACCGCCGCCTTTTAGGGTTTTTGCTCTGGTAGATAATCCTCGTTTTGATTTCATTGAATATAGTTAGTACCAAAAATAGTTTGCGCTGCAAACTATTTTTCGCTAATTTCGTGACTTGAGGTTTACATGCGAAATATTTCTTTTCTCATCTTATCTTTAGCTCTGACTTCCGTTTTATCTTCAACCGCTCAAGCCCGCCCCATCTCACTCAGTGACGTGGTGCAAACAGGCCTTGGATCCTCCCTTACTTTGGACAAAGTCCGCTCACAAAGTGAAGAAGCATCTTGGAAAAAGGTCGAATCTTACTCTGGCTTTTTACCATCCATCTCTGCCGGAATGACTTACATCTTCAGTCAAAATTATATGACGTTCACCTTGCCTGGCTTTGGCGACGTTCCACAAATCATTCCCGCCAATAATTACCAATTGAATGCCGCTATCCCTTTGTTTGATGGCTTTTCAAGCACGAACCGTTGGCTGGGGGCTCGCAAACTTGAAGCTGCTGCCAAAGATCAATTGGATTGGGCAACATTTGAAACTGAGCGCAGCCTCACTCTCAGTTTTTACAAAGTGTTGGCGGATCAAGAGCTGGTTGATGTGGCTGAACAAAATTTAAAAACGATTGAAGATCACCACAAAGATACTCTCGCTTTTAAAAAATCAGGAATGTCGACAAATTATGACGTCCTTCGCGTCGAAGTCCAAGTCAGCGAAGCGCAAAGTGAGTTGATGAATTCTCAGGATAATTTGGAAATTTCAAAAAAACGTCTGGCGGAGATGATGGGTGTTGAGGATTCGCTCGAGCCCCAAGGCACTCTCCCTGAGCTGAACGAAAAAGTTTTAGAACACCTGAACAAGCAGCCTTTGCAAAACCGAAAAGACTTGCAAGCCATGGCTTCGCAGGTCGAGGGCACTCAAGATTTAGACAAAGCTGAAGGTCGGTTTTGGGTTCCCAAAGTTGCTCTTTTTGGCCAATACAATTACTACAACAATCGCTCGCCAGGATTTAATGATTATGATTCTTATCGTGACTCTTATATGTTTGGGGTCAATGCCACTTGGAATATTTTCGATGGCGCACTTTCGCTTGCCAAAGCTCGCGAGAGTGCCGAGAAAAAATATCAAGTTGAAAAAACTTATCGCCAAACGCAGCTCAAGGCCGCCAATGATTTTGATGAATGGACTCGCAAGTATCGTTACTTCTGCTCGATTTATCGTTCTCGCTTGGATGATATTTCGAAGGCGACGGAAAGCGTTCGTCTTGCCCGCGAAGGTCGCAAGGCCGGAGTGCGCACCAACTTAGAACTTCTGGATGCTGAAACGGATCTCTTCCGTGCTCGCGCCGGACGAGTCAACGCCCAGCTCGGAGCCATTACGGCTTTGATCAATCTCGAGCTCAGCAGCGGTCAGAAACTTTATCAATTTCAATAATTATTTAAGGAACGCGCAGCCCCTGGTGCGCAGGAGAAAAGTATGAGTGAGAAAAGAAAAAAAATATTGGGCGGAGTCATCGTCCTTCTTGTCCTCATTGCTGGCTATTTTGTGATCGGGCACTTGATGTATGTCTCAACGGACAACGCTCAGGTTGATGCCAATACAGTGATGCTTGCCGCAAAACTTTCTGGCTATATCACTAAAGTGAACGTCGATGATGGTCAAACCGTCAAAAAAGGTGATGTGCTGGCCGAAATTGACGAGCGCGATTACGACAATGCTTACCAGCAACTGAGCAATCAATTGGTCTCCATCGAAGCTCGCCGCAAAGATGCCGAAAGAAATTTCCGTCGACTCTCAGAACTTTATTCCAAAGGCGCTGTTTCGCAAGCGCAGTTCGATACCGCTTCTGCAGGTTACTCGGAAGTGAAAGCGCAATATGAATCTCTTTCGGCGCAAGTGGCCCAAGCCCAACTGAATTTAGAGAACACCAAAGTGCGCGCACCTTCGGACGGCATCATTGCGCGCAAGTCAGCCGAAGTCGGACAATTAGCAGCTCCTGGAGTTCCACTTTTTGGCTTCGTCAGTTCTGATGGCCGTTGGGTCATGGCGAATTTTAAAGAAACCGATCTTGAAGACATTCACATCGGCAGTAAAGCGACTGTCGATATCGATGCCATTGGTGGAAAATCTTATAAAGGCGAAGTGATCGCCATCAGTCCTGCGACAGGTGCAACCTTTACGCTTCTTCCTCCTGACAATGCGACAGGAAATTTTACTAAAGTTGTCCAGCGAGTTCCCGTGAAAATTAAAATCGTCAACATGGCCGACAGTGATCTCTTTTTGTTGCGTGCTGGCTTATCCGCCATTGTGAAAGTTCGCAAATAAGTCATTGAAGGAGCCCGCCCGTGGCGATGTCGCGTGAATCAAAACTGATTGTGTTCGTCGCCGTTCTAGCTTCATTGCTGGAAATTGTCGACACGTCCATCGTCAACGTTGCCATTCCCACCATGATGGGAAACTTAGGAGCGACGCTTGAAGATATCAGTATGGTGATCACTGGTTACGTCATCGCCAATGCCGTAGTTCTTCCGGTTTCTGCTTGGCTTGGCGAACGTATCGGTCGACGCAAGTATTATCTCGGCTGCATTATGGCCTTTACCACATTTTCTGTGGCGTGCGGCCTGGCTCCGAATTTAACAACTCTGATTATTTTTCGAATTTTCCAAGGTCTTGCTGGAGGAGCGCTGCTCCCGACTTCACAAACTTTAATCTACGAACAATTTCCAAAAGAAAAAGCGGGTATGGCTGGCGCGATCTTTGGAATGAGTGTGATGATCGGCCCTGCCCTCGGCCCCGTGCTTGGCGGATACTTGACCGACAATTACGGCTGGCGCTCGATTTTTAATATTAATTTACCGATGGGAATTTTAACTGTCATCATTGGTTCTCTGGTGATTTTTAATCGCCCCGGCTCAGAGCATACAAAGAAAACGGCTTTTGACGGAATTGGTTTAGCCCTTCTCTGCATCGGCATCGGCGCTCTGCAATTTGTGCTTGAGCGCGGCGAAGCCGATGATTGGTTTGATTCAAATTTAATCATGATCCTCACGGCCCTTGCTGTAATTTGTCTTCCGGCCTTTATCATTTGGGAATTACGAGTCAAAAATCCGATCATCAATGTGCGACTGTTTAAAGATCCGATTGTCACTTATGGCACCGCCCTGATGGGTTGCCTGGGATTTTTTCTTTACGGCGTGATCTTTATTTTACCGACGTTTATCGCTCGCGTTTTAGGTTACGATGCGACTCAAACAGGCGAGCTCTTTATTCCCGGATCGATTCTCACGGCGGCGATGATGCCGATGATTGGAAGATCGATGCAAGCCGGAGTGAATTCAAAAATTCTGATTGGCATCGGACTGGTCTCTTTGGAGATCTGTTTGCTGGTCATGACCGGATTTTCAACGGCGACTGGCAAAGGTGATATTTTATCAGCTTTGTATATTCGTGGTTTTGCCATGGCATTTTTGTTTGTTCCGATCAACTCTTCCATTCTTTCCCAATTCACTGGCGAAAATTTGGGGCAAGTTTCTGGTCTGCTGAATTTGTTTCGTCAGATCGGTGGCAGTATGGGGATCGCCTTGATTTCGACCTTGCTGACCTCAAAGAGCGCACAGAATTACGCCGATCTGATTTCTCACGTCAGTCTTTTACGTCCCGTTGTGGCTGCGCAATTTTATCAAACGATGAATGGCCTACAAACGAAAGTGGGCAATATGGCAGGCATGGGTGATAGCTTCCACGCTGCGGTGATGTCGATGTATTACAAAGTGCAAGCGCAAGTTTTTATGATGAGTTTTCTGCAGCTGATGTGGACAATGATGGCCATTTTCTCAATCTCATTTATTCCGCTGTACCTTCTCAAATTGAAAAGCAAAGTCGTCGCTATCACTGACTCTCACTAGACTTTCATAGAGGTCGATAAAAGAAACTAGACGTCCCTGGTCTTAGCTTCATCGAAAAAACCGCCGAAAAATGAGTTAAGCCATGGAAAATAGTAGTCTCTTCAACAGAGTCGACATCGAAAAAAGAGAGATCCAAAGAACTCAGATCGTTCTGCTGGTTTCCTTTTTTATTTATCCCATGTGGGGCTTGGTCTTAGAAGCCAATTTCCCGGGAACCATCGACCACCTATGGATGCGCCTTGCACTTTCTGTTCTGATTGTGTTGATGGCAAGTACGCAACTTCTCTTTAAAAATAAACTTTTATTTTGGAACACGTGCATGTTTGTCACAGTGACCTTCGCCTGCCTGCATGACACCTACATGTATCTGATCAATCAAGGAGGGCTGATTCATGCAATTGGTCTTTTCATTATTGTTCCCATTGGACTCAGTGTTCTGTCTGACTTTCGCCATTTTTTAATTTCATCTATTTTGGTTTCAAGTATTGCTATTTTACTGCTTATTTTCGAACAGCCGAACTGGCACTTCTCGCCTATTTTACTGAGCCTTGGACTTTTATCCTTCATCACTTTTTCAGTTTATTTTCAAAGTCAAAAGTATCACTCCGACCAATTGCTGATGGAAAGTGAATCGCAAAAAGCGTCACTGCTGCAATCGATGACCGAAGGAGTGATTATGCAAAATGCCGAAGGCATGATCACCTCACTCAACACCGCCGCTGCTGAAATTCTCGAGTCAGCCCCCAGTCATTTGATTGGGAAAAAAATCAATGCGCTTTGGGATATCCTTCAAGCCGATGGTTCCCCCATGTCCGCCGTGCAGTATCCAACCACTATTGCCTTGACCACCGGACAAAATATTCGCCGAGTTCAGATCGGCATCGCCAAACCCAATGGTCGAACCACTTGGTTGCTGATGAATGCCACTCCGCTTTTTGAACGCCAAAGCATGACTGCAACTTCTGTCATGACAACAATCAGCGACATCACTGAAATTCGCGAGACAGAAAGACGCTTGATCGACCAACAAGCCTCACTGGCGGCGGCCTCACGACTGACGGCGATTGGTGAAATGGCCGCCGGCATTGCTCATGAGATCAACAATCCTTTGGCGATTATCATGGGAAAAGTTCACAACTTAAAAAAGCAAGTGTCTGTTTTAGATCGCACCGAGGCGGTGTCTTTCGAAAAAAATATCACAAAAATCGAAGACACCATTTTGCGAATTAAAAAAATTATTCAAGGCTTACGTTCTTTTGCGCGAGATAGTTCGCATGAACCGATGAGTGATGTGACAGTCCAAACGATTCTTGACGACACGTTGGCTCTTTGTAGCGAAAAAATGTCTTCGCGTGGAATTCACCTTGTTTTGCAAACTCAACCAGCCATGCTGAAGTGCCGCCCATGGCAAATCAGTCAAATTTTAGTCAATTTACTTTCTAATGCCATCGACGCCTTGGAAGGACGTCCAGATGGAGAGATTGAAATTCGCACCGAAGTGAGCGGTAACAAATTGCAAATTCGCATCTATGATAACGGGACTGGCATTCCTAAGGAAATTCGCAATAAAATATTGGATCCTTTTTTCACCACGAAAGAAGTTGGAAAAGGAACTGGCTTGGGGCTTTCCATTTCGACGGGTTTAGCGAAAGCTCACGAAGGAAAATTATATTTAGATGAGAAAGAAAATTCGCGCACTTGCTTTGTCCTTGAATTACCACTCTCTCATCATTCGACGCCTTACAATAAATCAGGCCACAGCGTTGCCTAGTGAATGTTAAAATGACCTACAAAATGTCCTAGCAAAATGGTCTAGGTCATTAACCTCTTTTTATTTTGTCTCTGTCTTCTTGATAAGAGGGGGACAACAAATGAAAATAATGATGGCACCAACAATCTTATTAGCAATCTTACTGGGAACGGCAACGTCATTTGCGAAAGTGGAGAATATGAGTTCTCTGATTCGTCAAACTTCTCAAGAGCAAGCCGTGGCGTACCGCAATTTAGAAAAATATTTTGGATTTGATCATTCGGTGAAGGTCGCAAAACAACTCGATGCTGAAGCTCGCGAGCCCGTCGATGACTCTGATTATCAGATCCGTTTGATCTCTCGAAAATAGTTTTCTCGTTGTCTTCATACGCACCACGACCTCTTGACGGAAACACCGTTTCAGCCTCACCGTCATCTCATGAATTACCTTCCTTTGCTTGGACGATTTTTTTATTCTTTTATTTTTATCTGTGCCTCATTCAATCATTTCACGGCTCAAGCAGTGCAATCGGCCGCGACTCAAGGTGCGCCGCTGCCTGCCCTTTTAGTTCCGCTGTCGGGTCTCATGTCACTCGCTGGGGGCTTGAGCATTCTTTTGGGCTTTCGCGCCCAACTGGGGGCTTGGCTGCTCATTGCTTTTCTGATTCCAGTCACTTTGGTCATGCATAATTTCTGGAGCATCTCAGATCCCATCATGATGCAAATTCAAAAAATGATGTTTCTAAAAAATATGTCCATGCTGGGTGGCGCTTTTATCATTGCCCACTTTGGCTCAGGCCCTTGGAGTCTGGATAACGTCAGCAATAAATTTGGTTTTGAAAGCGACAAAATTATCACTATGGAAAAAGAATAAGGAGGATTTATGGAAAACAAACAACACATTTACACCGAGGCCCGAGCTCAATATGAAGTGAGTGAAGAAATGCGACTTTGCATTACCAACTGCCTTGATTGTGCAAAAATTTGCACCGAATTAATTCCGCATTGCCTTTCTTTGGGCGGAGCTCACGCGACCAAAGAACATATTGGCCTCCTCAGCGCTTGCGCATTGATTTGCAATACCTCAGCGAAACTCATGATGCTTGATTCTGATTTTCATCACGATCTTTGTAAAGTCTGTGCCGAAATCTGTAATCAATGCGCCGACGAGTGTGACGAAATTGGCGGCGCGGACAGCATGATGATCGACGCGGCCGACTTTTGTCGACGTTGCGCGGATAGCTGCGAGCGCATGGCGACTCATTAGTTTCTAATTTCTTATACTTTTCATCATCTTCTGCTAACCTCAGAAGATGATGAAAGTGCGACAACTTTGTTTTTTGATTTTGTTCGGCTTAACAGCTTCTAGCGTCTCCGTCAAAGCAGCGGAGTCCGATCCGGCAAAGCAATTGCAAATCGCCATGAATGCCGAATTTGAAACTTTAAATCCCATCGTCAATTCGATGATGGCTTCGGTTTATATTCAAGATGCGACACTGAGGCCCATTATTGCAGTCACTCCAGAGGGAAAACCTTTTCCGTTGTTGATCAAAGAAATTCCAACTTTGGAAAATAAAAAAGCCGTCCTGATCCCCGCACAACCTTTTCCAAAGTTAAAAACCAGCATCGAGTTTTTGGACAACGCCAACTGGGGCGATGGAGTGCCTGTCACTTGTCATGATTTAAAAACCACTTGGGAAATTGGCAAAGATCCCAATGTTTCAACTCCGGGTCGGGAATTTTACACCAATATCGCTGACATCACTGTCGATCCAAAAAATCCTAAAAAATGCTCGGTGCTTTTTAATGAAGCTCGCTGGGATTATCTTTACAGTTTTCCTCGCCCGCTTTCGGCTCATATTGAAAAACCAATTTTTGAAAAATATAAAAATGAAGCTCAAGGTTATGAGAGAAATTCGGCCTACATTCGCGACGTCACAAATCCAGGACTCTACAATGGCCCTTACAAAGTTTCAGAGCTGCAACTGGGAAGTCATGTGACCTTAGATTTGAATCCTTCTTTTTATGGGCAGATTCCTTATTTTAAAAGACTAATTATTAAATTTATTTTTAATTCGACAACCTTAGAAGCAAATCTTCGCACTGGCGACGTTGATATGCTTTCTTCCGCTGGACTTTCTTTCGACCAAGCCTTGGCCTTTGAGAAAAAAATAAAAAAAGAAAATCTTCCTTATCAAATGATCATGAAGCCAGCCTGTATTTATTCTCATATCGAATTCAATATGGATCATCCGATTCTCAAAGATCCCTTGGTGCGAAAGGCTTTTGCCTTCTCAATCAACCGCAATGAGTTGATTCAATCTTTCTTTGAGGAAAAACAAAAATTAGCCTTTCATTTTTCTTCGCCGGTGGATGACTGGTACACGGAAAGCCCTAAAGACATCACTCTTTATCCTTACAGTCGAGCCAAAGCCGCCAAGCTTTTGGATCAGGCCGGATGGAAAATGGGAAAAGATGGCTATCGCTACAAAGATGGGAAAAAATTATCTCTCACTTTATCTGGCGTTGCTGATAAAAAAATGAATGAATACATTGAAGTCTATTTGCAAAACTCATGGAAGCAAGTAGGCATTGACGTCAATATCAAGAACTCTCCCGCTCGGGTTTTGTTTGGCGAGATTATTCGTAAACGTCATTTTGAAATGGTTTATTACGCCAATGTCATGGCCCCCAATGATATGGGACGAGAACGCTATCACTCGGACATGATTCCTTCTTCCGTCAATGGCTGGGCCGGAAGCAATCGCTCCGGATGGGTGAATCATAATGTGGATGCTTGGATGAACGAAGCCGTTCGCGAATTTAATGCTAAAAAAAGAGTGACTCTGATGCACAAAATTTTAAAGGCCTACACCGACGATCTTCCAGCACTTCCCTTGTACTACCAGTCCAATACGTCGGTGATTCCTATCGGTCTTAAAAATTATAATATGTCAGGACACCTTTACACCGAATTTTTAGCTGCCGAAACTTGGAAATATTGATTCACTTTTTTGCTGCCTACTGAGCATCACTGGTTCCGATATCACGCGGATCAGCCACAGCGTGCAGAATATTTCCCTCTTCAGAAACGGCCATCACCGTGCAGCCAATCGGATTGATATCAACTTTGTAAGACATTTTTTCAAGTGCCTGCACAACCTGCGGCTGCGGCCCCGGAGGATCGATTTGCAAAATATCGGGCTGCCATTGGTGGTGATAACGAATGCTTGCTACGGATTCGAACAAAGGCAATTTAAATTCAAGCACATTTAAAATCGTCTGCGCCACGCAGCTGATAATTCGAGTGCCACCGGGAGCACCGACCGCCAACACCGGCTTGCCATCTTTTAAAACTAAAGTTGGCGACATACTACTGAGTGGCGTTTTTTGCGGCTCGATGGAATCTGCTTTGCCGCCAATAGCACCAAACATATTCGCAGTTCCTTCCAATGCTGAGAAATCGTCCATTTCATTATTCAGCACAAGACCTGTTCCTGGCACGATCCATCCTGAACCCATCCAGCCATTGATTGTCTGAGTGGAGCTCACCATATTTCCGGCTTGATCGATCATTGAAAAATGAGTGGTCTCGCTGGACTCATAAGGCAGTGGATTTCCGGCTTGCACATCAGATATGTGCCGAGCTTTGCTCAGTGAGACTTCTCTCCGACGTTCAGCCGCATAAGCCTTCGATGTGAGTCCTTTCACTGGGACAGAGACAAAATCAGGATCTCCGAGATACTTCGCGCGATCAGTAAATGCGGATTGCAAACTGGCTGCCGCTAAATGAATGGCTGGCGCGGAAAGAAATCCATCCGTTGCCAAAGCATCATTTTCAAGGAAATTTAAAAACTGAATAACGTGCACGCCGCCCGAACTTGGTGGCGGCATCGACACAATGTCATAACCATGAAAAGTTCCGCGCACGGGCTCACGAAAGTGGACTTTGTAAGCCGCAAAATCTTTGGCGGTGATCAATCCTTTTTTATTTTTAAAATAAGTAAGAAATTTTTTGGCCACAGGACCATTATAAAATCCGGCACGCCCATGGGCCGCAATCTGCCGCAAAGTTTTGGCAAGATCCTTTTGCACCAATAAATCTCCCGTGCGCAAAACTTGTCCATCTTGACCCGCAAAAATCAATTTGGCGGCTGGCTGACTCAGTAAAATTTCAGAACGTTCCGCCAGTGCTTTAGCCAATTGGGGATAAACCGGAAAACCATTGGCGGCGAGATCGATCGCTGGTTGTATCACTTTTGCCAATGGCAAATGGCCAAAGCGCTGATGAATCTCAACAAGCCCTGCCACCAGACCGGGAACTCCCGAAGATAAAATACTATCTCGAGAAAGTTTTTTATCTGGCGTCCCGTCAGCTTTCAGAAACATTTTCTCTGAGGCCTTGAAAGGAGCTCGCTCTCTAAAATCAATGGCGTAAATTTTTTGGCTGGAAGCTTCTCGGTACATCATAAAGCCGCCGCCCGTGAGACCTGTCGACTGAGGTCGCTCTACGGCCAAGACAAAAGAAGTCGCGATGGCCGCATCGATCAGATTGCCGCCTTGATCTAAAATTTCATGAGCCGCCTTGGTTGAAAAAAGTCCTTGAGTCGACACCGCATATTGCTTTCCTGTGGACTCCACTTGATCTGTGCGCGGACGTTCATTCGCGGCGAGAATCACATTGGAGATTTGCAAATGCGGAGGAGAACTGACACAGGCGCTAACGACAAAATTAACAAAAGTGAGTAACCAAATTTTTTTCATCATCAAAACAGTAGGACAAAAATCAGCCAGAGGAAATACTGACGATTGAAAATGGCACGCTAACGCGTAGCTCTGTATGACTTTGCATTGCATCAGCCCTCGTTCAGACTTATTAAAAATGAACCCATGAAGTGCCAACATCTGAGTCTTCTGCTCTTTAGTTTCCTTTTCTTCCGAGGTTCAAACTCTCAAGCCGAGCTTTTGACCTTGCGCCAAGCCGGACAAAAAGCTTTGGACAATTCTCCGACCTACATTGCTGCCAAAAGCTCTTACGAACTAGCCAAGCTTCAGACCCAAAATAATCGAGCAATATTTTATCCTTCACTGGATCTCTTGGCTTTGCATGGGCCGCAAAATTATCATCCTAATCCTGCGCTTTATCCCGAGTGGACCAGCAGTACTCAACTGATCTTCAGCGAAAGTCTTTATGATAACGGCGAAAGCTATAAACATTATCAAATTGCCAAGTTGAGTGAAGAACAAAGCCAAGTGCAGTTTCAGAAAGCCAAAGGACAAGTTCTTCTCGGTGTCGTGCAGTCTTATTACGATTGGTGTTTTTCAGAGTTGCAATTGCAGTTCACAAAAAAATACGCCGATGAAATTGAACGCCAGTTTCAATTGGCATCGGCGGAGTTTCATCAAGGCGCTAAAACTCGCGCTGATTTTTTGCGCTTTAAATCCCAAGCTCAGCGCAGTGAATTGGATCTGATCGACGCTCAAAAATTGGCGGTCAAAGCCGCGCAGGATTTAATGGCCTTGATCGGAGTCTCACCGGACAGTTCCGTGCAGTTCGCATTGCTCCAAAGACCAGCGTCGATTCATAAAAAAATTCGCAGCGACTTTACTGAAAAAGATTTGCCGGAAGAAAAAATTTTGCAAATCAAATACGGCATCAGCGATCTTGAAGAAGCTTTGGTGAACCGAAGAAATTGGCCACAGGCTTTGATCACCGCTTCTTGGCAGTATGGAAGTCAAAACTATATCCAAACCGGACAATCTTGGAATGACAATGAAGGCTCCAGCTGGAATGCGCTGCTGACTTTGAAATGGAATTTGTGGGATTGGGGCACGCGAGCTCGTAACGAGCAAATTCAGACTCTTCAAGAAAATATGGATCAGCAAGATTTGCGCAAACAACTTCTTTCCGCAGAAGATGACTTGAGCCATTTTAAAATCGATCAAGCTCGCAATATCGAGCGCCAAAAAATTTCCACCGAGCTTGAAACCAACGAGCAAATCAATATGAAGCAGCTCAATAGCGATTACCATGCCGGGCGGATTAATTACTTGGATTTAATCACAGGCCTCGCCAATCTTTTGGATGCTCAGTCTAGAAAATTGCGCGCTGATTTTGATGCCGGGATCTTATTTGCGAAGTCGCAATATTATGAAGGAACTTTAGATGAAAACAGCCTCGAAGAATAAAGTTGTTTGGGGATTTTTACTTATTCTCACCACCATTGTCGGTTTTATTTGGCTGAAAAGCTCGATGGGGGCCGCCACAGATACTATTGGCACAACGATGGTTCATTCTGGTGACTTGATTCAACGAGTGACGATCTCGGGAACAATTCAGCCCGCCAGAAAAACTTTAATCACCGCTTCTTACAAAGGCTATGTGCGAAAAATTTATGTGAAACTGGGAGATAACGTGAAAGCCGGTGACCCCATCGCCAGTGTCGGCACCAGTCTCACAAATCTGGAGCCCGTGTTTCCTTTGCGAGCCCCGTTTGCGGGCAAAGTGGTTCAGGTCATGAAGTCCGAAGGCGAATTCGTGAAGGAGGCCGACCCCACCGACTACATCGCGCGCATCGATGATCTCAGTAAACTCTATGTCGATGCGAACGCTCCGGAAATTGATCGAGTCAAAATTCAAATCGGACAAACAGCCACTGTTAAAGCGGCCGCCATTTTGGATCACACTTACACCGCCGTCGTGCGAGAACTGACTTTGGCGGCACGTGAAACCGACAAATGGCAACGCTCTTCTGTGGTGGAATTTCCCATTCGGCTGGAGCTCACTCAATTTGATAATAAAATTGAACCAGGCATGAGCGTCCTGATTGATATTGTGACCTTCAAAAAAGAAAAAGTTTTGACGTTGGCTCATGAATATATTGGCCGAGAAAAAGATCAGTACTTTGTCACTCTGTCTGATGGACAGAAAAAGTATGTGAAGCTGGGCCAACAGAATGAAGAAATGGCCGAAGTCACCGAAGGTCTTCACGAAGGCGACGTGGTTCGCAAAGTCGATTTCGCCAAACTGATTGGCGATGAGTGAAACCGATCATTGCCGCCCACGATCTTTACTACTCTTACAGCGCCAGCGGGCCTGAAGGGCGCGAGTTTCCGGTCTTACGCGGCTGTAGCTTTGAAATTTTCCCGGGCGAGTTCGTCGCCATTCAAGGGCCGTCGGGCTCTGGAAAATCGACTTTACTTTATCTTCTGGGCTGCATGAACAAGGTGCAAAAAGGCGATCTGCAGATTTTCGATGTGGATGTCAATCAGCTCAACCCCGAGCAAACGGCTTTTTTTCGCAATCGCTATATTGGTTTCGTGTTTCAGCAATTCCATCTGCTGGCAAAAACTTCGGTGCTCGATAATATTTTACTTCCCAGCCATTATCCGGTGGAAGCCCGTGCTTTGGATTTTGATTTTAAAAAACGCGCTGGAATTTTATTACAAAACTTAGGACTCGCCGAACACGCAGAACACCTGCCGCAACAACTCTCCGGAGGCCAGCAACAACGAGTCGCTATCGCCCGCGCTCTGCTCAACGAAGCGCCACTGATCTTAGCTGATGAGCCCACCGGAAATCTCGACACGCAAAATTCTCAAACCGTGATGAATGAACTTCGCCATCTACAAGAGCAAGGAAAGACCGTTGTCATCATCACTCATGACAAAGACATTGCCGCCCAAGCGGACCGCGTGATTTCACTGAAAGATGGCAAAGTCGTGTCTGGCGAAATTTTTCGCAAAGCCAAACCGACGTCGATGATTTCACACGACGTTGAGATGCAGAAAGTTCAACTGCGAATGACTCCGTGGCACCTGCTGAAACTTTTGCCGTTTGCGGCAGCGAATTTATTTCGCAATCGCACACGTTCACTTCTTACCATGGTGGGAGTCAGCATCGGTGTCGCTGCGGTTCTGGCGATGATGACGTTGGGACAATTTGCCAAAGCTAAAATTCTTTCCAGCTATGCTGAGCTTGGCATTAACACGCTGAATTTTTATGGCTATCAAGGCTGGGATCAAAAAGCCACCGACACCTTCGGCGTTTCCTTTACGGCTTTTGATTGGGATAAAGATTTGCAACCTCTCAAGCGAGTTTTCCCTGAGGTCAAATTGATTTCTCCGGTCTTAAAAACCTGGCAGTCGATCGCTAGCTACGGCGGCAAAAGCATTGACGAAAATCTTGGCATCGTCGGCATCAATGAAGACGCCTTTTTAATCTCTGGACAAAAAATTGCGCGCGGCTCGCCTCTTGTTCCTTATCATATCGAGAGTAAAAGTTCGGTCTGCTTGATCGGCAGCGAAATCGTCAATCGTCTGTTTAAAAATGTCGACCCGCTGGGAGAAATTCTCAAACTCAGCGAAGAGGATCGCAGTTTTGGTTGCCGAATTATTGGCGTCATGGCGCCAAGACAGACCCGCAGTCAGTGGCGCGATCCCAATCTTGAAGTTTATGTGCCTTACACTTTTTATCAAGCTGCCAGTGGCAGTTGGTGGGCTGCTCAAATTCATGAAGTGCTCATTCAACTTCACGCTGGCGCTCCGGTTGAACGCACTGGCAAAGCCATTCGCGCTTTTTTTGAAAGAAAATATGGAAAATCTGGAGAGTTTCGCGTCGATGCCGACAGTATGCTGATTGCTCAGATGGGAAAATTCCTCAGCATCTTTTCTGGCTTTCTGGCGGCCGTGGCCTTGATCTCCTTAGGAGTCGGTGGAGTGGGGATTGCCAACATGATGATGGTGTCCGTTTCTGAAAGATACCGCGAGATCGGTCTTCGCAAAGCTTTGGGCGCAACTGACAAAAGTATTCGGATGCAATTTTTGCTTGAAGCCGTTCTCCTTTGTGGACTGGCTGGCCTTATTGGTATTGTGTTTGGTTTTGGTGGATATGAGCTGATCATTTGGGCTGCCACCAAATTGATTCCGAAATTGCAATTTGAATGGATCATCAATTGGGTGGCCTTGCTCTTCTCGCTGATTTCAATTTTGCTGGTGGGAGTTTTTAGCGGCTTGGTCCCAGCCATCCGTGCGGAAAAACTTTCACCCATTCAAGCTCTGCGCTCGGAGTAGTTGTGCCCATCACCGCCGTCATGATAGACGGCTTCATGCCTGCAAGACTTGTCAGTATTTTGGGAATGTTCGTTGTGATCGCAGTCTGCTATGGCTTTTCGCGAAGTCGTGGCTCGATCCGATGGAAGAGTGTGGCCATGGGCCTCACTTTACAATTTGGTATTGCCATCTCCATTTTAGGAATTCCTGCTTTGAAAATTCCGGGAGTTCTGCGTTTTGTTTTTGAAGCCATGAACTGGCTCGTGACCAGTCTGGTGGATTTTACCAATGCGGGCTCGCGATTTGTCTTTGGACCTTTGGCTGACGTCCGCGATCCTTGGGGTTTTATTTTTGCGACACGTGCTCTTCCCACCATTATTTTTTTCTCGGCCCTGATGTCACTGCTTTATCACTTGGGTGTTTTGCAAAAAGTGGTGAAGGGTTTTGCCATGATCATGCAAAAAACCATGGGCACCAGCGGCGCTGAAACTTTATCGAATGCGGCGAATATGTTTATGGGACAAACCGAAGCGCCGCTTTTGGTGCGACCTTTTATTGCGACGATGACTCGCTCTGAAATTTACACCATCATGGTGGGTGGCATGTCGACCTTGGCCGCTGGAGTTGAAGGCGCCTATGTGGGTCTCTTGAAAGGCCGCATTTCTGATATTGCAGGACACTTGATGACGGCCAGTGTGCTGGGCGCGATCGGCAGTCTTATTCTTTCGAAAATTATTTTTCCAGAAATCGAAACTCCGGAAACGGCGGGCAAAATGGCATTGCCTCCCACAGAAAAGCACGACTCAAATTTTCTGGAAGCAACGGCACGCGGAGCTTCTGATGGCGCCATGCTGGCCTTGAATGTCGCAGCGATGTTGATTGCATTCATCGCCTTCATCACCATTCTCGATGCCATGGTCGCAAAAGTTGGAGTTTGGGCTCATCTCGCCGAGCCTATCAGCTTTTCTTATCTGCTGGGAAAAGTGTGTCAGCCTTTTGCTTGGCTGCTGGGAATTCCCTGGTCTGAGTCCGATCAAGTGGGCCGACTTCTTGGTGAGAAAATTGCGATGAACGAGTTTGTGGCTTATGTGCATTTGTCACAGATTGGTGACAAGCTGACAGATCGAACTGTGCTAATTGCCTCGTACGCTTTGTGCGGCTTTGCGAATTTTTCTTCGATTGGAATTCAGATCGGTGGCATCGGCGGCATGGCTCCGAATCAAAAATCGACCATTGCCCAATTGGGATTTCTGGCAGTTCTTGGTGGCTCGTTGGCGTGTTTTCTCTCAGCTTGCATCGCTGGCTTGTTGTTTTAAATCTATTAAAAAACGTGCGTCCATCCCAGAGACCAGACAAAAGCTTTCCATGACATTTGATCGGCAAAAGATAATTGCAGAGTTGATGTGTGCGACAAACGATTGATATAAATTGCCGACAGGCCGTAAGAAAAAGAAGTGTGTCGATCCAAGGTCAACGTCGGATCATTCGTGACCCAATTGATCACTCGATAGGTCAGCGGCACTCCCATACCAATATCAGAAACGGCGGTGGTTCGATAAATAAAACCCGGGCTGAAGGTCGCCGAGTACCATTGCTGTTGGCGCAAAGTATCCGGGATGGTCGCGCTGGTTCCGGTCGTGTGCACATTTCCAAAATCAAGATCAAATTCATGGGATTGCCACCAGCGAATACTGGAAGAAGGCTTTCTGTACGTCAGTCCCAGTCCAAAACCTTGCGTCTGCACCAGCATCTGTTCTGTGTCTGTCCCACGATGAGCAGCGATATATTCTTGCCACAACAGAGCATGAATTCCCCACTGAAAATATGATTTTTCAAGCGGGCGATTTTTACTGGGGACAACTTCAGCCGCTGTGCCATCGACCTCGGCCCAAAGAATTTGCGGAAGTAAAATGAAACTCAGTAGGACAAAAAATATTCTTCTTATGTGGCTCATGCTATCAATTCCTTAAAGTGCCAAATGCAGTTGCGATAAAATCACCCAGGCATCGGGCGAAGTCGTACTTGCTTCAATATCGCGAGCGTCTTGAAACTCCAGTCTGAATTCAACACGATCCATCGGAAATACCAAAAGCCCTGCCCCTGCTTTGATAAAATCAGAGTGTGGTGCTGAGAAATCATCTTTGTAAGCCTGACCATCAACAAAAAGATGATAGCCTCTGGTCAATTTTTGAATGGCTTCTGAATAAACATAGTAACCCGATGTTTTTGCAGTTCCGTTGGTCGGCGTATTATCAATCAAACCCACTTCAAATAAAATGGCGGAACCTTCACCAAGACCATTTCTTGAATGCAGAGCAAATCTTTTATTTTCAACAAAACTGTCTTTTGAATCGAGTGCCGAAAACCCAATGCGCCAAAAAGGCTCGACGTCATATTCAAACATCATCGATCCCCCTTTTTGGCGAAGGTCGGCCTCTTGATAGAGGTTTCCAAAAAACGCATCAAGGCTGAGTTCCCATGACGGCTGAATGTACTGCATGATCACACTATGACTCTGATCATTTTGTGCGACTCCTGTCATGGCTCGACTGTAGGCCGTATGATCGACAATGCGAATGCCATAAACTTTGTCGAGCATCCCCGCATAAAGCCAAAGATTTTTTGTCGCTTGCACTCGAAAATAATGCTCACGAGAAATCCAATTCTTCTGATCTGACGGTGGGCTGCCTTGCCCCTGATTTTGTGGAGTCGGCGCGTAACCAAAAGAGCCCACAAAAGCGACGGTTTGTTTTTTGGTAAAAAGCAGAGCGAGGTTGGCATCCGCTTGCATTAAGATCGAACGAGTCTTCCGCGAGCTTAGTCCTGGATCCGTTTGATAAACCAATCCGCGCGATGTGATTCCGGGACGAATCCACCATGGTAATTTTGTGGTGCCTAAAAATCCTGATGAATTGGCGAGATCCTCAGGTGTTTTATTTCCCGCAAACATTCTTCCAGCAATCTCCGAGGCCCACACCGCACGACCATAGTCATTCAGAGGTCCGCTGCCATTGCCATTATAGTGGCAAGTCATGCACGACGTGTATTTGTAACCAATAAACTCAGGGTAAGCCCAGGCTGTTGTATTGAAAAATAAATCGACAAATAAAATGAGTCCGATCAGAAAAATTTTGGACCTGGACTGCAAGAAATTTCGTACGCGCATGCGCAAATTCTTAGCTACACTATTATAAGATGCAAGATAAAAGGCAGGTTCATAGAATGAAAACTCTTTTCGCTATTTTATTATTTGGTTTATTGTCATCAGCGTCTCAGCGCGCGAGCGCCTCAGAAGTGAAAGTCGATGTGACTTTGAGTCCCGCTGGAAGTTTTGTGGCCGAGACAACAAAAGTTAAAGGCAGCGCTTATCAAACACCCAATGGCATTGCCGCCAGAGACATCGAAGTGGATCTGAATTCTCTTTCAACTGGAATTGGTCTCAGAGATAAGCATCTCAAAGATCATCTGCAAGTGACCAAATATCCGATGGCAAAACTTTCCGCTGCCATTGGGAAAAACGGTCAGGGTAAGGCTTTGATCGAAATTAAAGGCGTCAAAAAACAAGTGACTGGCAGTTATAAAATTGAAGGCTCACAGCTGAATGCTGAATTCAAAATACATCTTCCTGACCTCGGTCTTGAAGACATGAATTACATGGGCGTTGGCGTTGATGACGACGTCACTATTCACGTCACCTTGCCGATTGCTCAGAGGGCTACGGCCAGCGTGGGAAAACCAGAGAAACCAGGAAAATAATGAAGTCCTTTTTGCTGCTACTAACACTCACTGTGATTATGGCTTTTGGCGTTAGCAGCTGCGTGCAAACTCATAACTCTTCGTCATCAGATGCCGCGACCTACGGTTCGATTGTTGGTACAGATAATTTCCAAGCGGCTCACCAAATCCTTGTCTCCAAATGCATTGGTTGTCATACCGACTTTGGAGCGACAGCAGACGTTTTGGTTAGCTCAGGCTATGTGGTGACTGATGATTCATTGAACTCTCCGATTTATTATCGCTTGCAAAATAGTGATGGCAGCAATGGGCCCAAAACCATGCCAATGGGCGCTCCTGCCCTCTCGTCATCGGACTTAGCTGCAATTAAAACGTGGATCGATAGTATGTAACTGGAGAACTCTTCGACAGAGGAAAAGTTCGACAGTTCAAACTTAAAAAAATGCAGAAATTTCGCAAGCTTTTCGGGGACCCCACCGATAAGTCTGTTATGCAAAAAAAACCAGACACAAAATCACAATGGATGGCGAAGTCCTCTCAACGAGTTTTGCATATCGTCGTGATCGCAACTTCATTCCTATGCATTAATTTCGGTTTTGTGAATTGCAGCCCTGTGCATGACATGAATGGAGCACTGTCTGCGGCAAGCTCAGCAGGCAGCGGAAGTGGTGGCGGCACAGGCACTGGCGGCAATCCGCCGACTCCCGCCTCGCGCTATCAATTTACCTGCACGCCTGGCCAAACAACTCCGTCTCAAATGCAGCGCCTGTCTCGCCGTGAGTATCAAAATACAATTAAAGATTTGGTCAGTCTTATTAATGCCAGTCTTTATGATGCCACCATTCAAGCTGATATTGCGACACTGCCGGATGATCAAACCAGTGCCACCATTAATAACAACGCCGTTGGCGAATATGAAAGCACCGTTCTGGTTTATGCAGGACATATCAATGGCTATTTTCAGACCGCTTTTGACATCGGCGGGAAAATTGCCGCCAATGCCACCTACGTCAAAGCAATTCCAGGTACGAATAGCTGCCTTGGAGCAGCGACAGTGACCGATGCTTGTGTCACAAACTTTATTAATGGTTTTGGTCTTAAAGTTTTTCGTCGTCCATTAACAACTGCGGAAGTCACTCAATATAAAGCCTATTGGAATCTTGCCGACTTCAGTTCGACGGCGCAAAAAATCCAAGGCGTCATTGCAATTTTTCTGCAATCACCAGATTTTCTCTATCGGATTTACGATCAAGGAACCGTGACCAGTGCCACAGCTCGCACTCTCACCAGTTATGAGTTTGCCTCAAAACTTTCTTATCTGATAACGGGAAGTATGCCGGACGCAACTCTGTTTGCAGAAGCCGCAAGTAACTCTCTGACTACGCCCGCCGCGATCTCGGCAGAAGTCACTCGCCTTCTCGCTTTACCTTCAGCTCGCCCAACCATTGCGCGCTTCTTTAAAGAGTGGTTACAGTACGACACGCTCCCCGACATGACAAGATTTCCAAGCTCGGTGACCAATGGAGTTGACGTCACAAACCTCAGTACCAATATGATGAATGACGTCGACAACACAATTCAATCCGTGGTTTTTGATAACAATGGAACTCTCCAAGATCTGATGTCGACAAAAGTTTCTTATGTCGCGGGCAACAACCTGGCGCAAATTTATGGAATTACAAATCCCAATGGCCTGGTGACTTTACCGGACAATCGCGCCGGAATTTTTTCTCGAGCCGCTTTCTTGGCAAAACAAGCGCAACCCGGAACCTCGCCTGTAAAACGTGGCCGTTTTCTTTTGACCAGCGTTCTCTGCCAATCGATTGGCAATCCTCCTCCGGGAGCACCGGCCCAAGCTCCGGCTCTTCCTCCGGGCGAATTTTTAACGACCAGAGATCGCTATCAATTTCTGACAGTGCGAGACCAAAACGGAATTGCGGCGGTCAATTGCATGGGCTGTCATAGCCGCATGAATCCACTCGGATATACTTATGAAGCGTTTGATCCTTTCGGACGAGTTCGTAGCACCGAACCCGTCACCAACACCAACTTGAACGGTCAATCAGTCACAGAGAATTTGCCGATCAATACTCAATCTGTGACCAACGAATTAGATGTTCCCAATGTCGCCATGAATAGTTATTTAGATTTGCATCAGTATCTTTCAACCAGCGACAAAGTCATGTCTTGCATGAGCCAGAAATGGTTCACCTTCATCCAAAAAAGATCACCTGCCATGGCTGGCAGCGATGATGGTTGCTACATGAATGAATTTTTAAATGCGACTTACGGAACGTCACAAAGTGGCCAGCCCGGCGGTCAAGGCAGCATTCAAGACCTGATTAAAAATACTGCTGTCTCCACCCGTTTTAGAACTTGGAATAACTAAGGGAGAAATTTATGCCTGTTGGGTATAATAGATTCACACGAAGACAATTTCTCGTTGGAGCTGGTGGCTACAGTATCTTGATTCCATTTCTTCCATCACTGCTTTCAAGAGAAGCCAAAGCCCAAGCGATGACCGCACCAAGACGTTTATTTATTTTAAACTATGCTCACAACATCATGGCTTCTGAAAATATCAATCCCAATGTTGCGACCAATGTGCTTGGCACTGGAATCAAAAATATCCCACTGAGCACCTACACAGGCTCCATGGGAAATTTTATGACCAATGCAAATATGATGAGCCTTAAGAACGCAGGGCTGATGACGATCGTTCGTGGCTTGGATAGTCTGACGACACCGGATGCTCACGGCTCGACATGGCTGACCGCTGGCAATGTCAATGTGTCAAACTCAGGAGTGGCCTTGGTGCCGTCAATCGATAGTTACATGGAAGCATCGACGACACTTTATCCCGCTAGCCAAACTTATTTCAAAAAAATCCTTCGCTGCAACGGATCTGTTTCTTTTAAAAAAGTCGGCACTCAGGTGAGCGATATCACCGATTGCTACGAAGAAGATGACAACAACCACTGGAACGGAGCTCAAAAACTTTATAACGATATGGTGGGATTGCTCAAGGGTGGCTCGCCGCCGGCTCCTGCTGCCGGAATTCAAGGCCCCATTTTAAATAAAGTGATGGAAGCCTTTACGGCTGTCAAAAATGGTCGAATGATTTCTAGTGAAGACAAGCTACGCTTGGACAATCACATGCAACTGCTCAGCGAACTGCAAAGTACCTTTCTCGGCGCAGCTCCTCCGGCGCAGCTCAATTGTTCGAACCCGATCACCGATCCCAACCAGCCGACAAATGCCGAGCTTTCTTATTTTGACAAAATGACGGTGTATTTTAAATTGATCGCCATGGCACTCAGCTGTGGACTGACCAAAGTCGCCATCCTCAACGCTGAAAGCGGTGGCGATTGGGACATCGGCGTGAACAGAGCCGACTTTCCAACAGGCGGATTGGATTTTCATAATGATGTTGTTCATAACCTCCATGGCTTCACGCTGGCACAGCAACAGCAGCAGTACAGCTATTGGGCGAAGTGGCACATGGATAAATTATCCGACCTTGTCCTTGCCCCATTGCATGCGACACAAGATCCTCTGAACAGTAATGGCAAAAGTATTTTGGAAAATATGCTGGTCGCCTTTATGTCAGAAGCTGGCGTCAATGCCGATCCCGGAGCGCATGTGAATCTCGATTATCAACCCATCATGTTCGGAAACATGGGTGGCATCATTAAATCTGATCAGCTTGTTGTTTATGACCGTACGAATTCGTTCTATCGAGGTGTTGGAATTCCAGCCAACCAATTGATGATCACGTTCTTACAAGCGATGGGACTTTCAGAGAGTGAATATGTGGCCGGCAGCACTGATGCTCATGGCTTTGGAGCTTATCCAAAAGCGGGGACTCCGTTCGATAAGTACCGAAATCAATTTTATTCTCCGATTGCAGAAATCTGGCGGGGTTAAAATTTCATTTCCCAGACCATAATTTGACTCTTTGTCTATTTTTGGCTTACTCTATTAAAAAAGGGAGGCCACATGGCTAAAAAGAAAAAAGCAGCTAAAAAAACTGCAAAAAGAAAAACGACAAAAAAAGCTGCAAAGAAAAAATAGCTTTTAAAGCAAGCTTGAATTTAAAACTCAGGCTTGCTGTTCTCTCAATCTGACAAAAAACCATCACATCTGTTAAGCCTTCGTCTTCCCTTCTCCTTTTATCAGACTTAGCCTGCCTTCATGCTTTCCTTTTTATTGGCCTTCTTATTTTGGAATCCATCTTTTGCTGACACTGCAGCCCTGTCGCCGGCTTGTGCTCGCTTTGATCAAGTGGTTCGACTGGAAAGTGCTGATACGGTTTCTGGATTTCAGATGGATCAAATTGTCGTTCATCGAAATGGTAAGACACTTTATGCTTGGGCCGACGGCGCTTACAAAGTCGACTCGCTTCATTCGCTTTGGTCCGGCTCAAAGACCATCGCGGCAACTTTGGCTGGAGCCGCCATTCAGCAAGGACGCCTTAGCCTTGATTCTAAATTGAAAGATTTCTTCCCGCGCAAGCTCGCCGATCAAAAACAACAAGCCGAATATGACGCCATCACGATTGAAAACCTGATCAATATGTCGTCGGGATATGTGTGGGATGAGTCTTATGAGGCCGATCCGGTCAAATCCAGTTTTATGGATATGATTTACGGCAAAGGCAATCCGTCCATGGCGCAATTTGCATTGGCTGAACCTTTGGAAATTTCACCAGGGCTGAAATTCAATTACAGCGGCGGCAATGCAAATATTCTCATGGCAGTTTTAAAGAAAATTTACGGCAACACCCATTTCCCGCAAGATTTATTGTTTAAAAAATTGGGAATTGAAAAAGCTTTTTTCGAGCAAGACACCTCCGGCAATTTGATTGGCTCGTCTTACGCTTATTTTACTCCAGAAGAAATGGCGCGCGTGGGAGAGCTCTTTTTGCAAAATGGAAATTGGCATGGCGAGCAGATTTTACCTCCCGATTGGGTCACGCAGGCGGGAACTCTTTCTGAGCCACTGAAGCTTTCACTGTTTTCTGGAAATAAAAAATATCAGGACTACATCAAAAGCGAAGGCGTTTTCAGTAATCGCTCTTTTTGGCTGAACCAAGATATTCCGCAACTGGCGATGAAGCATGAGTTTCCGCACTCGCCAGCCAATATGTTTTTTGCAGCAGGACACTATGGTCAACTGCTGATCATTCTGCCCACGGAAAATATTGTGATCGCAGCCACCGGCCACAACAAAGAGTATTGGAGCAAAATCGACAAGCTGGTTTCAAATGCGCTGGCTTGTTTCGCTCCGGAAAGTCATGTCGAACCTGGCTCGTCAGCTCCGCCACCACCAGATCCTGCTTTAGGATTGAAAAAAGAATTAGCGCTTGGCTCTGGAGTTCTCAGAAAAGGTTATTTGCAGGCCATTTTAGCGAAAGAAATGTGTAGCTGCACCTATGTCTCAGGCCTGACTTTAAACCAATGCTTGCAACACGCCAATCTGCCATTCTCACTGTCGCAATTGCATTTGCTGATTTCCATTCAGCAACAAGAATCCGAACAAAGCCTTCGCAGCACACCGACTCCCGTTGGCGAAATGCTCGGTCTTTTGAAAGCGCACCGAAAAACGGCGAAATACTTTGGCGAAGGCGTCGGTTGTCGTTTGGTCCCATAATGAGTGTATAAAACCTGCACGATCCGTGGCGTCTCTGTCAGGATTTGGATGAGATCCTTTTTCTTCGTGATTTTTTACGGCCACTTCGGTTAGAAGATCCTCGTTCACGCAATCAATTCTAATTCAATAAGCGAGGATGTCTTTATGAAATCATTGTTGTTTGTTTCTTTGTTGTCTTTATCCGTATCTGCTTTTGCTGGAATCTTAAAAACCGACGAAGTTCTCCTCAACGAAGTCCAAGATCAAAAGGTGACTGATAACTCTTGCACGGATGGAGACCCTTCTTGCGGAGTTGAGACGGTTCAACCCGTCCTTGTTGGCTCGACCAAAATGGTTGTCGCTTCTCAAGTCGATATGATCTTTCAAATTCACACCACTGAAACCACTCGCTGGAGTTCCGGAGCTCAACTGATTGATGTGCGAAATTTACAGCTCACCTACGGTGGCCAAAACGGCCGTGGCGCACAAGTGGTGATCTATCAAGCCGATGGCAATAATATGGGCATCATTGAAACTCATCTGACAATGAACTGCACCAAAGAAACAGAAGTCATTCATTGCACAACCACTTTGCCCAATAAAAATAAATTAGGCTTGTTGATCGGCCGCTAATTCGTAAAGCGAATCACGCCAGTCGTATCTGAAGTCACATTCCCGGAAGGATTGGCGCTGATAGAAATCGTCGTCTGCCCTCCCGTCGTCGTCGCTGTCACTTTGTAAACAGTGCTTGGCTGCAGAAGCGCAACGTAATGATATGTTCCCGCACCTGCCGAGGTGACATATTGCACAGATGTTGTCGGCGTATTTTGGATGTTGTCGGCAAAAATGACCACGATCGGTGTGGCATTCTCATTTGTCTGCATACCTGAAATGAAAACTCCAGCACCCACAGATGGAGTGATCGCCTGCATCGTTGGAAATGGATACGACCCACTCGTCAAAGCCGCACGAAAAACCGTCAAGAAACTTTGATAGCTCGTCTGCGCTTTTGCCGTCAGAGTGAGGTGATAATTTGTCATTTGTGGACCATTCGAGCCGTCAGAATACCGTAAAGAATTTGCGGCTTGAGTTGCCACATTGGCTGACACAGCTGGGGAAATCGCGGCAACCTGAAGCAAGCCCACGCCATTCGTGATTGTCCATTGATTGTTCCCACTTGCTGTCGGCGATGTTGGAAAATGAAAGTGCTCCGTCGGAGTTCCATTTTTCACAGAAACCTGATCGTAGATAAAAAAGAGATCCGGTCGAATATACAATTTATTTCGCACGACGAAGTTTGCGGGGACTCCAGAAGCACTGCAAGATTTTTGATAAGCTGCCGAAAATTCCCCAGAAGCAAAAACGTAATCACTTCCGTCATTGAATCTCTTCAGACCCATCGGATCACTTCCACTTGGATTTGGACAGCTGGCCGTTACAAACCAAGGCTGCCCATTCGGCCCGCCATCCGTACGGTTCTCAAATGAAAAAGTATTATAATACGGAGCTGTGTCCTGCTGGGAAGCCCCCCAACGATCACCAAAGCCCGCATTGATCAAGAGAGGGCTGCCTTTATAAATTTCAAACTGCCCTGCATCCGCGTACTCTTCACCTTCAGTATCTGTCCATCCCGTAATCTTCAGCATAGACCACGTCGCTGTTGAATTTGTCCAATCGGATCTTGACATGGCAATACCTGCTGTCGGCGCATTGAGTGATTTGGCAACATTCGCCAGTGGCATCGCCGTCGCGGATGGATCGTAAAATAAAAAGGATTTCCATGCGTCGTTGGAGGAAGTTGGAGTCGTTGCACTGATGACATTTAAATAGGTCGCGGTTGTTTGACCAATGTTTGAGGTCCAACCATAAGCATACCCAGAAACAATCGAATCATTGCTTGTTGGAGACACGTCCCAGTGCCAGGTCCCATCATCAATATAAAACTTTCCGTCATTACTGACAGCCGCCAATTTGAATGCAGGATAATTCATTAACCATTTCGAATTCAAATAGCTGGCATTTCCAGTTCCCCAACGAAGTGCTGTGGCAGACAACAAATAGCGTTCATAGGTGGCCGCACCATAACTTCCCTCTGGATGATGCCCTTCCGGAAAATAGGTGTTCATGTCGCCAATTCCATTGTTGTAGATAGAGTTCGCCATTGCAAAAACAGAAGCCCCGGTGGAGTCATCATTACCGATTGCGATAGCGGCCATTGATTGAGCTAACACATATCCAGAGTAATAGTTCGCAATCCCGACTCCGGTATGAGGGCTTGGAAAATTTTGACAATTAGGATCGTCGGTTCGGCAAAACCCGGATGTTGCATACCAGTTCAGCCAGGCATTCATCCTCTGGATCAATGCTCCCCCAAGTGTGGTTGCAGACAAGCCAGGGACTGAAACAGCCGTTGACATATATGGGTAGAGCCAATCATAAGCGACCGCCATGGCTGGGACATAGTTGCGAACTCCATAACCATCATCGGTGCTGTAAATATTAAAATAGAGCGGACTGCATCCAAAAGTATTCTCCGTCATGGATTTACAATCATTCGTTGTTAACAGAGTGAGCGCCTTCTGAGCATACGAGGCATTGCCGGTCATTTGATAACACAGAGAAAAGCTCGCCAGGGCCTTCAGTTGTAAATCACCTTGGTAAGCACTGCCTTGTGGAATTGCCGGAGAGGTATTGTCACAATATGATTTCAGTTGCGACCATTGCGCCGAGTTTGAGGAAACCGCCGATTTGATTCGGGCCAAATTTGTGGGATCTGAAAGCCAAATTCGCGGGTGACCAGAGATAACATGACCATTACCTCCCGCCCCAGGCAATGTCGTCGTCGTTGTCGATGTGCTGGTTGTTGTTGGAAGAGTTCCCACAGGACCCGAGCTGGGCGGCGGTACATCGACGCCTCCAGAACTTGTACTGGAATTGGAAACCGCAGTCACATTTTGAAAACCCGGCGAGCAATTAACAAAAAGGACAGATGAAAATGGAATTATAAGAATCAACAAAGCAAGATAGCGCAAATGAGGTTTTATTTTTTTCATGCCTCATCTTATCGGCAGGACATACTTGCCAACTCATCTGCAATCTCGAGAAAAATCTTAAAATGAATACACATGAGTTTTTTATTAAATCTGTCTCAAATTGAGACCGCTATATGGCATTTACACTTATAGTAATAGAAAACTTGGTAGTGAGGAGTGGACTTGAACCACCGACCCTCAGATTATGATTCTGATGCTCTAACCAGCTGAGCTACCCCACCACACCTGATTGCGTTTTATGACGCAAAAATGAACTGTGTTTGTATTCGGCGACGATACTCGTGTCAACAATCATTTGGGTTGACACTTTGGCCACTTTTTTTTGCAATCAAGACTTAAGACCAAACGATCACTCTAAGGATTCGGAGGAACCGTCTATGCAAACTATCAAATTGGCGTTCGCTGCTCTCTTGGCCCTGTCTCTATTAACAAGCTGCTCCAAAAATGGCGACAGCACGAATGCTGCCAACCAACCTCAAAGCGGCAATATTTTTGAGCATATTTTCGCCAGCCGCGATGCCACTCTTTCTGTTCTTGATATGGATGGCAAACCCGTTGCCAATGCGCAAATTCTGATTGGCTCAGCTGTGGGTCAGCCTTTTCCTGAAAACTATCTCAGCACGGATGCTAGCGGAGTTTTTATTGCTCCCGCAGCTTGGAAAGATTCGCAGATGGTCACGATCGTCGCTGCGAACTTTGTGACTGCCACTTATCTGCAACAAACTCCCCATGGCCAAAGTTTTCAACTGCATCCCAATGAAGCTTCTTCGAAATATGAAGTCAAAGGTCAAGGCACCGGTTTTAAAACTGTCGATAATGATAACACCATCGACTTTGCTTTGATGGCTCCACTGATGACTCGTCAAACTTTGTTGTCATTTGATCTTGGTATGTTGATCAGTCCGCAAATGGACACCATCAGCGTTTATGGTCAGAGCATGCAAATCCCATCGAACGTGTCTCTGCCAAAACAAAAAGAAGCTTATGGTTTTTTCCCGGTCACTTTGGATAAGCCTGTTTTTCGGATGTACTTCCCCTCCGTGGGCACTCATAAAGTCATGACTATTCGCGGACAATTTCCATTTAAGCAAGTGGTGAAAGAGCTGCAAAATAATAAACAGTTTGTGGACCTGATCAATTATTTCAGCTTGCAAGGTGGATCGATTCACGATGTGGCGGTGACAGGTCCGACACAAAATCAAGATTTGCCGGTGAACGAGTTGGTGTTTAGCCAGACTTTGCCTTTTCACTCATCCGCTGTTGATTCTAGCAATGTTCTCTTGGCGGTCGCGCTGAGTCCTTATCAAGGTCAGTATCTTTTAACCGACGTGAAAAATGTCGCATCAAATACCGACATCAATATGACAGTGGCGGCAGGAGCGGCTCCCGAGCTTCTCACTGTTTTGCAAAATCGTGCTGATGGCCAGCAAATGACTTCAGCTCTGGCCCCCTTCACCGCACGCGTGACTCCTGAAATGTTACCGATGATGGCAAATCCGCAAGTGGTGAGCGAGAGCGACGTGAAAATTGCTTCGATCACAGCTCCTTCGACAATCACTCCGTCAGCGACTTATGCCGTTCTTTCAACGGTCCAAGGGCAAGTTGTGAATGGCGTGGTCAATGTGTCGCACGCTTGGGAAGTTTATTCTCCATCGTGGGAAACTGAAATCAAACTTCCGCAAATGCCGAATGTCACTTTGGCTGATGGGCAAAAACGCTGGGAAGTTTCGTTGATGGGATCAGATTCAAATAGCTCAAAAACAGTTGATTTGGGTCCTCGCTTGCTTGAAACTGCAACACATGCAACTCATAGCGCGACTACTTTCTAAGCCATTTTGTCTGCGGCTTTTTTTCGCAAGCTTAAGCCTTCCATTTTTTTTAACGGCGTGTGCGGATAAACCGATTATTCCTCGGAAATCCGCCATCGCCGAAGCCAGCCAACAACGCATTTATTATTTTCCTTACGACAGCGTTTGGCGAGCCACGCAATTGGCTCTGAAATATCCGATTGCCGTGAACAACATGGACAACGGGATTATTGAGACCGACACCATCCACGCCATCGATGGATTTCAATCTCCCACCGCTGAAAAAGATCCCTCTTCTGGAATCGTTTACAAAATCACTCTGACACTTTCCAAAGGTCGCTTTGATGGCCGCGAAGCTGTGCGAGTAAACATTCGTAAAAAAATTGAGCGCCATCGCGATTTCTTTTCCGCTGCTGAAGATTTAGAAAGCGACGGACTTGAAGAACAAGTTATTTTTTATCGCATCGAACGTGAATTAGTTATCGAAGATGCTCTGAAGAAAGCGGCCGAAAAAGCCGCGGCAAAAACAAATCCGAATTAAGAAAGCTTAGTTCTTAGCCCACTTCAACCAAAGATCTCGACGAGCACTGAGGTTCGCCTTTGCTGAGCCCTTCACTTGTCCGGTGAGTTTCTCAAGGGCAGCGATACTGGGTGCGTGCAAGCGCGTGTCGTTTTCTTTCAGCATTGAAACAAATTGTGCAAGCTCTGCCTTTTCTGGCGACTGCGCTAACTTCTGAGCAATCTCTCCGCGCACCCAAAGACTTTCTTTTTTACGAAAATTATAATTGGCATGAAGTTCTTCCCAAAGGCGATCGCGCACATCGGCGGTCAAGTCTGAACCCAGGGCCTCAACAGCAGCAGAGCGCACAACAAGAGCCTTATCAGCCAGCAATTGCATGGCGGCCGCTTGAGACTCAGCCGGAGACACTTCTTCAAGCGCAACCAGAGCTGCATTTCGCATATACCATTCGCGAGAACTTAAGTACGGGCGAATTTCTTGCACCGAGTTTTGTTTTTTAAGATGTGCGGCCAAGGTCAAAGATTTCCAGCGCACACCCAGATTTTTTTTGGTGTTCGAAGCAAGTTCCATCAATTGCGGATAAATTTCATCGGTTTTTTTCTCAGCCAAGATGTATCTATTTTTTTCCGGCATCGACAAAATTTCTTCAACCGCCTGACGACTGAGTGTTGATGCTTTTGGAATGGCAGCAAAAACTGAAGTTGAAATGAAACCACTGAGACTGAAAACGAGAATTTTTTGACCGAATGACATCATGAACTTAGCCCTCATTCTTTTTCACAAAATTTTCAAAATCACCCATCAGTTTTTTTTCGTCAGGATTCACTCCTTGCAGAGCGCTGGCTTCTTGAAGCAATTTGGCCTCGTCGATATCCGTGCCCAAAGCTTGCTCGGCACTGACTTCAGGACCATCCATTGAAATTCCGCCAGCTTCTTGCACCATTTTTTCAATATCCACTTCGCCTAAAATCGAAGCCTCTTCCGCTTTCGGCGCAACAGCGGGAGCTGCTGAAGCAGCCTTCGCTGCCGGAGTTGTGACGGGAGCCGCATCGCCTGACTTTTGTTTCTGAACAGCGGCTGCGAATTCCGCCATCAGTTGATCGTCCACCACATTATCCACAGCCGGAGCTGCTGCTTCTGTCGGAGCAGGAGCAGCCTCTGCCGTCGCAGGTTCAGCGGGCTTCTCAACCGGGGCTGGAGTCTCTGTCGTCGATGGTGTTTCTGATTTCGTCTGAGTTTTACCAACAATGGCTGGCTCTTCTTTCGCCGGAGCTTTTATTTCTGGTTTTGTTTCAGCAGCTGCGGGTGCAGACGTCGGCGCAGGCGCTGCGACTGGTGTCGCGGGAGCAGGAGCAGCGCCACCTTTGGCTTCCAACTCTTTTTGTAATTTTGCGTTTTGTTCTTTGTAAAAAGAAAGATCAGCAATGTCTTCGCTGATAATTTCATACTCTTGAAGCTTGGCTTGAAGATCCTTGATCTGCGCTTCCAGTTTGCTCTTATCCGCATCGGAGAGACCGGTGGGAGTCGCCGTCGCCCCCGCCGCACTTTTCACTTGCTCAATTTCTTTTTGTTTTACTTCTAACTCTTTACGAAGAGCGTTGATCTGCTCAGACAATTGCGCCGCTTGCGCGCCTGATCCTAAATCGCCAGCACCGGCCGGAGCTCCCGTTTGATTTTCTGGCATCACCGTCAGTGGAACTTTGCCGGCTTGCTCGATCAGCCGCTTGAGAGTCGCTTCTAATTCCAACATCGATGATGAAGTTCCTTCGGCAGGCCCGTCAGAAACAAACAGAAAGGCGCGAAAAGCGAGAAATAAAACGCTGATAAGAATTGCAGCGATCAACGCTTCGATAATCGTGGCATTATGAGCGATGATAAACTGCAGTATTTGTTCAAGATTCATCTCTGGCATCGTTAGCACACCTTCGAGTGCGACTTTTATTGTGCCCGGCCACAGGAGAGGGGTCAAGATGACATCTACAGCCATCTTTTCCCTCCACTCTGGACCTTGATCCGAATGACGAGTATCCTTTGTTAACGATGGCTTTAGATCTTCTGATTAAAAATGCAAAAGTGCTTATCGCCAGAGACAGCGATGGGACGAAATCATCGGCGAAAGCGCCTGCGAAGTCGTCCAAGACTTCGTCTCTAAAAATTGAAATCGTTGAAATCCATGTCGGCGTCAAAGACGGTAAAATCACCGAGCTCACTGATAAGAATCTTCCCGCGCAACAAATCATCGATGCCAAAGGCTTGCACTTGCTTCCGGGTGTTATTGACAGCCAAGTTCACTTTCGTGAACCCGGCATGGTTCACAAAGAAGATCTCAGCACCGGTACTCGTGGAGCCGCCCTCGGCGGCGTGACCTCCATCTTTGAGATGCCCAACACTCAACCGCCGACGACCACCGCTGAAGCTTTTGCCGATAAAATGAAACGTGCTTCTGAAAAGGCTTGGGTCAATTACGCCTTTTATGTCGGTGGCACTGCCGACAATGTTGATCAGTTAGCCACGCTTGAAAAACTTCCGGGCTGCTCGGGTGTTAAAATTTTTATGGGTTCATCGACGGGGACCTTGCTGGTCGATGACGAAACCGTGCTTGAAAATATTTTTCTTAAAGGTTCGCGTCGTTTGATTTTTCACTCTGAGGACGAGAAACGTTTGAAAGAGCGTAAACACATTGCCACCGACTCGCACGATGTGCGCAATCATCCTGTCTGGCGAGATGAGCAAACAGCTTTGATCTCCACCGAAAAATTACTGCGCCTTTCTGAAAAAACCAAACGCCCCGTGCATGTGCTGCATGTGACCACTTTGCAAGAGATGGAGCTGTTACGAAAAACCAAAGCCAAACTCAACGCCGCTGAACTTGGCCGAGTCACGGTTGAAGTTTTACCTCAGCATCTGACTTTATTTGCACCGGATTGCTACGAGCGCCTAGGCACCAAGGCTCAACAAAATCCGCCGATTCGTTCCAAAGAACATCAGGATGCTCTGTGGAAAGCCGTGCTTGATGGCACCGTGGATGTGCTGGGGTCCGATCACGCGCCTCACACTCTCGAAGAAAAAGCCAAAATTTATCCAGATTCACCTTCGGGAATGCCAATGGTGCAAACTTTGGTGCCGATCATGCTCAATCATATCAACAACGGGAAACTTTCGCTGGAAAGATTTGTCGAGCTGGTCTGTGAAAATCCGCGTCGAGTTTTTGGCTGTCACAGCAAAGGCCGCATCGCTCTTGGCCTTGATGCCGATTTCACTTTGATTGATTTATCTGCGCAAAGAACCATCGAAAATAAATGGATCGCTTCACGCTCTGGCTGGACGCCTTTTGATGGCATGAAAGTCAAAGGCTGGCCCATCGCCACAATCATCGGTGGACAACTGGTGATGCAAGACAATCATATTCTCGGAACTCCGCAAGGTGGCCCGATCTCATTCACTGAAGGCTAAAGAGTTCTTAAAGTCGAGAACTGACTGCCTCATTCCTAAGAACTGAAAGCCTGACAATAGCTGCAAGATCAATGCATCAAGGAAGCGTCTTTCAGGAACAAGGCAAAAAGATGCTTCCGAGATGCAACATTCACATCAAAGGAGAACCGAATGAATCAGCAAATTCTGAGTGGAAAATGGCAAGAGATTAAAGGTGACATGCGAAAAACCTGGGCTGATCTCACCAACGATGAGGTCGAGAAAACAAAAGGAAACTTTGATTCTCTTGTGGGTCTGTTCAAGCAAAAGTACGGATATAAAAAAGAAGAAGCGGCAAAGACTCTCAATCGATTTTTTGACAAATATGAGCAGAGTGCAAGAACGTCGTCTTCTTCTCAAAACGAAAAAACATCACGCTAACCTCTTGGGGACGGATGTCTTTTTCACAACCAGGCAGTCACTCTATCTAGAAATGACCGCCTCTTATATAGGCCCTCTTTTGAGGGCCTTCTTTTTACACTAAATAATTATTTTGGAAATTAATTCGACTTGCACCAAGGAAGGCTTGGCATGAACTGGCAAGCTGCTTGGCAAATCTGTGGATTGTCCAATGGGCATTTGTCGCCACCAGGCATTCCAGGTGTACCGCCACCACCACCATTGTCTGGCGGAGGAGTCGCTTGATCAGCAACATTGATGTTGTAACTTGTCGCCGTCGCACCAGTCGCATCTTTCACAGTGATCGTTGTCGTTCCGTTGCTCACAGCCACGAATTGTCCGTTGTTGTCGATGGTCGCAACCGCCGGAGTCGAGCTTGTGAATGTCAAAGGAGCTTTGCCATAAATAGCTTCAAATTGCGCTTTGTCGCCTTTTTTGTAAGTGGCTCCATAAGGTGACACGATCATTTTGTGAGCTTTGATGGCATCAATCGCATTCGCTGCATTGATACGACAATCACACTGAGTTTGAATCGACACTTTATCACCGGTCGCTTGCAAAACAGCGCGAATTTCCATCGGAGTCAGATTGGCATCTTGTGCTTTCACCAAAGCCACAAGTCCCGCAACCAACGGCGTTGCCATTGAAGTTCCTGACAGATTTCCATATTTATCACCAGGCAATGTGCTCATGATGCCATCACCAGGAGACGCCAATTGAACTTTTGCACGGCCATAATTTGACCAGCTTGGTTTGTTGTCACTTGAATCTGACGCTGCCACCGAAATGGTATTCGTCAAACCTGCGTTGGCTGGATAAACTTCGTAAGAGTCATTGTTCTGACCATCGTTCGAAGCCGCAACCACAAACACAATTCCAGCTTTTTCAGCGCGAGCAATCGCATCGATCAAAGGTTGAGCAGTTGCATGATCAACGGCCGCACCCCAGCTTGCTGAGATCACGTTCACTTTGTTGGCAATCGCATAGTCGATCGCTTTGATCGCGTTGTTCAAATCACCGGAACCATCGGCACCCAAAAAGCGCAAAGGCATGATCGAAACTGTCGGAGAAATTCCTGTTGTTCCGCCATCAACCAAACCCGTTGCTCCAATAATTCCTGAGCAATGTGTTCCGTGTCCTGGATTTTGCGCGCTGGTCTCATCCATGGGATCGTTGTCGTTATCTTTAAAGTCGTAACCTTGCACCATGTTTGATGCCAAGTTCTTGTGTTTGTAATCAACACCTGTGTCGATCACAGCCACAATCACGCTTTTTGAACCTTTGTTCCCAGCATCCGCCCAAGCTTTCTCAGCTTGAATTTTTTGAATGGCCCACTGAGTTTGCAAAGTTTGTTGTTCAACGGGAACAACATCCAAGGCATGCAAAGTAATATTCGGAACAACGTACTCAATATTTGGATCGGAGATCAACTGAACCAGAGACATCACTTTGTTGTCGTCTGGAATATTGACTTTCACCAAATTCGCAGCGGCATTGTAATCCAGCGCCTGAATTGATGCGTTACTATTAAAAGACATGGTTTGTACCGAATAATCATTTCTGTACTTCACCAAATACTCAGACGCGTGGACCTGTCCCGCGACCAAGATAGCAGCCAAAGCCACCAATATATGTTTCATATTCCCCCCATGGAATCACATTTAATTGAAGAAATCATAGGCAGACTCCTCGACCATCGGCGAGGAAAATAAGCAGATTGACTCTTCTGGTCGAAACTTTTCTTCTCTGACCACTGCAAACAAAAAAATTCTTTCGCTGATTATAAAAGAATTTGATTCAGCAAAAGTATTCAGACGATGATGGTGCCCTATGCATTTCGAAAGATTCATCGCCAACGATAATATGAGCCAATGGTTGAACGACACGCTGTTGTGGATTCCAAATTGGAAGTGGGTTGCTCTCGGCATCGCTCTTTGCGCGGGTCTGCTGATTCAATCTTTGCTGGTGCAAATTTTTGTGCGTCTCAAAAAATCCGAACGCATTCGCGCGCATGTGCGTGGATTTATCAGATACAGTCTCGACACACCCATCCACAAACCCCTCGCTTGGATCGTGACGTCCTTATTATGGTTGTCGTTTCTTGATGGCCTCGAACTGACTCCAAAATTTGAGCGAAATGTTGAAGCCCTTGCAAAACTGATCTTGGCCTTCTCGGCAATTCGCCTTGCTTACTGCATTGCTGAAGCTTTCGGTCAAAGATTCAAAGATATTGTCTCAAAGTCAGATAGCACACTCGATGACAGTCTCGTTCCCTTTGCGACTAAAACTTTAAAAGTCCTCGTCGTCGTATTTGGTGTCCTCATTGCCGTGCAAAATTTTGGCGTCAACGTGATGTCACTGTTAGCCGGTCTCGGCCTTGGCGGCTTGGCTTTGGCCTTAGCTGCACAAGACACCGCTGCGAATCTTTTTGGCTCGATCACGATCATCTTTGATAAACCATTTCAAATGGGCGATTGGATCAAGGTCGGCGACACCGAGGGCATCGTCGAAGAGGTGGGATTTCGATCCACTCGAGTGCGCACCTTTTATAAATCCGTAGTCACCATTCCAAACTCAGTGATGGCCAAAGAAAAAATCGACAACCTGGGACTTCGCTCGGCCCGTCGGCTTCGCCACACTCTCGGCATCACCTACGACACTCCAGTAGAAAAAATCCATCAATTCATCGACAAAATTCACTCCGTCGTTTCAAAGCATCCACAGGTCAAAAGCGACGAGGTCGTCGTGCGCATGAACGGCCTTGGCGACTCGGCCATTCAAATTCTACTGAATTGCTATGTCTATGTGACATTAGAAAAATCTGAAGCCGATATTCAGGAAGATATTTTGTTTGCTGTTATTACTGTGGCCCAAGAGCTGGGCGTTGAGTTTGCGTACCCCACGTCGATGCAGTATCAGAAAATCTTGTGAAGAACTTCTTCTTTTTTAAATTGATCATAAATAATATCAAGGACGTCAAATCCAATGTTATGCTCTGCCTTTTCTATACTTTTATAGGTGCTTTCGCTCACATTAATTATCGTTGAAAATTCTTTTTGAGATTTCTTTTTATTTTCTCGGATAAAGCACATGCCCACCGCTAATTTTTGTTTTCGACTCAACCCGAGTTTTTCCAAAATAAAATCCATGTTTTTCGAAGCATTTTCGATCTCATAACCGACAATTTGATTTTTATTTGCTTTAGCTACAAATTTTGAAACATCTTCATGAGCAGTTTTCATTTGAATATTCGGAACGCCACTCGAAAAGTGGATGTACATTAAATCTGTTTTGAGATTGTATTTAATTGTCATTTCGGACCTCCCTTTTTGAAAAGAACCTTTCCATTTTTGATGTAGCTAGTCTCGTAGGCAGTTTCTAATTTTCCTTTTCCCGCCCTGACAACCCCAACGACCACACAGAAATAAATCAGTCCAAATTCTCTATCCTTCACACCTATCGAATAAAATAAACAAACACGGTTACTTTTTTGACTCTCAATAACCTGTCCTGGACTTTCAAGCGCTTGCCTTATTCTATCTAGAGTCACTTCCGGGTGCCCTTCTAAAGCATGCTGAAAATCACTCGTCCAAATCTCAACCTTCAGACCACCGACAGCATCAACTGTCTCGATCCGTTTATTTTCATCATCCCTTATTTCCACGCACTATGTCCTATCATCATATAGTAATATATTACCTATAGTCAATATATTACCTATTCGTCATTACTTTCTAGTTTGAGCAACGACGATGCCGTCTCAGAATGGCTGTTGAGTGATTTTGAGCAGCGGCATTCGGACCAAGGCTCGATCTGATCAGAGTGACAAAACTTGTCACTCTCTAGAGTTTCTCGCTCTATCCCAATGAGATTAGCCCCCGAGTGGTCTCTATAACTTTTAGTTATAGAGACTGAAGCAATTATTTTTCAAAAAACATTTTTCTCAAAAATCGATTTTGTAGAACTCACTCACGGTCGAATTGAGAGCGAAAATCTCCTCAAATTCTCGCTCGTGAAGCTCTTGGAAAGAGATTCACTGGCGCTGCCGTAGATTGTCACGGATTGAAAATGTGAAGGCTCAGTACCTGTTTGTTTCGAGCTTGAAGGAAAAATTAACGTGGCCCGCCCCTTGCTCTAAGCCCTTTACGAGATTTTTAACAAACCTTTCGGAGGATTTTTAATATGGAATTTTTCTCTTCACTGGGACGAGCTTTTTTTACTGGCGATGCTATTTGGATGTGGGCAATCTTAGCTGCTCAAATCGTATCGATCGCTATTATCCTTGAGCGTGTCTTTGCTCTTTTTGTGACTCGAAAAGACAATCAAAAGAAACTGGTTAAAGTTTTATCTGACGAAGTTCGCACCGGTCAGCTTGAAAAAGCTTTAAAGAAAGCAGAAACGCTTTCTAAATATCAACCGCTCGGCACCGTGGCGGCGGCGGGTCTGCAAGCAGCCATTGATATGGGTGGCAAAGAAGAAATTCAAATCAAAATGGATGAAGTTCTTCTCGAAGAAACTTCGCGAGTTGAAAAACGCATCGGATTTTTGGCGATGTTCGCCAACGTTGCAACTCTGCTGGGTCTTTTAGGAACGATCACTGGTTTGATTCAAGCTTTTGCTGGGATTGCGAGTGCTAATGCCGCTGAAAAGGCGATCATTCTTTCAAAAGGTATTTCTCTGGCGATGAACACCACCGCTTACGGTCTGATCGTCGCGGTTCCAGCGCTTGTGATGTACGCGGTTTTACAAAATCGTGCGACTCGTTTGACCGAAGACCTCAACAAAGCGGCTTTGAATCTTTTTATTCAATTGAGCTTTCATAACGAAGCCGTGCCTTTCAAAAGAAAAGCGAAGTAGTTCCTGCTTTTAACGATGGATGTGTGTGATGAAAAAAGAACTGGATTTCGAAATTAACATTCTGCCGATTCTGGATATCTTGTCAGTTTTGATTTGCTTTCTCTTGCTGACAGCCGTTTGGGTGCAAGTCGGTGCTCTTTCCACACAACAAGCTGTCGGCGACAACACGATTTCACAAAAAGCCAATCCACCTTCACTTTGGATTGGCGTTGAAAAAAGCGGAACCCTGCATCTTTCATTGCGAGATGTTCCTTCAACGACGGGTGCAGAAACAACTCTTTCAGGAAATCAACAAGGCGTGAACTGGCAGGCATTGAGTACGAAAATTCAATCTCTGAAAAGCCAGTTTCCGACTTTGAACACGGTGGTGATCCGTCCTGAAGCCACCGCCAACTATGGTGTGGTTATTCAGTTGATGGATCAATTGAAGCAAAACCAAATGACCGAAGTTGGCTTATCACCTTTAGGATAGAGAGGTTAAAGATATGAGAACTCAATTTGCGACAACACTGCAAAGATCGCCACTGACTGAAGCCCAATTTCTTGGCAGCACTGGGACTTCAAAAGCGAGAAAATCTCGTCCGTCTTATCTGTTGCCGCTGACTTCATTGATTGATGCTTTTTCAATTATCGTTATTTATCTTTTGATCGGCACTCAAGCTGGCGGTCTTGATCAAGATCTTCCTAAACAAGTGAACTTGCCCGTCGCCGAAAGTGGTCAGCTGATCGACGCTGTCATGCCGACCATTCGTATCGAAAAAGGCGCTTACTATATTAATGACAAACAAGTGGTGACGGCAGAGCTCGCACAAAGACTTCATGAGTTGAAAGCTCAAAGCTCGAAAGACGGCGTTGAAATTCTGATTCAAGCCGACACCGCCATGAACTATGCCGATCTTGATCCCTTGCTGAAAGCAGGATCACAAGCTGGAATTCAAAAATTAAAATTTGCGGTGATTCCGACACGATGAAAACACTGATCAACTCTCTTATTTTTGTTTTAATGATTTTAGCTGGCCAAACTGCGCTTGCTGAAAAAATGGATTCTGAAACTCAGAATTTGGTGATTGATCGTTTGGAACAAATTATTTCAGGCATGGAGAAAACGGATTCTTCATGGACACCTTCAAATATTCGCTTGGCTGATTTATTGGCCGAGCGCGCCCGCCTTCGTTTTATGAATGAAATCGAAGCCGCTTGCAAAGGCTGCAAAGGTTCCGGCGCTGATCGCACAAAAGCACTAAAAATTTATGGTCAAGTGCTAGGGCAAGCCAAAGCTGAGCAAAAAGGTGTGATCCTTTTTCAAATGGCTCACTTGCATGAGATCGGTGGCGACACGGCAAAAGCCATGACGGTTTACCAAAATATCCTCAAAGACAAATCTGGAACTTTTTCTCAAGAAATTATCACTCGTTCGCGAGTGTCTTTAGCCGATGATTATTTCCAAACTGGCAAATACAAAGAAGCCAAAGCTCTTTATGAAACGGCTTTGAAAGACAACACTATCCCGCAAAAAGGAATGGCTCTTTATCGTTTGGCTTGGTGCGAATACAATCTTGGAAATTTCAAAACAGCGATTCGACTTCTTGAAAATGTCGCCAGTGATAAATCTTTGCTGACAACTCAGGGATCTCAAGGTTTGGTCTTCGATCCCGTTTTTCAAAGCGATGTCCTGCATGACTTAATTACTTTTTATGCACAAGATGCGGTGACCGATGCTCGCATTGCTAAATTTCTCTCGATGACTCCTGAGGCTAACAAAAAAGAAATGACTTTAATGTTTGCTCAGGAAGCTGGCCGCCTTGGACAAAAGCAAGCTGCTGCCAAAATTTATAAAATCTATCTCCAAAATAAAGACCTCAATAAAGATGAAAATTTAAATGCCTCGCTGGCTTTAGTGCAAACAAGTTATGACGAAGGCCAATCAAAAGCCTCTGTGGATGCCTTTGCTCAAACGGCTGAGAATTATCAGAAAAATTGTTCGGATGCGACCCAATGCAAAGATCTGCAAAAACAAATGCGTCATTTTGTGACTGAACTTCATAAATTAAAAATCAGCAAACCGGACAGTGATCTTTTGCGCGCTTACGATATTTACTCGCAAACTTTTCCACAAGATGTCGAGATGGATATTCTTGGTGCACAAGTCGCGAGCGATATGAAGCAAAATGGCAAAGCCAATCAGTTTTATGCCACTGCCGCTGATCACGCAGAAACACCAAAACTTCGCGAGATGGCTTTGGTTGGTGAAGTCGAAGCGGCAGAGCAATCTGCCAATGCAGATCTGAAAGAAAAAGCTTATACTCATTACTTAAAACTTTTGCCTCAAGGTCAAAAATCTTACGAAATTCGCTATCAGTTGGCACAAGTCTCTTACGAGAAAAAGCAATGGAGCAAAGCTGCTGATCAATTCCGCGCTCTCGCTTTAGAGAAAACTTCTGAAACAGAACTGAAGAAAAAATCAGCGGACTTGGCACTTGATTGCTTGGCTCTTGAAAAGCGCGACGCAGATATCGAAGCTTGGTCTTTGGACTTTGCCAACGCTTTTCCGAAAAATGCAGCTGAGTTTAGAACGATCTATCGCACCTCGATCAATGCTCAAGTTGTGAAAGTGGCAAACAACGATAAAGCTTCATCAAGCGATCTCACCGCAGCGATGAAGAAAAATCAGTCAGCCAACATGACCGGTGCTAGCGATAAAGAAAAAATCATGCACTTTCATAATTTGTCAGTGCTGGCGAAACACGCGGGCGATGATGCGGTTTTGATGAGTGCTTACACTTCACTTCTGTCGATCAAATCTTTGCCTCAGGATCAGCGCGAAGCGACTTTGGCTGCCCAAGTTGGTTTCTATGAAAAGAAATTGGACTTTCAATCAGCTTATCATGTGGCTTTAAAAATGAAGTTCGCAAATATGAAAACTTCTGAGAAAGAGTTGAAATTAGGGACTCTGGCAGATCTCGCAAATCTAAAACCGCAAGCCCATTACAACAAAGCTTTAGCAACGGGACTTTCAGGACACGCAGCTCTGTCCGTTCGTCAACGCTTGGTTTTGTTGGCGCCTCGCCCTGCTCTGGAGCTTAAAAAACAAAGTTCAAAAATGATATCCTCGCCGCAGTTACTGACTGAGACAGCCCTTTTGATTTACTCTAAAGATCACAACACCAAAGAGCTTGGCTTTATTCTGCACAATCCAAGACTTGCTTCTCAAAGCGCCGTTCGCTTTATCAACAAGCAGCCTTTTTATCCAACCCAGCTTCGTCTCAGTCAGAAAATTGCCAATCACCATTTGGATATGAAGTCTGACAAGCGTTTGGCAAAATCAGTTCAAGTTCGCTTGAAACTTTTAAAAGAGGCTGACAAATCTTTGGCTGAAGCGATCCAGTTAAAAGACTTCACAGCGCAAGTCATGGCGCTTTCAACGGTGCAAAAAGAAAATTATCGCCTGACTTATGATTTGATGGGAACTCCGGCGCCCAAAGGCCTCAACGCCAAAGAACTCGCTCGTTATAACTCGATGCTGAGACAAAGTGCCTCTCCTTATCTGAAGAAATCTCATTTTGCAGAAAACAAAGTTCAGAAACTTTGGAATCAACAATCCGAGTGGCAGAATATTTTGCGTGATTACACCAAAGCCAGATCCGAAGTGCAGGGTTTGATTGCACAAGAGATTCATATCTTGATGGACTTAGCACCCAATGCGCAAGTTCGTTCATTGCTTGAAAATACTTTGAATCAATCCCGCGCCAGTCAGCATGATCTTCTCTCGGCGCGTGATGCGGTGAGCACCAGTCCGAATGACCCAAATCAGATTGAAAAATTGATAAATCTCGAGACAAAACTCGGTCATCCCTTGATGGCTTCTTACCTCGAGAAGCGTCTAGGACAACTCCACAAGGAGAAGAGCTTATGAAAAAACTAATTCTTGTGGCCTTTGTTTTGCTAACTCAAATGTCAGTGGAACAGGCCATGGCAGCAGTGAAAAAGGATACGAAAAAAACTGCCCAAAGCCGAGCCCAGCTAGGAACATCGTTTCGATTTAACCCGAATGCTCTGCATGGAAAACGACAGGTTTCTCCGAATTTAACGGCCACTGTGGAGAATGATAAGTACTTGGATGACTTGCTGGCCCCTCGAAGAAGTTTTAAGGACCGAATCGAGCAGGATAAACAACGAGATTAGCAAGAGACTAAAAAGAAACTAGAAGGATTTAGATTATGACAGCCACTCGACGTTTGATATTAGAAAATAAAATGGGTCAAAAGATCCGCTCGATGAGAATTCAATCGACGGAAGCTCATTTGATTTATCGGGCTGATACTCGTCGGGTTGAATTGGCTTCAGACCTCACACTTCTTGATGAGCAAAATATTGAGTATGACGTCATCAAATCAATGACCATCGCAAGTCTTGAAAAAGCCCCTTTGAATTTGTCTGAGATTGGAAAACTTCGCCTGGCGACTGAAGATGAGACGATTGTTGAGAATGTTTTTTCTTTGCCTCAAGAAGATGACCAGGAAAAATTAAATGCTCTGCTGAAGAAATCAAGCATTGGTCATTTGATTGCCATTGGCGTTTTGGTTCTTTTCTCGGTGGTGCTGAATCACTTTAAAAAAGCGCCACCGGCCGAGCCTCAACTGGTCACCATCGTTGTTCCAGAAAAAACTCAGGCTCCTGAAAAAAAACGCGTTGAAGTCTCGCAAACGAAAATCAAACAGCAAATTCCAAAACACGTTCGCGTCACCAATCGCACCGTGGTGAAACCGAAAGTTCAAAAGGTCTCAGCTCACCATCATGTTCCCACTCGAAAAGCAGCACCTGTGATCGCGCAACGTTCGGATCGCTCTCTGGAACGCGTTGGTGCTTTGGCCGCTCTCGGTGGAATTAAATCGGGAGCTCACGATGCCGAAGGACTTGATGCTCAGTCGATGAAAAATATTAGATCTGCTGGTCACGGTCTTGGCGGCGGCGGAGTTGGCGATGTCGGCACTGGCGGAGTTCGCGGCATGATGAGCGGCTCGGGTTTGATCGCGGGCTCGGCTGGTAACGGCGGACGCGCGCAATCAGCCGGCGGTTATGGCACCAAAGGTGTTGGTGGAGGCCGCGCTGGTTACGGAAAAATCAATGTGGTTGGTGGTTCAGCGGGCTTAAGCCTTCCGACAGATGAAGCGGAAGTTCAAGGTGGTCTTGATATGAATCAAATCGCTGCCGTGATTAATAAAAACAAAGGTCAAATTATTTATTGTTATGAAAAAGGATTGCAAGCCGAGCCCGATCTTCGCGGTCGAGTGGCCATGCAATTTGTGATCGGCGCTTCCGGAAAAATCACCACTTTGAAAGTGGCCGAGTCCTCTCTAGCTTCGCGTGCAGTTGAAACTTGTATGGCATCAAAAATGAGATCGTGGCAGTTCCCTCAACCGGTGGGTAAAGTCCAAGTGGATGTTTTCTATCCGTTTGATTTGCGCCGCGTGAGTGCCTTGAATGATTCTGCAGGAAAGGATCTTTTATGAGAATGACTTCTCTTTTAACAATTTGCGGACTGACGTCCTTGATGTTGGCAGGCTGTGGTCAGTACGAAAAAAATCCAGTTCCAGATCTGGCGAAAATGCGCGCGGATGGACAATCGGAAATCAACAAAGGCCCCGACAAACCGCAAGTGATCACGAAAACAGTTTACGTGGATAAACCGGTGCCTGTGGTTCAACAACAAACAGCTGTCGATCAAAATTTTGTGATTATCGCGGCTGACTCGGATATGAATTTTAATGAAGGCCAAGCTGCGACTTTTGCAATCACTGGCAGATCTCTGATTCAAGGTGTGAGCATCAAATTGGTGGCGCAAAATCTTCCGGCCGGAGCTGTTTTTCAAGCTGCGCCAACGGCGCAAAATCCTGATCGTTACACTCTGACTTGGACTCCACCTTACAATACGGTGGCTAGTAACACCGTGATCCGAAGTTATAAATTTAAAGTTTCAGCACAAATCACCAATGTTACTCCTGGCATTGATCGCAAAGCGCTGGAAGCTTTGTCTCGTCAGAAAGAGCTTTCGCTGCTTGTTCTTAAAAATCAGGCCGCACCAACGGATCTCGTTGTGACTTTGCCGGCCTCGGTGAACGAAAATGCTTTAACTCCATTTCAAGTCACCGTTCGCGTTCCTGGTGTTGACGATCAATCCGGTCAAACACCAAAATTGGTGATCAGTTATGACCGTCTGATGATGATTCAGGGAAACACTTATCGTGAGCTTGATGGCTCTCGCCATGTGATTGCCGATCAGAATCACCTCGATCCCAAATATTTAGGTGACTATCGTTGGCAGTTCTCTTTGTTTTTTGATACCAAAAATATCAGCGTGCAACCTCCTGAAGACACCAAAGGCAATGTTGTCGCAACAGCCGATGTGGCTCATGTGCGCTTGAATGTGAAAGCCTATGCTCCTTCTGGAAGTTCGACTCCTGAAATTGTTAAGCTGGTTCAAATTATTTTAACAAAACCGGTGGACGCTCCTCGCTTTGACCTTTCAGGTCTTGGTAAAGAATCTTTAGAGCTCACTCCGGGACAAACAGTGAATTTGAATTTCGTGATCACCTCTTCGGCTTCAGGCAGCAATCTTAAAGTCGAACTGCCAAATGTTAAAACTTTACCTGGCTCACCAAGTCTGAGTTGCAAAGCCTCAGCCTTATCGGCAGCCAAACAAGAATGTCAGTTGTCTTGGAAAGTTCCATGCACTGCTAACGACAATGATCTCAGCCAACAAATCAGCATGAACGCGGTCGCGCTCAGCGCGGGTCGCAGCTCCGAGGCAACAGCTTATGTTTTAAAAACGGTTCGCTCGCAAAACGAAAAAGCGGCGTCTTGCACAGCTGCACCAGCAGCAGGAGTTGCAAAATGAAAAACCTGATTTCAAACGTCATCCTGATCGCCAGTTTGACACTCATCACTTCAGTTGGTTTTGCCAAATCAACATCTGATGAATTAGACACCTTGGGTGGTAATGACAAATTGATGGACATGGCCAATTCCATGGATCCAGGCAATCGCTCGAGAATCGTGCAAAAGCGAATCGTTGATCGCAATAACACTTTTGAATTCGGTGGCAACTACGGCATGGTCGCTGGTGGCGATTCTTATTTGAAAACTCAAAATCTGGGCGCATCGATTGATTTTCATATCAATCCGCGCGTCTCCGTCGGCGTTCGCTATTATGATTACGGAAATCAACTGACTCCCGAAGGTCAACGCGTGTTTCAAGAGGCTCGCAATGCTTACAATGCTGGCGGACAAAGTTACGCGATTCCAGATATTGATTATCCTCTGCACTCAACCATGGGAACGGTTTCTTGGTACCCTGTTTACGGAAAAACCAATTTGCTCGACTGGGGTATTGCTCAATTTGATATGTACCTGATTGGTGGTTATGGACAGATCGCACTTTCTTCAGGCTCGACAAATTTAGCCATGGCTGGAACTGGTGTTGCTTTGTGGATGACAAAACATCTCTCGGCACGCGCGGAGATTCGTTATCAAGCTTACAAAGATCAAATCATCACGGGTCCTCGTGATATCAACACGGTGAACATGAGTCTGGGATTGGGATTTTTATTATGAAAAACCTCAAGGCATTTTTATATCTTGTAATGCCTTTGTTGATCGCAGTGCCTGCAAGTGCTGACTCATTTTCAGTGCAAACTTGGGAGCAAGGGCTCCGCGCAAGTCTCAATGCTGGAAAAACAGATCTCACCCCTTTCTTCGATTTAACCAAGATTGAAAAAGGCGCTCTGGCAATCCCAGAATCGGCAGATCGCAAAAATATGCAGGCCGCTCGCGAGCTTTACGCCAAAGGTCAATTCGATGCGGCCATTCAAAAATATAACTTGATCGAAAAAGGTTCTGATTATTGGCTTGAAGCTCTGGAAGAAAAAGCCTGGGCTTATCATCTTGAAAATAATTTTGAAAAATCTTTGGCACAGACCAAAACTTTATTGGCTGAGCCTTTGGTGCAAGTCGTGGGTTCAGAACCTTTCTTTTTGCAATCTCTCAGCAATTTGAAAATCTGTGATTACAAATCCATTTTTACCACTCATCAGGAATTCAAAGACACTCAACGCGAACGAATTTCGGCGATGGAGACTTTGGCTCACACCGGTGTGTCACCTGCAATACCAAATGTGATCACGAAAGCGGACAGCTTTCCGCTGACATTTGCTCAGGTGGGCGTTGAAGCAAAAACGCTGCCGCTTCTTTTTTATCGAGATCTCGAAGTCCAAAAGCGTTTGATGCAAGTGAAACTGACAGATCGAGGTATCGCGCTGATTCAAGAGCGCATGACTGCTGCCAATGACGCTGACAAAGCGAAGCTTGCTAAAACTGTCGAGCTTTTGAAAAAATCAAATGCTTCGGGAGTGACTGGGCTCAAAAATCGTCTGCAGGCTTTGGCTAAAATTGAAGATCAGAAAAATCGTTTGATGCTGCAAAAATTAGGTTTGATCGAAGTTGAAACAATTCAGCGAATGCACGCTGATAAAGACATGAATCGCAAGGATTTCTCGGAAGGAAAGTTTTCGAAAGTCGACGCGAACCAATTGGTATTTCCTGATGACGGCAGACCTTGGATGGATGAACTCGATAAATACGAAGTCTCAACGAACGCTTGTCCCCGCAATGTTCGGAGGAAAATGTGAAAAACCTCATTCTCTCTTTAACCGCGATCAGCTCTCTGATTGCTTGCAGCCCCAAGACGGCAACCATTTATGGCGAGCGAGCACTGCCACAACCCGTGCAAGCTCAAGCTCCGAAGTACGCGCCCATCCCACCTGACAAGATCCAATGGATCACGGTCGATGGCGGTCAAGGCGATCTGGATTTTAATCCTCAAGTCGACATTCTTTTTGTGATCGATAACTCGGACAGTATGAAAGATGCCGAAGCGAACCTCACCAGAAACATCAACTCTTTTGCATCAAGCCTCAAAAAAAATAAAATGATCGACTACCACATCGGTGTCACTTCAGTGTGGGATAGCACTCCAAGATATGTGAACAACAAAAATAATATTTACGGAGTGGGCGAACTTCGCAGTGTGAAAACCTCCAGCGGACAAACGAAGCCCGAGCGCTTCGTCACCAGAGCCGATGCCGACGATCTCGCTTCGACATTAAATATCGGAGTCGCCGCTTACGCCGATGGCGGTCCTGAAATTGAAGAAATGTTTTCTCCGATTGATGGCGCTCTACAAAAAAATGGCCGCGGAGCCCCTAACGAAGGTTTTTTTCGCGACAATGCTCAGCTCGTCACCGTGATTTTATCGGATGCTGATGACAGCACGGCTTCGATCACTCCCGAACAATTGGCCCAAGAGCTGATCGATTTCAAAAAAGGCAACGCCGACAAAGTTTCGGCCTACGCCGCCTTGGTGAAAGCCTCAGACCCCGACCGAGACAAAGACTGGGGACTTCGAGTTCACCCCAAATATCACCCCGAATGTTTTGACGGCAAAAAATATAATGGCAAATGCCCGAACGGCTTTGGCCCCGATCGCATCATCAATTTTATTTTAGCCGCCAACGCAGCTCACGGAACTCCCGAACAAATTCGCGCCACCAATTTGATGAGCCTCATCCAAAAAGATTTCGGTCACGACTTAGCCAAAATCGGCAACGACATCGCCGTCAAAACCATGGCAAAAACCATCGCTTTGCCTCAGCGCCCGCGCAAAGACGACAGCGGCCAATGGATGATCCGAGTCCACTACGGCAACCAATCCATCCCACAAAGCCAAAAAGGCGGCTGGATGTACAACGCCGACACCAACTCCATCGAAATCTCCGGCGACGTCCCCTATCAGTACCAAGAAGGATCACAATTCGCCGTGGACATGGTGCCAGTGAATCTGAATATTGGCGGCCAGTAGTAAAACAGTGGTAGGGTGATTTGAGCTAACTTATATTTATGATTTAAAACATTTTATAATAAATAGAATGGTCACCAGCCCAAAAGCTAATATGAGAAACCATTGAAACAATAGAGAAACTATCCGAACAATTTTTTTTCCACTCGGATGAGCGCTCTCCAATGAAACCCTAATAGAAAACAGAGAATAAAGAATCGCCAACCAAGATAAAATATAAAAAACAGTATCGATTGCTGATTCATTCCGAGGCGAGCTCATGAGTTCAAAAAAATTTATACAGAATAAAAATACATATCCAATGTATAGATATGATCCTGTTTTTGTAGCTGGATTAAAGTAACCAAGAATTTGTTCTTTGCTTTTAGTATTTAATATATATCCAACCAAAGACCCTAGAAACAATCCTATAATTATCCCCGCTATGACAACATCACGTGAGAAAAAGCTATAATCAGCCACGACCATTCCCATAACGCCAAAAACAATTGCCCAAACTACGATTCTATACATTTTATCTTCTCTCACTAGCTTCAAACTCAAGGAAAATGATATGGTTTAATCGCTAAATTCGTTTAAATTAATTTTTGTTTTATTCACGCATCGATCTGACAAGAGGAGTTTACATTTTAATTTTTCTTCTCCAGATTTCTGTACAATAAATATTAGACATAATTTAAATCAGGAAGGCCTTACTCTCTTATTCGCTCTACTGTTCCCACCGCTTTTCGGAAACAAGGATGTACCTGTATTTCTGCAAAAATTGGGGTGTGATCCTCTGTAGAATATATTGTCTTACTCCCGCCCGCCCCACCTTTGATAAAATCTCCGACGAAGCCAATATCGTAAAGAATTTTCGACAGTCCTTCGACATCTACCTTATCTTTTAGTTGTACAAACCATGGCTGATTTATTTTACAATCCGCCAATATAGTAAGGATAACATTTGTCAGCTCTTCTTTTGTAAGATGGTACTTTTGTCGAAAGAACCTAGCCCTCCAATGATCAAAAATGCCTTTGAGATCAGGATATTGGTTTTTATATTCTGCGCAAAGGTCTTCAAGTTTCATTCGTGAATATGTTTCTTCAACACTTTTAAGAACATCACTATTAGGCTCGGCAGACGATAAATTTTCTGTATAAAGTTTTGCAAATTGGATGAGTTCTCTTGGACGACTAAGAGTCCTTTCAATAATCCAATTCATTGCCCCCGAACTTCCTATATTTTTAGGAAAAACAAAATTTAATATATCGTCCTTCTCTTCCGGCATTTTTTGATCTGCAGATTCAAAATTAAATTTTATTCTTTCCGCCAAAACCTCTTGCAAACCTTCCGACTCCCATTTCAAAAGTACTGATTCACGGAATTTATCGCTATGCTGAGTTCCCTGTAGCAACAGTCGGTACATGTCATCTCTTATGAATACTATGCACTGTAAGTTTGGATTTAGCGCCCGAATATAATGACTTGCAAGAAGAAGGCCTTGAAGAATTTTGTTTGAAAGAGAACTATTATCCCACCCTAAATCAAGATCATCTATTAGGAATGTTATCTTAACACCATCGGCAGCCATTTTTTTTAAATGATACTCTAAAGAATTAATGTCCGAAATTTCTCTAAGCGACTTTTCAATTTGAATTCCAAGATCTCCAAGCTTATTGCCGCCTTTGATTTTAATTCTTTGAGCTAGGTCACGTATTCCCTCAAGAAAATCAAAATTTGCTGTTCCTCTTTTCAGTGCAAAATCACGAGCGGCAGCATAACTTCCGACTGTAAATTTACCTTCCTGGCTAGCGCCAATAGCTTCCAGTGCTTTATTGAAACAATGTGTAAGCCATGCATATTGAAAAAATATTTCTTCTGCAAAATTTTTATTAATCTCATCGTCTAACCTTAAAGAGGAAAAAATAGACTGAGATGGAAGTATCTCAATATTTACAGAATTTTGTACTACCCGCAATTCATCTAAAAGTTTTTTCCGAATTGCACTTTTGCCTGCACCTTTTCTGCCGACAACAAATTGTTTGCGCTGCTCCTTTAATCTTTTAAGCTGCACTGGTTTTACAAAATATTTGAGCAAATTCTGATCGGCTTCCGCGCTATCGCTACCCCAATCAATGTCTCTTGGATCCAAAAATACCTCACTTTTAGATTAACGTTTTGATCTGACCAATATCCCCGATCATCGCGCCAGTTGGCTGGCCATTCTGCTTAGGTGGTGTTCATGCATTTGTTATCAATTTAAAGAATGCTCTGAATTTTTAATGCGAGAAAATGATACTAGCATCCTGAATAAATATAAAAATCAATGTCAGAGCCTTCCTTAAGTGGAGCATTTGATTCATTTAACTTAATTCCCAAAAATGCATCGCCCTCATAGCCATAAGCTAAAAACACTAACCATTTTTCAGTTTCTTTGCCATTTGAAATCTCAATTAATCCAAGAGGCTTAGAAAAAGAACCTTGCTTATAACCCTGGCCTTCACAATTTATTGGTGATTCTAATAAAATATTACATGTCGAATCTTCCAAAAAACCAATTTTTTGGTAGCTGAGATCTTTTTTTGAACAGTCTATTTTAGGCCGGGAGGAATCATGATTTTTTTCAGACTTATATTCCTCCTCATACTTTAGTTGTTCGGCACTTTTCATTTCCGAAAAAAATATTTTCTTTTTAAGGCCCTCTATTTCTGCGGCTTTAAAAGAAGCCAAAGCATAATCTTTATTATAAAAAACGCATTCTGGCTTTTTACTTACTTCTATTTCTTTAGCAGGGGTCCATTTTATCGTCAGCGCCCCAATCACTTTCCCAGAAGCCAAAAAAGTGCCTTCTGACTTTGCCTTGCTTTTCAATTGCCAAGGGTAAGCCATTTCATCAGCTCCGCAGGTCCTAATATGCAATTTATCTTTTTTTGCGCCCTTTATCTTTTCAAGAACCTCAAGACCATTTTTTCCGATAAGAAATAGCGGCAATGATGAGTCCGAACTGAAAACAGGCAGAATGTTATTAGCATGGCCCAACTGCGCTGGAATAATTTTTATACCCGCCTCAGTTAGAATTTTTGACTTTGACAAAAATCCCTCATTTTGAGCCGCAGCAATAATTGGTAACATTAAAATAAATAGTACAATATTTTTCATTATTTATTTTTTAATCTTTTCAGCTCATCTGTTGAATAAAATTCGATATGAGAAATGATATTTAAGTTCCCCGAAATTACTTTTTCAAAAGTAACAACAGGTCCATATAAATATCCATCAACTCCTCCAACATTAGCTATAGTGTTTTGGATTTTTATTTTATAACCATTTCCTTGATATTCGACAGTGCCGCCGTCTGTAAGCCGATACCCGTTTTTTGGAAATTTAGCATACACCGGAGATTTTCCGGCAATTACCAGATTATAATCCTCCGCAGCTTCCTTCAAAACAGATTCATAATCTTTAGAGGGGACTTCAGATCCGAAATGAAATGGGCCCATAATATCTATTTTCCCCAGCACCTGTTTTGATGCCATTGCAGAACATCCAATCATAATAATAAAATAAATTATTGCCGTACTTGCACTTGATAAATATTTTTTTCTCATTCCACCACTCACTTGAATAACCTCATTATTGAGGATTAAAAGTATTCCATGTTCCAGTAGGTGGAACAAGAATTGTTTTTCCACTATCCGAAACACCGAGCTCTGTTGTTGGAGCTATTACTTTTACTCCCAAAATATTTGCAAGCTGCTGTGCAAATGGCGCCCCTCCTCCAGACGGAGAGCCTCCTGTACTACAGGAATTAAGTTTAACTGACTGCCCTTTAGCGTAGTCTTTGCTTTTCAGTATCATCGCCGCTAATTGTGTAGGAGTAACTGGCTTTCCATTTCGACCTCGCATTGCTATTGGGTTTCCATGCCCCCCAACGCTAAAGGTTCCCGGTTGATTTGGAATTTTACTATCTCCAAGGATTATTGGATCGCCAGGAGAATATAATACAAGATCGCTCAGGCCACTCGGATCAATAAAATTTACTGGATCTGAAAAAGCATAGCCCATAAGATTCGTATCTCCGCCATCGAATAGAATCGGATCTTTGCTCAGCCATCGACCACTCTCAGGATCGTACGTCCTAGCCCCGAACAAAACATATCCCGTGTCTTTGTCATACAGCCCGCCAGCAAAACCGAAAGGCTGAAGTCCTGGAGATGTATCCTGCAGCACTCTCCCGAACTCATCATGCTCCATCAACTGAGCCACTGTTCCTGTTGCAACATTCACAACAAGTCTGACACTTCCGATCTGATCCGAAATAATCCTGAACTCGTTGCTTGAATCATCGATGTAGTAATCTGGCACATTGGATTTTGTGCCGTACACGAAAGTCTTCTTAAGAGCACTTGATGAATCAAGCTCGCCAATGAGGCGACCTTCAGGATTGTAAGCATAAATATTTTGAATCACTCCACCAACACTCTTCTCATAGCGGTGATATGACGGCGTGATTCCGTAATTGTAAGTCGTCGAGCCCACCTGCACTGATTGCACATTGCCGAATGGATCCCAGGTGAATGTTGTGGTCACTCCGGTTGTGGAATTGTACCGGGTCAGCGTCTCACCATTGGCGTTGTAGGTGTAAGTGTTCGCGTTAAATGCCGTCATCCAATCTTGATTGTTGTAAGTGCCACTGGTGCTGGAGCCATGAATGCTTCCGCCCGTGCGATTGGAGTTGTCGTCATAACTGTAGGTCGAATCAGTCACCGAATTCTTCTTCACCTGAGTCAGTCTTCCAGCGACGTCATAGGTGTAATCAAAAGTTGTGGTGACTCCGCCGAGAGTTTCTACTTTCTCAGAGACCCGGCCCAGATCATCACGAGTCAGCGTGTAGCTGTAAATCGGTGTCGTGTTGTATTTTGCCGTGTAGCCCGTGACCTCACCAAATGAGTTGTAAGTGTACGCATCGTTCACATTGCCAATCACCGTGCCAGTCAGCTGACCATTCGGAGTATTATAAGACAAAGTTAAATCACCAATGCCCGTCAGGAATTCATCGTCGTCGTAGGTGTAATTGATGGTTTGAGTGCCCGAATTGCCATTCACTGTTTCAGTGCCGATTTTTTCACCCGCTGTGCTATCTGGATAGCGATTAAAATTGTAACCGATAGTACCCGTACTGTCGGAAAATTGAGAATAGCTCGGGATCTTTCCATAATACGTTATAAATTCATTAGCTCCATTTTGATCAATACGCTGAAGGGGCTTTTCGTTCGTATAACTTTGTGTGATTGTACCAAAACCTCCAGTGATCGAAGTCATTAGCCCAGAAGTAGCATCGTAGTTAAAAGTAATCGTATTTCCATCTGGTCTTGAAATTTGCGTGAGCTTGCGATCATTGTTGTAAGAATAACTGGTGGTCACATTTAAAACACCACTGAGACTTGGCGGCACATAACTGCTCATCATTTCATTCGTGCCAAAATTAAAAGTATGAGCAGGCCGACTTGGAGGCGTGATAGTTGATAAATTCCCTTCGGAATCATAGCTGTATCCAATGACCCGCAAATCCGGCAAAGTTTTTGAGGCAAGTCTTTCAGCACTGTCATAGGTGTAAGCTGTCACTTCGCTCAGCGGATCTGTGATCGACGTTAAAAGTTTTGTCGTTCCGTTGTACGCAAGTGTCGTCGTCCGTGTCCCTTGGGCAATTTGTGTGAGAAGCTCGTTCGTATAAGTAAATGCTGTCGCCGTCAGACTTCCCTGCTGATCCGACGTTAATCTTTGATACGCATCAATCACAGACGTGTGAGTTCTCCCAAGTTTTGTCGAAGTCACATTCGTTTTTGTGCTGCCAGTGTATGTCGACGTGATTTCTGAATTTCCAACATCAGCTACAGTTTGATAGGTAGTGATTGAATACGGGTCACCACTGGCAAGTGTTGCAGTATAAGTTATAGCCGTATTTCGATTTCCGAAATTACTAAGATAAGAATATATTTTGACACGCGCTTGTGAGCCAAAGCGAGGATCGTCGTTAAATGTATCCTGCTGACTTCCCTCCGGAATCGTTGTGCTCTCAGTAGAGTTTGTCGAATTAAACATCCAAGAATATCCACTGGGTTTTGTTTGGGTTTCAACGCCATATATAGGATCAAGGACGTTCGTTGTGACAAGACCTTCAGCAGATGTTGAGGTCACTGTAGCATCTGTTTTTGATAACGATGTGGAATACCCACCCGAATGACTATCAGCAGTTAAATTGCCAAGCCCATCATAAGTCATCGTCGAAACGTTTCCATTTGGTTTTGTAAATGTATCAAGCAATCCGTGGGTACTATAATACGTCATCGTGAAAACTTCAGAGTTCGGATTGGTCACCGTGTATAGATAGCCATTGCCATCCAGAGCGGTCGTTGTCGTCTTCCCATTCGGAGCAACAATTGAAGTTAAAACTCCGGAAGAATAATTAAACGTTGTCGTTCGGCTGAACGGTTCTACAATTGTAGAAAGATGCCCATAGCCATCATATGAAAAAGTATAAATCGTCGTCCCCGTCAGGCCTAATTTTGTATAAGCAATTGTGCCATCGCTATTGAAGTAAAAAACCAGCGAAGCATCTTCATCAGCCACTCGGTAGTAAGAGCCGTCCATAACAAAATCGACATCTCGGAAAGTACCATCGCCTTTAAACAAAGTTTTTGTTGCCACATTATAATAGTGCCAGATGCTAGGAAGCCATCCGCCAAGACCTAATTTTTTTGCTTTTAAGTTTCCCAATCTGACTGTTTTCGTTAGCTCGGGGCTAAAATCTGAAGCATTCTCTTTCATATCAAATGAATAAATTAATGGTCCCCATGTTTCGACACTGCTCGCATCCTGACCATTCCAAGTATATGTGTATGTCTGGTTGGCAGATGTCCCATAACTATTGCTATAGACAGTTGCTCCAACTTCATTTCTTATTGTGAGATCATAGGAGGTCACAGTCGATGGCACCGTCGCACTTGTGATAATGCTTTTGCCTTCATAGTCTGCAAGTCGCCCAACAACTCGGTTAGAAAAATAGGTCAGCTCAAACGGCGCACCAACAACAGGAATCGATTCTCCGACCACTTGATTTGTTGTCTGAATAATTGATCCGCAAGCATTGATTGGCTTCGGAATTGTGGTAGCCATTCCTGAAGTCGTCAGATTTGGATGACAAGATGCCGTCAAACCACCAATGTACCACTCTGAACCCCAGTCAGGACAGTATTGGAGCTGACAATAAACATAGGTAGTACCATCAATTCCAGCTTCATAATTTACACGAGCGGCCGATGGCCCCGATGGGCCTACGCCTGGAGGCCCGCAACCGACTAGATCCCATGACAAACAAGCACTTATAGAAGTAGCAAGACTAGCTCTTTGGTCATCGCAGGCATCCGCCCATGCGCATTCCATATGCCCCATCACAAAAACAAATAAAACAAACAACCCGCAGATCAATTTCATTTTTTCTTCCCTCTCGATAAAAATAAAAAACCACCCACCTCAAGTTTACAAAGTGAGTGCGTTTTAAAATATTGTCGTGAAAGCAAGAAAGCAGACTTCCTGCAATCCATTCAAGTTAAGATTTTATTTCGAGCATTAAGAAAATGTGCAGACACGTGGCAGCGAGGCTTTAGCGGCAATCGCATTTCATCGCGCGGCAAGAAAAGGTTTTGCCGCTGCCGAAGATTTGCATTTCAAAAATTTTGTTATCGACTTCATTCAACGAAATTTGTGTGCCGTCTTTGAGAAGTTGATGTTGTTTGACTTGATGAAAGACGACTTTTCCTTGTGACTTCAGAGATTGAATAAATTCTTTCGAGGGATTGATGGTTTGCTTTGCAGAGAGCGAAATTCTTTCCGGCAAACCCTCCCCGTCTAATTTAAAAT
>Ga0134125_10000228_pt1 | contig 80027 bp, 76 predicted proteins | sample KB31751_FD_96464 | JGI IMG/M metagenome (GOLD analysis project Ga0134125, IMG submission 96464) | Terrestrial soil microbial communities with excess Nitrogen fertilizer from Kellogg Biological Station, Michigan, USA - KB3-175-1 | ecosystem: Environmental > Terrestrial > Soil > Unclassified ... | reverse complement strand
GTCTTGGTCTCATGATCGGAATTGGCAGAGATCGCATCGATCGCCTGGGCGATGCGGTCGGCGTCCTTCGGCTGCGCGATTTTCTCGACGTACCAACCCGCAACCCCGCCGCCGAACGCGGCGGCTTCGTCGAAGTATTTCCAGTGAAAGAACAGCGCATTTTCCTGCTGCCGCTCCCGGGGATTGGCGATGTGATAGATGCCGACCAGGTTGAAGGTCCAGGTGTTCACGCCGCCCTTCTGCGGGAAGATGGTGGCCTGAAGCGGAATCTGATCGCCGATCTTCCAGTGAAACTTGGCGGCGAGGCTCGCCCCCACGACTGCACCGGTGCGTGTCGCCTGCCACGCGGCCATCTGGGCGGGAGGCAGCTTGAGCTCCGAATAGACATCGAAGAAATTCGGCGCCACCGCCTCGTTGGCGAAGAAGTTCTTCGGATCCTGATAAATGCCGCCGAACCAGTTGGCGTACGTCACTTCGGCGACGCCCGGCACCGCCTGCAGGCGCATCTCCAGGCTCAGCGGCAGGTTCACCATGAAGCTGACCTTCGAGATGGTGATCATGCGGCTGGCGCCGGCGACGCTCTGTCCGGCGTTCGCGAATGCTTGGCGCACCGAATTCAACAGGCCAAAGAGCAGAAAGGCCGCCAGCACCGAGAGCAGGGTGAACAACGTGCGGGTCTTGCGCCTGAAGAGCGCCGACCAGACGAGGTGCAGGTATTTCATGAGGCTGCCGCCTGCGCCTCCGCGCCCGCCTCGACCAGGGTGCCCTTGTCGAGGTGCAGAGTGTGACTCGCGTATTCGGCGGCCTTCGGATCGTGCGTCACCATGACGATGGTCTTGCCGTGCTCGCGGTTCAAGCGCTGCAGCAGCGTCAACACCTCGACTGCCGACTGCCTGTCGAGATCGCCGGTCGGCTCGTCGCACACGAGCAGTGTCGGGTCGGAAACGATGGCGCGCGCGATGGCGACGCGCTGCTGCTGACCGCCGGAAAGCTCTCCGGGCTTGTGCGCAGCGCGGTCGGCGAGTCCCACGAGCTCCAGCGCCACCGCCGCGTGGCTGCGCCGCTTGGCGGCCGGCAGCTTCGTGAGCAGCAGCGGCAGCTCCACGTTCCTCGAGGCCGACAGCATCGGCAGCAGGTTGTAGAACTGAAAGACGAAGCCGACGTTCGAGGACCGCCAGCGGGCGAGCTCGCTCTGGCCCAGCTTGTCGATCCGCCGCTCCGCCACGGCAATCGTGCCCTCCGTCGGGGAGTCGAGCCCACCGATGAGATTGAGGAGAGTGGTCTTGCCGGAGCCCGAGGGCCCCATCAGCGCCAGGAAGTCGCCCTTGCCGATGTCGAGGTTGACGTGGTGCAGCACCTCGATCTTCTGCCGCCCGCGCGTGTACACCTTGCTGAGGTTGCGGATCTCGACCAGTGGGCTCATGCGATCACTCCCCTAACCGTTGTCCGATTTCACTGCGATACGCGCACCGTCGCTGAGGCGCGCTGGCGGCGATTGCACGACGGCCGTGCCGCCGGCTATGCCTTGCACTGCTCGAAGATCACCCTGGCTCTCGCCAGGGGTAACCGTTGCCTGGTGCGCCCTGTCGCCACTGACCACGAATACCACCGGGTGGCCGTCGCGCTGCACGACGGCCGAGGCGGGCACCCACACAGTGCCGGCAGGCAGTGACACTGCCACGCTGCCGCCGCCAGACGCGCCGGACGCCTCCTGCAGAAACGACACTCGAACACCCATGTCCGGCAGGATGCGCGGATCGAGCTTCTGGAACGCGACGCGCACCTTCACGGTGGCCTTGCTCTTGTCGGCCGTCGGCACGATCGCGATCACGTGCGCCGGGATCTGCCAGTCGGGATAGGCATCGAGCACCGCCACGGCCGGCTGTCCCGGCGTCACCCTGTGGATGTAGGCTTCGTTGACATCGACGTCGACCTCGAGGGAGCTCATGTCGACAAGGGTCGCGATACCGGCCGCCTCGAAAGTGCCGCCGCCGAAAATGGGCGAGATCATTTCGCCCACCTGGGCCGCCTTGTCGATCACCACTCCGGTGAAGGGCGCCTGCACGATGGTGTAATCCACCTGCACCTGCGCCGCCTTCACACCGGAGCGGGCTACTGCCACCGTGCGCTGCTGAGTGAGCACCTGCGCCGCGAGAGTGGCCGCCTGGGTCTGCGCGGTCTCGAAGACCTGCTCCGACACGAGGTGCTGACCGACCAGCGCCTGGCCCCGCGCCAGGTCGCGCCGCGCCTGCGCGAGCTGTACCCGATACTGACTCAACTGCGCCTGGGCGGCCGACAATTGGGCCTTGGCCTGGTCCAGCGCGGCAAGCTGCGCGCTGTCGTCCAGTCTCGCCAGCAACTGCCCGCGGTGAACGTGCTCGCCCTCCTCGAAGTAGACGTGCGACAACTGTCCGGCGATCTGCGAAGAGACCGTCGCCTCGCGCTCCGCAGTGACGTACCCGGTCGCTTGCAGGATTGCAGTCGGCGCCGAGCTGGCGGACGCTGCCACCGCCGTCGCCTCGCTCACCTGGATCGCGCTGTTGCGCACGAAGAGCAGGACCGCCACGGCGGCGATGATGGCCGCGGCGACGCCGGCGAACAGCCACCACCTGCCAGGGCTCGTGCCGGTCTCCTCGCGCTCGGAGCGATCGATCCTGAGCTGATGAATGAGATGAGTCTTGTCGTTGTCCGGTGTCATACAGGTCTTCGGCCCCAGCGCGCGGGATACTCCCCTGCCGCGGGTCTTGCCCCAAAGTGCAATTCGTCATTGGTCGAGGTGACAGTCGTCACCCGCGTCGCGCCACCCATCGATCCCCTCCGCTCCTGTTCCCGTGTTCGTTATCCCGAGACGATCTCCGCCATGAGTTGCCGCGCCTGCGCAAAGTGCGGCGCGAGGAGGAGCGCCCGCTCGAGTACGTTGCGGGCGGCAAGGGTGTCACCGAGCCCCAGATAGTCCTGCGCGAGATCAGTCAACGCATCCGCGGCGCCCCACGCGGGCGGGTCCCGGCCCCCCCCGCTCTGCCGCTCGAATGCCGAAACTGCGCGCTGCATCAGCTGGAAAGCCTGTTGCGCGTCACCGCCGAAGAGCTTCGGGCGATCGCGTGCCGCCAGGGCGCCGAGAAGGAGCACGCGCGGGTTGTCCGGGGCGAGCTTCAGCGCCTTGTCGATGCGGGCGAGACTGAGTGGCGCCGCGAACGGCGAACGCCACGGATCGAGGCTGCTTTGCAGGGCGAGGCAGGCGGACTGCAGCGCGAGCGCTTCCGCCGAGCTCGTGTCGAGCACGAGCGTACGATTGAGCCGATCGACGCATTGCTGCGCAAAGGGCCAGGCCTGCGCCTCATTCGCTTTCGCGAGCAGCGCGAGCCGGTAGGCAGTGAGCGCCGCGTAATAACTTCGCCACTCTTCGTCATTGCCGTCTTTGCCGCCGGCGGCGGCGTCCGCGCGCGGCGAAAGTGCGGCGGCCAACGCCACGAGGCTCGCGGTATCCTGCTGGAAGTAGCCGCTCTCGATCCGGCCTTCGATCTGCTTCCAATATGCGCTCGGTTTCGCCACGTCCGTGGCAGGGACCGCGGCTGTCGCGGGCGCGGCGAACGCGGGGGTCGCGGCGAGCGCGGTCAAGAGGAGGACCTCCGCGAGCCATGCGGCCGGCCGTAAACCGCGTCCTTCAGTAGAATGCGCCGCAACCATGGCTGAGAACGATATCACAGGGGCGGCGCCGGCCGCCCTCCCCGGACAGGCGCCGGAGCGGCGCCGCTCAGCACCGCTGATCGACATCGGGATCAATCTGGCGCACGACAGCTATGATGCCGATCGCGGCTCCGTGATCGCGCGCGCCGAAGCCGCCGGTGTCGTGCAGATGATCGTCACGGGCTCCTCTGCCGAGAGCTCCCGCACCGCGATCGCGCTCTCGCGGCAACACGCCGGCAGGCTCTTCGCCACCGCGGGCGTACATCCCCATCACGCCACGGAGCTCTCTGCGACCGTCCTGACGGAGCTCGGCGAGCTGGCCGCCGCCCCGGAGGTCGTCGCCGTAGGCGAGTGCGGGCTCGATTACTTCCGCAACTACTCGCCGCACGCCGCCCAACGCGAGGGTTTTCATCGCCAGCTGCAGCTTGCCGCCCGCTGCGGCAAGCCGGTGTTCCTGCACCAACGCGAGGCACACGGGGATTTCATCGCCATCCTGCGCGAGCACTGGCCGGCGCTCGCCGGGGGAGTAGCGCACTGTTTCACCGGCGGCGCCGCGGAGCTCGAGTGTTATCTCGAGCTCGGGCTGGCGATCGGCATCACCGGTTGGATCGGCGATGAGCGGCGCGGTGCGCACCTCCTGGAGCTCGTGCGGCGAATTCCAGCGGACCGGCTGCTCCTCGAGACGGACGGTCCCTACCTCCTGCCGCGGGACCTGCATCCCAAGCCGCCCTCGCGCCGTAACGAGCCGGTGTATCTTGCGCACATTGCCGCCGTAGTGGCCCGGGCGCGCGGCGAGCCAGCGGCGTCGCTGGCGCAATCGAGCACGGCAGCCGCCCGGCGGCTCTTTCGTATACCTGATGTCGACTCTAGTAATAACTCGTAACCTACTGATTCGACATATAACGGGAGAACCATCTATGGACCTAGAGCAGTTGCGTGCCGCCATCGCCGCCGCCTGGCGCGGCTCGATCGTCGAGCGCCTCACGGCCTACGTGCGCATCCCGAACAAGTCGCCGGTGTTCGATCCCGGCTGGGAGGCCAACGGTCACATGGAGGCCGCCGTGAAGCTCATGGCCGACTGGTGCCGGGCGCAGCCGGTCCCGGGCATGCGTGTCGAGGTCCGCAAGCTTCCCGGGCGCACGCCGGTGCTCCTGGTCGACGTTCCCGGCGAGCTTCCGGGCTCGGCACTCCTTTACGGTCATCTCGACAAGCAGCCGGAGTTCACCGGCTGGCTGCCAGGGCTCGGCCCCTGGGAGCCTGTGCTCCGCGACGGGAAGCTCTATGGGCGTGGTGCCGCTGACGACGGCTACGCCGTCTTCAGCTCGCTTACTGCCATCGCCGCCCTCAAAGCGCAGGGCGTTGCGCTTCCCCGCTGCGTCCTCCTGATCGAAGCGTCGGAAGAAAGCGGCAGCAGCGATCTGCCAGCGCATCTGGAGGCACTCGGAGATGCCATCGGCGACCCCTCGCTCGTGGTCTGTCTGGACGCCGAGTGCGGCAACTACGAGCAGGTCTGGTGTACCACTTCGCTGCGAGGCAACCTCGTCGGTCTCCTGCACGTGCGCGTGCTCGAGGAAGGCGTGCACTCCGGCATGGCGACGGGTATTGCGCCGACGCCGTTCCGGATCGCCGAGCAGCTCCTGGCGCGGTTGGAGAGCCCGATCAACGGGACGCTGCTCCCCGATGCGCTCTCCGTACCCATCCCAAAGGACCGGCGCGCGCAGATCGAGGCAGCCGCCGCCGTGCTCGGCGATTCGGTCGCGGGCAAACTTCCCTGGGCATCCGGCGTGCGCGCCATCTCCAACGATCCCGTGGAGCTTCTCATCAACAGCACCTGGAAAGGCACGTTGGCGGTGACTGGCGCCGACGGCATGCCGCCGACCGTCTCGGCCGGCAACGTCCTGCTGCCCTCACTCACCCTGAAGCTGTCGCTGCGCCTGCCGCCGACCTGCGATCCGGCAGGCGCCGCCCGAGCGATCAAGGAGACGCTGGAACACAACCCGCCGTATGGCGCTCAGGTGCGATTCGAGTCGGGATCGGCATCGCCGGGGTGGAACGCCCCTGCCTTCGCTCCCTGGCTCGAGGAGTCGATCATGAGCGCCTCCCGCCAGGTCTATGGGCGTGAGGCGGTTCATGTGGGATGCGGCGGCACCATCCCCTTCATGGGCATGCTGGGCGAGCGCTTTCCGCGTACCCAGTTCTTCATCACCGGCGTCCTCGGGCCGCATGCCAACGCTCACGGACCGAACGAATTCCTCCACCTCGGCTACGCGGAGAAGCTCACCGCCTGCGTCTCACTGGTTCTAGCCGATCACGCTACTCGTGCGGCGTCCGAAAGCAAATGAATAAGCGGCCCCGGGCCGCTCCCGGGACCGCGAGGCCGAACGAGTCACTAGGCTGGCCGCGCAAAGCGGCAGGATGCCGACTTTGCGCCAATGAACCTTACCGCATGTGCGTCATGTAGCTCGGCTTCACCGCGCCCTTGATCTTGTCCCAGCCTTCGCGAAACACGGCTGCCACGTCGGACCCGTGTTCCATGGCCGGGAACTCCGCCCGCAACGCGTCGATCATCAGCGTCCATTTTGGCAATCCCTTGGGGAATCGCCCCCGCCGGGTGAACACCACCCGGCCCTCTACGGGCACGTCTCCGGCGACTGCCTTCACGGCCGCGATGCGGTCATAGAGGCCGCTCTGCGGATTGGTGAACGTGAAGCGCCGCGGTCCGTCCATGACAGTCCATTCCGCCATCTGATCGCCGCCGAAGATGTTGCCCTGCACGTCTCGCAGGTCGACGACGAGGACACCACGGGAAGTCAGCAGCAGGAAGTCGACGTGAAATCCGCCGCCCATACCATCAGGCACCAGGACATCGATGCAGTGGTCGGATCCGGTAGCCGTCACCGCCATGCGCAGGGATTTGCGGGCACTGTACTGACGGTACCAGCGCCACAGCCACGAGACGCCGAACCCCACCGCCGCGGCAATCGCGATGAGAACCCATGCGGTCGGCGGCAACTTCTCCATCTCACCCACGTCAACTACCCTCCGATCTGGCCGTCCCGCAGTGCGGCCCGGAGCGATGCCAGATCGGCGTCGATCTCCGTGCACTGGGTCGGCCGTGCAAACAACTTTGCCAGCGATTCCGGCACGGTGACATCGCGTCCGATCAGCGGCTCGACGATCTCACGGAATTTGGCCGGGTGCGCGGTGGATACCAACACCCAGCGCCGGCTGTTGCGGCGCTCCGCAGGCAGCCTCGCATACGCCTCGGCGGCGGTGGCCGTGTGCGGGCACCAGATCTGGCCGAGCTCCTGGTAGCCGGCGCGGATCCGAGCACGGATGGCCTCATCCTCGACAGTGCAGACGCTCACTGCGGATCGGATGTCGCTCAGCTCGGGATAGAGCGCCCGCAAGCGCTCCATGTTACTGGGATTGCCGACATCCATGGCGGACGCGAGCGTCGCAACGCTTGCACGCGGACGCCACTCTCCGGTCTCGAGAAAATCCGGCACCGTGCGGTTGGCGTTGTGCGCCAGCAAGATGTCGGCTATCGGCAGGCCGAGCTGGCGCGCCCAGATGCACGCCACCGCGTTACCGAGGTTGCCGCTCGGGACGATGAAGGATGCCCGCTCGCCATGACATCTGGAGACGGCGAGACTGGCGGCGGCGTAGTACACCGCCTGCGGCAGCAGCCGCCCCAGGTTGATGCTGTTGGCCGACGAGAGCGCGCGCTCCTCCTGCCAGCCGCGGTCGAGGAACCCCTGCTTGACGAGGCGCTGACAGTCATCGAACGTGCCGCGAACCGAGAACGACCGCACGTTGCCGCCCCAACAGGTGAGCTGCCGCTCCTGCGTGGGTGAGACGAGCCCCTTGGGAAAGAGCACCGCCACTTCGATGCCGGGCCGGCCGTGGAAAGCCGCAGCGACGGCGCCGCCGGTGTCACCCGAGGTGGCGACGAGAATGGTGAGGGGCCGCGATGCCGGGCCGCGCAGGCGTGCAAGACAGGCGGCGAGGAACCGGGCGCCGAAGTCCTTGAAGGCTGCCGTCGGGCCGTGAAAGAGCTCGAGCACCGCGAGCCGCCCGCCGCTGCCCAGCGCCACCACCGGCGCCGGGAAGTCGAAGGCCTCCGTGGTGATCTCCGGCAGGGACGGGGCGAGCGGGTCGCCGGCGGCGAAAGGCGCGAGCAGCTTGGCGCCGATGCCGGCAAGGCTCTCTCGCAGGGCAAACGAGCTGGCCTGGGCGCGCGGCCATTCGGTCGGGACGTACAGCCCGCCGTCCGGCGCCAGTCCCTGTGCCAGGGCCTCGCCGAATCCCGCCGTCAGCTGCGCATCGCGCGTGCTTTTGAATCGCATCAGCCGGACTCGATGACCCGGGCGCCGTCCGCCTCGACATCCACCAGCCATTCATCGATGCTGATGGCGGCTGCCGTGAACTCGCGCTGCATGGCCTCGAGCACCCGATGCGCGTCCTTCGCGAGCGCCCAGGCGAAGAGCGTCGGCCCCGCCCCGGAGATCGAGCAGCCGAGCGCGCCCGCCTGCATCGCCGCCAGACGCACCCCCTGGAAGCCAGGTATCAACGCCTGACGCTGCGGCTCGATGACCACGTCCTCGAAGGAAGCCCTGATCATGTCGAGATCGTTGGTGTAGCAGCCGGAGATGAAGCCGGCGAGGTTGGCAGTTTGCCAGACGAAATCGGAAAGCTCGACGCTGCGCTTGAGGATGGCACGCGCCTGCCGCGTCGAGAGGAACATGTGCGGATGCACGATGACGGCCCGGATCCCTTCGGGTACCGGAATCTGCTTCACCCGCGGATGATCAATCCCCACGGTGAGCACCAGGCCGCCGAAAAGGGAAGGCGCGATGTTGTCGACGTGCAGCGCGCCGCTCGCCACCGCCTCACCCTGCATGGCGTACTTCAGCAGCTCGAGCTTGCTGCAGGGCTGCGGCAGCAGCGCATTCGCCGCCACCACCGCGCCCACTGCCGAGGCGGCCGAGCCGCCGAGGCCCGAGGCGAGCGGAATGCCCTTGTCGATCCGCATCTCGAAGCCGAAACCCGGATGCAGCGCCTCCTGCATGGCGAGCAACGCGCTGCCGGCGGTGTTCTGCGCCGGCTCGGTGGGTAGTTTTCCCGCCACACCCGTGACGTCGGTGATCGTTACGCCTCTCGCCTCGGTGCGGCTCACCGTGACGCGATCGCCCAGCGCCGCCACCGAGAACCCCAGGATATCGAAACCGATTGCGACGTTGCCGACGGATGCCGGCGCGAAGGCGGTGGCCCACCGCGGGGTGCTGCTCAAAGCCGCGCTCCGAGATAAGCGGACAGGCGCAGGAGGTCGGCGAACACGCCGCCGGCCGTGACCTCGGGTCCGGCCCCGGGTCCCTGCACGATGAGCGGGTTGTCGCAGTAGCGGCGCGTGGCAAAGCGCACGACGTTGTCGGTCAGAGCGATGTTGGCGAAGGGATGCTTCGCATCGAGCTCCACCAGTCCCACCGTCGCCAGGGCAGTGGCCGCGCTCGCGGCGGCGGGTTGTGTGCCGGCTGCGCGCTCGCAGGTGAGCCGCCCGACGTAGCGCAGCACTTTGCCGCGCGCGCGAGCCGACTCCAGCCGTTCGCGCATCGCCGCATCGTGCCGCGGCAGACGCGCCATGAAATCCTCGATCGAGCCGGACTCGAGTCCGGCAGGCACCAGGCTCTCGACCTTGACGTCGGCGAGCTCGAGCTCGAGGCCCATCTCGCGGCCGAGAATGATGAGCTTGCGGGCGACGTCCATGCCGGAAAGGTCGTCGCGCGGATCGGGCTCGGTATAGCCCCGCTGGCGCGCATCGCGCACGCTGTCGGAGAACGCCGTGCGGCCGTCATAGATGTTGAAGAGGTAGGCGAGCGTGCCCGAGAAGATTCCCTCGACGCTCGTGATCTCATCCCCCGTCTCTCTGAGGTCGCGCAGAGTGTGCACCACCGGCAGCCCCGCGCCGACCGTCGCCTCATAGAGGTAATGGGCGCCGCCGGCACGCCGCGCCTCGTGCATGGCGCGATAGTAGGCCAGGTCGGCGCTGTTGGCTTTCTTGTTGGGAGTCACGATGTGCACGCCGGCGCCCATCCATTGCGCGTACCGTTCCGCGATTGCAGCGCTCGCCGTGCAGTCGACGATGACCGAATGCGGCAGGTAATCGACGTGCACGTGCTCGATGAAGCGGTCGAGGTCGGCCGCAACGCCGCGCTGCTCGTACTCCTTGCGCCAGTGCTCGAGCGGGATGCCGGTCTCCGCGAGCACCATCCGCTGCGAGCCGAGGATGCCGCGCACCCGCAGGTCGATCTTGAACTGCTCACGCAGCCGCGCGCACTGGGAGGCGAGCTGATCCAGGAACACCCTGCCCACGGTTCCGGGGCCGATGACCCCGATCGAGATGGTGTGCGGCGAGAGATAAAGACCGGAATGGATGGCGCGTAATGCCCGTGACGCGTGCCGCCCGTCGACCACGACGGAGATGTTGCGCTCCGACGCGCCCTGCGCGATCGCACGCACGTTGACGCTGGCCGTGCCGAGGGAGTTGAAGACTTTCGCCGCCACGCCAGGCGTACCCGCCATCCCGTCGCCCACGATGGCGAGGATCGCGAGATTCGGGTCGATCTCGACGCTCTGGATCTGTCCTTCCTTCAGCTCCCGCTCGAAGGCCTGGCGGACCAGCGCGGCGGCGCGCTCGCCCTGCTCGTGCGGGATGGCGCAGCAGATCGAATGCTCGGAGCTGCCCTGGGAGATGAGGATGACCGAGATGCCTTCCTCGCGCAGCGCGCCGAAGAGCCGGTGTGCCGTCCCGGGCACGCCGATCATGCCGGCGCCCTCGAGATTGATGAGGGCCACGCGGTCGATGCTGGCGATTCCCTTCACCGGCAGCGCAGAGGTCGGCTGAGCGCAGATGAGCGTGCCCGGCTTCTGCGGTGCGAACGTGTTGCGGATCCAGATGGGAATGGCCCCGCCCACTGCGGGCGCCATCGTCTGCGGGTGGATGACTTTCGCCCCGAAATAGGCGAGCTCCATCGCCTCGTTGTAGGTCAGCGAGTCGATCACCGTCGCATCGGGCACGCGGCGCGGATCGGCCGACAGGACACCGTCGACATCCGTCCAGATGTGGATCTCGGCGGCATCGAGCAGCGCGCCGAAGATCGACGCGGAGAAGTCGCTGCCGTTGCGGCCGAGCGTCGTCTGCACGCCGCGCGGGTCCGCAGCGATGAAGCCGGTGATGATCAGGGTGCCCTTGAAATCACGGTCCACGAGGTCCGAGAGATGAGCCCGCGATTGCGCCCACTGCACTGCCGGACCCAGCTTGCCCCATTCGACGACCACGACCCGCCGGGCGTCGATCCACTGCACGGGACCGCGCTGGCTGCCGCGCTCCTCGTAGAAGCGGTGGAAGAGCTTGGTGGACCAGATCTCGCCGTATCCGGCGATGAGGTCGCTCACATTGCGCGCCGCGGAGCGCGTCAGTTTCACGGTGTGGAGAATGCCCTCGAGGTCGTGGCAATCGCGGTCGAAGCCCGCGAGATACAGTCGTGCGGACTCCGGGCTGAGGAGCGTCTCGGCGATCTCCGCATGGCGCGAGCGCAGGGCGCCGAGCTCCACCCGATAGCGGTCGTCCTGGCTCTCCGCCAGCGTTACGAGCCCCAGCAAGGCATCTGTGACGCCTTTGCAGGCCGAAAGCACGATGCCGACGCGCGCGGCCGGCAGGGAATCGATGATTGCCGCAACGCGGCGGAAGCAGCCGGCATCGGCGACGCTCGAGCCGCCGAACTTGTGCACGACCCAGGGTGCGGGATTGGACATGGATTTTGGAAATCGACCAGAGGAAAAGGCCGTGCGACTCTACTGACGAGCCCGAGTGCGCGCAATGATGTTCTCCTATGTCCGTGTACTGGGCCAACCAGTCCCTGGACGGGTACTTCTGCAATAATTCGCCGGGATGGACTCCGAACTCGGTCCCCTCCTCCCCCTTTTCGACCGGCAGCGGGCTGCCGGGCGCTCCATGGCGCTGGGCATTCTCGTACACACCGTGGGTTCGACCTACCGCAAGCCCGGGGCGATGCTGCTCATAGCCGGCGATGGCGAGTACGCCGGCCTGATCTCGGGCGGATGCCTCGAAGGCGACCTCGGCGAGCGCGCGGAGGCGGTGATCGCGACCGGCCGCGCCATGCTGGTGACCTACGATTTGCGCAACTCGGACGACCTCGTCTGGGGTCTCGGCCTCGGTTGTGAGGGCGCCATGCACATCCTGCTGCTGCGCGTCGGGCCGCAGGAGGAGTGGCAGCCGCTGGCGCACCTGCGCGCCGCGCTTGCCGCTCACAGCCCGACGGCTGTTGGCATCGTGACGGAATCGCAGGATCCCAGGATCCCCCTGGGCGCGCTTCTCCTTCCGCAATCCGCGTCCGCGCAGTCCGCGTCTGCGGGAGCATTGCCGTTCGCCCTGCCCCGGTCCCTCCCCGCCATCGCCAAGTCGGCTCTTCTCGAGCCGCGGGTACTCGCGGCGCTGACGGCAGTGCCGGATCCGGCGCTGCCGGGTGTGGCGGCGCTCGACGGGGTGGCAGGCCCCGGCGGCAGCTGGAAGCTCACGCTCCTGCCCCTTTCCCTGCCGCCGCGCCTCCTCCTTCTCGGCGCCGGCCCGGATGCCTTGCCGGTGGTCGACTTTGCCGCACGCCTGCAGTGGCGCGTGACCGTGGTCGACCATCGCCCGGCGTACGCCGTGCCGTCCCATTTTCCGTCAGCTGAGCGCGTACTGCTGGCGCGGCCGGAAGAGATCGCGCAGGCTTTAGACCTCAGACACTTCGCGGCGGCCGTCGTGATGAGCCATCACCTGCCCTCGGACCTGGAATATCTGCGGGTGTTGAGCGCGAGCTCCCTGTCGTACATCGGCCTGCTCGGTCCTCCCGCGAGGCGCGAGAAGCTGCTGACGGAGCTCGGCGCCGAGGCAGAGCGTCTGCACCCGCGTTTGCGGGCACCGGTCGGCTTCAATCTCGGCGGCCGCACACCTGAGTCCATTGCACTCGCGATCGTCGCCGAAGTTCACGCGTTCGTGCACGGTATGCAGCCTATGAGGAGTGGGGCACCATGAATGAGCTCGCGATCATCCGCTCCCAGCTGGCCGTGGAGCAGTCGCACGCGGCGGAAGTCGCCAATGCCTGCGCAGCGCCCGGGGCCACGGCGCCCTTTCGCGAAGCCTGCGTGAGCTATCTGGTATGGGTGCTGGCGCGCTTCGAGGAGCGCGATCAGTCCCTGTCAGAGCTTCTCGTTGCGCGACAATCGCCCGCCAACGGCACCGCGGCTGCGAATGCGCGGCATCTTGGCAGCCTAATCACCCGCTCCGGCACCAGTCGCGAGGCGCTCTCGCGCCTGGAGGCGGCACTTGCCGCCGGCGAGCCGCAGGCCACGGGCACGGGCTGGCAGGAGTTCGCGCGTTTTTTCAACTCGACGTGGGGCCCGCGCCGCACCGCCCTCGAGGCAGCGCTCGGCGAGCAGTTGAGCGTTGCGGAGTGGCGGGCCGTATCCGCGATCGATGCGGATTCCATGCTCGAAGAGCGCAAACGCTACGCCGGGGTCGTCGCGCAGCTGCCGCCCGGGATGGAGCTGCGGCGGATACCTGCCGACGCCGGGCAATGATCGCGGAAAGCGACGCGGAGGGCCTTCATGCCATCGTGCTTGCGGCGGGTGAAGCAAGCCGTTTCGGCTCCGCGAAGCAACTGGTGCGCATCGGCGACCGGCCGCTCCTGAGCCTGGTCGCCGGCCGGGCGGCCGAGGTCGTCGGCCATGCGCTCGTCGTCGTGCTCGGCGCCCGGGCAGCCGAGCTGTCACCTCTGCTCAGGCACTCCCCGGGCTCCGTCGTCGTCAATCGCGATTGGCGCGAGGGGCTCGCGAGCTCCATCCGGGCGGGCGTTGCGCGCGTGCCGGCCTCCTGCGCCGGCGTGATGTTGGTGTTGGCCGATCAGGCCTGCGTCACCGCGGAGGATCTGCGGCGCCTGGCCGGCGCATGGCGCCGCCAGCCTCTATGCGTCGCGGCCGCGCGATATGGCACGACGGTGGGTGTGCCCGCGATCTTTCCGCAGCACCTTTTCAGTGAGCTGAGCGAGCTCAAGGGCGACACCGGCGCCAGGGCCCTGCTCAAGCGCCACGCGGATCGGCTGGTGAAAGTGCCGATGCCGAGCGCAGCTTTCGACCTCGATACCCCCGGCGATCTGCTGGAGCTCAACAGGTCTTAGAGCCGCGGCCAGCCTCGGGATGAGGGAAGTTGTCGGACTCGTCTTCGCCTTCACGGGGTGCCAGGCAGGCCCAGTCCTTCTCGAGCACGATGCGCAGCTCGCCGCCTGCGGTCTTTTGACTGGCGCTCAAAGTCACGAGGTCAGTCCCGTACCAGTGCTCCGACAGCGCCCGTGGAACGAGAATATCTATGAGGTTTGATGCGTAACTACTTGATATTTCGCTAGATTCTTGATCTATCCGCAGGCGATACCTGAGCGTCGCCCCACCCGGAAAGGAAACCCTGTCCTCGACCTCGCCCTGCTCGGCCAGCGCGCGCATCTCACCCTGCGCAAGCCGCAGCCGCAGCGAGTCGCCTTTGATTCTGAGCTTCACGGGAGCCGCTCCTCCGTTGCGTGACCAGCCGCGATTATCGCACTCATAACCCGCCGCGCGGGCTACCAAACCACACGGTATTTAGCGGCCCGTCGCCTGCCGCCTATAGTCGGCAAGCATGTACCGTTACGATGACATCGACCGCGCGCTGGTGACACAGCGCGTCGAGCAGTTCCGGGATCAGACCCGCAGATTCCTCGCGGGCGAGCTCACGGAGGACGAATTCCGTCATCTGAGGCTGCGCAACGGACTCTATCAGCAGCGCTTTGCGCCGATGCTGCGCATCTCCGTGCCCTACGGTCTGCTCGAGTCGGCCCAGCTGCGCAAGATGGCCTACATCGTGCGCAAGTACGACAAGGGCTACGGCCACTTCACTACCCGGCAGAACATCCAGCTCAACTGGCCGAAGCTCGAGCAGGTGCCGGACTTATTGGGCGAGCTGGCGGAAGTGCAGCTGCACGGCATCCAGGCCTGCGGCAACGATACCCGCAACATCACGGCCGATTACCTGGCCGGCGTCGCAGCCGACGAGCACATCGACCCGCGGCCGTACTGCGAGCTGCTGCGCCAGTTCATCGCGCTGCACCCGGAGTTCTACTGGCTGCCGCGCAAGTTCAAATTCGCGTTCACCGGCGCAGCGGTCGACCGGGCGGCGAGCCGGACCAACGACACGGCCGTGCATCTGGTACGCAGTGCGGACGGAGCGATCGGGTATCGCTTCTTCGTCGGCGGCGGCCTCGGCCGGCAACCGCTGCTGGCCCAGGAGATGAATTCTTTCGTACCCGAGTCGGACCTGCTGCGCTACGCAACCGCCGTACTGCGTACGTTCAACCGCTTCGGGCGCCGGGACAACATCCACAAGGCGCGCATCAAGATCGTGCTGCGCGAGTGGGGCATCGAGCGCTTCCGCGCCGCGATCGAGGAAGAGTACGCGAAGATCAGGGGGAGCGCCGAGGGCGAGGAACTGCTCCTTCTGCCGGAAGACATCGAGCGGATGCGGGGATACTTCACGGCTCCCGCCTACAAGCCGGTGGCGGAGGCCGGTGCCGACGTTGCCCCCATCGCCGCGCGCGACGCGGGGTTTGCCGCCTGGATCAAGCGCAACGTACGCCCGCACAAGGTGCCGGGCTACCGCGTGGTCTTCGTGTCGCTGAAGGCGCCGGATCATGTGGCGGGCGATTGCACCGCGGAGCAATTCGAGGCGCTGGCAGACGTCTGTGACGCTTACAGCTTCGGGGAGCTGCGCTCCACCTACGATCAGAACCTGGTTCTTGCCGACGTGGCAGAGCGCGACCTGTACGACGTCTGGCGCCGGCTGGATGCGTTCAGGCTGGCCACGCCCAACATCGGACTGGTCACCGACATCGTCAGCTGCCCGGGACTCGATTTCTGCGGCCTGGCGAATGCGGGCTCGATCGGAGTGGCGCAGGACATTTATCGGCGGTTCGATACGCTCGATGCACAATATGAGATCGGCCCGATCCGCATCACCATCAGCGGCTGCATGAATGGCTGCGGACACCACAGCGTCGGGCACATAGGCATTCTTGGCGTCGATAAACACGGCGAGGAGTGGTACCAGGTGACGCTGGGCGGCAGCCCGGGGAGCGACGCTGCGATTGGAGAGCGCATCGGGCGCGCGCTGGCGCGCGATGAGATTGCCGAGGGTGTGGAGCGTTTGATCCGCGGTTATCTCGAGTTGCGTTGCGACGACGACGAGACCTTCATCGAATGCTACAGGCGCATCGGCATGGTGCCCTTCAAGGAGCGCCTCTACCTGAACGAGTCCGAGGCGGCTGCGGCATGACAGCCACTATCCTCCACGAAGGGAGGCTCGTCGAAGATCGCTGGACGGTGCTCGAGGACGGGCGGACGGAGATCGAAACGTCGGGGGGCAAAGTGATCGTAACGCTCGCCCGCTGGCGGGCAGAGCGGGAGTCACTCCTGTCCCGGCACGATGCGGTCGGCGTGCTGGTGCCCAACACCGCGGATATCGAGGCCGTCCATCCGGAAATTGCCGACCGGCCGCTGCTGGCGCTGCAGTTTCCGACGTTCACCGACGGGCGGGCGCTGTCGCAGGCGGTGGTGCTGCGCAAGCGCCTTGGATTTCGCGGCGAGTTGCGGGCCGTTGGCGATGTGATCCGGGACCTGGTCTTCTGGCTGGGGCGGTGCGGGTTCGACAGCATCGTGCCGCGCAAGGATCAGAGCCTGGAAGGGTGCCGGGAGGCGCTCCGCGAGTTCACGGTGGCTTATCAGGCGGCGGCTGACGAGCACACGCCAGTCTGGGTGAGGCGTCGTCGCGGCGGAGCCGCCGCATTGCATTGAGTGAGGCACCCGCCCGCGCGCGCGGGTGCCGTTCCCGACGCTATTTCACGGGAAGCTTTATGTCCACGAACATCTCGGCGACCTCTTCCGAAGTGCTCGCCCGGTGTGCGCGCTCGACCAGCCGGCGGTCGAGGTGCGGGGCGATGAGCTGGGCAAAGTCGTACATGTACTTGCGCAGCAGCGTGCCGCGGCGAAAGCCCAGCCAGGTAGTGTGGGCGGGCAGCAGGTGCGAGGCGTCGATGACGACGAGGTCGGGGTCGTTCTCGTCCACGGCCATGTGAGCCACGATCCCCACGCCCATCCCCAAGCGAACATACGTCACGATGACGTCGGAATCGCGCGCTGTGATCGCTACGTTGGGTGTGAGGTTGGCCTTGGCGAAGGCGTCTATCAGGGAGGACGGGCCGGAGAAACTGAACGTATAGGTGATGATGGGATACGTGGCGAGCGCGCGATAAGTGAGCTTGCCGGCGCTGGCGAGCGGGTGATCGCGCGGCACGATGACCACGCGGTTCCAGCGGTAGCACGGCAGAATCGTCAGGTCGGAGAACAGGCGCTCGGAGCCGGTGTTGATCGCGCAGTCGATGCGGTCCTGGGCGGCCATCTCGGCGATCTGCTCCGAGGTCCCCTGGTGCAGGTTCAGGCGCACGTTCGGGTACTTCGCCAGAAACTCGCGGATCACCCCGGGCAGGACGTAGCGGGCCTGAGTGTGGGTGGTGCCGATCGAAAGGCTTCCCCTGCCCTCGTCGCGCAGCTCCGTCGAGAGCGCCCGGATGCTCTGCGCCTCCTGCAGGATCCGCAGCGCCCGGTCGATCACCTGCTGGCCGGCGGGGGTGATGCGGGTGAGGTTGCGGCCCTCGCGCACGAAGATCTGGAAGCCGAGCTCGTCCTCCAGAAGCTTGATCTGCTTGCTCACCCCGGGCTGGGAGGTATGCAGCTTCTGCGCCGCCGCCGTGATGTTGAGGCCGCTCTGGGCCACGGCGGCCAGATAACGGAGCTGGTGCAGTTTCATGGAGCCAAGCCTAGCGCAACCCTGGCCGCGCCCGCGACCTCCCGGAGGGGGTAGATCGACCATAACCGACCCGCAGTGCTTAAGAAGAAATCATTCGTTCTGCTGGGCGGGGGCCCCTGGCTATAGTCGGGCCCACTATGGGAAACCTACTGAATCTCGATCTCGAGCAGAAGGCGGTGAGTGTGCGCGAGCATCTCGCCGCGGCCGTGCGCGACCACGGGCGGGTGATTTATTCGAACAGTCTCGGCGCCGAGGCGATGGTGCTCACCGACATCATCTGGACTCACGTGCCCGAGATCGACATGTTCAGTATCGACACCGGGCGGCTGCACCAGGAGACTTACGATCTGCTGGAGAAGCTCGAGCGCCGCTACAAGCGCTCGCTCCACCTGGTCTACCCCGACGCGCAGGCGCTGCAGCAGCTGGTCTCCGCACAGGGCATCAACGGCTTTTATCACAGCCTGGACGCGCGCCTCGCCTGCTGTCACGTGCGTAAGGTAGAGCCGTTCAAGCGCGCCATAGAAGGCTACACCGCGTGGGTGACGGGTGTGCGTCGGGAGCAGTCTGCAACGCGCGCACAGGCGCAACCGGTCGAGTGGGACGCGGAATACGGCCTCTACAAGGTGAGCCCGCTGCTCGATTGGAGCGAGGCGGAGGTATGGCAGTACATCCGTGCGCGCAAGCTGCCGTACAATTCGCTGCACGATCGCCAGTTCCCCAGCATCGGGTGCTTTCCCTGCACCCGTGCGATCCAGCCGGGCGAGAGCCGTCGTGCCGGCCGCTGGTGGTGGGAGCAACCCGAGTCTCGCGAATGCGGCCTACATCCCAGAGTACGCCATGCGGCTGCGCAGGCCTGACAGACGATTCCATAGCGATGGATTATCTGCCGGTCTTTCTGCAGCTGCGCGCCAGCCGTGCGGTCATCGTCGGCGGCGGGCGCATCGCAGCGCGCAAAGCGGAGCTGCTGCTGAGAGCCGGCGCACGCGTGACGATTGTCGCGCCGCAGCTGCATGAGGATCTCCGCAGCCGCGCCAGCGCCGGCGAGCTGACGCATCTCGCGGAGAGCTTCGCCCCAGCCCATCTCGACGGTGCCGCCATCGCGGTCGCGGCAACCGGCCTTGCGGATGTCAACACTGCGGTCTCCGAGGCCGCCCGCGAGCGCGGCGTGCCCGTCAATGTCGTCGACGACGCTGCGCTTTCGACCTTCATCTTCCCTGCCATCATCGACCGCTCTCCGGTCATCGTCGCGGTCGGTTCCGCCGGAGAAGCCCCGGTGCTCGCGCGCTGGGTCCGGGAGCGCATCGAAGCGATTCTTCCCGCCCGCCTCGGTGCGCTGGCGCGCTTCATGGGTGAACGGCGCAAGAGCGTGCAGCGGGCACTGGGCGCCGCGGCGCGCCGCGGCTTCTGGGAGCGCATCGTGCGCGGCAAGGCGGGGACGCAGCTCCTGGCCGGCGATGAGCCGGGCGCGCGGCGCGCCTTCGAGGCGGAGCTGTTGGTTTCTCAGCTCACCACCTCGGCCGCGACCGGCGGCAGTGCGCTCGGTGAGGTGTATCTCATCGGCGCCGGTCCCGGCGACCCCGACCTCCTCACGTTGCGCGCGCTGCAGCTGTTGCAACAGGCGGATGTCGTGCTCCACGACAGGTTGGTTCCGGCCGCGGTGCTCGAGCGCGCCCGGCGCGAGGCGCGCCGCATCTTCGTCGGCAAGCATCATGGAGGAAGCGCAGGACATACGCCGCAGGAAGACATCCACGAGCTCATGGTCCGCTTCGCGCGCCAGGGCCTCAAGGTGGCGCGCCTCAAAGGCGGCGACCCGTTCATCTTCGGGCGTGGCGGCGAGGAGGCCGAGGAGCTCGCGCGTCATGGCATCCCATATCTCGTGGTGCCGGGTATCACCGCGGCGCTGGGGGCGGCGGCTGCCGCCGGCATCCCGCTGACGCATCGCGGGCTTGCCCAGAGCGTCACCTTCGTCACTGGACATATTCCGGAGGATGACACTCTGGACTGGCAGACGCTGGCGCGATCGCACCAAACGCTGGTCTTCTACATGGGCGTGGGCAAACTGGCGCCCATAGTGGGCCGCCTGCGCGCGGCCGGTGCGCCCGATACGCTCCCGGCGGCGCTCGTCGAGCGCGCGACGCTCCCCGAGCAGCGGGTACTCCGCGGTACACTGGCGCAGATCGCCGACCTCGGCCGCCGGGCGGGCGTCTCGCCTCCGGCCCTGCTGATCGTCGGTGAGGTCGTGGCCGTTTCCGCGGCCACCGAGCCGGCGGCGGTGCCGGTGCCTGCGGTGATCGAGACCGCGGCGGACCTGATCCAGCCCATTTGACCGGGAGAGAGCCAGCATGCGCGAGGGTTTCGTCGGGTCCGTCGGCAATACGCCGCTGATCAGGCTGCGGCGGGTGAGCGAAGAGACCGGCTGCGAAATACTCGGCAAAGCGGAGTTCATGAACCCCGGCGGATCCGTCAAGGATCGTGCGGCGCGCTCGATCGTGCTCAGCGCGGAGAACAGCGGCGAGCTCGTCCCCGGCGGCATCGTCGTCGAGGGTACGGCGGGCAACACCGGGATAGGCCTCGCCCACGTCTGCAACGCGCGCGGCTATCGTTGTGTCATCGTGATGCCGGACAACCAGTCGCCGGAGAAATACCGGCTGCTCGAAATGCTCGGCGCCGAAGTCCACAAGGTGCCGACGGTCCCCTACAGCAATCCCAACCAGTACCAGAAAGTGTCGCAGCGGCTGGCTGCGAGCCTGCCTGGCGCCATCTGGGCCAATCAGTTCGACAACACCGCCAACCGGCAGGCACATATCGAGACGACCGGACCGGAGATCTGGGAGCAGACCGCGGGCCGCCTGGACGCCTTCGTCGTCTCCGCGGGCACCGGCGGCACCTTCGCCGGCGTCTCCGAGTACCTGAAGTCGCGGCGGCGCTCCATCCGCTGCGTGCTGGCCGATCCTCCCGGCAGCAGTCTCTATGAGTTCGTGCGCAATGGCGCGCTGAAGGCGACGGGCTCGAGCTCGATCACGGAAGGCATCGGTATCGGTCGCATCACGGCGAACATGAAGGACGCGCCCGCCGATGATGCAGTGCATATCGAGGATCCGGAAACGGTCCGCTACGTGTACCGCCTGTTGCGCGAGGAAGGCCTCTTCCTCGGCAGCACGAGCGGCATCAATGTCGCCGCAGCCGTGCATGTCGCACGTGAGCTCGGACCCGGTCACACGATCGTCACCGTCCTCTGCGACAGCGGCGCCAAGTATCAGTCACGTCTCTTCAATCCCGAGTGGCTGCGGATGAAAGGCCTGGCGGCGGCCGCTGCCGGCCCTGCCGCGGGCCCGGCGGTCGCCATCGACAAGGTCATGGTCGCCTGAATGGGCTCCTTGACCCTGTCGCCGCAATTCCTGTGGCTGATCCCGGTCGGCTTCTTCGCTCAGATGGTCGACGGCTGTGTCGGGATGGGCTACGGCATTTCCGCGAGCTCCATCCTCGCGACCCTCGGCATTCCGCCCCTGATCACCAGCGCCACGGTACATGCGGCCGAGGTCGTCACCTCCGGCATCTCGAGTGCCTCGCATGCCTGGTTCCGCAACCTCGACCGGAAGATCTTCCTGTCACTGCTTGCACCGGGAGTCGTGGGAGGCGTAGTCGGTGCGACCGTACTGGCGCACGTACCAACTCACGCGATCCGCCCGTTCGTATGGAGCTACCTCATCATCACCGGGCTCTGCGTCGTGGGCCGCGTGGTTCTCAAGCGCTCACCTCAGCTCGTCGTGGGCGCGCCCGGGCCAGCGCTGGGACTGATCGCGGGCTTTCTCGATGCGATCGGAGGGGGTGGTTGGGGCACCATCGTCACCTCGACGATGATCGCTCGCGGTATCGCGCCACGTTACGCGATCGGTACCGCCAACGCCGTGGATTTCTTCGTGGCGCTCGCCACCAGCATTGCCCTGTGGACGCAGATGGGGCACATGCGATATGACATGGTCATCGCGCTGTTGATAGGCGGTGCTGCGGCGGCGCCGTTGTCCGCCTGGGTCACGCGCCACGTCCCCGCGCGCGCCGCGGCGACGGCTGTGGGCCTCGTCGTCATGCTCCTGGGGGCCGCCGGCCTCGTCACGGCGCTGGCCGGATGACGGGCCTCTGACCGATCAGGCCGCTGATTTCTCCTTCGCGGCCTGTCGCCCGGCCGGCTTCTGACTCTCGCCTGGAGCGGCGAGCGCGATCTCCAGCGCCTCCGAGACCCGCTCCACCCAGACGAGCTCCAGCGCCGCGCGCGCGCTCTGCGGAATATCCTCGAGGTCGCGCCGGTTACGCGCCGGCAGGATGACTTTGCGAATGCCCGCGCGCGCCGCGGCGATGGTCTTCTCCTTGATACCGCCGACCGGCAGGACGAGCCCGCGCAGGCTGATCTCGCCGGTCATCGCAACATCAGGCCGCACGGAGCGGCGCTTGAGGAGCGAGGCGAGCGAGATGAACATGGCGACTCCGGCGCTCGGCCCGTCTTTCGGGATCGCGCCGGCGGGTACGTGAACGTGGATGTCGCTCTGGTCGAAGAGCTTCGGATCGATGCCGAGCTCGGCCGCCTGCGCCTTGACCAGGCTCAGCGCCGCCTGCGCGGATTCCTTCATGACTTCGCCCAGCTGTCCCGTCAGGATCAGCTTGCCGCTGCCCGGCATGCGCGCCGACTCGACGAAGAGGATGTCGCCACCGACCGGTGTCCATGCGAGGCCCGTGGCGACACCCGGGACCGAGGTCCGCTGCGCTACCTCGTTCTCGAAGCGCGTCGGCCCCAACACCTCGGCGACATCGTCCGCCTCGAAACGGACACTCTCGACTTTGCCTTCGGCGATACGCATGGCGGCGCGGCGCAACAGCGCCCCGATCTGCCGCTCCAAATTGCGGCAGCCGGACTCGCGGGTGTACTCGCGGATGAGACGCGCGAGCGCCGCATCGGAAAGGCTGGCCTGCGCAGGCGACAGGCCGTTCGCCTTCAGCTGGCGGGCAACGAGATAGCGCTTGGCGATCTCGAGCTTTTCGTCCTCCGTGTAACCATGGAGCTCGATGATCTCCATGCGATCGCGCAGCGGCCCGGGGATGGTCTCGAGCACGTTGGCGGTGGCAATGAAGAGCACGTGGCTCAGATCGAAGGGCAGACCGACATAGTTGTCGCGGAAAGTCGAGTTCTGCTCCGGATCGAGCACTTCGAGCAGCGCCGAGGCCGGATCGCCCTGAAAGCTGGCGCCGAGCTTGTCGATCTCATCCAGCATGAATACCGGGTTGCGGGTGCCGGCCTTGCGCAACCCGTGGACGATGTTGCCCGGCAGGGCACCGACATAGGTGCGGCGATGGCCGCGGATCTCGGCCTCATCGTGCACGCCGCCCAGGCTCGCGCGCACGAACTTGAGGCCGAGCGCCCGCGCGACACTCTGACCGAGGGACGTCTTACCCACTCCCGGCGGGCCCACGAAGCAGAGGATGGGGCTTCTGCCCTCGGGATTGAGCTTGCGCACCGCGAGATACTCCAGGATGCGCCGCTTGACCTTCTCCAGCCCGTAGTGGTCCTCGTCGAGCACGCGCCGCGCCCGCCCGATGTCGATGTCCTCCACGTCCGCCCGGCTCCAGGGCAGCCCCACCAGCAGGTCCAGGTATGTGCGCAACATGCCGTACTCGGGGCTCGCCTCGCTCATGCGCTCCAGACGCTTCAGCTCTTTGCGGGCCTGCTCCTCGGCCTCCGCCGGCATGTGGGCCGCGGCGATGGCTTTGTCGAGCTCAGCGGCGTCGCCGCCTCCGCCCTCGCCTTCACCCAGTTCCTTCTGCAGTTGATGCAGCTGCTCGCGCAGCACGGCTTCGCGCTGACGCTCCCCCAGCGCGGCCTGCGTCTGCTCGGTGATGTCGCGCGTGATCTTGAGCACCTCCACGCGATGAGCGAGGAGCTTCACCACCTTGTCGAGCCGCGCCTTGAGGTCGAGGGTCTCGAGCAGATCCTGCTTCTCCTGCGGCTTCACGTCCATGAAGCTCACGATCAGGTCCGCCAGCTGCCCGGGGGCGTCGATGCTCTGGATGGTGCGCGGCAGCTCCGCGGGTACCTGCGGCAGCAGCGACAGCGCTTCGATGGCGCTTTGCTTGAGGAAGCCCATGCGCGCTTCGATGTCGGTGCTCTGGGTCTCCGGCTCCTGCAGAGTCTCGATCCGCGCGGCGAGGAACGGGGTCTCACGCACGATCTGCTGCAGGCGAAACCGGCTCTCACCCTGACACACGAGGTGATGTGCCCCATCAGGCGCAGTCACATATCGAACGACGGTGGCGAGGACGCCCAGATCGTAGAGGTCCGCTGCCGCAGGCTTTTCAAGTGTTGCGTCCCGCTGCAGCAGAAGACCGACCTTGCGCCCGGTGCGTACAGCCTCCTGGGCGGCGGCAATACTCTCATCACGCCCCAGGGTGACGGGCAGAACGATGCCCGGAAACAGCACGACATTGCGCAGCGCCACGATCGGCACGGCGTCGGCCGGCAGCTCGACCCGCGGGGCTGCAGAGGTCTGGTCGTTGTTCTGATCTGTATCGGCCATAAACTATCTCTCTGTCTCCTGGCTCTCTCTCTCCCGGGCCTGCCGGGTCAGCCGCACTTCGAGGCAGCCGTTCTCGTAACGGCTCGCCGTCAACTTGAGCGGCACACCGGCGAGTGGAATGCGCCGGAAGAAGCGTCCGTGCGGGATCTCGAGACGCCGGATCACGGCGTCAGGAGAGCTAAGCTTGAGCGGACGCATAGCGCTGACGATCAACTCCGTCGGCTCGAGCCTCAGGCTGATCTCATCGGGCACGACGCCTGGAAGCGCAAAGAGCAGGATCAGTCCGTCGGCGGTTTCCTGGATATCGACCGGAGGCTCCCACGTGGCTCCATCGGCTCCCCGCCCCTGATACCGCAGGAACTGCCGTTGCAGGCGCTCGGCCCTGTCCAGGACCTCGCAAGCCTCCACCCACATCCACCCGTATTGCCGCTCGCTGCTCATGTCCACCCGGACCGCAAAGACCGCACCTGCAGCCGAGATGCGGCCAAAAGGGGGCAAGTCAAGATGCGTAGAGACCGGCCCATGCGCTAAGGTCCATGTCCACGGAGAAGGCCGCGCCTGCGTCAGGTAAACCATCAGCATGCTCTTACTCATATGACCTCACTGAGCCCCGCGGAGCTCGATGCATTGCGTCTGAGCCTCGAGGTTGCCCTGCGCAGCGTCGCTTTCAGTCTGCCGCTCGCCATCCTCGTGGGTTACCTCCTGGCGAGAAGCCGTTTCCCGGGCACGCTGGCGCTGGATGCCCTGGTGCATCTGCCCCTGGTGCTGCCGCCGGTGGCGGTGGGTTACCTGTTGCTCGTCTGTCTGGACAGCCAGAGCGCCACCGGCCGCTGGCTGCTCGCGCACTTCGGCATCGAGCTGCCCTTCACGACGGGGGGCGCCACTTTGGCGACCGCCGTCATGACTTTTCCGCTCATGGTGCGCGCCATCCGCCTTGCGCTCGAGAGCGTCGATCGGGGGCTGGAGGCCGCTGCCCGGACGCTCGGCGCCGGGGCGCTCGACCGGTTCGTGTCGATCACGCTGCCTCTGATGCTGCCGGGGATCCTCGCCGGCCTGCTCACGGCATTTGCCGCCGGCCTGGGACAGTTCGGCGCCGTCATCACGTTTGCCTCCAACGTTCCCGGGGTCACCCGCACCCTGCCCCTGGCGCTCTATACGGCCATCCAGCAGCCGGGCGGCGAAGCGGCGGCAATGAGGCTGGCGCTGCTGTCCATCGTGCTGGGACTCCTCGGGCTGGTGTTGGCAGAGCTTCTGGCGAGGCGCGTCTACCGGCTGCTGGGGCGGTAGAGCCACCCATGCTGCGGCTTTCGGTCATCAAGCGTTGGGACGGTTTCAAGCTGCGCGCACAGCTCGAAGCCCCGACCCCCGGCGTCGTGGCGCTTTTTGGCCGTTCCGGCTGCGGCAAGACGACTTTGATCAACATCATCTCGGGGCTACTGCAGCCCGACGAGGGCCGGGTGGAGCTCGATGGCGTCGTCCTGACCGACACGCGCGAGCGCATCCGCTTGCCCGTCGAGCGCCGCCGTATCGGCTATGTGTTCCAGGACGCGCGGCTCTTTCCACACCTTGGTGTACTGGCGAATCTACGCTACGGCCTTCATCGCGCGCCGAAGGAGAGCCACGCCATCGGGCTGGAAGAGGTGCTCGCCCTTCTTGGGCTCGAGCGGCTCCTCGCGCACCGCCCCCACCAGCTCTCGGGAGGCGAGCGCCAGCGGGTTGCCCTCGGGCGCGCCCTCCTCTCCCAACCCCGGCTGTTGCTTCTGGATGAGCCACTGTCGGCGCTCGACGCTTCACGCCGGGAAGAAGTACTCCCTTACCTGGAGAGGTTGCGCGACAAGTTATCGATCCCGATGGTGTTCGTCAGTCATCACCTCGACGAGGTGTTGCGGCTCGCGACTCACGTAGCGCTGATGGAGGCGGGCGAGGTCGTCGCTTCGGGCACACTCAGCGACATCAGCTTGGGCCCAGAGTTTCGAGCGATCGTCGGGCCGGAAGCAGTCGGCGCCGTACTCGATGGCGTTGTCACGCGCATCGATACAGCGCACGGCATGGCAGACGTGCAGGTAGGACGCGGCACTCTGCACCTCAGTGTCCCTGACACCTCCGTCGGTGCGCGGATGCGCATTCAACTCCTCGCGCGCGACATCATCCTTGCCACGGAGCCTCCACGCGGACTGAGCGTCCGAAACGCCGTTGAAGGCGTCATCACCGAGCTCTCCGAGGAAATCGGCCAGGCAATCCTGGTGAGGGTCGACATCGGCGCCGGCGCAGCAGTCCTCTCCCGTGTCACCCGACATGCCACCGATGCCCTAGGCTTGCGGGTCGGCATGACGGTCTGGGTGTTGGTCAAAGCCGTCTCCGCCCGCGGACACACTTATACCACTGGCGAGCGCCCCTGACCCCCGCAGCGACCCTGTTTACGCGTCGGGCACCGATTTTTCGCTGACCATCGTCAGGACATCGTAGGCAGCGACTGTCTCGCCTTCCTGATTCGTGATGAGCGCATCCCAACGCACCTCGCCGTAGCCCTGTCCTATGCGCAGCGACTTCTCCTTGCACGTAATGCGAACCTTGATGCGGTCGCCGGGCTCGACGGGCTTGGTGAAGCGCAGGGAGTCGATGCCGTAGTTGGCGAGCACGGGGCCCAAGGGCGGGTCGACGAAGAGGCCCGCTGCGGCAGAGATGAGGAAGTAGCCGTGGGCGACCCGTCCGCCGAAGATCGGATTGCGGCGCGCGGCGTCCTCATCCATGTGGGCGTAGAAGTGATCGCCCGAGAGGTCGGCGAAGCGCTCGATGTCGGCCACCGTCACTTCCCTCTCCCCGGACTTGAAGGTGTCGCCGATGACGAGTGCACCGAAGGGAATGCGGAAAGGGTGCACGCCGGGATCGCGCTCACGGGAGCCTTTGATCCAGCGGCCGGTGACGGCCGTCAATACATCCGGAGTCCCCTGAACTGCCGTGCGCTGCATGTAGTGCAGGACACCGCGGATGCCGCCCATCTCCTCTCCTCCGCCCGCGCGTCCGGGTCCGCCGTGGACCAAATGGGGCAACGGCGAGCCGTGTCCCGTCGACTCCTTCGCGCAGTGGCGATTCACGACCAGGAGGCGCCCGTGGAACGGAGCGAGCCCCAGCACCAGCTGCGCTGCAACAGTGTCGTCGGCCGTGAACACCGAGCCCACCAGGCTGCCGGCCCCGCGCCGGGCCAGCGTGATCGCGGAATCCAACCCGTCGTACGGCACTACGGTGCAGACCGGACCGAACGCCTCCACCTCGTGAATGGCTGCGGCCCGCGCCGCCTCCTTGCAGTAGAGCAAAGTAGGCGCGACGAACGCGCCGCGATCCGGATCGGCATCGGCGAGCTCGAGCTGCCGCCCGTTGCCGCAGACCACCTCCGCTTCGCGCTCGAGCTTCGCCACCTGGGCGAGAACCTCCCGCCGCTGGGCGAGTGAAGCCACCGGTCCCATGCGTACCTGCTCCAGGCGGGGATTACCCAGAACGATTTTGCCGAGCGCCGCCTTGAGGGCCTCCACGACTGCAGGCGCGCTCGCGGCCGGCACGATCGCTTTGCGGATCGCCGTGCACTTCTGTCCGGCCTTTACCGTCATCTCGCGCGCGACCTCGCGCACGAAGAGGTCGAATTCCGCACTGCCAGGTGTGGCATCGGGTCCCAACAGACACGAGTTGAGCGAGTCGGTCTCGGCCGTGAAGCGCACGGAGTGGTCGATTACCGCAGGGTGTGTCCGGAGCTTGCGGGCCGTGGAAGCCGAGCCTGTGAAAGCGACGACGTCCTGGGTACCGAGATGATCGAAGAGATCGCCCACGCTGCCGCAGATGAGCTGTACGGCGCCTTCCGGCAGGATCCCGGACTCGACGATGCGGCGGAACGCCAGCTCAGTCAGGTATGCCGTGGCGGTGGCGGGCTTGACGATGGCGGGCATGCCGGCGAGGAAAGTCGGCGCGAGCTTCTCCAGCATTCCCCATATGGGGAAGTTGAAGGCATTGATGTGCACGGCCGCCCCTTCGAGGGGCACGCAGATATGCTGGCCGAGGAAGCCGCCCGATTTCGACAGGCTCTCCGTCGCACCGTCTACGTATACACGCGCGTCGGGCAGCTCGCGCATGCCTTTGCTTGCGTAGACGAAGAGCGTTGCAATGCCACCGTCGATGTCGATCCAGGAATCTGACTTGGTCGCCCCGGTCGCATAGGAGAGCTGGTAGAGCTCGTCCTTCTTTTCCGTCAGATGCTTCGCCAGCGCCTTGAGGAGCGCGGCGCGCTCGTGGAAAGTCAGGCGGCGAAGGTTGCGGCCGCCGACCTCGCGCGCGTGCGTCAGACCGGCGGCCATATCGAGCCCATCGGAGGAAGCGTTGGCGATCACTTCGCCCGTGGTCGCATCGCGCAGAGCGATGGCCGTACCGGCGCCTGCCTGCCAGCGGCCGGCGATGAAGCTTTCTAACTGCATTGCCATATCCTCACGGTCTCTGCGGCGCCTCAACGGCCGGTGAAGCTCGGGACGCGCTTTGCCATGAAAGCCGCGACGCCCTCGGCGTAGTCGGCGGAGTGTCCCAGCTCCCGCTGATAATCGCGCTCGACATCCAGCTGCTGCTCGAGGGTGCGGCTCCAGCCTTCGAGCATCGCCTGCTTGGTGCGCGCAAGCCCGCGCGTGGGAGCGGCCGCCAACTGGCGGGCGAGAGTGTCGACTTCGCCGGCGAGCTGACCGTCATCGACGCAGCGCCAGATGAGACCCCACTGCGCCGCCTGCTCCGCAGGAAGCTTCTCGCCGAGCAGTGCGAGGCCCATCGCGCGCGCGTGGCCGGCGAGTCTCGGCAGGACCCAGGTACCCCCGGAGTCAGGAACCAGGCCGATCCTGGAGAAGGCCTGAATGAAAGTCGCCGAGCGCGCCGCAATGACGAGGTCGCACGCCAGAGCGATGTTCGCACCGGCGCCCGCGGCCACGCCGTTGACCGCGGCGATCACCGGCAGCGGCAGGCGGTGCAGCGCGAGGATCAGGGGCTTGTAGCCGCGCTCGATGGAAAGACCGAGATCGGGCGGCGCGCCGCCCGGAGCGACCACCCTATCGCCCAGGTCCTGGCCGGCACAGAAGCCGCGGCCCGCGCCCGTAAGCACAAGGACGCGCGCCGAGGCATCCCGCTGCAAGGCGGCCAACGCGTCCTGTATCTCGGAATGCATGACGGTGTTGAAGCTGTTCAGACACTCCGGGCGATTGAGCGTGAGCCGCGCGACGCCCTCTGACGTTACGAAGATGATTGTCTGATAGCTCATGGTCGCATGCCTGTCTCGGATTGCCGTTCACCGCTCGTCATAGTCGAGCTCGAGCACCGGAGTCTTGACCTTCGACTGGCAGGCGAGCACGTATCCCTGCTCCAGCTCCCAGTCCTCGAGTGCGTAGTTCTGATTCATGGCGACCTCGCCACGCACGACTTTGGTGCGGCAGGTCGAGCAGACGCCCGCGCGGCACGAGAACGGCAGCTCGAGGCCGGCCCGCGCAGCGCCATCCAGCACACTCTCGCCGTTCATGGCCATCGTGAAAGAGCGCCGCCGGCCATCCATGATCACGGTCACCTCGGCGAGGCCGGGGTTCGTGCCCGGGGCGGCGGCAGCGGTTTCATGGGCGGGTGGGGACACGGGCTCCGTGGTCGCCACGGTGAAATGCTCGGCTCTGATGCGATCGGCCGACACGCCGAGCCCGCGGAGTACGTGCGCGACGCTGTCGATCATGTCGCCAGGTCCGCAGACGAAGTACTCGGCGACTTCCGCGGGCGCGAAGAAGGGCCCGGCGAGCTGGCGGACGTGCTCGCCATCCAGCCTGCCGTTGTAGATCGCGGCCTCCTGCGGCTCACGGCTCATCACGAAGTGCAGCGCCAGGCGGTCGAGATAGCGGTCCTTCAGCGCCAGCAGCTCCTCCAGGCACATCGCGCGCGCCATGCTGCGATTGCCGTAGAACAGGATGACGCGTCCTGCCGGCCCGGCCTCGAGCCAGGTGCGTGCGATCGAGACGACCGGAGTGATGCCGCAGCCGGCCGCAAACGCTACGCAAATGCCCCGTCCCGCGGCTGCCGAGTGCGGTGTGAAGCTGCCGTTTGGCGGCAGCACGTCCAGCCGGTCGCCAGGCCTCACATGCCGGGCGAGGTGCCGCGACAGGCGGCCCTCCGAATGCACGCGCGCAACGATGCGCAGCTGCCGCTCCCCCGGTGTGTTGACCAGCGAATAGGTCCGCCTCACCTCCTCGCCCGCGAGCGAGGTGCGCAGGACGATGTGCTGCCCGGCGACACCGCGGTACTCGGCGGCGAGCTCCGCTGGCACTTCCAGGGTCAACGCAATCGCGTCCTCGGCTTGCGCCTGCAGCTGCGCTACGCGCAGCGAGTGGAATTTCAGCATGGGATCAGATGCACTTGAAAACGTCGAAAGGCTCGAGACATTCGCTGCAGCGGTAGTGTGCCTTGCAGGGCGTCGAGCCGAACTCGCTGACGCGTTCCACGTTGCGGCTGCCACAGCGTGGGCAAACCACGTTGGAAGCCGCAGCTGTGGTGGGCGCGGCAATGCCGAACGCTTCGAGCTTGCGTCTTCCCTCCGCGCTCAGCCACTCGCTCGTCCAGGGCGGCGAGAGGACCGTCTCCAGGGCCACATCCCCCAGGTCCGCTTGCGCGAGCGCCTCGCGGATCGAGCGGCGAATGACTTCGGTCGCGGGACAGCCGGAGTATGTTGGGGTGATTCCCACGCGCAAACGGCCTCCCTGGAAGCGCACGTATCTCACTACACCCAATTCGACCACACTCAGCACCGGGATCTCAGGGTCCAGGACGGACCGCAGCGCACGCCATACCCGTTCCTCGGTTGTGGGGCCGTCGTCGCTTTCGTGCGAGCTCGGAGCGAGAGCCTCTGTTACCTCGGTCACCACGTGACACCGGGAAAGGTGCGCGGCAGATGCTGCATCTCGGCCAGCATGTGCCCGAGGTGCTCCGTGTGCACGCCGCGCTTGCCATGCCAGGGATGTCGCGCCGCCGCGGGCCGCTTCAGGGTCGCCTCCTGCAGGACTGCCGCGACCCGCTCCTCCCACCGCGGCCGTATCGCGGCGAGCGACGGGCCGATGCCCGCTGCAGCCATCTCCTCATCGAGCGCATCGGGGGTCAGCAGCTCCTCGGTGAAGCGCCAGAGCGCATCGACAGCCTGCTGAGCGCGCGCATGGCTCTCCGCGGTGCCGTCCCCGAGACGCACCAGCCATCCGCTGCTGAACCGCAGGTGATAACGGGTCTCCTTGACCGCTTTGGCGGCAATCTCGGCCAGGCGCGCATCGCTCGAGCCCGACAGTGCTTCGTAGAGCTGGAGTTGCCACGCATCGATCAGGAACTGACGCACCAGAGTCTGGCCGAAGTCGCCGTTCGGCTGCTCAACGAGCGAGACATTGCAGAACTCCGGCGCATCGCGCAGGAAGGCGAGCGCGTCCTCGTCGCGCCCCTTGCCCTCGAGCTCACTCGCATAGGTAAGGAGGAGCCTCGCCTGTCCGATCAGGTCGAGTGCGATGTTGGCCAGCGCCAGATCTTCCTCCAGCGCCGGCGCGTGGCCCACCCACTCGCCCAGCCGCTGCCCGAGCACGAGGCTCGTGTCGGCAAGGCGCAGCAGGTAGTGAAACCGCGCCTCGGTGGACGGCGAGCCTGCCTCCGCCGCCGGAGATTTGGACGATGCCGAGGTAGACGTCCCGGGCGTGGTCACAGGTTCTTGACCTCTTCCGGAATCGCATAAAATGTCGGATGGCGATACACCTTGTCGCGTGCCGGCTCGAAGAGCGCTTCGGCCTCCTCCGGATCGGAGGCGACGATCTGACTCGAGCGCACCGCCCAGATGCTCACCCCCTCCTGGCGGCGCGTGTAGACATCGCGCGCGTGCTCGATCGCCATGCGCTCATCGGCGGCGTGCAGGCTGCCGACGTGCTTGTGCTCCAGGCCCGAGCGGGCGCGGATGAAAACTTCAAACAGCGGCCAATCGTCGCTCATGGCGTGGAGCCCTCGGCTCGTGCGGTTGCGGTGTCGGAGGCAGAACGCGGCTGTGCGCCGCGTCCGCCGTGTTTGGCGGCGTAAGCCGCGGCGGCTTCCCGAACCCAGAGCCCCCGCTCGTGCGCGGCGCGGCGCGCCTGCAGCCGCTCCTGGTTGCAGGGGCCGTTGCCCTGCAGCACCGCCTTGAACTCGCTCCAGTCGATGGGACCGGTCAGGTAATGCTGGGTGGCCTCATCCCAGCGCAGGGCCGGATCGGGAATCTTCAGGCCGAGGAATTCCGCCTGCGGCACGGTGACGTCGACGAACTTCTGCCGCAGCTCATCGTTGGTGAAGCGCTTGATGCGCCAGCGCATCGACTGCGCGGTATGCGTGGAGGTTGCATCGCTGGGCCCGAACATCATGATCGAGGGCCACCACCAGCGATCGAGCGCATCCTGCGCCATCGCACGCTGCCCGGGCGTGCCGCGCGCGAGCGCGAGCATGATCTCGAAGCCCTGGCGCTGATGGAAGCTCTCCTCCTTGCAAATGCGCACCATGGCGCGTGCGTAGGGGCCGTACGAGCAGCGGCAGATCGGGATCTGATTCATGATCGCGGCACCGTCGACCAGCCAGCCGATCGCCCCGATATCCGCCCAGGTGAGCGTCGGGTAGTTGAAGATGCTCGAGTATTTGGCGCGGCCGTCCAGGAGCTGCTCGATCATCTCCGCGCGCGCGATACCCAAAGTCTCCGCCGCGCTGTAGAGATACATGCCGTGGCCGCCCTCGTCCTGCACTTTGGCGATGAGGACCGCCTTGCGCCGCAGGGACGGCGCGCGCGTGATCCAGTTGCCCTCCGGCAGCATGCCGACTATTTCCGAGTGCGCGTGCTGGGAGATCTGCCGCATCAGAGTGTGGCGGTAAGCCTGCGGCATCCAGTCCTTGGGCTCGATCTTCTCGTCGCGCTCGATGCGCTCCTCGAAGCGGCGCTCGAGGGCCGTCAGGTCGCCGGAATCGGCCGGCCGGACCCCGGGGGTGGGGGAATCGAGGGCCTGGGTGTACATGGCTCGCTGCTGCCTAACGTGACACAGGAATATCGTATCACTATAAGTTCTTGTGTCACGTTTTTCCATGCCAGAATACGGCCGTGCCGCCGCTCACGAAATCGCTCGAGACGCTGCTGCGCCGCTTCCACGGCCAGCGACCGCTGCGCGGCGGCTCGCTTCTCATCACGATCTTCGGCGATGCCATCGCGCCCCGCGGCGGCGCCATCACCCTCGGCAGCCTGATCGACCTCGCACGCCCGTTCGGGCTCGCCGAGCGGCTGGTGCGGACCGCCGTGGCACGGCTTGCAACCGAAGGCTGGCTCGCGGCCACGCGCCATGGCAGGCGCAGCGAATACCGCCTGACCGAGAGCGGCAGGAAGCTGTTTGCCGAGGCGACTCGGCGCATCTATGGCGTGGGCCCGTCGAGCTGGGGCGGGCAATGGACCCTCGCCGTGCTGCCGCCCGCCGGCGGCCATGCGCGCGGCAACATCCGCGAGGAGCTGCGCTGGCTCGGCTTCGGGCAGCTCAGCCACGGGGTCTATGCGCACCCTGCATGCACGCTGGAGGAGGCCCGCGGCTGGCTCGTCACGTTGGGCTGCGCCAACCGCTGTTGGCTTTTCAAGAGCGCGACGGAAGGTCTGGAGGCCGACCGCAGGCTGGTGGCCCAGGGTTGGGACCTCGGCGATATCGCGCGCCGCTACCGGCGGTTTCGCGACACTTTCGCGCCGGTGGAGGCCGCGGTGGACGCCTCAGATGCGCTCTCGCCGCAGGCGGCGTTCCTGGTGCGCACGCTGCTCATCCATGAGTACCGTAAGATCCACTTGCAGGACCCGCTACTACCGCCGGCGCTGTTGCCCGCCGAATGGGTGGGCACGGAGGCTTACGAGCTCACCGCAAGACTCTACGCCGCGGTGTTCGCGGCCGCCGAGGAGTTCCTCAGCGAGACCGGCAGCACCATCGGCGGAGCGTTGCCGCGCGCAGGCGTCGAGGTCCAGTCCCGCTTCAGCGGCAGGCACCCCGGGCACCCGACCTGATTGCAGCGCCGCTCCGAGCCCGGAGGCCCGGATGCGGCGTCGCAAACTCTCCGCTACCAGGTATCCGGCTCCCAATTCTCATCGCTACCGTCGGCGATTTGCCCGGCGACGATGGTATTGGCGTCCTTGTAGTAATGCGGCGGCACGGGCAGGTTGAGCGGCGCCGGCGAGCCGTCCATGACGCGGGCGGCAAGATCGTAGCGCGAGCCATGACATGGACAGAAGAAGCCGCCCGGCCAGCCTGCGGGCAGGTCTGCCGCATTCAGCTGCGGCCGGTACTTCGGAATGCACCCGAGATGCGTGCAGATGCCGACGACCACGAGGTACTTGGGATTGATCGACCGCTGGACCGGATTCCAGCCGGGCAGGCCCGGCGGCTGCTGCGCTTCTTTCGACAGCGGATCCTTCAGCTGCCCATTGAGCTTCGGCAGCTCAGCGAGCTGCTCTTCGGTGCGATGCAGGATCCAGACGGGCCGCTGGCGCCACTCGACGCTCATCATCTCTCCCGGTGCAAGCTTGGAGATGTCGATGTTTACCGGTGAGCCCAGCGCGCGCGCGGTCTCGCTGGGCTCCAATGACTCGATGAACGGCACCGCGGCCAGTGCCACACCGACGGCACCTACTGCGGCCGTAGTGGTGGTGAGCATCCGCCGTCGGTCGAGGTCGGGCTCGTCCTCGATCGGCTTGCCGGGCATTGCGGGTGCGTTCTCGGTCATGCTCACGTCCTCCGCCAGATTTCCAAGTAGACGGGTAATAGCAAGCCGTGAATAGTAGCGGCCCCGCTGCCCCGAGTCACCTGCGCCTCAGTCCTTCCAGCCGGAAAGCCTCTCCGTGAACGCTTGCAGAAAGCGGTTCGCCCGGCTGCCGTCCATTACGCGATGATCGATGGTCAGGGTGGCATAGCAGCGCGAGCGCACTGCGATCTGCTCTTCGTCGCCTTCCTCGAGCACCACCGCGCGCTTCTCCAGCTTGCCGAGGCCGAGGATCGCCGACTGGGGCTGCGGAATGATGATCGGCGCGGCGAGCAGGCTGCCGCTCACGCCGTGATTGGAAAGCGTGAAGGTGCCGCCGCGAACGTCCGCGGGAGCAAGTGCGCCCTCGCGCGCCCGCCGCACCAGCTCTTCCAGGCGGCGGGCGGTCTCGAGGAGATTGAGAGACTCGGCGCCATGCAGCACGGGCACCACCAGTCCGCCTTCCGCCGCCGTCGCGATGCCCAGATTGACGGTGTCGTAGATCTCGAGCGCGGTATCCGTCCAACGGCTGTTCGCCTCCGGCACCTCGCGTATGGCAATCACCGCAGCCTGCGCGAAGTACGCCGTCAGTGTCAGCGCGGCACCTTGACGCGCAAACTCCTCGCGATGCTGCTGTCGATGGGACAGAACCTCGCCCATGTCGACCTCGAAGACCGTGGTGACGTGGGGAGCAGTGTGAAGAAGGCTTTCCACCATCCGAGCCGCAATGCGCTTGCGTACGGCAGAATGAGGCACGCTATGCGATGCGGCGCTCTCGAGGTTGTTGGATTCGGCGGGCGCGGTGTCGCGCGCCGCCGATTGCGAAGATTCGCCGGCTTTCCGCATGACGTCCGCGACAGTGATCCGGCCGCCCTCGCCCGTGCCCCGCACCGATGCGGCATCGAGCGAGTGCTCGGCAAGCAGGCGCCGTACGGCCGGGCTCAGCTGTCGCGCCGGAGCGCCGCCTGCGACCGCAGCAGCGCCGCGCGGTCCCGTGCCGCGCACCGCCGAACTGGCGGTGCCCGCGCCGACGTGCTGCGAGCTCGTTCCGGCGTCGGCGCCCGCATCGACCTGCCGCAAGCTCGCCGCCCCGGCGTCGGCTCCCGTGCCAACCTGCCGCGAGCTCGTTGCTCCGGCCGCCGCCTGCGCGGGCCCGATCCGCCCCAGGACTTCGCCGGGTGCGACCTCCTCCTGCTCCTGCTTCAGGATCTCCAGCAGCACGCCGGCGCCCGGCGAGGCTACCTCGACCGTCACTTTGTCGGTCTCGAGCTCGATGAGCGGCTCGTGCTCGGTCACCGGCTCGCCGACCGCCTTCAGCCAGCGCAGCACCTGCGAGCGCGTACCCTCTTCCTGGCCGGCGGGAGCCCTGACGTCCACACTCGTTTCAATGGCCGACATGGCTCAGACGCTCGCAATCTGCTGGATTGCCCGGGTGATCGAGTCCACGCCCGGAACGGCCGCTTCGAGCAGCAGCGGGCTGTGCGGACTGGGAATATCCGGCATGGCGAGCCTTTCGATGGGGGCATCCAGGCTGAAGAATGCCTCCTTCGCGACACACGCGGCAATCTCGGCCCCGAAGCCTGCCGTCAGGTTGTCCTCGTGCACGATGAGACACCGGTGCGTCTCGTGTACCGAGGCGAGCACGGCGTCCTTGTCCCACGGCGAGAGCGTCCGCAAGTCGAGGATCTCCGCATCCACTCCCGACGCCGCCGCCGCGCGCTCGCAACGCTCCACCATTGCACCCCAGGTGACGATGGTCACCTCCGCTCCCTCACGGATGCGGCGCGCGAGGCCAAACGGCACTACATACTCGTCCCCTGGATAGGGGCGCCGGGCCCAAGCGCCATCCAACAGCGCGCGATGCTCGAAGAAGAGCGTCGGATCGTTGCCGCGCAGCGCCGAGCGCAGCAGTCCCGTCGCGTCCTCGGCATTCGACGGCACCGCCACGCGCCAGCCGATCGCATGCACGAAGGCAACCTCGTTGGTCTGGCTGTGCCAGGGATCGCCGCATTTGAAGAAGCCGCCCGGGATCCGCACCACCATCGGCGCGGCGAAACGATTGCGCGTCCGCCAGCGCATCGTGCCGCAGTCGTTCAACTGCTCGGTGGCAGGGTCCGCATACTTACGGAACTGGATCTCCGGTACCGGCAGCAGGCCCGCGACCGCAAGCCCGATGGCGCGACCGATGATCCCCTCCTCCGAGAGGCTGGTGTCGAACACGCGCGCCGCGCCGTGCTTATCCTGCAATCCGAGCGTGGCGCCATGCACGCCGCCTTTGGGACCGACATCCTCGCCGAACACCAGCATCCGCGGATTCAGAGTGAGCTCCACGTCGAGCGTACGCCGGATGGCCGTCAGCATGTTGATGCGCGCCGGCTCAGGCCGTGGCTCGCGCGCCACGGGCGGAAACGCATAACCCGCAGCCGCCAGGCCGCCCTGCTCCTGAACTTCCCGTTTCCCATCGGCGCTGGGCTCAGCGAAGACGTATCGCGTCAGCGTGCTCGGGTCTGGGTGAGGCCGTGCCAACGCCTTCTCCACCGCCGCCTCGACCTCGCGGCGCGCGTCGCTCGCCAAGTGCGCCCAATCCTGTTCGGAGAGGACGCGAGGAACGAGGAATCGTTGCAGCCGCTGCAGCGGATCACGTGCGCGCTCCCGCGATAGGGTCTCAGGCGACTTGTAGGCCTGGGTATCCTGGCCGGAGTGTCCGCAGAGCCGCGGCACGGTGAGCCGCAACAGCACGGGCCCGCGCTCCTCGCGTACGGCGTGAACGGCTTCGGCGACGAGCCGCGCGGCCTGCAGTGGGTCAGCGCCGTCTCCTTCGAGAAGTGTCAGGCCCGAGAACGAGCGCAGGTTGGCTGCAATGTTGCCTCCGGGCGTCTGCAGGTGCGACGGTACCGAGATGCCGAAGCCGTTATCCTCGATATAGAAGAGCATGGGCAACCGCAGCGTCGTCGCCATCGTGAGCGCCGACCAGAATCCCCCGGTAGCCGCCGAGGCATCGCCGCCGAGCACGACTGCGATGCTGCGCCGATAACCGCTGTCGCCAAGCGCCTCATGGTGATAACGGATCGCCTGCGCCCAGCCGGCCGCGGGGGTGTATTGCGCACCGACGCCGCCGCACGCCGGCAACACCGTGGGGCCGCCTTTCCCCGGCTTGTTGAAGACCACGCCGATGTCGCGGCCGCCGCTGAAGGCGCCGGTGCGGGCCAGCGGCCCTGCGGCAGCGTCCTCGAGTGCCACGCCGAGCGCCAACATCACCGGGCGCGAGCGATAGTAGACGGTGACCCCGTCGTGCGGATCGGTGAGCTGCAGGCCGAGCAGGATCTGGGCGAAGTCATGGCCGCGCGCCGAGAACTGATAGAGGACCTGCCGCTGCGGCAGCAGGCGTGACTCCTCGACCTCATCCAGGGCGCGGGAGGCGTGCAGCAGGTAGGTCACCCGCCGCCAATCAGGCTCCCGGTCAGGCAATGAAGCCGCCCCACTCGAGCGGGGGACCGGGGATGCGGCGGCCGGCATAGGCTTTCTCTCGGGAATGATGCTCGGCATAGCGTAGGGTGGGCGGTAAGAAATGAGCTTGCGTTCATTGCGCTGGCAGACCCCTCTCTGGCAATATTATTTCTCCATTACATAGCTTTTGAAGAGAATCATGCCAAAATCTCTGGATCGGCTCGACCGCCGCATTCTCGATGAGCTGCAGTCGGATGCCCGGGTCTCGAACCAGGAGCTGGCGCAGCGGGTGGGACTGTCCCCCGCCCCCTGCTGGAGACGTTTGCGCCGCATGGAGGAGGAAGGGTTCATTGCGGGCTACGCGACTTTGCTTTCCGCGGCCGCCATCGGCCTGCCCATCCAGGCCTACGCCCTGGTATCCCTCGAGAACCACCATCCGCAGACCGTACGGCAATTCGATCAGCTGGTGCGCGAGCGGGCGGAGGTGCTCGAGTGCCATTCCATGAGCGGGCCGAACGATTACCTGCTGCGCATCGTTGCGGCCAGCATGGACGCGTACGAGCAGTTCCTCTCGACTCGGGTGCTGCAGCTGCCGGGCGTTCGCTCCGTCAATACGAGCTTCGTACTGCGCACGAAGAAGTTCACGACGAGACTGCCGGTGGGCGAAGCCGAGAGCCCTTAATGCAGCTCGTGCATGTCCTGCGGCGTGAGGCGCACCGAGGCCGCTGCGACGTTCTCCTCGAGATGCTCGAGGGAGCCGGTCCCCGGAATCGGCACCATCACGGTAGAGCGGCCGAGTAGCCAGGCGATCGCGGCCTGCCCGATCGAGATGCCGTGGCGCTCGGCCACTCTTCCGAGCGCGCGCACCGCGCCGGAGCCCTGCGCGTGCCGGCCCGAGCCAAGAGGTGCCCACGGCAGGAAGGCTATCGCCTTGCTCTCACAGTGGGCGAGCACCTCGTCCGAATGCCGGTCGTCGAGGTTGTAGCGGTTCTGGACCGAGACGACCGGTGTCAGCCGCTCGCAGCGCTCGAGCTCCCCGACCCTGACGTTCGATACGCCGATATGCCGGATCTTGCCTTCGCTTTTCAGCCGCACGAGCTCGCCGATCGAGTCCTCGAGCGGCACCTTGGGATCCGGTGCGTGCAGCTGATAGAGGTCGATGCGCTCACGCCGCAGCCGCTTGAGGCTCGCTTCGCAAGCCGCGCGGAGGTGCTCGGGGCGCGCATCACGATTCCAGACCTCGGGTCCCGGGCGGACCAGCCCCCCTTTGGTGGCAATGACGAGGTCCGGTGAGTACGGATGAAGCGCGCGGGCGATGAGGTTCTCGCTTACTTCGGGACCATAGGAATCGGCGGTATCGATAAAGGTCACGCCCAGACGCACTGCACGCTGCAACACCCGCACTGCCGTCGATACGTCCGGCGGGTCGCCCCAGACGCCGCGGCCGGTGATGCGCATCGCCCCGAAGCCGAGGCGATTGACCTTGAGATCGGCACCCAGGACGAGCTGTCCGGCCGCCGCCGCATTGATGTTGGCGTTCATGGGACCTCCGCGCGTAAACGAGCAAATCGCATGCCGCGCGAGCGCGCTCGATAGCCTAGCGGACCGGCAGCGCCGTCGCGCGCGTGACGGTGCGCATGGCAAAGCTCGATTGCACGCTCACGACACTCGGCAGGCGAGTCAGGTGTTGGCTGTGGATACGCTCGAAGTCGGCGAGATCGGCGACGACGACGCGCAGCAGATAATCGTGCTCCCCGGTCATCAGGTAGCACTCCATCACTTCCGGAATCCGGCGCACGGCGGTCTCGAAGGCCGTGAGGCCGGACTGGCTCTGGCGATCGAGCGTGATGCTCACGAAGACGTTGACGGGATAGCCGGCCTTCTGCTGATTGATGAGGGTGGTATAGCCCTCGATGAGGCCGGATTCCTCCAGCGCGCGCACCCGGCGCAGGCACGCGGACTCCGACAGGCTCACCTCGCTCGCGAGCCGGGCGTTCGTCACGCGTGCGTCCTGCTGCAGAAGGCGCAGGATGGCGCGATCGTAGCGGTCGAGGTCCATGGGCGCAGGATTCTGTCACAAAACGGGCGGCTCGTCGCAGATTCTGCCGGTAGTAGCCCGTTTCGCGGCCACTTCGCAAGCTCTCACCTCTGCTCGGGACCTAATCTCTGCGCAGTCTTACTTTGGGGGTTCTGGCCATGCGTATTGGCGTTCCGCGCGAGATCAAAGTCCACGAGTATCGGGTCGGCCTGGTTCCAGCCGGGGTGCGTGAGCTCACCGCCGCCGGCCATGAGGTCATCGTCGAGACCGGCGCGGGAGACGGTATCGGGCTGTCGGACGCGGTCTACCGTGCGGCAGGCGCAGCCATCGCACCGAACGCGGCCGAGGTCTTCGCCAAGGCGCAGATGATCGTCAAGGTGAAGGAGCCGCAGCCCGCCGAGTGTCAGATGCTGCGCTCCGGCCAGGTGCTCTTCACGTACCTGCATCTTGCGGCTGATCCAGGACAGGCGCGCGGACTGATGGCGTCGGGCGCCACTGCAATCGCCTATGAGACCGTGACGCGTAACGGCTCACTCCCACTTCTGACGCCGATGAGCGAGGTGGCCGGACGCATGTCGATCCAGGTCGGCGCCGCGTGCCTGCAGAAGGCCAACGGCGGCCGCGGTGTGCTGCTCGGCGGCGTACCTGGTGTCCTGCCGGCCAAGGTCGTCATCCTGGGTGGCGGCGTCTCCGGTACCCACGCCGCCGAGATGGCGGTCGGATTGGGCGCGGATGTGACGGTGGTGGATCGCTCCGTCGATCGTCTGCGGGAGCTCTCGAGCCTCTTCGGCGCCTCCCTGCGCACGGCCTACTCCACGGCGGAAACGATCGAGCGCCTGGTGCGTGAGGCCGATCTCGTCATCGGAGCGGTGCTGATCGCGGGTGCCGCGGCACCGAAGCTCGTGACCCGCGCGATGGTCTCGAGCATGGAGCCGGGCTCGGTACTCGTCGACATCGCGATCGATCAGGGCGGATGCTTCGAGACGAGCCATCCGACGACACATGCGCAGCCAACGTTCATAGTCGATGGTGTCGTGCACTACTGCGTGGCCAACATGCCGGGCGCTGTCGCACGCACCTCCACCTTCGCGCTGACGAACGCAACTCTCCCTTATGTCAGGATGCTGGCCGACCTCGGCTGGCAGGCAGCATTGAAGAAGGATCCGGGCTTCGCCGCCGGACTGAACGTGCATGCGGGAGAGATCACGCACGAGGCAGTGGCGCAGGCGCTCAATCTGCAGGCGCACCCGCTGAGCTTCGCCGCCTGAGGAGTTGCGCCGCGAGTTGCGCCGGGACGCCCCGGGCGCACGTTCGGCAAGCGCCAGGTTCGCTGGCGCGGGTGAGCTCCTGCCGGGTACGCTTGGGATCCCCATCACAGGAGGTTCCATGACCCTGAGCAAGCTCGCCCTGCCGGCGGTGCTGTTGGCGGCCTACACCAGCGCAGCGCTCGCCAAGCCCGTCACCTACGTCTGCGACCCCGCGCATACCTATCCCAGCTTCGCCGCCGATCATTTCGGTGGCTTGTCTGTCTGGCGCGGCAAGTTCACCAAGTCCACCTGCACGGTCGTGCTCGATCGCGAGCGGCAGGCCGGCACGGTGAATGTGACCGTGAATACCTCCTCGGTCGACTTCGGCCTGCCGAAACTCGATAAGGATACCGAGGGGCCCGAGCTCTTCGATGCGACCCGGTACCCGACGGCCACATACAAGGGCACCCTCGCCGCGTTCGTGAACGGTAAACCCACCAAGGTCGTGGGCGACTTCACGCTGCACGGGATCACCCATCCGCTGACGCTGACCATCCGCTCTTTCGAGTGCAAGGCGATTCCGATGATGCAGCAGTACCGCTGCGGTGCGGATGCGGAAGGCGAGTTCCAGCGCGACCAGTACGGCATGGATTTCGGCAAGGCCTTCGGCTTCAAGATGTGGGTACGCCTGCAGATCCAGGTGGAGGCCGTGCGGCAGGGCTGAGCCCGCCGCGGGGCCGTGCGGCATGTCCACATTCCGAAGAAATCTGAGGGCGGCCGGGCTCGAGGGGGCCGCCCGAAGGGATCATTGTGTAGACTGGGTTATTCCATGAGCACAGACGCCCATGCACCGTTCCGTAGCAGACGATGAGCTGATCGAAGCCCTCCTTTCCGCTGCCGTGGCCGCGGGTCGGGCGGCTCTCGATATCTACCGCACCGGTTTCACGGTCACCCAGAAAGCCGATCAGTCGCCCGTCACCGCGGCCGACCATGCCTCGGAGAAAGTCGTTCTCGAGCATCTGGCGCGCCTCGCGCCCGGCGTCCCGGTCGTTGCCGAGGAAGCGGCCGCGGCGGGCTCGATCCCGCAGGTGGGCGAGGAATTCTTCCTCGTCGACCCACTGGATGGCACCAAGGAGTTCATCCATCGGCGGGGTGAGTTCACCGTCAATATCGCGCTGATCCGTCAGCGGATGCCGGCACTCGGTGTCGTCTATGGCCCCGTGGGCGGCATGCTTTACACCGGCAACGTCGCCACGGGCCGTGCCTTCCGATGCTCGCACCCCGCGGATGCCGCGACGTCGGGACCGCGTGAACAAATACGGGTTCGACCCGTCCCGGCGACGGGCATCACGGCGGTGATATCACGCTCACACTCCACACCGGAGACTGAGGCGTACCTCAAACACTACCGGATCAGCGACCGGGTCTCCGTCGGCTCGTCGTTGAAATTCTGCCTGGTCGCCGGCGGCGAGGCGGACCTTTATCCGCGCCTCGGCCCCACGATGGAATGGGACACGGCCGCCGGGCACGCCGTGCTCGCGGCGGCGGGCGGCAAGGTGCTCGCCCCGGGCGGTGAACCGCTCGCCTACGGCAAGCCGGGCTTCCGCAATTCCTTCTTCATTGCCAGCGGCACCCTGAGTACCGTGCCGCTGGCTGCCTGAGGCGCCGATGAGTACCCAGACTCAACACGCGCTGTCGCAGCACCTGAAACGCCTCGAGGCGGAATCCATCGGCATCATCCGCGAGGTCGCCGCGGAGTTTCGCAATCCGGTGATGCTGTATTCCATCGGCAAGGACTCCGGGGTGATGCTGCACCTCGCCCTGAAGGCCTTCTACCCGTCGAAGCCGCCTTTCCCGCTGCTGCACATCGACACGGGCTGGAAGTTTCGCGACATGATCCGCCACCGCGATGCCATCGCGGCCCGTTACGGAGTGAGGCTCCTCGTCCATACCAACCCCGAGGGCCTGGCGCGCGGCATCAATCCGATCACCTCCGGCTCCCAGCTGCACACGCAGGTCATGAAGACCGAGGCGCTGAAGCAGGCTCTCGACAAGTGGCAGTTCGATGCCGCCTTCGGCGGCGCGCGCCGCGACGAGGAGAAAAGCCGCGCCAAGGAGCGCATCTTCTCCTTCCGCTCCGCCGGGCACGTCTGGGACCCGCGCAACCAGCGGCCGGAGCTCTGGAGTCTCTACAACACACGGATCAGCAAGGGCGAGAGCATCCGCGTCTTCCCGCTTTCCAACTGGACGGAGCTCGACATCTGGCAGTACACGCGCGCCGAGCAGATCCCGGTGGTGCCGCTTTACTTCGCGGCGCCCCGGCCGGTGGTGGAGCGCGATGGGCTGCTCATCATGCGCGACGACGATCGCATGCCGCTCAACCCCGGCGAGGTCGAGCAGGTGCGCACGGTGCGGTTCCGGTCCCTCGGGTGCTATCCGCTCTCGGCGGCCCTCGAGAGCAAGGCCGCGACCCTCGATGACATCATCGACGAGATGCTGATCGCGCGCACTTCGGAGCGCTCGGGCCGGCTCATCGACAGCGACGAGGCCGCTTCCATGGAGAAGAAGAAGCGCGAGGGGTACTTCTGATGGAGGCGAGACCATGACCGCTTTCGCGCACGACGAGGTGACGGTGAGCTCCGGCGGCCGCGGCGGTCCGCAGAGAGGGCTGTTGCGCTTCCTCACTTGCGGCTCGGTGGACGACGGCAAGTCCACGCTCATCGGCCGCCTCCTCTACGACACGAAGCTCATTCTCGAGGATCAGCTCGCCGCCCTGAAGCGCGACAGCCGCAAGCACGGCACGGCCGGGGACGACATCGATTTCGCGCTGCTCGTGGACGGCCTGGAGGCCGAGCGCGAACAGGGCATCACCATCGACGTGGCCTATCGGTTCTTCTCGACGCCGCGCCGCGCCTTCATCGTGGCCGATACTCCGGGCCACGAGCAGTACACACGCAACATGGCGACGGGCGCCTCCAACTCCCACGCCGCGGTGATCCTCATCGATGCGCGCAAGGGCGTGCTCACCCAGACCCGCCGGCACAGCTACATCTGCTCGCTTCTCGGCATCCGGCACGTGGTGCTCGCGGTCAACAAGATCGACCTGGTCGAGTTCTCCGGGGAGCGCTTCCATCACATCGTCGGCGACTATCTCGGCTTCGCGCAGGCGCTCTCCTTCAGCTCGATCACCCCGATTCCGGTGTCGGCCCGCCATGGCGACAATGTCACCACACGCTCACAGCGGATGTGCTGGTACGACGGACCGACGCTTCTCGAGCACCTCGAGGAGCTCGATGCGTCCGAGGCGCTCGAGGGCAAGCCGTTCCGCTTTCCCGTGCAGTGGGTCAACCGCCCCAACCTCGACTTCCGCGGCTTCTCGGGCACCGTGGCCTCCGGCAGGGTGCGGCCGGGCGACCGCATCGTAGTGGCGGCTTCGGGCCGGGAGACGCAGGTCGCGCGTGTCGTGACCGCGGATGGGGATCTGCCGGAAGCGCGTGCCGGCGATGCGGTCACGCTGACGCTGAGTGATGAGGTGGACGTGGCACGCGGCGACATGCTCGCGGAGCCTCAGGCCCGGCCGGAGGTCGTCGACCAGTTCGCCGCGCAGGTGCTGTGGATGATCGAGGAGCCGATGCTGCCCGGGCGCTCGTACCTCATGCGCATCGGCACGAAATTCGTGCCGGCGCGGGTGACGAGCCTCAAGCACAAGACCGACGTCAACACCCTGGAGCACATCGCCGCCAAGACCCTTGGCCTCAACGAGATCGGCCTGTGCAATCTCTCGACGGCCACGCCGGTCGCATTCGATCCCTACTCGGAGAACCGCGACACCGGCTCCTTCGTGCTGATCGACCGTTTCACCAACGCCACCGCCGGCGCCGGCATGATCGCCTTCGGGCTGCGCCGCGCCACCAACATCCACCGCCAGGCGCTGCTGGTCGACAAGGGGGCGCGCACGCGCCTGAACGGCCACCGCCCCGCCATCCTCTGGTTCACCGGACTCTCCGGCTCCGGCAAGAGCACCATCGCCAACATCGTGGAGCGGGAGCTGCACGCGCAGGGCGCGCACACCTACATGCTGGACGGCGACAACGTGCGCCATGGGTTGAACCGCGACCTCGGCTTCACCGACGCCGACCGGGTGGAGAACATCCGCCGCGTCGGAGAGGTCGCGCGCCTCTTCGTCGATGCCGGCGCCATCGTGCTCTGCTCGTTCATCTCACCCTTCCGCGCCGAGCGGCGGATGGTGCGCGAGCTGGTCGGCGAGGGCGAATTCATCGAGATCCACGTCGACACGTCGCTCGAGATCTGCAAGCAGCGCGACCCGAAGGGACTCTACGCGCGGGCGCTCGAGGGCAAGATCAAGAACTTCACGGGCATCGACTCGCCCTACGAGACCCCGGAGAATGCCGAGATCGTCGTGGATACCGGCAAGGGCTCGGCGGAGGATGCCGCGCAAACGATCGTCGCCGCGCTCCGCGACCGGCAGGTCATCACCTGAAGCCGCGCCGAGCCGTCCGCGGCTGAAAGCCACCGGCTCGCCGACTCAGACGAGCAGCACGATTTTCCCGATGTGAGCGCCGGATTCCATCAGCGCGTGCGCACGTGCCGCCTCCCGCAGCGGAAAACGTGCGTGAATCACCGGCCGCAGGCCTCTCGAGTCGAAGAGCGGCCAGACTTCCCGGCGCAGCCCGGCAGCAATCTCCCCCTTGCTCTCCACGGTCTGCGGGCGCAGCGTCGAGCCGCCCACCCACAGGCGCTTGGTCATCAATCCCCTGAGATCGATCTCGGCCTTCGTGCCGTGTTGAGTCGCAATGATCGCGATGCGGCCGTTCACTGCCGCCGCCGCCATGTTGCGCGCCAGGTACTCGCCGCCGACCATATCGAGAATCACGTCGGCTCCCTGCCCGCCCGTTGAGTCGATCGTGCGGGCGACGAAATCTTCCTGCTTGTAGTCGATGGCGACGTCCGCGCCCAGCCTGCGGCAAGCCTCGCACTTCTGCGCGTTCCCTGCGGTCACGATCACGCGCGCTCCGAACGCCTTTGCGAGCAGGGTCGCCGTGGTACCGATCCCACTCGAGCCGCCGTGGACCAATAGCGTCTCGCCAGGCCGCAGAGAAGCCCTCATGAAGACGTTGTAGTAGACGGTAAAGAATGTCTCCGGCAGCGCTGCGGCTTCTTCCATCGACAGCGCCTCCGGAACCGGAAGGCATTGCAGTGCGGGCGCGGCAACGTACTCCGCGTACCCGCCACCGGCCACCAGGGCGCAAACACGCGCTCCGACGACGGGACCGATTACGTCAGTTCCTGCTCCCACCACCTCGCCAGCCACCTCGAGGCCCGGAATATCGGTCACGCCCGGCGGCGGCGGGTACGCACCCTTCCGCTGCAGCAGGTCAGGACGGTTGACGCCGGCCGCCGCTACTCGAATCAGCACCTCCTCAGGGCCAGGCTGCGGCACAGGTCGCGACACCGCCCGCAGGCAGTCCGGCGGCCCCGGAGCCTCGATCTCGACGGCGGTCATGGAGAGGGTGTCGCTCATCGTGCACTAGAGGTGCTCATTCTCCTGCTGATTCTCTCTCGCATTCCCCGTTCCGTGCCAGTGGCAATGGCGAGCGTACTTCTCGCGCAGACGCTCACGCTCCTGTGGCGTCAGGCTCTCCCACCGCTCGCGCCAGCCACCATGCCGCCAGCGTCCATGATGCGCACGCAATCCGCCGAGAAGGACGCGGCTCAGCACCAGCAGGCCGGCGGCCTGCAGATAGCGCAGCGGCGGCGCACCGAACAGGCCCGGCAGCAACGCGTTCCACAGCAGCATCACGATCCAGCTGAACACCGCCAGAGCGGCGGCGGCGAACCCCACGAATGCGAGTCCCTTCCAAAACCAACGACGGACTCTCACAAGCCTCTCCTCGTCTCAGAATGATGTCTCATTGATCCCGCAACCACTCTACGTATACTTCCTGCAACCGCTCCCGCAGCCGCAGCACGGCATAACGCTTACGCGACAGCAGCGTGTTGATCCCGACACCCCACCGCGCCGACAGCTGCCTGAAGCTCGCGCCCTCGAGCTCATGCGCGACGAACACCTCGCGCTGCTCCTGCGGCAGCTCGGACATCGCCCGCTCGAGCTCTGCGAGCAGCAGCTCCCGAACCAGCTGCGCATCGGGACCGTCCTCCACGGGCGGCAGCAGCCGCTCCAACGCCGAGTCCGGCTCCTCCTCCTGCTGCGTGATGTCCCCCAGCAGCTGCGGCCGCCGCTTGCGAAAGCGATCGATGATGCGGTTGCGCGCCACGCGCATGAGCCAGGCCCCGGCCTGCTCGACCGGCTGCATCAGCCGGTAGGCCGCGACCAGCTCGTAGAGCGCCTCCTGCAGGACGTCCTCCGCTTCCGCGGCATCCCGCACCCGCCTCAAAATGAACGACAGCAGCCGGCCCCGCTCGCGGCGTACTACGGCCGCGATTTCAAGATCCTGCGCAGAAGGGCTCGAGGGCTTAAGCAGTGCTGCATCCATCCCCTGAGGTAGACGGAGGCGGGGTGCCTGATATTGTGGGCCCTGCTGGCGTGCGCGCCGCCTCAACAGGTGGTCAACGCGTGCGACCGCCGTCGCATGCAGCTCCTGTCATCCCTGAACGGCAAGGGTCCCGGATCTGCCTTCCACGGTTCCCGGCACGATCGGGCAGCGCGGCAGCCCTGACAAATCGAGCGTCTGTGCGTAGGAGCCCAGATCCGTGAGATTGAAACCGCGGCAGCGCCAGGCGCGCAGCAGGCGCTCGAATCCCTCCAGATATGCCCCGCCCTCGAGCTCCGCGTGCAGCGTGAATACCTGGTCCACGGGTTCCTGCGTCAGTGCGAGCAGATGCTCGACCGGATCGACACCCCCCAGGTCCTCGCGCCCGATCAGCTCATCGAGTGTCGGCAGAGTCGTCGGCAACTGCGGCACCGCAACCTCGCAGCCGGCGGCGACCGGTACGAATGGACATGTGCCTCTGGTATCCGACGCATGGCGAAATCCAAGCTCGTGCTCCAGCCCCGGTACACTCCCGTTCACCTGCCATCCCGCCGCGCCATGCGTCTCGGGCGCGCGATCGAACACGCGGATGAACTCTTCCCGCGCGAGCTCGAGCTGACGCCGGGTCCACGGCTCGCTCGCGCGGGCCACGCCGTCCTGCCATTTGATGTGATCATAGGTGTGAACGCCGGCCTCGAACCCGCGCCGGGCTACCTCGCGCATGATCTCGCCACACCGCCGTCCGATGTGCGGCCCGGGGAGCAGCACTCCGTAAAGCAGCGTCCTCACGCCGTAGTGTTGGGTCACCGAGGTCCGGCGGACCTTGCCCAGAAAACCGCGGCGAAACACCCGTTTGATCGCCCGTCCCGTGTGATCGGGACCGACGCTGAAGAGGAACGTCGCGCGCGCGCCCGCCCGCTCGAGCGCCGCTGCAAGCCGCGGCACGCCCTCGCGGGTACCGCGATACGTATCGACGTCAATTTTGAGCGCGATCGTGGGCATGGGCAGGCGCGTCAGTCTAACGCAAGCACGCGGCGGCGTGCCCGGGGTGATTCAAACCATCATCACGAGAGCGCCGCCGGGTGCGCTTCGAGCTCACGCGCGAGGCGCGCAAGATCGGCGGGCCCGTCCGGCGTGGCCGCGGCGAGAATTCTGAGCACGCCGCCATCTCTGCATGCCGCATAACAGCCCCCCTGCGAGCCGAAGAGCCGCGCCCGCTCCGAGGGCGTGATGATCCTCGACTCGACGCGTGTGCGATGAATCCGCCACGGGCGTCCGTCGACTTCGGTGGACGCCCCCGGGAAGGGAGGCGCCACGGCGCGCACGAGATTGTGAATCCGCACCGCGGGCTGGCTCCAGTCGATGCGGCCGTCTTCCGGGCGCCGCCGTCCGAAGTACTGCCCGGGCTCGATGACCTGCGGCCGGCGCGGCGCATCGCCCGCGATGAGACCCGGCAGCGAGCGCGCGAGCACGATCTCCGCCGCCGCGGTCACCTTGCCGAACACTTCCCTGGCATCGTCATCGTCGAGTATGGGCACGGCGAGCTGATCGACGATGTCTCCCGCATCGGCCCGGTCGACCATGTAATGCAGGGTCGCTCCGGTTTCCCGCTCCCCGTTGAGGATTGCCCAGTTGACGGGGGCGCGGCCGCGATACTTCGGCAGCAGCGACCCGTGCATGTTCAATGCGCCGCCGCGCGCGCTCTGCAGCAGGGGCGCACCGAGCATCGAGCGGTAATAGAACGAGAAGATGAAGTCAGGCTGCAGCTGCGCGACCCGCTCCGCGAGCTCCCCGCTGTTGGCGTCTGCCGGCATGACTACCGGCAATCCATATTCGCGCGCAGTGTCGGTGACGCTCGCGAACCATCGGTTCTCCTTCGGATCGTCCTTCACGGTGACGACCAGAGGCACTTCGACCTTCGCGGACAACAGCGTCTTGAGGCAGCGGACGCCTACATCGTGGTAGGCGAAGACTACCGCCCGGGCGGTGCTCATCGCTCGCTCTCCCATCCAAGCCATTCACTCAGTCGTGCCTGGCGCGCGCTCGGCGCGCAGCATCTCGGTATGGTCGAGCTCCGGGTGCAGCCCACGCCGAACCTCCGGCAAGGCCCGGCGCTCGGCCCTCCGTGGCTCGCCCTCCTCCAGGACGGCCGCGATGGTATATCGCGGACGCTGTCGCACCTGCTCGTAGATCCGCCCGACGTATTCTCCGACCACGCCGAGACCGACGAGCAGCACTCCGATCAGGAAGAACACTATGCCGAAGAGTGTGAACACACCCTGAACTTCCGACCCGATGACGAGGCGCCGCACCGCCAGCACGACGACGAAGAAAAACGACATCAGCGCGAGTGCCATCCCGGCCATGGTGAAGAACTGCAGCGGCACCACCGAGAAGCCGGTCATCAGATCGAAGTTGAGTCGGATCAGACGATAGATGGAGTACTTCGACTGTCCCGCGGTGCGCTCCGCGTGTGCCACTTCGATCTCCACCGGGTGGCGCGCAAAGGTGTATCCCAACGCCGGAACGAACGTGCTGACTTCCACGCAGCGGTTGATCGCCTCGACGATGCTGCGGTGGTAGCCGCGCAGCATGCAGCCCTGGTCGGTGATCTGGATCTGTGTCGTGCTCTCGCGAATGCGATTCATCATGCGCGAGGCGAGCTTGCGCCAGTAGACATCGTGACGCCGCGCGCGCACGGTCCCCACGTAGTCCGCCCCCTGGTCCATGGCGGCGACGAGCTTTCCGATCTCCTCCGGAGGGTTCTGCAGGTCGGCATCCAGCGTGATGACGTAGTCGCCGCGCGAGTGGGCGAAGCCCGCGAGAATGGCCATGTGCTGACCCGCGTTACGGGTGAGGAGGAGCACCCGAGTACTGTCCGGGCGGCGCTCGAATTGCGTCCGCAGTACGGCCGCGGAACGATCGCGGCTGCCGTCATCGATGAATATCACCTCGTAAGGCCGATCGAGCTGATCCAATGCCGGATAGAGGCGCGCGAAGAGGCTCTCGAGACCGGCCTCCTCGTTGTAAACGGGAATGACGACGGAGACTGTCGCGGTCACTTCGCGGCTTTCCTCAATATGTCGGTCGCGGCCTCGACGACGCGGTCCACGTCCGACAGCTCCATTGCAGGGAAGAGCGGCAGCGTGACGGTCTCCCGGCCGATGCGTTCCGAGTTGGGGAACTGCCCATCGCGGTAACCCAGCGCACGATAGGCCGTAAAGAGGTGGATGGCTCTTGCGTAATGCACGCCGACGCCGATTCCGCGCTCCGCCATCTGCTCGATGAACTGCAGGCGCGAGATGCGTAGCCGCTCGAGCGGCAGGAGAGGCGCGAACATATGCCAATTGTGCCCTTCGTTGCCACGCGCCGGCAGGCGCATGGGCGCATCCCTGCCCCAGAGGCTGAAGTACCGGGCGGCAAGCTCGCGGCGCCGGTCGTTGAACCGCGCCAGCGATGCCAGCTGGCCCAGGCCCACGCGCGCGGCCACGTCCGTGAGGTTGGCCTTGCCGCCGGCAAAGAGCGTGTCGACCTCATCCGCCGCGGTCTTGCTCTGGCCGTGGAAGCGATGCAGCTCGAGCTGCTGGACTTCCTGCGGCGAGCCGCCGACCACGCAGCCGCCCTCGAGGGTCGTGAGATTCTTGTTGGGATGGAAGCTGAAGCACACGAGGTCGCCGAAGCTGCCGATGCGCCTGCCGCGCCAGGAGGAGCCGATCGCCTGGGCGGCATCCTCGATGACGCGCAGCCGGTGGCGCCCGGCGATCGCATACAACCGGTCCATGTCCACCGGGAGGCCCGCAAAATGGACCGGCATGATCGCGCGGGTGCGCGGTGTGATGGCGGCCTCCACCTGATCGAAGTTCATGTTGCGATCGTCGAGGCCGACGTCGACGAACACTGGACGGGCGCCCACGCGCACGATCACGTTGGCCGTCGCGACGAAGCTCATGGCCGGAGTGATGACTTCGTCTCCCGCGCCGATCCCGGCAACGAGGAGCGCGTGCTCGAGGCTTGCGGTCGCGGATGTCTGCGTGCGCACGGGGCGTCCGCCGAAGTACTGTGACAGTTCCTCTTCCAGCTTCTTGACGTTCGGGCCCGACGCGAGCCATCCGGAGCGCAGCACCTCGACCACGCCCTGGATCGTCTCCTCATCGATGGTCGGCCGGGTAAACGGCAGGAACGTTTTGCGAGGCTGCGTCACCCGAACTCTCCGCGCCGGAAACCTCGCCGTTCGGGGCGAGGAGGAGGCGCTCTGTGATTTGCTTTCACCGTAGCGGATAAATGGCACGCAGGACGTACTCTGGAAGGTCCGCGGAAGGCATCCTGCAAGCCATTGTTCAGCCGCTTCGCTCTACATGCGCTTGTGATGGCTGCAGCTACGGACGCGACGTGAAGCGTGAAAATTGCCGCAACATATTTGGCGTCTGCCTTGAGTTTATAACACATGTCGAGCACCATGTTGCCATGGTGCTGACCTATCGATACCGGATCAAGGATACGACCGCCGGTCGGCATCTTGAACGACAGGCACGGGAGGTCAACCGGGTCTGGAATTACTGCGGCGAAATCCACGAAGCGGCTCGCCGGCACAACAAGCCCTGGCCCTCGGGCTTCGATCTGATCAAGCTCAGCTCCGGTAGTAGCAAGCTCCTGGGCCTGCACTCGGACACCGTGCAGGCGGTCTGTAAGCAGTTTGCCCTCTCGCGAGATGCCCATCGCAAGCGACCGCGATGGCGTGGTAGAAAATCCTTGAGCTGGATACCCTTCCAGGCGGCGCGCGCAATTCGCGTCAATAGAGATAGCGTGATGTTTCTCGGGCGTCGCTACAGGCTCTGGCTCAGTCGTCCGATTGAGGGGGACATTCGTTGTGGCAGCTTCGCGCAGGATGCCCGCGGCCGCTGGTACCTCAATCTGCAGGTCGAAGTCGCGGAAGATAGGGAGCACGGGACTGGCGAGGTTGGTGTCGACGTCGGGCTGAAATCCTTGGCGGCGCTCTCCACGGGCGAAAAGATCGAGCCGCCGCGGTTCTACCGCAAATACGAGCGGGCACTCGCGACCGCGCAGCGTGCCGGGCGCAAGCCGCGCGTGCGGGCTATCCACGCCAAGATCACAAATTGTCGCCGGCACTTCCTGCATGGGCTGTCCACGCGACTGGTGCGGGAGAATCGGCGCATCTGTATCGGCAATGTCAATTCCGGTGGATTGGCCAGAACCAGCCTGGCCAAGTCCGTGCTCGATGCCGGCTGGTCGCAGCTTCGATCCCAGCTCCACTACAAAGCCATGAGGCATGGGGCCGAATACATCGAGGTTGACGAGCGATTGACCACGCAGGTCTGTTCCGCATGCGGTGCGTGCGGCGGCCCAAAAGGTCGAGAGGACCTCGTAGTAAGAGAGTGGGTCTGTGATGGATGTGGTGCTCGGCATGACCGGGACATCAACGCTGCTATCAATATCCTCGTCTCGGGCCGGAACGTCGGCCTCCAGGTGACGGAAATCCCCCCCCTTCAGGGAGAGGAAGACGCTAAGATCTGGCTACCAAAACCACTCCGAACACGATGACCGCGATCCCGGCGACGCGCAGCACGTTGGGCGCCTCACCGAGCAGCCACCAGGCAAGTCCCACGTTGATCACATAGCCCAGCGAGAGCAACGGGTAAGCCTGGCTCACCGGTACGCGCGACAGCCCGAATAGCCAGACGATCACGCTCACGCCATAACATGCCAATGCCGCCCATAGCCACGGCACCGTCAGCAGCTCGAGCGAGCGGCGCAGCATCGCTCCGTCGGCGCCCACCAAGGGGCCGGTAGTATCGGTCGCGGCCTTCAGCCCGAGCTGCGCCAACGCGTTGAGCAACACCCCGCAGCAGAGAATCGAAAAATCGGACAGTCTCATGAGCGGCTCACCGCGACCGTGAAGCTGTCCCGCGCGATGACGCGTCCCGGCAGCCCCTGCTGCCGGTAATGATCCCACGCGCGCGGGTCGAAGAACGCGATGGCATCGTGGCTGGCCTGCCACTGCTGCTCGAACTGCTCCGGCGTCGCCGTCTGCCGGCCGGGTTCCTCCGTTTCCCCGAAGTCGAGCTCACCCACTCCCTCGAAGTCGACGAGCGTCAGCTTGCGGCCGAGGTAGGGTGGAATGGTCTGACGGTATTCCCCGACGCTGTAGAGCGCGGTACCAGGATGCACGTCCGGAGCGACCGCTTGAACGAGCCCGTACGCCGATCGCGAGGGCGGAGTGACGGTGTATTCGCAGAGCAGCGCCTGCCAGACGAAGACGAAGAGGAGCGCGACCGCGAGGGGTCGCCAGGCACCTGTCGCAATGTCGCTTCCACCCTGCGCAGCGGGACCGCCCTGCGCTGGCGAGCGCCAGGTGACCACGACGGCCGCGACAGCCGCCACGGCGGCGCCAATGGCCCAGGCAACAGCCTGGGATGGAATCATTCCGTTGCGATGCCGCGAGTAGACGAGCCACCCGACAGCGATGAACAGAGCGAGGCCCGCACCGGCGCGCGCGGCGCGCGCAAGGAACTCCGGACGGCCGGCAACGGCAACGCCGGTATAGGCGGCAAGGGTCGGGAACATGGGCAGGATGTAGGTGGCGAGCTTCGAGTCCGACGTGGAAAAGAACACGAGTGTGAGCGCCGAGAATAATAGCAGGAATTTCAGCGGCTTGAATTTGTAAGTTGAACTGGAGTCGCGCCATGCGTCCCTGCTCGCGCGAGCCAACGTCAGCAGCCACGGGAACGCACCCACCGCGAGCAGCGCAAGAAAGTACCACCACGGCTCGACACGCTGCGCCTCCTTGGTGAGGAAGCGCTGAAAGTGCTCGTGCACGAAGAAGTATTGCGCGAAGTCGGAATTGCGCAGCGACACCACGATGAACCAGGGTGCCGCGAGCGCGAGGAAGAGCGGCACCCCCAGGGCGAAGTGCATCCGGCGCCATGGCCGCAGGTCGCGCTCCACGGCGGAATAGAGGATCAGCGACCCGCCCGCGAGCACGAACACCACGATGCCTTTGCTGAGGACCGCAAGGGCTGCGGCGGCCCAGCAGGCGAGCATCCAGTTGCGCTCCGCGCCGGAGCGCGCAGGCGTGCTCTGTGCAAGCGCGAACGCCAGCACCGTGGCGCACATCCAGAAGGTGAAGCTGGCATCGAGCAGGTCGAGGTGACCGACGATGCCGAAGTACGGGCTCAGCGCGAGAACCGCCACCGCCGCCACCGCGGCCCGCCTGTCATAGAGGCGCGCCAGCCAGGCGTAGATCAGCGGCAGGCAGGCGAATCCCAGGCCCACCGTCCAGAGGCGCGAGCTCCAGTTGCTCAATCCGACTACCGAATAGAGCGCCGCCGTCGCCCAGTACTGCAGCGCCGGCTTCTCGAAGTATTTCAGGCCATCGAGTCGCGGCGTGGTCCAGTCGCCGCTCGCCACCATCTCCCTGGGAATTTCCGCGTACCGCCCCTCGTCGGGATCCAGCATCGGACGGATTTGAATCGTCACCAGCCAGAGGACCGCCAGCGCGATCCATGCCCACCAGCTGAGCCCGCGTGCCTGCGCGCCCGCACCCACCCCCGTCGTCGTGCTCATTCCGGGTCGCGTCCCTCGGCCGAGGCGCTCAGCCGCCCGCCAGGGCGGCGGCGCGGGCGCTGAAGTTCTCCTGCTTGACGTAGAACTCGATGGTGCGGCGGATCGCCGTGTCCATATCCGTGGTGGGCCGCCAGCCGAGATCGCGCTCGGCCGCATGAATGGCGGGCACCCTCACCTGGATGTCCTGGTAGTACTTGCCGTAATAGTCGCCGGCCGAGACTTCGACGATCTGGGTGGCTCGGGCGCTCTCACGGAGCACCGGGAACTCCTGCGCGATACGGATGGTGCGCTCGGCGAGGTCGCGGATCGAGACGCAGTTGGCGGGATTGCCGATGTTGAAGATGCGGCGCGAGGCGCGGCCCTGGGCGTTCTCCAGGATGGTGAGCAGGCACTCGACCGCATCGTCGATGTAGGTGAAGGAACGCTTCTGGCGGCCGCCGTCGACGAGCTTGATCGGCCGCCGGTAGAGCACGTTCGACAGGAACTGCGTGAAGACGCGCGAGCTGCCCTCTTTCGGCTCCTCGACGTTGTCGAGGTTCGGCCCGATGAAGTTGAAGGGCCGGAACAGGGTGTAGTCGAGGTTGTCGCGCACGCCGTAGGCGAAGATGACGCGATCGAGGAGCTGCTTCGAGGTCGCGTAGATCCAACGCTGTTTGTCGATGGGGCCGTAGACGAGCGGGCTCGTCGCCTCATCGAGGACGGCGTCGGGCGACATGCCGTAGACCTCGGACGTGGAGGGGAAAACCAGGCGCTTGTTGTACTTGACGCAGTGGCGCACGACGGAGAGGTTGGCTTCGAAGTCGAGCTCGAACACCCGCAGCGGATGGGTGACGTACTGCGCCGGGTTTGCAATCGCCACCAGGGGCACGACGACGTCGCACTTCTTGACGTGATACTCCACCCACTCCTTGTTGATGGTGATGTCGCCTTCGACGAAGTGGAAGCGGTCGTTCTGCGGCAGGGAGCCGAGCTTGTTGTCGGCGAGGTCGATGCCGTAGACCTCCCAGTCGCGCTCGCGGAGGATGGCGCTGGTGAGGGCAGTGCCGATGAAGCCGTTCGCCCCGAGTATCATGATCTTGAGTGGCATGGGAATCCTGAGTCTTGAGGGGCCGGGCCCGCTTGGCTAAAAACGGCGAATTTTAGCAGGAATTACTCGGCCACTCAGCAGCAGCGGCTGATCCCGCTCCACTTGCGCTCCTCCCGCTGCGCATAGAAGACCCGCCGGCTCAGCGGCGGTCCGGCATGAGCGCGCGCGTGGTGTGTCAGGTACCTCTCGTAAGCGTCGTCTCCGGAGAGAGCGCGCAGCCAGCCCGCGGCGGCAGCCACCCTCCGCCGGAGAGTGCGCCGGATGCCTGCGGGCGTCACGTGCCGCCCTCCTGGGGCAGCTGGGCCGGGACGGCGAACGGCCGCAGGCGCGCCGTCTGGTACGGGGTCTCGGAGCTCGCCGGCACCGGCATGCCGCGCAGCTTGCGCATGCAGACCCGGGCCATATCCAGGATGACCAGCCAGAGAATGGCTGTGAACAGGGCCGTGAGCCAGGCGTCGAGACGCTGATTGAAGATGAGTTGCGGCGCCGCCGCCGCGGCTTGGGCAGGCAGGGAGCCGGCCGCCAGATGCGCGGCCAGCGCACGGGCGGCGGCGAAGAGCCCGATCCGCGGATCGGGACTCGCGATCTTCTGCCACGCCGCCACCGTGGTCACGATCGCAAGCCATGCCAGCGGACCGAGCGTCACCCAGGCGTGGCGGGCCCGGCCCGATTTCACCAGGATGCCGGTCGCCACCGAGAGCGCGATGGCCGCGAGCATCTGGTTTGCGATGCCGAAGAGCGGCCAGAGGATGTTGACTCCGCCGTTGGGATCGATCACACCGACGTAAAGGAAGTAGCCCCAGCCTGCGACGATGAGCGTGCTCGAGAAGATCACGGAGGGGTACCAGGACGTGCGGCCCAACGGCGCGTAGACGTGACCGAGCAGATCCTGGAGCATGAAGCGGCCGACGCGCGTGCCCGCATCGAGCGTGCTCAGGATGAATACCGCCTCGAACATGATGGCGAAGTGATACCAGAGGCTGAGAAGGCCCCGGCCGAAGGTGTTGCCGAAGATGCTGGCCATCCCGACCGCGAGTGAAGGCGCGCCGCCCGTACGCGCGAAGAGCGTGCTCTCTCCCATTTCATGGGCAAGCGCCTGCATCTGCTGTACGGTGACGTGAAATCCCCAGCTAGAGATCGTATGCACCGCCGCCGCAGGCGCGCTGCCCACGACCCCCGCACCGCTGTTGATGGCGAAGAAGACGCCGGGATCGAGCAGCGTAGCGGCGATCATCGCCATGATGGCGACGAACGACTCCAGCATCATGCTGCCGTAGCCGATGAGACGCACATCCGCTTCGCTCGCGATGAGCTTGGGCGTCGTGCCGCTCGCGACGAGGGCATGGAAGCCGGAGACCGCTCCGCAGGCGATCGTGATGAAGACGAAGGGGAATATCTTGCCGCCGAAAAGCGGCCCATGGCCGTCGACGAAGGCGGTGAGCGCCGGCATCCTGATCTGCGGATGCAGCAGGACGATCGCGACGGCAAGGAGCGCCACCGTGCCGAGCTTGAGGAAGGTGGAGAGATAATCGCGTGGCGCGAGCAGCAGCCAGACCGGCAGGATGGCGGCGATCCAACCATACCCGATCACGAAGCCGGCGAGCGGCAGACTCGACCAGTCGAAGAGTCCGCGCAGCAGCGGATGAGTATCGACCCATCCTCCGGCCAACACCGCCAGGAGCACCAGCGCGACGCCCAGAGCCGAAGCCTCGAGGATCCGTCCCGGACGCAGTTGCCGCAGATGCACTCCGACCAGCATCGCCACCGGCACGGTGGCGAAGACGGTCGCCGTGGACCAGGGGCTGTGCTTCATGGCATTGACGACGACCAGTCCTAGCACCGCGATGAGCAGGATCATGATGAGGAGAGTGCCGATGAGCGCCGCGAAGCCGCCGAAGGGGCCCAGCTCGTCGCGCGCCATCTGACCGAGACTGCGCCCGTCCCTGCGGGTGGAAAGCAACAGGATCGTCATATCCTGCACGCAGCCGCCGAGCACGGCGCCGACGAGTATCCACAGCGTTCCCGGCAGATAGCCGAACTGCGCCGCGAGCGTCGGTCCGACCAGCGGACCTGGGCCCGCGATGGCCGCGAAGTGATGCCCGAACGCTATCCACCGGTGCGTCGGCACGAAGTCGCGGCCGTTGTCGTGCCGCTCCGCCGGCGTGGCGCGCGAGGGGTCGACTGCCAGCACGCGCGCGGCGACCCAGGCCGCGTAGAAACGGTAGCCCAGCGCGTAGACGCACACGGCCGCAGTGACGATCCACAGTGCATTGATCGGCTCATGCCGATGCAAGGCGATCCCGCCAAGAGCGACCGCACCGACCGCGGCCAAAAGGACCCCGACGATCTTCTTCATCGCGACTCCGGCGCCAAATCCGGGGTGCCAGCTATAGCTCGCGGCGACGCGGGCTGCAATAGCGGAGCCCCAAGCCAGGGCTCAGGCCAGCAGCGCTTTCATGGCACGACGATAGCGCGCGACGATGGCCTCGCGGTGCTGATGACGCCCTCCGCTCACGACCTTCTCCCCGGCGCGCCACACACAGTCGATGACTTCTCGCCCGGCAGCAAAAATCCAGCTGTCGAGGATCTCGTCGTCGCGGCGCTCGATGAGCGCTGGATGGTCGACATTCAGGCTGATCAGATCGAGCGGCGCCTCTGCCGCCAGGCCGACCTGTCCCCGTCCCCGGTCCCGTCCCCCGCCCAGCGCCTGCGCGCCGCCCGCAAGCGCGGCATCGAACAGGCTCCGGCCGTTCGAGCGGCCTGGCTCACCCGCCAGCACGTTGCGCACTCGCCGGGTCAACCGCTGGGAGTACTCCAGTGCGCGCAGCTCCGCGCCGGCATCGAGGAGCACGTTGGAGTCCGTCCCGATGCCGAGCCGGCCGCCCTGCATGCGAAACTCGGGGGCCGGAAAGACTCCGTCGCCGAGACTCGCCTCGGTGATGGGGCACAGTCCGACCACCGCGCCGGCTGCCGCGATTTGCGCCAGCTCCGCGTTAATCGCGTGCGTTGCATGCACGAGGCACCAAGCCCGGTCGACCGTTGCCGCCTCGAACAAGAGCTCGATCGGACGTCGACCGCACCAGGCAATGCACTCCTCGACTTCGCGCATCTGTTCGGCGACGTGAATATGGATGGGACCTCCCGACGCAAGCGCTACGACGGAAGGCAACTCCTCAGGCCTTACTGCCCTCAGGCTGTGCGGCGCTACTCCCAGATTGGCTGCTACGAGCCCGCGAATCGCTGTACGGCTCGATTCCATGATCCGCGCGAAGCGCTCGAGATCCGTCACGAAGCGGCGTTGGCGTGCACTTGGCTCCCTGCCTCCGAATCCGCCATGGGCATAAAACGCCGGCAACAGCGTCAGCGCGATGCCAGTGTCGGCCGCAGCGGCTGCGACACGCCCGGCGAGCTCACCCGGATCGGCGAACGGCACGGCCGACTTGTCCTGATGCAGGTAGTGAAACTCACCGACGCGGGTGAAGCCGGCCTCGAGCATCTCCGCGAACGCGAGCGCCGTGATGGCCTCGAGCTGATCCGGATCGATCCGCTCCACGAAGCGATACATGAGCTCACGCCAGGTCCAGAAGCTGTCCTCAGTGGGACCGCGGCGCTCCGTCAGCCCGGCGATGGCGCGCTGAAACGCGTGGCTGTGCAGGTTGGGGAGCCCGGGGATGCCCGCCGCATGACGCTCATCCCCATCACCAGGCTCGACATCCGGCTCGACGGAGGAGATAACGCCCTCGTGGCCTGTGATGCGGACGCGGCGCGCCCAACCTCCGGGCAACAGGGCCGATTCGAACCAGAGCCGCAGGACCCCCTCCCTCATCTGCGGCCGGCGCCTACTGCCGCACCGCGCGTTCCATGCGCTGCTCGTTGCGGATGGAGCCGGCGATGTTGATCAGCTGCTCCGCGATCCGTTCCAACACGTCGTCCATGGACAGAACGCCGGTGAGGGCTCCGGAGCGGTCCACCACGGGAACGCGCCGCACCCCGGCCTCGCGCATGTGGCACAGCACGGCCTCGATCGATTGTCCCTCCTCGATGAGGAGCGGATCCCGCGTCATCACATCCCCTACCTTGAGCGCACGGGCATCCACCTCTTGCGCGAGCACCGCAACGACGATGTCGCGGTCCGTGAGGACGCCGACGACTCTCCTTGCCGGAACGGAATTCTCGGACACGATGAGGTACCCCACATGCTTCTCGCGCATCACGTGCGCCGCCGCGATGAGATCATCCGTCGGCGCGACGGTGACCACACCGCGTTTGCAGACGCTGCCGGCATTCATGGGGAGGCTCCCAGCTGCGCTACCGGACTCTATTGTAATGCATCAAAACTCCAGGCCCACCCGGATCGGCACGAAGTCGGTCGGTTGCGGGGAAGTCTGCATGCGGGTGAAGCGCGCCTCGACGAAGAAGGTCTCTCCGTTTCCGAGCGCGAAGTCGAGCCCAAGCCCGGCATTCCACGTGAACCGGGTGGTGTCGTCGCTGGCCACCACGAGGGCGCCCGGCTCGAGGTCGAACTCGCAGACCCCGAACCAGGGATCACAGAAGTAGCCGCCGACCGGAACCGTCTGCGTGAGTGCAATACGGCGGTGGGCGACGCCGATGCCTCCCAGCGCGAATGCGGTCACGTACGGGCTGAGCGGCATCCGATACTCGCCATCGACGGCGAGATCGACGATCTCCCCGTACCCGTCATCGATCTCGGTCTGGTCGGCGGCCTGGTTGATCCCGATCAGCTGCCGCGTGGCATCGAAGCGGCTGTAGTTGATATCCGTTCGTAGGGCAAGCGGCGAGCTGAAATCCGGCTGCCAGGTGAAGCCGCCGCCGACCGTCCAGCCGCCGTCGAGGATATCGCCGGTCTGGCCGGTGGTCGCGGCGTACCCCGTGTCGATGTGCCAGTGGACGTGCTGCTGGGGTGAGTAGTACCGCTCGACGTAGTTCTGCGCTGGCGCCTCGGCACCCGCTCCGAGCAACAGCAGCGCCCCGAGCGGATAAATATATCGTCGCATGGCAACTCCTTAAGTCCTTCAGTAATGGTGCGGCGGCGCACGATCCGTGCCTCGCAGGCCTCAGACCGCGCGGCGTAGCCTGCGCTGTACCGCGGACGCAATGTCCTGCATCTCACGGATGCGAAGAGCAGTCGCGCAGAAGAAGAACGCGCCAGCCCCCGCCACGATGACCGCCGTGAGCGAGCCCGCCTTGGGCCAGAACCGCTCGTGTGCCCAGCCGGCGAGGAGATAGTGGTCGCCCAGCCAGCAGATCCCGGCGAGCACCGCGGAGGCGACGCCGAGCCGCAGGAGCAGCGAGGCCATGGTGCGGGACTCGAGACGGCCTAGATGCCGGTGCATCAGGAAATAGAGCACGACGAAGTTGGTGGTCGCGATGCAGGCCGTGGAGAAGGCGAGGCCCTCGTGGCCCCACCCGAGCCGAACCGTGAAGAGCCAGTTGAGGAGGAGATTGAGTCCGACCGCGCCGAAGCTCACGAACATCGGCGTCTTGCGCCGGTCCACCGCGTAGAAGGCGTTGACCAGCACCTTGAGAGCCGCATATCCGCAGAGACCGATGGCGTAGAACCGCAACGCCGCCGCCGCCTCGTAAGCGTCGTGGGCATTGAAGCGCCCATGTTGAAAGAGCACCGACATGATCGGCTCGGCGAGAAGAATGAGTCCGACGCTCGCCGGGATGGTCAGCAGGAAGGCGAGCCGCATCCCGCGCGCCAGCTCAGTGCGAAATCCCGCGATGTTGTCGGCGGCGGCCATGCGCGCGAGCAGCGGCAGCGAGACGGTGCCGAGCGCGACGCCGAAGATGCCGAGCGGCAGCTGCATCAGACGAAACGAGTATTGCAGCCACGTGACCGGGCCGTTGCCGAGATTGGAGGCGAACACCGAATTGACGAGCACGTTCACCTGGGTCGAGCTGGCGGCGATCACCGACGGCCCCATCAGCCGCAGAATCGCCTTCACGCCCTTGTCGCGCCAGTGGAAGTCGGGCTGGAAGCGATAGCCCAGGCGCCTCAGTGACGGCAGCTGCACCCCGAACTGCATCGCGCCGCCGACCAGCGTGCCGATCGCGAGCCCCATGGTCGCCCGCACGCCGAAATGCGGATCGATGAGCCAGCCGACACCGACCCCGACGATGATGGAGCCAAGATTGAAGAAGCTGGAAGCCGTCGCGGGAATGCCGAAGACGTTCTTCGCGTTCAGCATCCCCATCACGAGCGCCGCGAGGGACACCAACAGAATGAAGGGAAACATGACCCGCGTCAGCGTCACGGTCAGGGCCGCTTTCGCCGGATCGAAGCCGTGCGCCAGCACCGCGACGATCCACGGGGCGCAGAGAATGCCGATGAGGGTCAGTAAGCTGACGGTCACCGCCGCGGCGGTCGCCACCTTGTTCGCCAGCTCCCAGGCGGCGCGGTCGCCCTCGACTGCCGTCGTCTTGCTGAAAACGGTGATGAAGGCCGTCGACAGCGCACCTTCCGCGAAGAGATCCCGCAGCAGGTTCGGGATGCGGAAGGCCATGATGAAGGCATCCATGATCTCGCCGCCGCCGAAGAGCGAGCCGAACACCTGATCGCGCACCAGGCCGAGCACGCGGCTGCCGAGCACCGCCAGGGCGACGACGCTCGCGGCCTTCGTGTTCAGCTTCTCGTGGCGGGGGGCCGCCGGGGAGGTGCCAGGGGCGGCAGCAGGGATATCCGTTTGTGGCATGCGGGCGCCACGGTACCATATCGACCCTCGATGAACCGCGAACCCTACATCGCCGGCGAGACCCCATACCTGCGCTGCCCCGCTCCGGCCGGCACCGAGGGCGCCTCGCGCGACGCCGGAAGCCCATCGAATGACGCCATAGACGGCTTCGACAGTGGCCTGGAAGCAGCAGCGTCACTCGGCACTGCCAGACTCCTGGGACTTCGTACGCTGTGGCGCCCATGAGTCCCGCGTTGCAGAAATGGCCCGACGACATCCTGCCGCTGGTCGCGATCCTGCGTGGCATCCGCCCGGAGGAAGTGCTCGATGTTGCCGCGGCACTTCACGAGGCCGGCATCGGCGCCATCGAGGTACCCCTCAACTCGCCCTCGCCGCTCGAAAGTGTCTCGCGCCTCGCTGCCAAGTTCGGCGACCGCTGCCTCTGCGGAGCAGGAACCGTACTGCGCCCCGCCGATGTCGATGCGGTGCACGCCGCGGGCGGCCGGCTGATCGTAACACCCAACACCGTGCCCGCCGTGATCGAGCGGGCCGTGGCGCTCGGATTGACGGTGATGCCTGGGTTTGCGACGGCGACCGAGGCATTTGCGGCGCTCGGCGCGGGAGCAGGCATGCTCAAGCTCTTTCCGGCGGCGAGTTACGGCCCGACCCACCTCAAGGCGTTGCGCGAGGTCCTGCCGGCCGCCGTGTCCGTGTTTGCGGTCGGCGGCGTCGGTGCCGCCAACCTGGCACCCTGGCGCATGGCAGGCTGCGCGGGTCTCGGTGTCGGTGGCGATCTCTATCGCGCCGGCCACCCCGCGGGCGAGGTGCACCGGCGCGCACTCGCCCTGGTGGCGGCCTGGCGCGCGGCTCAGTGACCTGCGGCTTGCGGCTGGAAGTCGGCGGCCCAGGTCCATGAAGGCCGTCGCCGGGCGACTTCGACCGCCACCGGGTCGGAAAGCTTCCACGGGCGGGGCAGCGCATATTTGCGCGCAATTCTTACAAAGGCCTGCGCAACGGGATCGTCGCCGGGGACCTTCTCATCGGTCGTCGTCCAGCGGCGTACCCAGTTCGCCTGCACCATGAGGTGCGCGCGCAACAGCTCGACATAGGAAGCCTCGCTGCCGCCGGCGACCGCGCGGCGTGCGGTGTAATCGGCCTCCCGGGCCAGCTCTTCGATGCAACCGTCGGTCAGCCGGATGCGCACTTCGAGCGAGTTGAGCTCTTCCCGCAGCCACCGCGTCGCGGTGCCCTGCGCAAGGAGGAGAACGCGAATCCCCGAGTCTAGCCATGTCATGACATAATCCCCTGTTGTGAGCTGCGAACCGTCGACGTGACGGCCAAGCATGCACGCGGTATGCCAGCGAAGTGTCCAGCTCTGGCTTCCGCCCGCGTGGTAAACCAACAACAAAGGAGTCAGGTTTCCCGGCGCCGCAGTAGAGAAAGAAAGAAGAGCCCGCCGGCGACCATGACGATGAAAGGACCGCTCGGCCGCCCGGCGAGCGATGCGGCATAAGTTCCTGCCGCCGTGGCACCCACCGCTACCGCGACGGAGAGCGTCAGCATCGTGCCGAGGCCGCGCGCGAATCGCCGGGCGATCGCGGCCGGGATGATGATGAGCGAGCCCATGAGCAGCACGCCGAGGAATCTCAGGCCCAACCCGATGGTGAGCGCGAAGGCGAGGAGGAACTGAAGATCGAGCCGCGCCACATCGACCGCCGAGGTCAGCGCGATCTCCGGTGACACCAGCCGCACCACCAGCGCATTGCGCCGGCGCAGCACGAAGGCGATCACGATCAGCGAGCCGACGATGCCGAAGCCGGCCTCGCGCCATGTCAGCGTCCCGGGCCTGCCGAGCAGCGCATCGATCAACTCCTCGCCCGTCGTGATGATACTGCCGACTGCCAGCGCAACGGCGAAAGTGACTCCGATCACCGTCTCGGTGGCGATGCGCATGCGGCGCTCCACCGCCCAGATGAGCACGGCGCCGAGGAGCAGCAGCGCGAGCGCGCCCCAGAACGGATTCACCCCCAGGATGAGCGCGATCCCGATGCCAGGCAGGGCGATATGCGACATCGGGTCGGCGGCAAGCACCATCCGGCGCATGACTGCGAAGCTGCCGATGAGACCGGCGGCCACGGCCATGAGAGCCGAGAGCGCAAGCGAGCCGAGCTCAGGAGTGCTGATGGACATGAAATCCCACCGGCTGGCCATAGACCTCGTAGAGCGTCTCGGGGGTCAGTGCCGAGCGCGGCGGCCCGAAACAGGCTCCATGCTGTCCGAGGCAGAGCACGTAATCCGCATAGCGGTAGACGACGCTCAGGTCATGTGAAACGAGAAGGACCGTCATCGCGCGGGTTTCCTGCAGGCCGTGAATCACCTCGTTGAGCTGCGCCTGTCCCGGAGCATCGACGCCGGCTGCCGGCTCATCGAGCAGCAGCACGTTGGGACGGCCGAGGAGCGCGAAGGCGATGAGGAGGCGTTGGAACTGCCCGCCCGACATGTTGCCGATGGGCGTCGACAGGACCTTCTCGGCAAGACCCACGGAGCGCAGCGCCTCGGCCTGCATCGACCCCGAGCTGCCGGCGAGCGCCGCCCGGGCGCGCAGGAAATCATGACCGTTGAGGGGCAGGTCCCGCTCGATGTCCAGCTTCTGGGGAACGTAGCCGAGCACAGTGTCCGCGGCCCAAGCGACCGTACCGGTGTGTGGCAACGCACCGATCAGCGCCCGTAGGAGCACTGTCTTGCCGGCCCCGTTGGGGCCGATGACGGCAAGACAGGTCGCCCGCGGCACGGCGAACGTGACGTCCTGGATGACGTCTGTGCCGCCCAGGCGCACCCCCAAGTCTCGAACCTCCAAGGCGTTCAACCCGAGTCTCCCCCTTTTGACCTTGTTGCAGCGGCAACGTCTATTGTACGGGCCGTCAAGCCATAGTGCATGGCACCGGATCCCCGGCATCGTAGGCGGGCCGGCGCGGATCTCCTGGGCCGTCTGCTGCGCGGCATCGCGCGGCGGCAGGGCGAGTGAGCCTGCTCAGAGCTCGCCTCCAATGCGTACCACATAACGGCCGCGCGCCTCGCCCGCCACCAGCTCCGCGCACGCCCGAGGCACTTCCTCCAGCCCTATGACCGCGCGCACGATGAGCCGCTCGATGTCATGCGGCTTCCACTCGCCGGCCAACCTGTCCCAGACCGCGGCCCGCCAGGCCCGCGGCACCTCGACGGAGTTTATGCCGAGGAGACTGACGCCGCGCAGGATGAGCGGCATGACCGTGGTGTTGAGCACAGGTGACTGAGCCAGGCCTATACAGGCGATGTTGCCCCACGGCCGCACGGTGCGCGTGAGGTACGCGAGCGTCTCGCCGCCCAGGCTGTCGACTGCCCCGCCCCAGACGGCCGTCTCAAGCGGCTTCCCGGCGGTCGGAAGCGCGTCTCGCGCCACGACCTCATCGGCGCCCAGCTCGCGCAGATACGAAGCCGCGGCCGGCTTGCCGGTGATGGCCGCGGTGGTGAAGCCCGCGCGCTTGAGCAGCCCGAGCGCGATGCCGCCGACGCCACCGGTCGCGCCGGTGATTGCGATGGGCCCGCGGTCCGGTGTCTGGTGATTTTCGAGCAGCCGCCGCAGCGCGAGCGCCGCGGTGAACCCGGCGGTGCCGAGAGCCATCGCCTCGAGCAGGCTCAGCCCCGGCGGCAGCGGGATCAGGGCGGCGGACGGCAGGCGGGCGCGTTCCGCGAGCCCCCCATCCAGCGACTCGCCAAGCCCTGCCCCGGTGGCAAGCACGAGATCGCCGGGCCTGTAGGCCGGGTCGGTGCTGCTCTCGACCGTACCCGAGAGGTCGATGCCGGCCGTTCGCGGATAACCCCGCGCGATCGAGCCCTTGCCGGTCACGGCCAGGGCGTCCTTGTAGTTGAGGGAGGAGTAGGCCACCCGGACGACGACCTCTCCCGGGGTAAGTTCATCGAGGGTGACCGACTCGAGGCGCGCAAAGCGCCCGCCGGGCCCCTGCTGTACGCGTAATGCCTTGAAGCTCGACATGAGGTGCCTTGGCGCCGCGCGAGACCTGAGCTCAGCTGCCGCGCTCGGCTTCCTCGCGCATCTGCTTCCAGAGCGCGGCGACATGCTCGTGCTCCGTTGCCTCGACTCCGAACGACACTCGCACCATCCAACGGTCGCCGAGCACGGCGGGAGTCAGGAAAGCGCGCCCCGACTCGTTGATGCGCCGCACCCAGGCGAGGGTGTGGGCATCGAGTGCCTCGCCGCTCAGACCTTGCCGCGCGTGACGCACGCACACCGTCTGGAATGGCACGGGCGCAAGGCGTTGCCAACCGGGCGCGGCGTCTATCTCGGCCGCCAACCAGCGCGCGTGCTCGAGATCTCTTCGCAAGCGCCTCTGTAATCCCTGCACGCCCTGCTCGCGGAGGAGGAGCCAGAGCTTCAGGGCACGGAAGCGGCGGCCGAGCGGGATGCCCCAGTCGCGGAAGTTTCTGACTTTCGCGTCCGCGGCGGTGCGCAGGTAGCTCGGATTGGTCGACATCACGCGCACGAGATGCTGCGCATCGCGGACGAAATAGGTGGAGCAGTCGAAGGAGGCACCGAGCCACTTGTGCGGATTCAACACCAGAGAGTCCGCCTGCTCGATCCCCTGCCAGAGCGGCCGGCATTCCGGGAGGATCATGGCGGAGCCGGCCATGGCGGCATCGACGTGCAGCCACAGGCCGTGTGCCCGCGCAACGGCTGCAATTGCCTCGAGCGGATCCACGGCAGTAGTCGCCGTGGAGCCCACAGTAGCCACGACCGCGCATGGAGCATGCCCCGCGGCCAGGTCCGCTTCGATAGCGCGGCGCAATGCTTCGGCGCTCATGCCGTAGTGATCGTCCACGGCGATGATACGCAGGTTCTCGCGTCCGAAGCCGGCAAGCAGCGCCGCCTTCTCCACGGAGCTATGGCTCTGACCCGAGGCGTAGACGATGAGTGCCCGCTCACTCGCCTGCAGACCACCCCGGGCGGCGCCATGATCGGTGGTGCGCTCCCGCGCACAGATGAGGGCAACGAGAGTGGCGGTGGAGGCGGTATCCTGGATCACGCCATTCCAGGCGTCGGAAAGACCCAACATCTGCCGCAGCCAGTCGGTGGCGACCTCCTCGAGCTCGGTGAGCGCGGGGCTGGCCTGCCAGTTGAGACCGAGCTGTGCCAGCCCGGTGCTGAGGAAATCACCCAGCACCGCGGCGAGCGAGCTATTGGAGGGAAAGTAGGCGAAGAAGCGCGGATCCTGCCACTGGGTACAGCCGGGCAGAATGACTCGCGTGAGATCGTCGAGCACGCCGTCGAGTGACTGCGGCTCCGCGGGTGGCGTCGCAGGCAACGCGGCGCGGACGCTCCCAGGAGCGACGCGCGACATAACGGGAAGCTCACCGCGCGCTGTGCGTACCCGGTAATCGGCAATCCAATCCACCACCTCGTGTCCCCGCCGGCGGAATTCCTCGATATCCATGGAGTCCTTTCAGGCCCGCATCACGCGCACGCGCAGCTCCGCGAGATCGGTGCCGTTGGCAGTCATGAGGTCTGAAGGACCGACGGGGCCCACGCCCGCCGGCGTACCGGTGAAGATGAGGTCGCCCGGCTTGAGCTCCCATGCCGTCGAGAGGTGCGCGATGATCTCCGGGATCTTCCAGATGAGATCGCCCACCCTGCCGTGTTGGCGGCGCACCCCGTTCACATCCAGGGTGATCTCGACTTTCGAGATGTCTTCGAGCCACGCCGCAGGGGTGATGCCGCCTACGGGCGCCGAGCGGTCGAAACCCTTCGCGATGCACCACGGCCGGCCGAGCTTCTTCATTTCACTCTGCAGATCTCGGCGTGTCATGTCGAGACCCACCGCGTAGCCGTAGATACATTCTTCGGCGTCTGCAGGACTCAAGTCGCTGCCGCCCTCGCGCAGGGCGACCACCAACTCGACTTCGTGGTGCAGCTCGCGCGTGAGGCCGGGGTAGCGCAGCACTCCGGTCTCGCCTTCCGCCACCGACAGCGCGGCGTCGGCGGGCTTCATGAAGAAGAACGGCGGCTCGCGTCCGGTGGCGCCCATCTCCTTGGCATGCTCGGCGTAATTGCGCCCGACACAATAGATGCGGTGGACCGGAAACCAGCCGGTGGAGCCGACGATCCGCACGGCCGCATGCGACGGCGGAGCGAAGATGTATCTCATGATGCGTACTATAATCCGAATCGTTCCGAGGAACGCTCCCGGCCTCGCTGTAACGAATGAGACGTTTCCCGCGAAAAGCCCCGGGAGACCCTTCGAATCGGAATCCTCGGCCGTCCGGCCGGTCTTACTGCTCTAGGAGGTCCCATGGCGCCCCGTATCCCCCGAATTCCCCCCTCCCAGATCACCCCGCCCGGGGTCTACTTCAATCGGCGCTCCTTCCTCGCCGGGGCGCTCGCGGCGGGCATCGGGGGCTCGATCGGGACCGCCCGGGGTGCCGCGCTGCCCGCGCAGGCCGGCGCCCCCCTGACCTTCACCGCGAACCCGCGCGAGTCGGTCGCGGCACTGGTGCACGCCAGCGGGCAAGACGAGACGCCGAACACCTGGGAAGAGGTCACGAACTACAACAACTTCTACGAGTTCGGCACCGACAAGGCCGACCCGGCCGCGCATGCTCATCAACTCAGCACGCGCCCCTGGACCGTCGCCGTCGAAGGTGAGGCCGAGGTCACTGGCAAGTTCCACCTCGAGGATTTCCTCAATCCTTACGCCCTCGAGGAACGCATCTACCGCTTCCGCTGCGTCGAGGCCTGGTCGATGGTCATTCCCTGGGTAGGATTTCCGCTCGCGGCCATGCTGCAGCGCTTCAAGCCCACCTCAAAAGCCAAGTACGTGGCCTTCGAGACCGTCTACCGCCCGACGCAAATGCCCGGCCAGTCGGGCTGGCCGCCGGTCCTGCCGTGGCCCTACCGCGAGGGGCTGCGGATCGATGAGGCAATGAATCCGCTTACGCTCATGGTGGTAGGCCTCTACGGCCGTGTGCTGCCGAACCAGGACGGGGCCCCGCTGCGGCTCATCATCCCGTGGAAGTACGGCTTCAAGGGCATCAAGTCGATCGTGAAGATCCGCTTCGTCGAGTCCCAGCCGCTGAACACGTGGAATCAGGCGACTCCCAACGAGTACGGCTTCTACGCCAACGTCAACCCCGAGGTGCCGCACCCACGCTGGAGTCAGGCGAGCGAGCGGCGCATCGGCGCGCCGCTCTTCCATGAGCGCCAGCCCACTCTCATGTTCAACGGGTACGCCGAGGAAGTGGCGGACCTGTACCGCGGAATGGACCTGCACCGATATTACTGAAATGACGGATTCCGCCACTCCAGCCCCGGCTCGAGCCGGGCCGTTGACGCACGAGGGTCGCCCCGCGCACGAGGTCCGCGCGACGCACGAAGCTCGCTCCACGCACGAGGTTCGCCCAGCGCACGTGTCTCGCGCGCCATCGCGGCCCTTCTTCGGCCTCAATGTCGATCGCCGCTACCGGTTCGTCTACAAACCAGCGGTATTCGCAGCGAGTCTGGCGCCCTTCGGTTGGCTCGTGTGCTGCCTCTTCGGCTGGCTCGGCTTCAGCGCCGGGGTCGATCCGGTCAAGTTCCTCGAGCTCGAATGCGGCCAGACCGCGCTCAATTTCATCTTCATCACCCTGATGGTCACGCCGGTCCGTCAGCTCTCCGGCCTGACGCACCTGCTGCGCCTGCGAAGAATGCTCGGGCTCTTCGCATTCTTCTATGTGACGCTGCATTTCACCGTCTACGTCGTGCTCGATCTCGAGTTCGACTGGCCAACGCTGGGTGCCGACATCGCGAAGCGTCCCTACATCACGGTGGGCTTCACGGCGTTTCTGATGTTGATTCCGCTCGCCGTCACTTCGACCAACCGCATGATGCGCCGCCTCGGCCGCCGTTGGACGAAGCTTCATCGCCTCGTCTACGTCATTGCTACGTTCGGCGTCTGGCACTTCTACTGGCAGGAGAAGAAGGACGTGCGTGAGCCGATCCTTTACGCGGCGGTACTCGCGTTACTTCTCGGCTACCGGGCAATACGCGCGTGGCGGCAGAAGCATCCGGTGCTGCGACGCATGGAACAAACAGGGGCGTGAGGGGCGCCCGCCCACTCACGCCCGCCGCCGAGCCTCACATCGTCAGAACGACGCGGAATTCCGCCTTGCCGCTCATCATTCTCGCGTAGGCTTCCGCAGCCTTCTCGAGCGGATACGTTTCGATCATCGGACGCACCCCGGAAAGCTCGGCAAATCGCAGCGTATCCTCCGAGTCGGCCGGGGTGCCTGAAGCCCATCCCTGAATCGCCCGCGTCCCCAGGATCAGCTGTACGGGCGTGACCTGTATCGGGTCGGCTCCCGCGCCCACCACCATCAGCTTGCCATTGGGTGCAAGCCCATTGATCGCTTCGGACATCGCCTTCGAGCTCGGCGCCGTCGCCAGGATCACTTGCGCACCGCCCTGCTTTTGCAGCGCCTCCGCCGCACTTTCCGCTCTGCTGTCGATGTAGAAGCTCGCCCCGAGCTTCTTCGCGAGTGGCGCATCCTCGGAGCCGCGGCCGATGGCGGCTACCTTGTAGCCGAACTTGCTCGCGAACTGGATGCCCAGGTGTCCGAGCCCACCGACGCCGAGCACTGCAACCAGGTCGCCCGGATGGGCGCCGCTGTGCCGCAGCGCGTTGAAGGTGGTGATGCCCGCGCAAAGGAGCGGCCCCGCTTCGGCGGCGTTCAGGCTCTCGGGTATCGCGGCGAGAGCCTCCACCGGCGCAATCATGTATTCCTGATAGCCGCCGTCGTAGCTGATGCCGGCGACCTTCTGGTTGCGGCAGTTGATGAAATCTCCCCGCCGGCATTGCGGGCAGGTGTTGTCGTGTCCGCCGTGCCAACCGACACCGACACGCTGCCCCTCCTTCCAGGCGGAAACGCCGCTCCCCACGGCATCGATCACACCCGCCACCTCATGGCCCGGAACACGGGGATATTGAATACCTGGCCAATGGCCTTCCTTGGTCAGCTCGTCACTGTGACAGATGCCGCAAGCCTGTACCTTGATGCGCACGTGTCCCGCGCCTGGTTCAGGAATGTCCCGCTCCACGATCTGAAAGTCCGCTCCTGCCGCGGGGACCTGCACCACCTTCATCTTGGTAGTAGTACGCTTGGTCGTAGCCATGAATATCCGCCTCCCCGATGCGCCGCATCGGCCTGTCGCCTGAGTCAGCCCGCCTGAATCAGCCTGTTCGCTGCCATTCTACGCGGACGAACGATGTCAGCGGGCTGCAGCTCGAGCAGTACGTGGCTCGCTTCCTGCTGAGGTCTCGGCCTCAGCCAGAGCCGGAGTAATCTCCATGGCACGCTACGGGAAGAAAGCCCAAAGCAAAGTCAAACGCGCGATGCACGAGCGCAAGAGCGGCACGCTGCGCAGTGGCCGCTCGGGACGCAAGGTCAAGAGCCGCAAGCAGGCGATCGCCATAGGCCTCTCGGAGGCCCGCCGTTCCGGGGCGAAAGTCCCGGCGAAGAAGACCAGCCGCAAGAAGAAATAGGATCCAACTCATGAAGCGCTTAATACCCAACCGGAGAGATGGACGCGGACCCGGTAAACAGAAGGGCACCATGGGCTACGTGTTGGCCTGGCTGCTCGGCGTTCCCATTCCGATCCTGATCATCGTCGCGCTTCTGCGCGGCTGCTCCTGATCAGAGTCCCGAGGGCGAGATCATGGCAACCGTCACCGCAGATCAGCGCATCCAGGCAGTCGTCCGCGAGCATCCGGTGATGCATTGGGGCGCCGTCTTCGCCGGGTGGTTCGTCGCCACCGGCACCGCCTTGCTGCTGTACGCATTCGGCATGGCCGTCGGCTTTTCCGCATTCGATCCGCGCAATGTAACGGCGGTCGCCCACGGCGTGTCGGCCGGCGCCATTGTCTGGACGATTCTCACTTGGGCCGCGGCGCTGTGGAGCGGCGGCATGTTCGCCAGCTGGTTCGATGGCCGCAACGATACCGAAATGGGTGTCGTGCGCGGGTTGACGGTGTGGGGTGTCTCGATGGCGGCCACGGGCCTGCTTCTGGCCAGCGGACTGACCCATGCCGCATTCGTCACCACGACGGTGGGCGGCGGCGGTGCAATGGGTGGCCCAGCCATGGGCGGCTCCGCCGTTGATCCAACCCAAGCTGCCCACTATCTCGCGGCAGTGATGTGGACGGCCTTCGGCAGCGCCGTGGTGTCACTGATCACTTCGGCGTTGGGCGGATGGATGGGTGCCCACCACGTGCACCACGTCTATCACCTGCGGCAGTATTCGCAGCACGGCCGAACGGTTTAGGCCTGCGCCACAGGCATTAGCCCTGCGGCTCACGTCCGCGCGCGGATCGCAATTTCTCCCAAGCTCTTCATATCCGCCTGACGGATCCTCGTCCACGGAATTGGATGCGTATGCCCGACCGTCGCAAGATTCTCGAATCGATCGTATCGTTACCCTTCTGGCCAATCGCCGCCGCGGGAGCTGCACGCGTGAAGACGTCTCAATGGGTCGACCGCGCCGTAATGTGGCGCCGGGTGCTCGACGACAGGAGCTTCGAGCTGGCAACGGTCTCCTGCCCGGGCGACTCGTACCGCATTCGCGGTACCGCGCTGATATCCGAGGCGGACGCTCCCTCACGCGTCGACTACGTCATTGAATGCGGCACGGACTGGCTGACGCGCCGGGTGGATATCCGGCAGGTGCTTGGCAAGACCGTTACCGTACTGAAGTTGACCGCGGATCAGGGCAAGTGGCAGCGCAATGGACTATCTGTGCCGGAGTTGGATGGTTGCACCGACATCGACCTCGGAATCTCACCTTCGACGAACGCCTTGCCGATCAATCGGCTCGGCATTCCTATCGGAGAGTCCCGGGAGATCCGGGCGGCGTGGGTGGTGTTTCCGCAATGCACCGTGGAGCCAGCGCGGCAATCCTACGAGCGCCTTGCAGCCGCACGCTATCGTTACCGCAGTGTGGCAAGCGGGTTCACCGCTGTAATCGACGTAGACGACGCAGGCCTGCCGATCGACTACTCCGGGATCTGGTTGCGCGTGGCTGCCACCGCGGACATGAACGCCGCCCGCGCATTCTGGCACAACGACCCCTAGCCGAGCGGCCAGGCAACCCGGCGCCCTAGTGCCCCAGCGGTCCTGGCCGTCGTAGCGGCGCCGGCGACTCCCACGGCTTCCTCGACTCCCACGACGCCGACGACAGCGAGGCCTGAGGCGCCTACAATGCTGGCGCGAGACACCAGCCGGAGGGGTCCATGGCTTCACTCCGCCAGATCGAGCACATCGTCGTTCTCATGCTCGAGAACAGATCATTCGATTGCCTCCTTGGCCAGCTCTACGTCGGCAGACCGGACTTCAACGGCCTCACCGGCTCGGAGAGCAACCCCTACACCGCCGGCGGGGGCGACCCGGTGAGCGTCTGGAACTCCAAGAACGCCGCTCCCGGCACCATGACCATCCCATCGCCCGATCCGGGCGAGCTGTTCAGCGACATGAATACTCAGCTCTTCGGTCCAAACGGCCCGGTCACCGGCGGCCCGCCTCCGATGAGCGGGTTCGTCGACAGTTACGTCGGGCAGACCAAGGAGCCACCCTACGACCCTAAGCAGGTGATGCACTTCTTCCGGCCGGATCAACTGCCCGTCATGAGCACGCTGGCCAAAGCCTACGCGGTCTGCGACCAGTGGCATGCCTCGGCCCCGAATCAGACCTGGCCGAACCGGTTCTTCATGCACTGCGCCACCGCGAACGGATACATCAACAACTCGCCGGCTCATTTCCCCTACCTGATGCCCTCGATCTTCGAGCGGCTGAACGGGAGAGACGACGGCTGGCGGGTCTACTACCACGACATCCCGCAATCCCTGACCCTGGCGCGCCTCTGGAACCATCTCGACCGCTTCCGCCACTTCAACGAATTCGCCCGCGATGCCGCTGCCGGCACCCTGCCCTGTTACTCCTTCCTGGAGCCCCGCTACTTTCCCGACGCCGGCCTCGGCATGCCGAACGACCATCATCCGCCGCACGACATAGTCTTTGGCGAGCAATTGATTGCAACCGTCTACAACGCCGTTCGTGACTCGCCGCTCTGGGAGAGCACGCTGCTCGTGATTACCTATGACGAGCACGGAGGCTGCTTCGACCATGCACCCCCGCCCTTGGCGGTCGCGCCGGGCGATGGGCACGTGGCAGACGGCTTTGAGTTCAACCGCTATGGCGTGCGCGTTCCAGCCGTCCTCATTTCCCCCTACATCGCACCCGGCACGATCCTCCGAGCCGCACCCAAGGGGCTTCCGCACCAGGGCCCCCCATATCCTTTCGATCACACGTCCATCATCGCCACCGTAAGAAAGTGCTTCGATCTTAGCGGACAACTGAGCGCGCGCGACGGAGCCGCTCCGGATTTGTCACCCGTGCTTACGCTCGACGGTCCTGACAACAATAGCCTGGACTTGCTACAAGTCCCGAGTTACACCCCGAGCCCTCAGGATCTGAGGGATGCGATCGGGAAGCCGCTCACCGACATGCAGCAAAGCCTGCACCGGCTGGCATCGATTCTCCCGGCCGCCGACGCGGATTTCGGCAAGCACATCGGGCAGCTGCAGTCCGGGGCCATACCTCCTGTTACGCCTGCAACAATCGTTGCCGACGCGAAGCAGTACATCGCACAAAAGATCGCAGCGCTTTTTGGTTGAGAGGACTGACGGCACAAGAAAGTGTCACCGATGGTGACTTGATTTTCGTTAGGACCCGGCGCAGGATCAGCTACCGATCGGATCAGGCCAGCAAGGCAGGTTTTCCGTTCGCCGGGTCCAGTCCCGCAAGAGTACAGGGGGATCGAAATGATCAAGGGGTATTCACTAACTGCTGCGATGGCTCGATATTCTCCCACATCGCAATCGACCTTTCGTCTGCCCTCGGCAATTCGGCGCGCAACTCACTCAACCGCGCCTCCAGAACCCTCGCATATTACGGTAAGCCGCAATCTGCTCCTCGCGCCAGCGTGGGACAGCGACATAACGACGAGCCAGGGGGCGTAGTAGACCTTCTTCGTCGGGGAGATCGGAGGGTCGGACATGGTGTCTCGAAATCGCAATTCAGGTGAACTCAATCGCGCGTGCTTATCTCTCACGCTGCAGGTAGCTCTCGGCTTGTTGTCAGCGCTGCTTTCCTTCTACGTACACGCCCAAGACTTCTGCCCGACTGGTCAGGTACCGTATGTCTGGGCGTGCAACGCCGACGTTAATGGCACCTATTCAAGTGCGGAATCCTGTCGCTACTCTTCCGTTAGCGGAGGAGAGACTACCATTGAGCAATACGCCCCTGAATTCTACACGCCGGCCATGACATTGGTGCCTGGAAATTTCAAGTGGTATGTTGTCCCGCTTACTTTCGACACTGCGCTGATAGGTTTTTACGCTGACGTTAGCGACCCAGCAAGCCCTTACTATTTCCATCCGATGGAGTATGGGCTTTACGCTCTTTGCACTACCGCGGATTACTTCATAGTTCCTCCCCTTCTGCCTGCGATTTCCCTCGCCGACCTGGGGAAGTCCTGCCCATTCTGCAAGAACGATGGTGATCCTGTAAATCCGTCATCGGGGAATGAATCTCTGGAAGAGAGCGACATTTCCTCTGTTGTCTCGGAAAGTCTTCTATGGTTCAAACGCTACTACAATAGCTTGGACGCCGGGAGCCAGGATCTGGGGCCTGGCTGGCGACATACGTTCAGTCGGCATCTGACGGTCGTGATGTCCTATCCCCCTGCGCAGCCCCCCGCTGCCGGCACCTCCTCCCTCTATTCAAGCCAGTCTGCGGCCTGCACCTCCGGGTGGGCGCAGATTCGGGGAGGCATCCCAGGCGTTCAAAACGCTACGGCGTCGTTCTCAAACGGCGTATGCGGACTCTCGCTAAATGGCTCTCAAATCGCAACGGCACCCGTCTACGATAATCGGGGGCAATACGTCGGCTTTCCGGTTGCTATTGCGGTCGTGAATGCCTATCGCGATGACGGGCATGTCGTCAACTTTACTGCGAGTGGCTCGGCGTTTACGGCCGAGCCCGGAGTAGGATATCGACTTGTAAGCACTTCAAACGGGGGCTATCAGCTGATCGATGCGCAGGACAATGTAGAGACGTACGACGGCACCGGCAAGCTTTTGAGCGTTACAGACCGCGCCGGCAACACTGCGAGCCTGGCCTACGATCCCTCCACTGGGCTTCTGTCCTCCGTCGCCGACAATTTTGGCCACACGCTGACTCTTGGGTACGATACCCAAAACCGTCTTTCGAGCGTGACGGTGCCGGACGGTTCTGCTCTTCACTATGGATACGATAGTCAGGGCCACCTCTCGCAGGTGATGAACTTCGACGGAACCACCCGGCAATACAATTACGCCGACCCAAATTGGGCTAGCGGCATTTCGAGTGTAGTGGACGAGAACGGCCAGACTGAATTCAACCTGAGCTACGATTCTCAGGGGCGAGTCGTCAGCTCCACCTTGGGTGGGGTCTCCTCCTCCATGAGCTTCAGTTACAACGGCGATGGATCGACAACCGAGACGGACCAATTCGGGGCCGTCCGCACGTTCCAATTTCAAGAGGTCGGCGATCACCAATTGAGCAGCGCCGTGAGCGGAGCGCCCTGCTTCAAATGCGGGTACGTCGCTGCAACGAGCTACGACAGCGGCGGCTTCCCGGCGAGCGAAACGGACTTCAATGGGAATATCACGACGTACGTTTACGACGACACTCGCGGCCTCGAGACCTCTCGGACGGAAGGCTCGGGCACCGCTGCAGCGCGCACTGTCACAACGCAGTGGAACTCGACCTACCGCCTGCCGGCGCTGATCTCCGAGTACGCTGGTGGTAACGCTTCGGGAACGCCGATCCGGACCACATCCTTCAGCTACGATAGCGCCGGGAATCTCCGCACCAAAACAGTCACCGACCCGGCGAGCGGAGCCACCCGCACCTGGGCGTATACCTACGACAGCTACGGCCGGGTACTCACGGCCGATGGCCCGCGAGCTGATGTCTCAGATTCCACTACGTACACGCATTACACGTGCACCACTGGATCTCAATGCGGCCAGCTCGACACTGTGACCGACGCTCTCGGACATGTGACGACCTACAACACATACGATACGGACGGCCGCCCGCTCACGATCACTGACCCCAACGGGACGGTTACCACCCTCACCTACGACGCACGGGGGAATCTAAAGTCCCGAACAGTTGGCAGCGAGATCACCTCTTTCACGTACTATTCCACCGGGCTCCTCGAGCAGCTCACGCTCCCGGATGGCAGCAGCCTCTCGTATGCTTATGACGACGCCCACCGCCTCACTCAGGTGAGCGACGGACTCGGGAACAAGATCGTCTATACCTTGGACGCCATGGGCAATCGCACCGCCGAAAACGGCTACGATCCCTCAGGCACCCTGCACCGTATCCACACTCGGGTGATCAATACCCTGAACGAGCTCTACCAAGAGGTGAATGCCGCCAGCACGTCCGCGGTCACCACCACTTTCGGCTACGACAACGACGGTAATCCCACGTCCATCCAGGCCCCGCTCTCGCGGAATACCTCCGAGAACTACGATGCCCTCAATCGCGTGAGTTCGATCACCGCCCCTGGAAATGGCGTTACCGCCTTCGGCTATGACGCCGAGGACAATCTCACCTCCGTCACCGACCCCCGAAACCTCACCACGTCCTATGGCTACGACGGATTCGGAGACCTGACGTCTCAGGTGAGCCCGGATACCGGAAACACGACCAATACCTACGACTCCGCCGGCAACCTCGCGACCTCGACCGATGCGCGGGGAGCAGTCGCGACCTATGGCTACGATGCCCTGAACCGGGTGACCTCGATCGCCTATTCCTTGAACGGCACGACCAACTAGGCTCTCTCCTTCACCTATGATCAAGGGACCGATGCCGTCGGGCACCTCACCGGCGCCTCCGACGCCAATCACTCAATGAGCTTTGGCTACGATGCCTTGGGCGAGATGACCGCGATGAGCCAGACGGTGGCCGGGATCACCCGCTCGACCTCGTACGGCTACACGAACGGGAACCTTACCTCGACCACCACCCCTTCCGGGCAGACCGTCACCTACGGCTACAATGCCGACCATGAGATCACGAGCGTTGCGGTGAACGGGACGACGGTTCTCTCGAATGCCAGCTACGAGCCCTTCGGACCCGTCAACGGCTGGACGTGGGGCAATGGCAGCGCGTTCAACCGCTCATACAATGGCGACGGGCTGATCACCGGAATCAGCAGCCCGGGAAGTCAAGAGACCTTGGGCTACGATAATGCCTCGCGGATCAGCGGTATTACGAATACCGCTT
>Ga0134125_10000226_pt1 | contig 80207 bp, 82 predicted proteins | sample KB31751_FD_96464 | JGI IMG/M metagenome (GOLD analysis project Ga0134125, IMG submission 96464) | Terrestrial soil microbial communities with excess Nitrogen fertilizer from Kellogg Biological Station, Michigan, USA - KB3-175-1 | ecosystem: Environmental > Terrestrial > Soil > Unclassified ... | reverse complement strand
GCGCCCTGCGGCGTGTGCTCCCAGACGCCGCGGCTGCCGGTATCAAAGCCTTTGTACGACAGAGCGGTGAGGCCGCCGCCGTTCTTGGTGATGGTCGCCTTCACGATGCCGTTGTCGAGCGTCCACGAGGCGCCGTTATCGGTGATGGTGACGGCCGGATCCGTTTTGGCCGTCGCGGCGTTTTGCGCGAAACCGGCGGAGGCTCCGAGTAACGCAAAGACGAAAACGGCGCACGCGACGAACGAGAGTGCACCCTTGCGGCGAGAGATTTTCATGGAACGCTCCACGGAAGGTTTGGCGGCCGGCCCGGGTGAAGCACGGCCAGCGGCTTTACGAGGCAACCGGATGCCGAACCCAGCCACAGGAATTCGGCAAACAGTTTGCGTATTGAATCTGACGGCTATAGCCACGGTGAAGTTTCAGAGCGACCGGCCCGTGAAGGGCCCGAAGCAGACATGCGCAGCAGGGGCCAGACCGTCCGCGGCTTTTTCTTGACTGCGGCGCGCCTCGTGATACTCTCTTGCCACCACAAAGTAGCCGCGAAAGGAACACCGCAATGGACGCGACTCTGCGGCCTCTGAGCCTCGGCGAGATACTCGACCGTACGTTCCAGCTCTATCGTTCCCACTTCCTGATGTTTGCTGGGATTTCGTGTTTCGCAGCCGGCCTGGACCTGATCTGGAAGCTGGCCCAGACAACTGCCGTGCGCGCGGTGCAGCATCGGGTGGGGGCCGTTGCGCTGGGCAGCGTCAGCGCGGGGTTCGGGCTGGTGAGCTTCATTGTCTACGTCATTGTGAGCGCCGTCGCCATGGCCGCGATCAGCCGGGCCGTCTCGGCCATCTATCTCGGACAGCCGACAGGAATCGCGCAGGCGTATCGGGAGGTGAAGCCTCACTGGTTCCGGTATGTGAGGCTGGCAGGGTCGGCGCTGTTCCTGTCGTGGGGCGCGACGATTCTCGTGTCTCGGGTAATTTTCGGCATTGCGGTTGCGATGCCCGGCTTCAACAACGCGATTGGGCCGGCGATCGCGGTCGGTGTCCTGAGCCTCACGTTCCTGGCCATTGTTCCATTCGGAATCTGGATGATGCTGCGGTATTCGGTGTGCATTCCGGCATCACTCTTTGAAGACCTTGGCGTGCGCGCTTCGCTGAAGAGGAGTGTTTATCTTTCAAAGGGCGGCATGCAGAAGCTAAGCATCTTTGTGCTGATTCTTCTGGTATGGGTAATTTCCGCGGTCATCACGTATGCCGGTCTTACGCCTGTGTTTATCTCGGTGTTCCGTACGGCGTTCAGCCATGGCACCCCGGTGGTCTCGCTGGGCATGACGATTTACACGCTGACGATCCAGTTCATCGTGGCTTCGATCACGATTCCGCTGTATGCCATTGGGCTGACGCTCTTCTATTACGACGCGCGCATCCGCAGGGAAGGCTTCGATGTGGAGTGGCTAATCCAGCGTTCCACGCCGGAAGCGCCGCCGGCGCCGTCGCTGCCTCCGGCCGAATCCGCGGGACAGGCGTGACGACAGCACCACGAAAATTGCTGGCGGTGGTTGCGCTGCTGCTGTCGGCGTCAGTTGTCGCCGCTGCGGATACTCCGCCGGTCGAACGCTGCGATTTTGCGGGATACCGGCAGCATCTGCAGCAGCTCGGTGCGATTGTGCGCACATGTTCCGCGCAGAAGTCCGCTGCCGCGTGCGATCCGGCGCAGGTGGGTGCGGACAACGAGGTGAGTTGGGCGCAGGGGACTCGTCTGGTCCGCTATGGCTGGTTGCGGCAGGCGCTTGCAGACGCCGGGAAAGGCGCGGCGCTTCCCGGAAAGCAGGGAGATGCGGCGCGGGCGGTGATCGCCGCCGCGGCTTTGCGGCTCACGCAGGATGCCCAGTCTTCGCCGGGTTCAGCGGGTGTTGCGCCGATCGAGAAAGTTCGGGCCGATCTCAACAGCATTCTGAGCGAGCATCGCTTCCAGCGCATCCAGGAAGAGCCGAATCTATTGCAGCGCGCGTGGGCGGCGCTGTTGAACTGGTTGTTCGAGCGGCTGAACAAGGTGGTTGCGTATGGCGGGGAGAATCCGTGGATTGCGCACATTCTTGAGGTGGTTGCGATCTGCGTGCCGTGCGTGCTGCTGGCGTGGTGGGTGATGGTGAAACTGCGGCGCCAGGCTGCATTGCCGCGGACGGCAGTGGAGGCAACTGCTGCGACGGCGCCTTCGGCTCGCGGGTGGCAGCGGTGGCTGGCCGAGGCGGAGGGCTTTGCGCGGGAGGGCCGCTGGCGCGAGGCGGTCCATCATGTGTATTGGGCGGCGATCAGCCGGCTGGAGGCGCATGGTATGTGGCCCGCCGACCGCGCGCGCACGCCGCGTGAGTACCTGCGCCTGCTGCGCTCCGGACATGCGCTGGAGCCCGATCTGCGCGGGCTGACGCGCTCGTTTGAACTCATCTGGTATGGCAATCGCCCCGCTGCCGAAGAGCAATACCAGGATGCACGCGCGCGCATGGAAAAGCTGGTGCCGCGATGAGCCGGAGTTCGCTGAGCGGTCGCGACCGCCGGCTGCTGTTCGCATTCCTGATTATGGTTGCGGTGGTGCTGGTGGTTGTGGCCGTGCTGGGGCCGCAGCAGGACGACCAGGACCGCACGCCGTCGACATTTTCTTCGGGTACCCATGGCGCGGAGGCGGCGTATCTTGCGCTGGAGCAGTCGGGCTATCGCATGGAGCGATGGGAGCAACCGCTCAGCGATCTTGTGCCGCAGGTCAACTCACATACGGTGGTCATCTTCGCGGAGCCGAACTTCAACCGCGTGGTGCGGTCGCGCACGGTCGTGCAGCAGATTCTCGATCGCGGCGGCCGCGTACTGGTGACCGGAATGGCTGGCGGATTCCTGCTTCCGGAAGACCGGGTGCAGGCTGGGTCGCCGGTTGCGGGCAGCCTCTATCCCAGTTGCGATGCGCAGCCGGAGGGCTTCGGGGCGCTTGCGGACTCGGGCATGGTGCATATGCGCGCCAGCTATGAGTGGCACGATCCGCGGCCCAACCAGCGCGTGCAGTACACCTGCCGGGGGAACGCGGTGGTGGTCAGCTTTCCGGCGAGTCATGGGCAGGTGATCTGGTGGGCGGACTCGCAGCCGCTGGAGAATGCTTTCATCGCGAAGGATGGCGACCTTGCGCTGCTGCTGGCGAGCATCGGCACACCGGGCAATCGCATTGTGTGGGATGAGAGCCTGCACGATGACGAAGCAGGTCTCTGGTCCTACGCGAAGGGCACGCCGGTGCATCTGCTGTGGGCGCAGTTGGCCGTCGTTGCTTTGCTGCTGGTCCTCAGCTTCAGCCGCCGTAGCGGGCCGTTGCTGCCTGATCCCGTGGTCGCGCGCGATGCGCCGTTGGAATTTGTGTATTCGCTGGGCGCACTGTATGACAAGGCTGGAGCGACCAACACGGCTGTCGAGATTGCGTATGACCGCTTCCGCATGACGCTGGGCCGCGCTGCGAGACCGGAGAACGCGCAACAGACCGAAGAGATGATCGGCGTGGCGCGCGCGCGGCTGGGCCGCGACGGGCCGGAGCTGCGCGAGACGATCAAGACCTGCGAGGAGCTTCGTTATGCTGCCGGACAGGTGCAGCCGGGGCGCGCGCTGATGCTGGTGCGTGCGTTGAACAAGTTTGGAGAAGAAGTCAGCCAGACCGGCGGAACGAACACCGCCAAAAAGTGAGGAGAGGCAAGTGGACGAGCAGAGCAACGCAAGCGAAGCATTGAAGGCAACCGCGCAACTGGTGCGCCACGGCCGCGCGGAGATCGGGAAGGTGATCGCCGGGCAGGAGGAGCTGATCGACCAGGCGCTCATCACGGTGCTGTGCCGAGGCCACGCACTGATTGAAGGCGTGCCAGGCATCGCGAAGACGATGCTGGTGAAGCTGATGGGACGGCTGTTGGGGCTGGACTTCCATCGCGTGCAGGCCACGCCGGACCTTATGCCGGCCGACATTCTCGGCACGGTAATCTTCCGCCCGCAGACGCAGGAGTTCGCGCTGCATCGCGGTCCGGTGTTCACGGACTTTCTGTTGGTCGACGAGATCAATCGCATGCCGCCGCGCACGCAGGCCGCGCTGCTGGAGTGCATGGAGGAGCGGCAAGTCACCATCGACGGCGAGCGGCATGCGCTGCCGGATGGATTCACCGTCTTCGCGACGCAGAACCCGATCGATTCGGAAGGAACGTATCCGCTGCCGGAGGCGCAGCTCGATCGGTTTCTGATGAAGATTCGCGTCGCTTATCCGACGGCGGAGCAGGAGCGCACCGTGTTGCAGCGGCATCGCCAGGGCTTCAACCCGCGCGGCATCGACGAGGTTCCCATCGCACCCATTGCGCCGGAACTGCTGGCCGCGGCGCAGCGCGAGGTGCGCGCCATCAACATCGAGCCCGCGCTCTACGAGTACATCATCGCTCTGGCCCGCCGCAGCCGCGAGTGGCCGTCGCTGATTCTCGGCGCCAGCCCGCGCGCGGCGCTCAGCCTGATGTTTGTCGCGCAGGCCTATGCGGCGCTGGAGGACCGCGACTTCCTGGTGCCTGACGACGTGAAGGTGGCGGCGATTCCTGTGCTGCGCCATCGGCTGGTGCTGCGGCCGGAGGCCGAGCTCGAGGGATACGATTCCGACCGTGTGCTCTCGGACATTCTCGCCGCTGTGCCGGTGCCTAAGGACTAAGGCGATGACCCAAGGACAACCCCGGTGATCTCAGGCTCGCTCACTCCGGAGGCGGTCTCCGCCGCGGCGCAACCGCGCAGCCGCTTCGCGTTTGGGCTCACGCGCCGCGGGCTGCTGCTGTTGCTTGCCGGAGCGCTGTGGCTCGCGCCTGCGTTCTTCTTTCCACGCATGGCGTGGGGCATGGCGGTCTGGGACGCGGTCCTGCTCGCGGTCGCATGGCTCGATGCGGCGCGTCTGCCCGCGCCTCGCGATATCACCGCCGAGCGCGTCTGGCGGAACGCGCCTGCTCTGGGCAGTGAGACGGTCATCGAGATCGGTTCCACGCAGGAGGGCGGCACGCAACTGCTGTGCGACGTGACCGACGACCTCACCGGCACGCTGGTCGAGAAGCCTCCGACGGTTGCGCTGACCGTCTATCCGCTGGGTCGGTCGAGCACGGCGTATCGCTTTACGCCGCGCGAGCGTGGTGACCACATGACCGGGCGGCTGTATCTGCGCTATCGCTCCGCGGCGCTGGGGCTGGTGCAGCGCTGGGCCGTGGCTGATCTGGTGCAACGCGTGCGCGTCTATCCTGCGGTGCATGCAGTGGCGGAGCAGTCGCTCTTTCTCACGCGCAGCCGGCAGATCGAGCTGCAGCAGCGCCTGCAGCGGCAGCGCGGATTGGGCCGCGACTTTGAGAGCCTGCGCGAGTACCGCGAGGGCGACGACATCCGCGATCTCTGCTGGACCGCGACCGCGCGACGCGGCGTTCCCATCACGCGCCAGTACCAGACCGAGAAGAGCCAGCCGGTGTGGCTGCTGATGGATGCGGGCCGTCTGCTGCAGGCCCGCGTGACGCAGACCGCGTCGAAAGATCTCAACGCCAGCGAAGAAGAGCCAGCGCGTTACACGCGGCTCGACTACGCAACTTCCACTGCGCTTGCCCTGGCGCAACTGGCGCTTGCCGGAGGCGATCGTGTTGGCCTGCTGGCGTATGGGCAGAGCGTACAGCAACGCGTGCCGCTGGGCCGCGGCGCGGCGCAGTTGCGGCAACTGATGGAGTCGCTCGCGCAGGTGCGCGGAGAATCCGGCGAGGCCGACCATCTGAACGCCGCGGTGAACCTGAACCGCATTCAGCCGCGCCGCAGTCTGGTCCTGTGGATCACGGACGTCGCCGAGACCTCGATGCGGCCGGAGGTGATCGACGGCGCGGCGCACCTGATGAGGCGGCACCTGGTGCTCTTCGTCGCGATGCGCCAGGCGGAGATGGTCGCGCTGGCGGCGCATGCGCCCGACTCGCGTCACGAGATGTTCGCCGTGGCGGCAGCGCAGGAGCTGGTGCATCGCCGCATGGTGCTGATGGCGCAGTTGCGCGAGCAGGGCGCGCTGACGCTCGAAACGACGCCGCAGGACCTCACTGCCGCGGTGCTCAACCGCTATCTGGATGTGAAGGAACGCGCGCTGATCTAAGCTCGCTCGAAACGATCCTGCCTCAGCACTGAAGCTGATAAGCGGCGTCGTCTTCAGAACATTGAAAATTTCGCCACTCGCATTCCGTATCAGCAAGGTTGACAGCTCAGGCTAGGGCCTTCCCTAGGTCACAAGCGCGATGTGGCGATGTCCCATCATGGAATGGATAAAGATACTGTTAACTGTCTGCGCCGAGCGAATGAGCGGTTCGCCGATTCGATGCTCGCTCTTCAGCGCAGTGACAGGCTGCTTGTTTCACTTGCCGAAGTTCTTCTCCGGGGGGGGGGCCATCCTCTCCGGCCCTGCATCGTTGCTGATTCCGCCCCTCTCTTGAGCGGATTGCGAATCGCGACTGCTATTAGGCCGGTCGTGTCTCCTGGCCGAGTTCCGGCTCACGCTCGCGCGGGGCGTACCACCAGAACATCAGCGCGGTGAAGAGACACGAGCCTACGAGAAACTTGAGCGCAACGGGGGCCTTCGAGGGCGAGAAGAACCCTTCGAGCGTTCCGGCGACGATCAGCATGGGAATCACGCCGGCCATCAGCCGTACTGCGTCGCGCCCGGCGTCCGCGATGGAGTGCCGGCGGCTGTAGGAGCCGGGAAAGAGCAGGCCCTGGCCGAGACGCATGCCCGCCGCGCCGGAGAGGATGATGGCCGGCAGTTCCAGCGATCCATGCGGCGCGACAAAGCTCCATAGCGAGACGGACATCTGCGCCTGCGCGCAGGCCGCTCCCACGACGCCCAGCAGGACGCCATTCCAGCCGATCATATATAGCGTGCCCAGGCCGGCGGCGATTCCGCTGGCGAAGGTGAGGAAAGTCACGCTGAGATTGTTGGTCATGATGCCGCTTGATGCTTGCGGAGCCATCGATGTGACGGAGTCGGTCCACATCTTGTGATGTTCGATGGTCGCGACCATGTCCGGGCCAAGCAGATGCCGCATGAACTCCGGCTTAGCAAGCGTGAGCAGCGAGCCGAGCATGCCGCCGGCCAGGAACAGAACCAGAGATGCGAGGAGAAGCGGCTGCATTTTGCGGATGACGTGCGGGTAGTCGTACCAGAGGAAGCGCAGCGCAATCATGGGACCGCCCTTCCGGCCGGAGTAGACGAAGTTGTGCGCGCGCGCCAGCAGCTGATTGAGGTAGGTTGCCAGTGCCGGCGCGGAGCCGTCCTGGCGCAGCGCGGAGAGGTCGCTCGCGATCTGGCGGTAGAGGAACGCCATCTCCTTGAGTTCGCCATGCTGCAGGCTGCCCAGGCCGCGCGCGTCGGCGGCGGTGAGCAGCGCGGTCAGCCGGTCCCAATGGGGACGCCGCTTGTCGATCCATCGATTGGTGATCATCGTCAGTCAAGCAGACAGTTTATAGGCATTCCATGGAAGGCACGAAAGACCCCAGGGCTGAAGCCCTGTCTTTCAGGTGACGTTTACCGCGCGCTCAAGCGCGCTGCTACTCCCGGGGGTTGAAACCCCTGTTCCTATGTTCCCGCGATGCCCGTACTGAAGTCCGGGCCTATCTTAGAAGCAAAAGCAAAAGCTATGATAGGTCAACCGCGCGCATAGCCTTTATGGAGCAATACCCTCGAGATTTGCAGACCGCACGGCCTGGCGTTGGCGACCAGCTTAGCATTGCCACGCCCGAGCTGGTGGCTATTGAGTTTCCGCTGGCGGGACTGGGCAGCCGGTTTGTCGCGGTGCTGCTGGATTATCTGCTGCAGGCGGCCGTGGTCTTCATCCTGACCATCGTCTTCCTGGTCCTGCTCTCGGGATTGTCGATCCGCGGGGGAGGCGGGGCTGGAGCATCCGCGGCCGGTGGCGATCTCTCCACCAAGTGGACCATCGCGATCATCATTGCTATTCCGTTTCTGCTGGAGTGGGCGTACTTCGCGCTGTTTGAGGCCTTCTGGCACGGCCAGACGCCGGGCAAACGGATCATGAAGATCCGCGTGATCCAGCAGACCGGGCGTCCGGTGAGTCTGTTCGAATCTTTGGCGCGGAACCTCGTGAGAGTTATCGATCTTCTCCCAACGGCCTATGCGATTGGGGTGATCAGCATGTTCATCACCAAGCGGCAGCAGCGGCTGGGCGACCTGATTGCCGGCACGCTGGTGGTGCATGAGCGCCCGCTGGAGGCGCCGGTAGAAAGCATCGGCTCCTCGCGGACATTTACTTCGGGGGTCTTTCAGCCTGTGGCCACTGCGCCTCCGCCGCGCGTGAGCCAGTTGCCGACGGATGCGGTCGCAAGGCTGACGATGGCCGATCTGCAGACGCTGGAGCACTATCTTGCGCGCCGGCTGGATGTTCCGATGGAAACGCGGGCGGCGCTGGCGGCGAGAATCTCACAGAACATCGCGCAGAAGATGAACTATGCGATTCCGAATGGGATGCACCAGGAGGTCTTCCTGGAGGAGGCGGCGTATGCGCTGCGCTCGCTGCCGCAGGCGAGGCGATAACAGATTGCCGTAGATTAGTAGGCATGAAGAGAACAGCGGCAGTTGGCGTGGTGGCAGCAGTGATGGTTGCGATGTGTGCAGGCGCGGGGGCGCAGCGGGTTTCAGCAGACGGCGGCTTGCAGACGTTTCATTATGTGGCAGACGGATTTTTCAAGGACGTCTACTTCAGGTTCTCGCCAACCAACGGAACGGCCGCCGGGCTGCATGATTACGATGCGAAGCTGGAGGACTATTCGGCGGCAGGGATTCAGGCAAACATCGCGGCGCTGCATGAGTATGAGAAGAAGGTGGAGGCGATCGATCCGAGTGCGCTGGACGCGCCGGTGGCCGCAGACCGCGAGATTCTGCTGAACAACATAAAGAGCGAGTTGCTGAGCCTGGAAGTGATTCGCGGGTGGGAGAAGAATCCGGACAACTACTCGTCCGGAATTACCAATGCGGCGTTCGTGATTATGGAGCGGCCGTATGCGCCGGCGAATGTGCGGCTGCGCGCGCTGGTCGAGCGCGAGAAGCAGATGCCGAAGGCGCTCGATGAGGCGCGGAAGAACCTGAAGAATCCGCCGAAGATTTTTACGGAGATTGCGCTGGAGCAGATCGATGGCGACATCAGCTTCTTTGAGCATGACGTGCCGAGCGCATTCTTCAGCGGGGCCGATGGCGCGGAGGTGGCGAGCGATGCGGCGGCGAAGGCGGAGTTCGAGAAGACGAACGCGGCAGTGATAGCCGCACTGAAGAGCTATGAGAGCTGGATGAAGACGGACCTGCTGCCGCGGTCGAACGGCGATTACAAGCTGGGTGCGGATACGTATCGCAAGAAGCTGAGCTACGACGAGATGGTGGACCTGCCGCTGGACCGGCTACTGCAGATTGGCATGGACGATCTGCACAAAAACCAGGCGGAGGCGGCGAAAGTAGCAAAGGAGATTGACCCAAGCAAGACGCTGGCCGAGGAGATGGACGCGCTGCAGAAGATGCATCCGGCGGGCGACCAATTGCTGGGAGACTTCCACCAGACGTTCGACTCGCTGATCGGGTTCATCCGCGCGAACCACATCATCACGATCCCAAGCGATGTCCAGCCGACACTGGAAGAGACGCCGCCGTTTATGCGCGCGACAACGTTCGCGTCGATGGATCCGCCCGGGCCGTTCGAGATGCACTCGAAGAAGGCGTACTTCAACGTGACGCTGCCGGAGAAGGACTGGACGGCGGAACATACGGCGTCGTTCATGGCGCAGTTCAATGTGGGCACGATCGTTTCGACCAGCGTGCATGAGGCGTATCCGGGACACTACGTTCAGTTCCTGTGGATGCCGCAGTTCCCGAGCAACATCCGCAAGGTGCTTGGTGCGAACTCGAACATCGAGGGCTGGGCGCACTACTGCGAGCAGATGATGCTGGATGAGGGTTACGACGCGGCGCCGGCCAACGCAACGCCGGAACAGGTGAAGAAGGCGAAGCTGATCCGGCTCGGGCAGTTGATGGATGCGCTGCTGAGGGACGCACGGTTCGTGAACTCGATCAAGCTGCACACGGACCCCAACTGGACGCTGAAGGACGCCGAGGACTTCTTCGTGAAGGAGGGCTACCAGACACAGGCGATCGCGGAGGTGGAGACGAAGCGCGGCACGGGCGACCCGATGTATCTGTACTACACGCTGGGCAAGCTGGAGATCATGAAGCTGCGCGCGGACTACAAAAAGAAGATGGGCGCGGCGTACAGCATCGGCGGCTTTCACGATGCGCTGATGAAGCAGGGCTTCGCGCCGATCAAGATCGTGCGCAAGGCGATGTTGGGGGACGATTCGCCGGTGCTTTAGGAAATGGCATTTACTTATGGTAAAATGCCACTCATGAGTACCATTACCGAAATCGACAAGGCCGGCCGGATCGTCGTTCCCAAGAAGATGCGGGATTCGCTGCACCTCGTCCCCGGTACAAGGCTAAGCATTCGCACGGAGGGTGACAGCGTGGTGATTGAGCCGGAGAGGAAGCCGCGCGGCCTGTACATGAAGAAGGGGACACTGGTGTACGATTCCGGTTCGGGACCTGGTACCGACGCCGCGGAAGAGGTCACGAACGCTCGTAACGCGCGTTTGGATTCTCTCCTGAGCGATCTTTCCAAGTGATCTTCGTCGACACCAATGTAATAGTGGCTGCCGTGTCGGCTTCCGACGGAAGACACGATGTTTGCGTCGATGCGCTGGCTGAGGCGGACAGGCACGGGGGATGTTGCTCGATACATTCACTGGCGGAGATATTCAATGTATTGAGCGGCCGTCGACGCCCATTGCGCTTGTCCCCTCTCGACGCTGCACGGGTAGTCGCGCACATTGAAGGGCGGTTCCGGCCGATCAGTTTGACCGCGCCGGAGTATGTTGAGGCTGTGGACGAGTTGGCGCGCCGGGGCCATAGCGGAGGAATGGTCTACGACGCGCTGATTCTTGCATGCGCGAGAAAATCAAAGGCACGGAAAATCTACACGTTAAATCCCAGGCATTTTCGCCTCGTGGCGCCAGATCTGGCGAACAAAATCCTGGAACCTTAATGTGAAGAGCAAGGCTTTGCGCCGATCAAAGTTGTGCGTAAAGCGATGCTGGGTAACGATTCGCCGGTGCTGTGAAATTACGAAGCTTGTGCGTTGGCTGAGGCAACGTTGGTACAGACATTCGCTTGCATCGCGGTGCTGAAATGCTCTGCCACAGCATAGAAGACCAGCCAAAGAAGGCTGAGACTGGCAACCCATTCCTTGGGCAACCCGGGCGATTGATTGAAGATCAGCATCTGTACGACGAGGTAACCAGCGCTCGCGAGCAACCAATCGGTCTGAGTCTTTGAAAGCGCGACTCCTAGAGATATGAATGCGGGGAGCACGAGGACATAATCGTGGGCCCATGAGTATGGCGCGGTCGCGATGGACATCAGCAAAAGCACGGGGATACGCTCCTCCCATCTCCATGCAATGCGATGCCTGCCCCAGTAAAAAAGCAAACCAGGCTACTCCGGCCAGGGTGGGAAGAAATTGAAGCCAGACCAGCTGAGTGCCGAATAGCGAGCGCAATGCGCCGCCGACGCCACAGCTGGTATCCAGCGCCGCCTGCGTGGTGCCATGGGCGTATTTGAGGACCTGATGATTGAAAACAATGGCCCCGAGCGTTGCGGCCGCATAGGACGAAATTGCAGCTATGGCCAGTTTCCATCGCCGGGATTCAATAGTCCAAAGAATGACGGCAAGCATGACGAGATAAAGCAGATGCGGCTTTAGCCCCAGGCCAATGAGGAAGACGCCGGCGATGACCTCGCGACGGCGGCGCATAAGGAGAAGAAATATCGTGAGCGCGCCTAGCATCAGTGGGGTGATCTGACCCATGTGTTCCGCAGCGCCGGACGGCAGGAAGGTAACGGCGATGATGAGCGCGATCCATTGTTTTCGGGATTCTCCGCCAAAGTACCGCCACAGCGCAATTGCACTGGCTGCTTCGACGAACATAGAGAGCGCCCACCAGAGATAATGCGCGGTGTTGAATGAAAGCGCGCCCAGCGGCGCTATGAATGGAAGCGTCCAGGGAGGGTTGAGCAGTACCAACGGCTGCGTGTATTGCCAGCCTAAGACACGCTCCAGGGCGTACATTGCGGACGCGCTGTATGGGTTGGCGCCCGAAATGAAAAGCTTTCCAGCGGCCCAGTAGGTCATGAAGTCATAAAGCGGCAGCGGCCAGCCTACGCCGCGAATTCTTGAGCGCACGAGCACGAGGCTGATTGCGATAGCCGGGATAAAGCGCGTCCAGCCGCCCACAGCGATCTTACGCGGTTCTGCCTTGGGCAGGCTTGCTACTTCATACGAGGTTGCGGGCATGCTGAGTCGATGTTACTGCCGCAAGGGGCGCGTCATAATGGCTCATTTGGGGGAGCAAGAGCCCACAAAAGCAGTCCGGCGATTATCCGGCTTTGAACATGGCGCGGATGCCGCGGAGGGCCTGGCGGGTGCGCTCTTCGTTTTCGATCAGCGAGAAGCGGACGTGCGAGTCGCCGTGCTCGCCGAAGCCGACGCCGGGGCTGACGGCGGTCTTTGCCTCAATGAGGAGCTTCTTCGAGAACTCCACGGAGCCGAGGTGGCGATACTGCTCCGGAATGCGCGCCCAGACGAACATGGTGGCTTTGGGCAGGGCGACGTTCCAGCCGAGCTTGTTGAGGCCGGAGACGAGGACGTCGCGGCGGGATTTGTAATTAGCGACGATGTCGGCGACACATTGCTGCGGGCCGTCAAGCGCGGCGATGGAGGCGACCTGGATGGGCGTGAAGGTGCCGTAGTCGAAGTAGCTCTTGATGCGGCCGAGCGCGGATACCAGTTGCGGATTGCCGACCATGAAGCCGACGCGCCAGCCGGGCATGTTGTAGGACTTCGAGAGCGTGAAGAACTCGACGGCGATGTCCTTGGCGCCGGGCACTTCGAGGATCGATGGCGCGCGGTAGCCGTCGAAGACGAGGTCGGCGTAGGCAAGGTCGTGGATGATGTTGATGCCGAGCTCTTTGCAGAGCGGCACTAATCGCTCAAAGAAGCTGAGGTCGACGCATTGTGTGGACGGGTTGGCGGGGAAGTTGAGGATGAGCAGGCGGGGGCGAGGCGACATCCGCGGCAACTCGCGCTCCAGCGTTGCGATCAGATTGTCGGAGGTCGAGCCGTCGTCGAGCGGAATGGACTGCACGCGCGCGCCGGCTATGACTGGACCGAAGATGTGGATCGGGTAGCTGGGGTTGAAGACGGCGACGGTATCCTGTTCGTCGAGCGTAGCGAGGCAGAGGTGCGCGATGCCTTCCTTGGAGCCGATGGTTACGATGGCTTCGGATTCGGGGTCGAGCGAGACCGAGTAGCGGCGCTGGTACCAGTCGCAGATCGCCTTGCGTAGCCGCGGCAGCCCGCGCGAGAGCGAGTAGCGGTGCGTGGGCGTCTTCTGCGCGGACTCGATGAGCTTGGCGACGATGTGCGGCGGCGTGGCGCCATCGGGATTGCCCATGCCGAAGTCGATGATGTCCTCGCCGCGCCTGCGCGCCGATGCTTTGAGCTCGCCCGTAATGTTGAAGACGTACTTCGGCAGGCGCGTGAGGCGGCGAAACTCTTCGAGCGTAGGCGTGGATTCGGTAAGGGCGGCCATGTGTCGTGCGCTTAAATTCGAGTGGGCGCTTCCCTGATTCTACTTGGGAGCGACCGGTTCTATTTCGCCGTGAAGGAGATCTTTGCCGGCAGCGTCTTCGGCGGGAAGCAGGATGCGTTGTTGCAGGCCTGGTAGCGCAACGAGGCGTCGATAGAGTGCGCGCCGGGCGCAGCGGTGACGGGGAGCTTCACGATGAAGTCGCCGGCGTAGACCGAGAGCTTGTTCTTGGGGTCAAAGGAGAACGAGTACGGCTGGCCCGCGGGATAGGCGGGCTCTCCGGGCTTTACGCCGGCCGCGGCGGGCACCGTGAGCGCGGTGGGGATGAGGAACTGCTCGGTCGGCGTGTGCGAGTTGACGTGATAGCCGGGCAGCACGCGGAAGTGGACCTCAAGCGTGGAGCGGCGATTGGCCGCGACGGTCTGCGGCAGGTCCGTGTAAGCGACGTACGAAGCAGGCTTTGCGTGGGAGCTCAGGCTGCCGAGCTGCGCAGGCGCGGTCAGCGCGATGGGAGCGGCGAAGAGAGCAAGGATGAGTACTGTGCTTTTCATGATCGTCAGTGTCTCAATCAAATACGGGGATTCTTCATCCATTCGACTCGGCTGTGCCTCGCTCAGGACTCAGAATGACAGGTTCAAATTTCTCTACTAGTCCGCGGCGATGGTCTGCTGGACCTGGGCTTCCAATGCATTCTTTGCCTTGGTGTCGTCATCACTAAGGCCGGCGGTGACGTTGACGACCTTCCCGTTGCGGTCGACCCAGAAGGAGACGGGCAGCACCTCGACATTGTTCAAATAGGCGTCCTCGATCTTTGAGTCCGAGAGCAGGATCGGATAGGTGACGCCGAGTTCCTGCGTGGCCTTTGAGATCTTCGCCTTGCCTACCTCGGCATCATAGGTCACGCCGATGACATCAAAGCCCTGCGGAGCATATTTCTTGCTGAGCGCCTCAAGCCAGGGCATCTCTATCTTGCAGGGATCGCAGTAGGTGCCCCAAAAGTTGAGAACGAGGGGATGGCCCTTGAAGTCGGCGAGGGTGACCTTTTTGCCGGAGAGATCGACGAGCGAGAAATTGGGCGCCGGCTTGCCGCGCATCGACTCATCCACGTTGGGCGAGACGATGGGCGCGTTGTCCTTGACGAGGTCGACTCTGTTGGCGCGGGCGGCTTCAGCGGCGCGGACGCGGTCACGATGGTTCCGTATGCCGGCGAAGACGACCAGCACCAGGCCGGCGGTGAGAGTGAGAAGCAGGAGCGCTTTGCGGAGCATAGGCGAATCCTTCGCGCGCGGTCGTTTGCGCTCACTCTAGTTTACCGCGTGGGTAGAAATCGTTGTACGTTGTTCGTTCTCCGTTGTGCGTAAGGATATATGTCGTGCGCGAACGTACAACGAACAACGGAGAACGTCCTGCCGCTCTGCTAGCATCGGATCGAATGGGAGCAACGGCACAGGAGCGAACGCAGGCGTCAGAGCTGGTGCGCGCGGAGGCGCGCGCGCTGCTGGAGCTGGCCATGCGGCTGGATGGGCCGATGGCGGAGCCGTTCGCGCGTGCGGTCGCGGTGATAATCGATGCCGCAGGGCACGGCGGCCGCGTGATCGTCCTGGGGATGGGCAAGAGTGGGCTGATCGGGCGGAAGATTGCCGCGACGCTCTGCTCGACCGGGACGAGGGCGCATTTTCTGCATCCGGCGGAGGCGCGGCACGGCGACCTCGGCATGGTGGCCGCAGGCGACGTGGTGCTGGCACTCTCCGCCAGCGGAGAGACAGAGGAGCTACTGGAACTGCTGCCGGCTCTGGAACGAGTTGGCGCGAAGGTCATCAGCTTGTGTGGGAACGGCGGCTCAACACTGGCGCAGACGAGCGCGGTGTGGCTCGATGCGAGCGTGGCCGATTCTTTTGTCTCGGGCGAAACTGGCCCGCCGAACGGGACTCACAATCTTGCGCCCACGGCTTCGACGACGGTGATGCTGGCGCTGGGCGATGCGCTCGCGCTGGAGATTTCACGCCAGCGCGGCTTCGCGGCGGCTGACTTTGCCGAGCTGCATCCGGGCGGAAGGCTGGGACGGCGGCTGGCGCGGGTGAAGACGCTGATGCACTCGGGCGAGGCGATGCCGCAGGTCGCGGCGGACACGGTGATGACGCAGGTAATTCACGAGATGAGCCACAAGCGGCTGGGCATGACGACGGTGGTCGAAGCTGTATCAGCTTCGAACGCCGCAGGTTCAAAGCTCATTGGCGTGATCTCCGACGGCGACCTGCGCCGTCTGCTGGAGCGCGACGGGCCGAACGCGCTGGCGCACACCGCGGGCGAGATCATGCATCGGACACCGGTGACGATCTCGCCGGAGGCCTTCGCCGGTGAAGCGCTGGCGCTGATGGAAGAGCGCAAGATTACGTCGCTGGTTGTGACGGGCGCGTACGGCGAGGCGCTCGGCGTCGTCCACCTGCATGATCTGTGGGAGAGAAGCTAGCGCCACCGTCGCCACATGAGGGCAGTGCCTGTATAGGCCCAAACTGGAGCACCAATGATCATTGTCCATCCAAACAAATAAACAGGCCATCCATGTTCATACCCCAGTGCGCCATAGACATATAAGAAGGACAAAGAAGCGAACGCAAGTGCCGCCAATACAATCGCGGATATCGTTACAGCTCTCGGAACCCGTAATCCGAATCCACGGACCGGTTGCGCCGTCGAACGTCTGGCTCTGACTAGGCAATCGAGGCTGGCTAGTCCAATTAGTGATGCAAGTAAAAGAGAAACAGAGCTGTTGAAAAGCAGCAAAAGCGCAGCGGCGATCAGGAGAAGGATAATGCCCACGGCATATAGGCCATAGTTCATCTTGCACGCCATAACGATCCCTCTCGCGTAAGCCGAACTTTACACCAACGCTTCCAAGCCATGCTTCTCCACTACGGAGAGAAGTTTGAGGGCCATGCCGCTGGGCTGCTTGGCGCCGGTCTCCCACTTCTCAATGGTGGACTCGCTGGTATTAAGGTAGCGCGCAAACACCGGCTGGCTGACCCTGTATCGCTCACGCAGCTTCTTGATCTCTTTCGGTTTGAAGCGCGGAGGAGTGACAAGACAGGACGTATCGAAGCTGCGCATCGTGGCTTTGTCGATCGCTCCGACCTTCAACATGGCCGAGGCAGAAGAATGAATTGCCTCGAAGGCGCCGCTCTTGAACTTAGGTTTCTTTGCCATGGCAAATCTCCATCCAGTGGTGCTCTCGAAGTAGTCGATCGATCTGCGGCTCGGTCAATTCGCTGTAGATTTTGACCAGCTTGCGGAATTCGTTCAGCTCATCGTCATCGATGTTTGCCCGGTCCTGCTTGGCGAAGAGATATTCGTAAACCCAGTAATGGGCTGCACTGGTCAGAATGATCGATCGATACTGATTTTTCTTCACGCGCTTCTTGAATACGCCGCCACCAAGATTGTCCGCTTGACCGAGCATCACCTGCTCGATTGCGGCGCATAGTTCTTCGTCCGGAATGTGTGCCTTCCGTGCCGCTTTCGAGAACCATGCGGTTTTGAAAACGCGCTGTAACTTCTCAGCGTGCGCGGCCATATCTCAATTGTAGCACCAGGTGCAACCAAAAAGAATCGCGGATTCGTGATCCTGACGACCTATTTCGAGGGTGCTGCGCCCGTCTGCATGGCCCAGAACTGGTCGAGGAATTCGTAGCGCGGGCGGAGGGTGTCGGGTTTGACGGTGGAGTTGGCGTCGAGGTGCATGACGGGGAAGTCTGAAGGCTGCGCCGCGCCGGTGAGATGGTTCGCAATTGTGGTTTGGGACGGCGCACCAGCTGGTTGATTCGCGTTTCCGCTCGCAACCGAAGGCGCGCTTGGCGCGTGGTTGTAGGTGGGCCATGGCGGAAGGCCCGGGCCATTGGGGTCGCCGGTGCGGGCGAAGTTGACCCAGTACTGCTGCATCAGGTCTGACAGCGCGCGGTCTTCAGGGCGAATGGCCATCTGCGCGCGCGAGTCGAGCATGCCGAAGGCGTACTCGATGTCATCGGAGTGGAAGGCGGTGCCCGCGGCGTGGTAACGGTCGCCAGGGCTGGGCAGGTCAAACCTAAATCTATAGACCGGCGCGTCGCCTGTGCGGGAATGCGCTTCAAGCCATGCCCAGTCGGCGTAGGCGCCGAAGCGGTCGCCCTCAAAGTCATCGACGGAGCGGGCGAGCTCGGCGTCGTTGGCGATGGGATAGAGCTTCAGTGCGTCGTTCGCGTGTGAGCCGAAGCTGTCGCGCAGCTCGCTCAGGAAGTCGTCGGCGGCAAGCGGTTGCGGCGGATGGCGCTCGTCCGCGGTCCAGCCGGCGATCAGTGGAATATGTGCCTGCTTGCCGTCGGCGTAGATGCGCGGCAGGTAGTCGGGCAGGAAGAAGCCATCGACGATGGGGCCGAAGCGCGGCGCGGGCAGCGTGCGCGACTGCGTGGCTTCGACGATCTCGTCGGCGGGGAGCTGGCGAAGGTAGAACAGCTTGTCGGAGCCGAAGGCGCGCGTGGCCCAGTCGTCGTTGACGCGCTCCGCTTGCGTAAGGTTCGGCATGATGTGGCCCGCGGCAGGAAACGCCGCGCCGCTTTGGCCGATGGCGCGGACGAAGAGCGTGTTCGAGAGCGGCGAGGCCATCTGCACGCTGACGGACTCCGAGCCCGCGTCTTCGCCGAAGATGGTCACATTGGCCGGATCGCCGCCGAAGGCCGCGATGTTGCGATGCACCCAGGCAAGCGCCGCGGCCTGGTCCATAAGGCCGTAGTTGCCGGACGTGTGGTGTGCGGATTGCGCGGTCAGCTCGGGCAGCGAGAGGAAGCCGAAGATGCCGAGACGGTAGTTCATGCTGACGACGATGACGCCGCGCCGGGCGAGCGCTTCGCCATCCTGGCGTGCCTCGGATGTTCCGCCGGCAAAGAAGTAGCCGCCGTAGATCCAGACCATCACGGGCAGCTTGCGCGCGGGCTTTGCCGCGGCGGTTGCGGCCGGCGCCCAGACGTTGAGCGTAAGGCAGTCCTCACTGGGGCCGGGATCGCGGAAGACCATGTCGGGCCAGCCGCCGGACTGGATGCAGTGCGGGCCGAAGTCGCGAGCGATGAGCGTGCGCTTCCACTTGCCGGCGAGCGGCACGGGCGGCTGCCAGCGGAGTTCGTCGATGGGCGGCTGCGCGTAAGGGATGCCCTTGTAGGCGACGACCTGCGCGTTCGGCGTGAGGAAGCCCTGGACGCGGCCGTTCTCGATGAGGACCGGGCGCGGAGGCGGAACGCGCGTTGCAGTTTCCTTCCTCGCCTTCTGCGCGGGTGCAGTTGCAGCGACGAGGAGAGCGAGCGTAAGGACGACATGGGCGCGCGCCGGCATGGTGTGGCAAGTCTACACAGAAAGCGATGAGTCTCGAGCTGTCAGCTTACAGCTCTCAGCTGACAGCTCTGGAATCGCCTGTCCTCGCGCCTGACGATGGCAATCTTCGCTCGTTAGGTGGGCGGAAGCAGCACGTTGTCGATCAGGCGCGTGTTGCCGATGAACGCGGCGATGGCGAGCAGCGCGCCGCGCGACGTGTCGGTGAGCGGGAGCAACGTGTCGGGATCGACGACCGCGGCGTAGTCGAGGCGGGAGGGGACGTCGCGGGCGGCGGCCGAAGGATCGGGTTCTGCGAAGGCGTCGAGCATGGCGGAGCGGAGGGCATCTCGCATCCCACCCATCGACGATGAAGCCGTCGATGGATGGGGCACCTTGGCGTTAGCAGCATCACGCGCGGCGGCGAGAGCGCGGGAGAGGACGAGGGCGCGGGTGCGTTCGGCGGGCGAAAGATAGCGGTTGCGGGAGCTCATGGCGAGGCCGTCGGGTTCGCGGACGATGGGGCAGGCAACGATTTCAACGGGCAGGTTGAGGTCGCGCACGACGTGGCGCAGGACCGCGACCTGCGCGGCGTCCTTCTGGCCGAAGTAGGCGCGGTCGGGCTGCGCGATGTTGAACAAGCGCGCGACGATGGTGGCGACGCCGCGGAAGTGGCCAGGCCGCGAGGCTCCGTCGAGGCGGTCGCCGATGGGGCCAGGATCGACGAAGGTGGTGTTGCCGCTGGGATACATCGTCTCGGCCGAGGGCGCGAAGAGGATGTCGACGCCGGCCGCTTCGAGTTGCTTGCGGTCGGAGTCGAAGGTGCGCGGGTATTGGGTGAAGTCTTCGTTGGGGCCGAACTGTGTGGGGTTGACGAAGATGGAGGCTGCGACGAGGTCACACTGCTCGCGCGCAGCGGTGACGAGCGACATGTGGCCGGCGTGCAGCGCGCCCATGGTGGGGACGAGGCCGAGGGTTGGTTGCGCGATGGTGCGCGCGCGGAGTTCGCCGCAAGCTGCGTGCATTTCGGTTGGAGTGGTGCAGATCAACATGGTGGCAACGAAAAATGCGGGGATTCTTCGCCTACGGCTCAGAATGACAAGTTCGATCGGTATTGGCTGGCGAAAGAAATGCTTCGACTATGCTTTACGGGCGAAGTTGTAGTTCGAGCGGAAGATGGATGCGACCTCGCGGGGCAGGTGATAGCTTTCGGCGTCGGAGGGGAAGGTGCGGGTGGTGACGTCGTGGCGGTATTGCGCGAGCGCGGTGGAGAACATGCCGGCCGCATCGGCGTAGGGCCGCACGAACTTTGCGGTGGGCGCGAAGGTGAGGTTGAAGAGATCGTGGAAGACCAGGATCTGGCCGTCGCAGTCCGGTCCGGCGCCGATGCCGATGGTGGGGATTTCGCAGTGCGCGGTCAGGTCGGCGGCGACCTCGCGCGGAATGCCTTCGAGGACGATGGCGATGGCTCCTGCTTCTTCGAGGGCGCGCGCGTCGGCGTGGAGGCGGTCGATGGCGGAGAGCGTCTTACCCTGCACCCTGTAGCCGCCCATGGCGTGCAGCGACTGCGGCGTGAGGCCGATGTGGGCGACGACGGGGACCTCGGCTTCGGTGAGGCGGCGGACGAGGTTGGCGCGGGCGGCTCCGCCTTCTATCTTGACGGCCTGCGCGCCGGCTTCCTTGAGGAAGCGGACTGCATTGGTCGCGGCTTCGTCGAGCGAGCCGTGGTAGGAGCCGTATGGCATGTCGGCGACGAGGAAGGCGCGGCGCGTGGCGCGGGCGACGGCGCGGGTGTGGTGCAGCATTTCATCGACGGTGACGGCGAGCGTGTTCTCGTGTCCGAGGACGACCATGGCGAGCGAGTCGCCGACGAGGATGAGGTCGATGCCGGCTTCGTCGGCCAGCCGCGCGGTCGGGTAGTCGTAGGCGGTGAGGGCGGTGATGGGCGAGCCGAGGCGCTTCTTTTCGAGGAGGGTTTGTGCGGTAACGCGCGCGACGGAAGACGAAGCGAATGCTTCGGAGGGACGAAGCTGAGTGAGGCTCATGATATTCTCCAGTGCCACTCCGGCAGAGGTGCGCCGGATGCAGCCCGATACTTTGACTAGTTTACAAGGTTCGAGGTTCGCGGTTCGAGCTTGTCGATTCCTGAGAGATTTCGGGCCTCTTCGGGAACAATCGTCTTTTCTTCGGTGTCTTTCGTCTAAGGAAGCCGGAGGCGGATGGTACGGGCGGTCGGAACGCTGAGGATGCAGAACTTGCAAGCGAGGCGGCGGCGTTCCTATAATTTGGCATCATATTTTTGCCCTGCAACCGTGCCTCACGGCACAGGCAGACTGGACCAGGAGCGGCGTTGAGAACGAACTTGATCCCAGAGACTCCGGCGGCAGGCAATCTTGAAAACAAAATTGATTGAGGAGTCTCGAATGAAGAGGATTGTGAAAGCCGCCCTGCTGACTAGTCTTGCGGCGGCGCTACCGATGGTGATGTTCGCGCAAGGCGCTGCTGCTCCCGCTGCTCCCGCTGCGGGCGGGCAGTGCCAGATGCAGGACCCTGAATACCAGGTCTACAACAATGCAAATACGCAGACGCAGCCGGCGGCGAAGGCCGCGGCGCTGGAAGCGTACCTCACGCAGTTCCCGAACTCCTGCGTGAAGCTCCAGACACTACAGACGCTGCCGCAGCTCTATGTGCAGGCAGGCGATATTCAAAAGGCGATTGGCGCGGCGGACCGCGTGCTGCAACTGGATCCGAACGACGTGACCACGTTGGCGCAGGAAGCATATCTGCACTACACGGCGGCCAGCAAAGTGACCGACGCCGATGCCAGCAAGGTTCCGGCGGAGCGGCAGCCGGAGCTTGACCAGGCAGCGAGCTATGCGCAGAAGGCGCTGGCAGCGCCGAAGCCAGCCAATGTCGACGATGCGACCTTCACGAAGTTCAAGGAGCAATGGTATTGGCTGCTCGACAGTTACATTGGGTTTGCCGCGCTGAACAAGAAGGACTCAGCCGACGCGGTGGACGCCTATAAGAAAGAGTTCGCGTTTGTCGAGGGCGATCCCACGCTGGCGCCGATGCTGAAGACGCCGGGTGCAGCTTCGGACACCTATTTCCTTGCCACTGCCTACTACCAGGCGCAGCCGCCCGATTATCTGAACTGCGCGTTCTATGCTTCACGTGCCGCCGGCCTTACACAGGACGCCACGATGAAGACACAGGCGACGCAGATTGCAAAGTACTGCTATCACCAGTACCACGGGCAGACGGACGACCAGTATGACCAGCTGACGCAGATTGCGAAAGCGAACGTGACCCCACCGGCGGACCTGGGGACGACGATCACTCCGAAGCCAACTCCGGCACAGATCATCGCAAAGACGCTGCAGGACACTCCTGTGGACCAACTTGCGACGGCCGACAAGGAATACATCCTGCAGAACGGCACACCGGAGCAGGTGCAGCAGGTGTGGGACACGATGAAGGGCAAGACCTTCCAGTTCCCGGGTATGGTGGTGGTTTCCTCGACGCCGACGCAGATCCAGGCTGCCAGCCCTGCAGCGGTGGTGCCGGGGCAGACGCCGACGGCGGACTTTACCTTCAACATGACGGCTCCGGAGGCGGTACCGGACCTTTCCGCGAGGGCCACTCCTGCGCAGAAGGCGGCCCACGCTCGTGCAGTCAAGAAAGCAGCGGACGAGGCTGCTGCGATTGCCGCGGCAACCGCTGTGGGACAGACGGTGACGTTGAGTGGGACGTTCGATTCGTTCACGCCGAAGCCGTTCATGATCAACCTGACGGATGGCCAGGTGATCCTGCCGGAGGCGGCGAAGAAGCCAGCAACGAAGCCGTCGCCGGCGCATCGCGCAGCACCTGCGGCGCGGAGGGCGAAGTAAAGTTCACCCCATCCGTCCGCAAAGAGCGCGTACGGATGGGGCACCCAAACGATGTCGATTGAAGAGGCCTGGCGAGATGCCGGGCCTTTTCGCTTGTGGGAGGTTTTTGGATCACCTGCAATCGAAGGTTATCTTCGATTTCTGGACGCGAGTACGGCATCCTTCGACTTCGCTCAGGACAGGCTCTGAAGCCGTGCCCTTAAGCAAGACAAATACGGAGATTCTGGACACGCGCTGCGCGCGGTCCAGAATGACGAACCGTGGAAAGCTGCGGTCATGCGAGCAGCTTGAGGCCGGCGGTGTAGGCCGCGGTGAAGCGGTCGAGGCCGTTGGAGCCGCCGTTGACGAGGCGGCGGGCGCGAGTGAGGTCATTCTGCGCGAGGGCGGAGCGGATGGCGGATTGCTTTTCGCGGAGGAAGGCGGCGAGGATGCGCGCGGCCGGCTCGGGTTCGGCGGCGAGTGGCGGGTTGTTGAGGAGGTCGAGTGCGAGGCGCGCGCCGTAGTGGGTGTAGTTGGCGCGGCCGGTGAGCTGGATGTATCCGCGGCCGCGGAAGTTGGCGCCGTCAGGCGGGCCCTGGTTGCCGAGATCGGCGCGGTGGTCGTAGAGGTCGAAGGGGCTGCCGCCGGGTGAGGTGTTGAAGCGGGATTCGGCCTCGGTGAGAGGGAGGAAGGATTCGGCCTCAGCGCGGATGGTGGCAAGCGCCGCGAGGAGCATGGGAGTGTCGGTGAGTCCGGCGGCGGCGAGGGCGGCCAGCACGTGCGGCAGGTTTGCGGCGATGTTGGCGAGCGTAGTGAACGGGAAGAGCGGGTGGATGAGGGCTGGAGTGATTGCGGTGGCGTGAGGTTCGAGGTTCGTGGCTCGGGGTTCGAGCGGGGTGCGGGGTACGGGTTGGGCAGACGAGGTGATCTGAGGGAGAACGGCGCGAGTGATGGTGGCGATGCGAAGTGCGTCGGGGTCCTTCGACTCCGCCGCTCGCGTGGCTTCGCTCAGGATGAGACCGTGTGAGCCGGGTCCGGCGGTGACGGCATAGATGGTCTTGATCGTGGCTTGCATGATGAACCTCGCGGGAAATCGATAGACCGGCTGACCGGCGATTTTTTTTGGGGGTATTTTGGGAGCAAAATATCTGGATTCAGCCACTTGCAGGCGGTATCGGTCTGCAAAATATTGATTTCAAATAATTTACGCACAAAATTTCTGAATTCATGCACTTACGGAGAGATAGAGCGTATTCAAGCCAAAAAAAGCCCGGCGCGATGGCCGGGCTCCTGTGTTTCTTCTCTCCTTCTATTGTAGCGAGCGGGGCAAAACTAAAATGCCACTTTTTTAAAAGGATTATCGCGAACGAGATGAACCAGTTAGCGCGAAATTGTGTTGACGAGCGGCTTGACAGGATTTGGGGTGAACCCGTTGGTTGAGACAGGTTGACAGCCTGCGGTCTTGCCCTCAGGGGCTGAAGTCCTTTTGTTGCGACACACACTACGGCACGGCTGAAGCCGTGCCCTTAAGCAAAGGCCCGTCTTCGACGCTCACTTCCCCCGATTTCGCGGAGTATTCAAACCCAACAAATACGGAGATTCCGATCCCGCTGAGCGGGATCAGAATGGCTGCTGTCGATGCTCGTCAGGTGTGTTGTGAGATGGAGAGGGTGTTGTTGTCGGGGTCGCGGAACCAGGCGACACGGGCTCCGTTGCCGGGGGCGGTCCAGACGCCGTCGGGAGATTGTTCGAGGAAGTCATAGCGGAGGAACTGGACGCCGCGCGCGGTGAGATTGGCGACGGCGGCGTCGATGTCAGGGACCTGCCAGCCGAGGATGGTGAACTGGAACGGGGTGAAGTCGCCGGCGCAGACGATGCGGAGCATGGTGCCGTTGGCGTCAAAGACGAGAGCGAAGTTGTCCTCGGAGACGAAACGCAGGCCGAGGGTTTCGGCGTAGAAGGCGCGGGCGCGTGCGGAATCGCGGGTGGGGATGAAGGCGATGATGGGTGAGGTGGAGAGCATGGGAAGATCCTTTGGCGAAAGGCTTAACGCCGATGACACTAATTGAACCGATGAAAAGCAAGACCGAACCGCGGATTGACGCGGATGAACGCGGATTAAGCTCAAGAATAATTCCGCGAATAGAATCCGGGGGCTAAAGCCCGACGCGGTTTGGGCCTGTTGTGCCGGGACCGAAGTCCCGGCCTATCTCAGAGGCAAAGGCAGATACTGGAATCCCTCGGCTTCATCGATACGCAGCTACGCCCGGGATGACGGCATGAAGAAGTGGCGGCACGATCCCACTCATCGCGCCAAGAGCGCGCGATGAATGGGGCACGGATTTGTGAAGGTTCGGGTATGGTCGCACGATCCCACTCATCGCGCGGAGAGCGCGCGATGAATGGGGCACGGATTTGTGAAGGTTCGGGCATGGTGGCACGATCCCACTCAAGCACAGCTTCGGTGGGGCACCCGAAGCGTTCCCTCCGTAGAATGGAGGGTGATGGGTTTTACGGAAGAGTTCGATGTGGTGGTGGTGGGCGCGGGGCACGCGGGGTGCGAGGCCGCGATGGCGTCGGCGCGCATGGGGCTGCGGACGGCGATCTTTACGCTGAATCTGGACTTGATTGCGCAGATGAGCTGCAACCCGGCGATTGGCGGGATTGCCAAGGGGCACCTGGTGCGCGAGGTGGATGCGCAGGGCGGCGTGATGGGCGAGGTGGCCGATGCGTGCGGGATCCAGTTCCGGCTGCTGAATACGAGCCGTGGGCCGGCGGTGTGGTCGCCGCGTGCGCAGTGCGATAAGGCGCTGTACCGGGTGAAGATGCGGGAGGTGCTGGAGGGGCAGCCGGGGCTGTTTATCAAGCAGGCGGAGGTGGTCGATCTGGTCATAGACCAGATCGAGGTGCGAGGGTCGGGGTTCGAGGTTCGAGGAGAAGCAAAGCGGGTGGTGACGGGCGTGCGGCTGCGGGATGGGCGTGTGGTGCGGGCGCGCGCGACGGTGGTGACGACCGGAACGTTTCTGAATGGGCTGATCCATTGCGGCGAGCAGCAGTATCCCGCGGGACGGAGCGGAGAGCCGGCGTCGGTTTTGCTGGGTGAGAGCCTGAAGAAGCTGGGGCTGCGGGAGTGCCGGCTGAAGACGGGGACGCCGCCGCGTCTGGATGGGCGGACGATTGACTGGAGCCGGTTTGAGGAGCAGCCGGGGGATGGTGATCCGACGCCGTTCAGTTTCAGGGCGGGGCTTAAGGACAAAACAAATACAGGGGTCCTTCGCTCGGCTCAGGATGACGAACAAAGGCAAATGCGGGGGTCCCTCGACTCCGCGGGCGATGCGCGCTTCGCTCAGGATGACGGCATTCGTGCTGGTTTGAACGAAAGGCAATCCGCCCTTCGCGATGCGAAGGATGGGCCACCCGGTTCGGGGGTGGCGCCAGGCAGTTGGGTGCCGGAGTTGCGGCAGGTGAGCTGCTACATTGCGACGACGACGCCGGAGACGATGCGGCTGATCCGCGAGAATGCGCACCGGTCGCCGATGTATACGGGGCAGATCTCGGCGGTGGGGCCGCGGTACTGCCCGTCGATCGAAGACAAGATTGTGCGGTTCCCGGAGAAGGCGCAGCACCAGTTCTTTCTGGAGCCGGAGGGGCTGAACACGCACGAGGTGTATGTGAACGGCATGTCGACGAGCCTGCCGATGGAGGTGCAGGCGGCGATGGTGCGGTCGATTCCCGGCCTCGAGAATGCGGAGATGCTGCGGCCTGGATATGCGATCGAGTATGACGCGATTGACCCGACGGAGCTGGACCGGACCTTGGGGGTGAAGTCGATTGCGGGGCTGTATCTGGCGGGGCAGATCAATGGGACGAGCGGGTATGAAGAGGCGGCGTGCCAGGGGCTGATGGCGGGCATCAATGCGGCGCTGTGGGCTAAGAGCGACAGGGATGATTCGAGCAGTTTGCATCCCACCCGTCCGCAAAAGGCGCGTACGGATGGGGCATCCGGAGACGGTGCAACTCTGAGCGGGTTACATCCCACTCATCGCGATGGAGCCGCGCTGGATGGGGCACCGGAGCTGAATGGGCCCAATTTTCACGTCTCAGGATCGAGGCGTGGGGCACCCGGAGATGAGTTTGTTGGGTTCACGCTGGACCGGACGGAGGGGTACACGGGGATTCTGATTGACGATCTGATCTCGAAGGGGACGAATGAGCCGTACCGGATGTTTACGTCGCGGGCGGAGTTCCGGCTGCATCTGCGAATTGACAATGCGGACCGCAGGCTGACGCCGCATGGGCGGAGGCTGGGGCTGATCGGGGATGCGGCGTGGGCGGCCTTTGAGGCGAAGATGAGGCGGGCAGCGGCGTTGGATGCGCTGCTGACGCCGCAGCGAGTCAGCGAAGAAGCAAGTCAGCGAGTCAGGCAAGCGGTGCGAGAGCGGGATGGTGAGGACGCGGCGAAGCGCGTCAGCGGCCTCACCGGGGCAAGCTATGCGCAGGCGCTGAAGCGGCCGGAGCTGACGGTGGAACTGGTGTGGCCGGAGCTGATGGAGGCGATGCGGGGCGTCGAGGAGCTGCGGGAGTGGGTGGCGGCGATTGAGTTTCGTTCGCACAACAAATACGGGGATTCTTCGGCTACGCCTCAGAATGACAAGGCGAATACAAATGCGGGGGTTTCTCCACTGCGCAGCGAACGCGCTGCGTCCGCTGCTCCGGTCGAGATGACGGCATCTTTTGTGGGCGCGGGCGTGCTGCCCGTGTGGGTGCGGAACGAGATGAAGACGGTGGAGACGGAGATCAAGTACGCGGGATATCTGGAGCAGCAGAAGCGGTCGATGGAAAAGTTGAAGCGGGATGAGGGGCGTGCGATTCCGGCGTGGTTCGATTACGCGGCGTGCAGTGGGTTGAGTAAGGAGATGGTGGAGAAGCTGGGGCGCGTGCGTCCGCAGACGCTGGGCCAGGCGAGCCGGATTGCGGGCGTGACTCCGGCGGCGGTGGCGCTGGTGAATTGCTATATCGAGATACAGGGGAAGAAGCAGGCGCTGGTTGCTCGGGACTAGTTACTGGGGACTTGGGACTGGGGACTGGGGACTGGGAACCACGAAAGGCGAATCCAGCGGGGATTGTGCGACGTTCTCCAGGTGAGGTGATGTGATGCGCAGGCTGAGTGCGGTTGCGGTTGGCGTGGTGCTGGTGCTGGCGGTGGCTATGGGGGTGAAGACGATGGTATTTGGGGCCGGTATCTCGGAGACGGGGAAGCCGCAGCGGCTGCCGCCGCCTGCGGTGAACGAGACGACAAGTGCGCATACGGAGACCGCGGTGTTTGCGGGCGGGTGCTTCTGGGGCGTGCAGACGGCGTTCGAGCGGATCAAGGGTGTGACGGGAACGCGCGCCGGGTATTCCGGCGGGACGAAGGAGACGGCGAACTATGCGGATGTTTCAAGCGAACGTACGGGTCATGCGGAGAGCGTGAAGATCACGTTCGATCCGCAGAAGATCAGCTATGGAACGCTGCTGCAGGTGTTCTTCAGCGTGGTGGCCGATCCGACGCAACTGAACCGGCAGGGGCCGGATGTGGGGACGAGCTACCGGTCGGTGATTTTCTATACGTCGCCCGAGCAGGAGAAAGTTGCGAAGGCGTACATCGCGCAACTGGATGCGGCGAAGGTGTTCAAGAAGCCGATTGTGACGCAGGTGACACCGCTGGTGGCGTTCTATGACGCGGAGGAGTATCACCAGGACTACGCGGAGAAGAACCCGGACAATCCGTATATCCAGGTGTGCGATATTCCGAAGATTCACGCAATCCAGAAGGAGTTTCCGGAGCTGTTTCAGGAGTACAAGGGGAAGCAGTAGCTGGGGACTAGTTGCTGGGGACTAAGGACTGGGTGCAAAAGCAAATGCGGGGATTCTTCGCCTGCGGCTCAGAATGACAGCAGATCAATATCGAGTTGAGATCAAGCGGCGTTTGCGGTGTTGAGGAGCGCGTTGACGCGGGTGATGAGGTTCTGGGCGTCGACGGGGGCGTAGACCTTGGCGTCGTTATCGAAGTAGACGTAGACGTCGCGGGTGGCGCGGGGGCGCGCGGGAGTCGTGGAGGCGGGCGAGGTCGGCGGCGGCGATGGCGGTGCGTGGGAGAAGTGAGAAGAAGGCATCGAGTTTGGCGGCGTCAAAGATGAAGCGCGGCGGGAACTGCCAGAGGATGGGGCCGAGTTTGGGGCCGAGGGCGAGCAGGCCGGAGGCGAAGAAGTTGGCGAGTGGCGCTTCGATGTTGCGCAGCTTGAGCATATGCGTGATGTAGCGGCTGGCTTTGACGCTGAAGACGAAATCGTCGGGCGTCTGCTCGGCCCAAGTGAGAAAGCTGGAGGGGCGCTGGAGCGAGTAGTGCGTGCCGTTGATCTCAATGGAGGAGAAGAGAGAGGCTGCGTAGGCGAGCTCTTTTTTCTGGGGGAGCTCGGCAGGATAGAATTTGCCGCGCCAGCCTTTGTAGGTCCATCCGGAGATGCCGATGCGGACGCGGCCGGGCATAGGAGTTGTTAGTTGCCGGCTGTTGGCTGTTAGTTGCAGGAAGCAGCCTGGAAGGGAAGTTTCGGGCCGCTGCGCGCTACGCTAATCTGGAGCGATCCTGTGGGGAGCCTTTGCTAAAGAGGATCACATTGCTGCGTGAGCGGGTCGTGGACTGGAACGGTTATCCGTTCCGCGTGCCGGCGATTGCTGGCCTGGATACTTTGGAAGTTCGTTCGCGGGTGATGTTTTTCGCCGGCGAGAATGGCAGCGGGAAATCGACGCTGCTGGAAGCAATTGCGAGCCATTATGGATTTGGGCCCGAAGGCGGGAACCGCAATCTGCTGCACGATACGACGGAACACAATCATGGGATCGCTCCGCTGGTGAAGGCTTTGCGGCTCTCATTCGATGTGCGGACGGGCGCAGGGTTCTTTCTTCGGGCGGAGAGCTTCTTCAATGCTGCGACGCACATTGACAATCTGGACAAAGAACCGGCCTTCGGACCGCCGATTATTGATTCGTTTGGCGGGGTTGGCCTCCATGAGCAGTCTCATGGAGAGAGCTTCTTCGCGCTGCTGCTGCACAAGTTCCGGCGGAACGGCCTTTTTTTACTGGATGAGCCGGAGGCGGCGCTCTCGCCGCAGCGGCAGCTCTCGTTTCTGGTGCTGATGCACGACACCCTGAAACGTTACAAGGACGCGCAGTTCATCATTTCGACGCATTCGCCGATATTGCTGGGCTATCCGGAGGCGCAGATCTTCTCCTTTGATGATGGAAAGGTCCACGAGATTTCATACCAAGAGACGCAACCGCTGGAGATTGTGCGGCGGTTTGTGAACAACCGGGAAGAGATGCTGTGCGAGTTGTTGCAGGAGACCTACGAGCTATTCCCAAGGGACTGATGGTCGCGACATCGCGCCGGCCGCTACCAGATGCGGCGGATGCCGAATGCATCGAGCTTCGCGTCGATGCTGATGATGGGGATGTCGAGCGCGAGGGCGTGGGCTGCGATGACGCGATCAAAAGGATCGCGATGCACAGAGACGAAGCGCGCAGCGCGGAGCGCCGTTTCTGTGTCGATTGAGAGCAGCGTGTAGCCGGATTCGTTCATCGCCTCAATAAAGCGCGCTTCCAGAGCAACTGCCTGGGGGAGTTTGCCGATACGTACCTTGGTTGCGATTTCCCAGGCAGAGGCAGCGGAGACGAGAATCTCATTTGCAGGATCGGCGATGAGGGTCGCCGCCTTACGGCTGAGAGAGGCGCGGGAGAGCGCTGCCCAGATCAGGGCGTTGGTGTCGAGCAGAACCCTCACTCGCCTTCACCGTTCCAGAGTTTGAGCTCATCCTCGGGCAGGTCTTCCCAGAAGGAGTCCGGCAGAACGAAGCCGGGAGTTTCCATGACGCCGAGACGCTTTGGGGTGGGTTTTGGCGCGGGTGCGATCGGCTCCAGGCGGGCGATGGGCCTTTTATCGCGGCCGGAGGTGATGATGACCGTGTCGCCCTGCTGCGCTTTTTTGAGCAGCGCGGAGAGCTGGGTCTTGGCCTCGAAGATGGTGACTTTGACGGTCATGGAGCATCCTAGCTAAGTTATGTTAGCTAAGGTGGGGAAGGGCCGTCAAGGCTTCGAAACATCGGACACTGCTTCCGTTGCTCCGACAAAACCGGGCACCGAGCACACCTGTTATTCGCACGTATCGGGACACTTCAGAAAGTGTCACAGCCTCTCTCCCGAGCTATGCAGCGCGTATTTATTTTGACGGCAAGAAAAGAATTCCACTATGCGCTCCCGAACCCTCCGCCAGCTTCTGACGCTCGTAGCCCTCGTTCTCGTCCCAAGTATGCTCGCTCTCGCTCAAGCGCCTCAAACCCGAACCTGGGACGGTACCCAGCAAATCGTCATCCCTAAGCAGAAGCTCTATGTGGTGACCACCGCGCAACCCATGCAGCGCCGCTACTGCATGGTGAGCAACGTGACCGACGATCAACTTGTCTGCCAGAGTCGTTTCGGCAAAGCTCATACTTACCGCACCCAAGACATCGCTGCCATCATCACCCCTGGTGAACACACAGTTGTATTCACTTTTCTCGCGTTCGCCGGGGCTACAGCGGCCGCTACATGGGGAACAATCGTTGTCGCTGCCACCTGTCCACTATGTGCCGTAGCGACCGGCGCCGCCGCTGGGTTCCTCTTTATTTGCACTCTCGGTTCAGGGTTTGAGGCCGACGGCGATAGAGCTGATGCGCTACTCTACCTCGCTCCGGGCCAAACTCTTCGGGTCAAACTACGCTGATCAGCTGCGGACAGGGACGATTAACCGGCTGTGCGAAACTCGTATGCCAGAGCGCTGATGACGCCCGGTTTCCAACAGGGTGCGAGCGGATTTGCTCAGGGTGGGCTGAGGGGATAATCGGGTATGGCTTCCATTGCTCAGATCGGTGCGGCGGAGGGACTGCCGTCTTCGATTCACACGGAGATCGCGATCCTGGGCGCGATGCTGCTGGACCCGGTGGCGATCAGCGACGCGACGGCGAAGCTGCGCGCAGAGGATTTTTCGCTGGACTCGCACCAGCGGATCTATCGCTGCATTCTGGCGCTGATGGAGCAGGGCCACGGCGTGGACCTGACGACGGTGCGCGCGGAACTGGAGCGGCGGCGCGAACTGGATGCCGTGGGCGGTTCGGGGTATATCGCGTACCTGACCGAGGGGATTCCGCGGAACTTCTCGATCGAGAGCTACGTGAAGATCGTGAAGGACAAGAGCCTGCTGCGGCAGCTGATGTCCATCTTTCACGACGGCGTGACGCGGGCCAGCGACCAGAGCGAAGACGCGATCGATGTGCTGAACACGGTGGAGGCGCAACTGGCCGATGTGGCGGAGTCGGCGATCCAGCGCGGGCTGGCGGGCATTGGCGAGATTGTGGCGTCGAGCTTCGGCTCGATCGATGCGCTGTATGAGCAGGGACGCGAGATTACCGGGCTGGCGACACACTTCATTGACTTCGACCGCATGACGAGCGGGTTGCAGGATTCGGAGCTGATCATCATTGCGGCGCGGCCGAGCATGGGCAAGACGGCGTGGGCGATCAACATCGCGCAGAATGCGGCGATTCGCGACGGCAGAGTGGTGGCGGTGTTCTCGCTGGAAATGAGCAAGGAAAGCCTGCTGCGGCGCCTGCTGGCGAGCGAGGCGCAGGTGAACTCGCGGAAGATCCAGACGGGCTTTCTGCCGAAGGAAGACAAGGGCAAGCTGATGAGCGCGCTGGAGCGGCTGATGGAGTCGAAGATGTTCATCGACGACACGCCGGGCATTACGTTGGCCGAGATGCGCGCGAAGGCGAGGCGGCTGAAGCAGCAGGAGGGCCGGCTGGATTTGATTCTGGTCGATTACCTGCAGCTGATGACGGGCGTGAATGCGAGCGGCAAGCGCGGCTTCGAGAACCGCACGCAGGAGGTGAGCTCGATCTCGCGCGGGCTGAAGGCGCTGGCGAAGGAGATGCGCGTGCCGGTGGTGGCGCTCTCGCAGCTTTCGCGCGGCAGCGAGCAGAGGACCGGCGACAAGAAGCCGCTGCTGAGTGATCTGCGCGAGTCGGGCTCGATTGAGCAGGATGCGGACGTGGTGGCGTTCATCCATCGCGAGGAGTACTACGACCGCGAGAACGAGGACCTGAAGGGCAAGGCGGAGATCATCATCGCGAAGCAGAGGAACGGGCCGACGGGCATTGTGAACCTGCTGTATCTCTCGGATTACACGCTTTTCGCCAATCCGGCAGGCGATGACGCGGGCGGGTATTAGGCTGGTGGCGGAGAATACGCGGAGCTGGGTGGAGATCGACGAGGCGCGGCTCAAGGAAAACTACCGCGTGGTGCGCGAGGCTGCTGGCGCGGAAGTGCTTGCGGTTGTTAAGGCGAATGCATACGGACATGGGCTGGAGCGATGCGCGGTGGCGCTGGCACGTGCGGGGGCGCGATGGCTGGGCGTGGCGGATGCGGTGGAGGGGGTACGCGTCCGAAGGGCATTGGAGGCGGAGAAGTTAACTGCGGGTCCCTCCACTTCGGCCGCTGCGCGGCCTCCGCTCGGGATGACAGATCCTTCTGAGTTGAACCTTCTGGCGATGTGCGGGGTGACGCGCGACGAGGTGAGTGCGATTGCGGAACACGGGTTGACGCCGGTGGTGTGGACGATGGATCAGGTGGAGCTGCTTCGCGGGACAGGCGCGCGCGTCCATGTGGAGATTGAGACGGGGATGGGGCGGCAGGGCGTGCGGCCTGGAGTGGAGCTGGAGGAACTGCTGCGAACGATTCTGGGTGCGGGACTGAAGTTGGAAGGTGCATGCACGCACTTCCACTCGGCGGAGATTGCTGGATCAGAGAGGACGAAAGAGCAGAAGAAGAGGTTTGAGGAGGCGTTAGGGCAGATAGATGGATTCGGTGGCGTAACTCCCACATCTCAGAATCGAGATGTGGGGTACCCGGACTCTCGCGGCTTCGCGCCGCAATGGGTCCATGCAGGAGCATCATCGAGCGTGGATGTGGGTGAGGATGCGGGTTGGCTGGAGAAGTTGGCGCAGAGCGGCGGCGCGCGGGCGATGGTGCGCAGCGGCATTGCGGTGTATGGATATTGCCTGCCGGCGGTGGGTGCTGAATCGAAGATTCGCGCGAAGCTGAAGCCGGTGATGACGTGGAAGACGCGCGTGCTGGATGTGCGTGAGGTCGCGGCCAGGGAGACGATCGGATACAACGCGACGTTCACGGCAAAGCAGGCGATGCGTGTCGCGCTGCTGCCGGTGGGGTATGCGGATGGTATGCGGCGCGAGCTTTCAGGGACGGATGAGCGCGCTGGCGGCTGGGTGATGGTGCGTGGCTCGGACGGAAAGATGCACCGAGCAAACATTGTGGGGCGCATTTCGATGAACCTGACGACTGTAGATGTGACCGCAACCGGAGGCGTCGGCGTGGGCGATGAGGTGGTACTGCTGGGCGATGGAGTGACGGCAGACGATCACGCGCGGATTGCGGGGACGATCTCGTATGAGATTTTGTGCGGGATAAAGGCAAGTTGTCAGTTCTAAGTTCTCAGTTGTCAGTTTCCTGTGGCGAGCCGCTGCCTGTGAACTGTGGCACTCTGAACTCCGAACTGCGGTACCATCGGGTGGAAGCCGACCGGGCGATGAGGATTGAGACGAGATGAGCGATGTGGTGAATGGGCAGCGGCGCGACGCGGACATTGCGCTGGATCTGCTGAAGTTTGTGGCGGCGCAGGCGCACGTGGGCGTAAAGGCGGGTGGAACGACGGGCTTTGGCGCGGCAGGCGGAGCAAAGGGCGAGGACCAGGTGACCGAGCTGCTGGCGCTGTATGCGCGGTGCCGGCAGGCGGTTGAGGCGCCGATTAAGTAGGTGCGAGGTGCAGGGTTCGAGGTTCGAGGGATTCATCGGTGACCGCAATCGGTGCCGGTGAGACGCTGCGCGTGGCGGTGGTGGGCGCGGGGGTGTTTGGGCGCAACCATCTGCGGGTGTATCGAGAACTAGAGCGCGCTGGATACAAGGTTGAACTGGCGGCGGTGATCGATCCGAGCGAGGCTGCACGCAAAAAGGCCGAGGCGGATTTCGGCGTGCGCGGTTTTGCGACGGTTGCGGAGTGCATGGCGTTCCCCACTCACGGCGATAAGACTGCCGTGAATGGGCCACCCGGACGGTTAGCGATCCATGCGGCGAGCGTGTGTGTGCCGACGGTGGACCATGCGGCGACGGCGCGCGAGTTGATGGCGTGCGGGATTGATCTACTGATCGAGAAGCCGCTGGCCGCGAGCCTGGAAGAGGCCGATGCGATTGCGAGCGCAGCGCGCGAGACGGGACGCGTGGTGCAGGTGGGGCATCTGGAGCGGTTCAATCCGGCGGTGCGCGCGGTGCGCGGGATGCTGAACCGGCCGATGTTTTTTGAGGTGCACCGGCTGAGCGTGTTTACGCCGCGCGCGCTGGATGTGGATGTCGTGTTGGACCTGATGATCCACGACCTGGACCTGGTGTTGAGCCTGGTGGGCGAGCCGGTGCGCGAGGTGCGTGCGGTAGGGCTGCCGGTGCTTTCGCCCAAGGTGGACATTGCGAACGTGCGACTGGAATTTGCGAATGGATGCGTGGCGAACTTTACGGCGAGCCGCGTGAGTACGGAGCGCGTGCGCAAGATGAGGTTCTTCCAGCCGCATCAGTATCTGTCACTGGACTTCGCGCGGCAGGATTTGCTGGTGATCGATGTGAGCGCGGCGGCGAAAGGGATTGCGACGATGAGCCGCGAGCAGATCGAGCAGATGATCGCTGCGAGCAGTATGCATCCCACCCGTGACGATAAAGCCGTCACGGATGGGGCACCCGAGCGTTCGATGGCAGAAGCACATCCCACGCCGGGGATGGATTTGAAGAAGGTTGCGGTAGAGCAGGGCGAGCCGCTGCGGCTGGAGATCGAGTCGTTTCTGGATGCTGTGAGGACGCGAAGCGAGCCTGAGGTGACGGTGGCGGATGGGCGCGCCGCGCTGGATCTCGCGTTGAAGATCAACGGCGCGATTGCGTCGCACGCGGAGAAGTTGTCAGTTCTCAGTTGTTAGCTCTCAGTAAAGACAAATGCGGGGATTCTGGACGCGCTGCGCGGTCCAGAATGACGACTCCATTTGCTTACTTCGCTGTGGGAGCGGTGGCGGGTGTTTGAGCAGGTGCGTTGTGTGCGACGCAGGGGTTGGATTTCGCGCTGACGGGATCGTCCATGTTCTGGACGGCGTAGGTTGGGGGAACGGGCAGGTCGAACTCGTCGCCATCGAGCTTTTGATTGAAGTGAGTCTTGCCGGGCGAAATGGTGATGGTGAGACCGAGTTCATCGAGCGGACGCTGAATGTCGATGTGCGCGGGGAAGACGATGTCGCCGAAGTGCCGGTAGTTGTCGTAGGTGGCTGTGGTCTCGATGCGGCCGTCGGAGTTGTAGATGTCCTGGCGGTAGGGCAGCAGGTTGCTGCGGCCGATATGAATTACGCGGAGTGCCCGTGCGACCTGGTTCTCAGGCTGCGAAAGGAATTCCACGTCGTAGTCAGGTTCGCGGATGATCTCTTTGCGCAGCGCAGCGCCGGTAAAAATGCCGGTCTTGGTCTTCGGCGCCGGGAGATCGTGGCTGTCCTGCGTGCGGGAGACGTCCTGACCGGGCTCGAGCGGCGGAATCAGCAGCGAATCGAGGATGACGGCGGGGCGAAGGCGGTACAGCCGTTCTGACAAGCTCTCATTGGCGCCGGGCGGAGGAGGAGGCGGCGCGGCGTCTGAGCCGATGATGGCGCAATCCTTGGGCGGGACGACGAGTTTGAACGCCTTACCGTCGGAGACCATTTCCAGAAGACTGCTGCGCAGCACGGGAACCAGCAGCACGACGCGGATGTGATCGGGGTTCTGAAGAATGATGTAGCCGTCAAAGTTGAGCGATGTGGTGACCTTGCCCTCGCGGGTGCCTCCGGTGGAGGCGGAGATCTCAACAGAGAGAATGGCGGACTGAGTCGCGTGGTAGCGGTCGGAGACCTGCTGCAGGAGTTGATCGAGCGAGGAACTGTAGACGACGTCCGGCGGCCTCGTCTTGAGGACGGTGTGGGTGTGGTAGAGGCATCCGGTGAGGGCCGGGAGAAGGGCAAGAAGGCCCGCGGCAGGGAGGCGATTGAATCTCATTCGCTGGAACTTAAAGTATAAATGGCGCGTAGAGGCGGAGGCGGCGGAAATGCTCGCTGGAGGCGGATGACTTTCCACATGGAGACTTTACGAATTGCGTGCGATTTGTGTTTGATGCGGCCGGGGGTCGGCAGGACGCGAAAGATTTGTGTGGTTGTGCGTGGGCGACAAATACGGAGATTCTGAGTCCTGCGGACTCAGAATGAAGAGGACAGCAAATGCGGGGGCCTTCGATTTCGCGATTCGCCGATGCGACTCGCTCAGGATGATGGCGGGATGGCGGTTTTGGGTGCTGGCGTCAGCGGTGAGTGGCGCGGCGGAAGGCGGCGACAGCCTGGTTGTGCTGCTGGAGGGTGGCGGAGAAGACGCTGTGACCCTGGCCGTCCGCGACGAAATAGAGGTTCTGCGTCGGAGCGGGGTGGAGCGCGGCTTTGAGGGCCGCGAGGCCGGGGTTACAGATGGGTCCGGGTGGCAGGCCGGCGTGGAGGTAGGTGTTGTAGGGCGAGTCAAGTTTGAGGTCGGAGGCGTAGATGGTCCCGCGCCAGTGGTTGGAGAGCAGAGCCGCGTAGATGATGCTGGGATCGGTGGCGAGGGGCATACCGCTGCCGAGCCGGTTGATGAAGACGCCGGCGACCATGGGGCGCTCGGAGTCCTGGGAGACTTCTTTTTCGACAAGGGAGGCGAGAGTGACCAACTGAGCGAGTGTCAACTGATTACTTTCCCACTCATCGGCGCGCGATGAATGGGGCACCCCTACTGTGTTGGCGGAATCAAGGCCGACCTGCGCGGCCTCTTTGCGGAAGCGCGCGACCATGGTGGACAGGATCTTTTCCGCGGTGATGTGGTGGGGGAAGCGGTAGGTGTCCGGGAAGAGGAAGCCTTCGAGCGAGGCGGCCCTGGGTGAGAGATCGGAGATGAGATTGGTGTCCTTGTTTTCGGCGGCCAGGAACTGGTCGTGCGGGACGAGGCCGGCTTTGTCGACCGCGCCGGCGATGTCGAAGATGTTGTAGCCCTCCGGGATGGTGACGGCGACGGTGTAGACATCGCCGCGGGCGATGCGGGAATAGACTTCATCCGCGGGCGCCGGATGGTCAAAGCGGTATTCGCCGGCGAGGAGCTTGCGGCCCTTGAGAGCGCGGAGGATGAGGAAGGCGTAGCGCGAGCGGATGGCGCCGGCTTTCTGAAGCTGCGCGGCGATGGAGCGCGATCCGGTGCCTGGGGCGATGTCAACGTAGATGGGCGCGGCGTTGGCCGCAGGACCGAAGGGCGTGTACACCAGCCATGCAGCGAGGCCGGCGGCGAGCAGCGCGAGGATAAGGAGGGTGGCGAGGAGCTTCATTGGGGAGACGCTGATCGCATTATCTACGAAGAGACGAACCCACCCTACGCTTCGCGTAGGATGGGGCACCCGATTTGATGGTGGGTGCTAGCGGCGGCGGGTGGTGCGGAGCATCTGGGCGAAGCGCTGCTCGAGCTGTTCGCGGGAGAGGATGGGCTGGGCGCCGAACTCCTGCGGGGTGGGCACGGCTCCCGTGGCGCGATCGATGAGTTGTTCGGCGGCTTCGAGGAGGACCTCGGCGGGCGATTTGCCGGCGTAGAGTGCGATGAGCTCGATCTGAGCGCGCTGCTCGGGAGTGAGTTCGAGTTCCATGGGAATGAGCGTACGTCCGGGCGGGCGGGGCAAGTCAATTGATCTTTGGTAACGCGGTAGAATGGGCGAGGTTACCGCGTTGGAACGCGACGCGGTTTGAGCAATTTACCTCAGGGAGGGCTGGACGGCGATGGCATCGGCGATGGCGAGCATTGCGGCTTTGAAGGGTGTGCATACGCAGTTGAAGACGCGGATGGAGAAGACGGTGGAGGACTTCCGGACGCACCTGCTGAGCGCGCGGACGGGCCGCGCGAGCGTGCACATGCTGGACCAGGTGAAGGTGGACTACTACGGGACGGACGTGCCGCTGAGCCAGGTGGCGCAGCTTTCGACGCCCGAGGCGCAGATGATTCTGGTGTCGCCATGGGAGATGAGCATGGTGGCGCCGATCGAGAAGGCGATCCGCACGAGCAACCTGGGCTTCAACCCGATGCATGACGGCAAGGTGGTGCGGGTGCCGATCCCGCCGATGAACGAGGAGCGGCGCAAGGAGACGGTGAAGCACTTGGCCGGGGCGCTTGAAGACCACAGGACGGCGATCCGCAACATCCGGCGCGACGGGAATGACGCCGTCAAGAAGGCCGCGAAGGACAAGACGATCTCGGCGGACGACGAGAAGCGCGCGAATGAAGAGATTCAGCAGCTGACGGACGCGGAGATCAAGCGGATCGAGGAGCTGTTCAAGGCGAAGGAAAAGGAGATTATGACGGTGTAACTAGAGGCAGACCAGCAGAGAGCGTTGGTCTGCGGGTAAGTTGCTCACTGCTTGCTGATCTTGGGCCCAGAGCCATCCAGTTATCGCCTCTTTGATGTTGGTGAGCGCTTCTTGCTCGTCTTTGCCCTGCGAAATGCAGCCGGGCAGTGCAGGACATTCGATCACGAACCACCCATCTTCGTCAGGGTCCATAGTGACGTGGAAGAGCATTGTGGCCTCTTTTCGTTATTAGCGGCTCTCACCGATCAGATTCTTGAACTCCGAAAGCTCACTACCGCTTGCTGATCTTATTCCGCTCCAGTTGGGGCAGGCGATCACGAGGAAGTTTGATCCTGCACCGATCGAACATAGGTAGATGGAGTTGTCGTAAAAGACTGCGCCGATATTTGAGGCGGGCATGTCGTACCACGGTTTGCTGGATTCCCGTCGCGCGTTGGCGTACGCGACCAGTGGGCTAATCTGCCTAGCATCTGTGAATGTGCGGAGCGTACTGCCACCCTCCCCTATTATGACAACACGCGTAACAGTACTTATCGCAGGGCACGTCCGAGTGTGTTCGAGGTGGCAGGCGCTTAATGCGCCGAGCATGGCAGGTGCGGCGATTCTGAGGGTGCGAGCAAACATAAGGGTTTCATGTTGTGTGGTCGAGGACGATCTTCCAGCCCTGGTCGGTTTTTTCGAGGACGAGGGAGAAGAGGCCGTCGGCGGGGCCGCCTTCTTTTCGAGGGCGGTCGAGATGGTAGTGGCCCGTGCAGACGGCGAAGGTGTCGCTCAGCTCAGTGACCTCAATCTCCGAGTAGACGAGGTTGCCCATGGAGGCGCGAGTGGCGAAGTTGTGACGGTAGTCTTCGAGGATTTGCTGGTAGCCCTTGGATACCTGCTTGCCGATGAAGATGGTTTCGGGCGAGTCCTTATAGGACTTGACGAAGCCATCGATGTCGCCGGCGTTCCACGCGCGTTCCTGGGCGACGAGGACCTTGACGACGTCGAGTTCGGTGCGTGAGGCGGTGTGGAGCGGGTTGGACTGGTCGGCGGATGGCGGTGTGGTTTGTGCCGAATCGGGCTGCGCAGCGGGTGTATCCGATTGCGCGCGGGCCGCGGCGGGCAACAGAAACAGCGGGCAGAGCAAGAGAGCGGCAATGTTCCGTGGGGTCGAGCGCGACGTGCTGCGCATCATGCGAATGGCTCCCTCCGCGATGCGAGCAGTGTAAATGACAATGCCGAGGCGATGTGTCGGGCTTACAGCCCTCCGGTGCCTTGAAGATGCTTATCTAGGCCTTGCGGCCTGGGCTGTTATGTTGTCGCGCCTTCGGCGCTCAGATCGTTCACGCCAAGCCGGTGGATTCGGCCTGTTCCTGGGCGTGGTAGCTGGAGCGGACGAGCGGGCCGGATTCGACGTGGCGGAAGCCCATGGCGAGGGCCTCGTGCTTGAGGAAGGCGAACTCGTCGGGCGTGTAGAAGCGCGAGAGGACGAGGTGGTCGCGACTGGGCCGGAGGTACTGCCCGATGGTAAGGATGTCCACGTTGCGGTCGGCGAGGTCGCGGAAGACCTGGAGGAGTTCGTGCATCTCTTCGCCGAGGCCGACGATGATGCCGGTTTTGGTGACTTGCGTATAACCCGCAGCCGCGGCAAGCTCTTTCGCGCGCCGGAGGAATTCGAGCGAGCGCGTGTAGCGGCCGCCGGATTTGGCGACGGGATAGAGGCGCGGCACGGTCTCGATGTTGTGGTTGAGGATCTCGGGGCGCGCGGCGACGACGAGTTGCAGCGCTTCATCGACGCCCTGGAAGTCCGGCGTGAGCACCTCGACGCGCGTGGCCGGCGACTGGAGGCGAATCTCGCGGATGACTTCGACGAAGGCGCGGGCGGCGCCGAGGTTGTCGTCGTCCCGGTTGACGGAGGTGATGACGGCGTGCGCGAGGTTGAGCTGCGCGACGGCGTAGGCGACGCGGCGGGGCTCGTCGAGGTCGATGGGTTCGGGCTTGCCCTTGGGCACGGCGCAGAAGCCGCAGCGGCGCGTGCAGAGGTTGCCGAGCATCATGAAGGTGGCGGCGCGCTGGTTCCAGCACTCGCCGATGTTGGGGCACTGCGCGCTCTCGCAGACGGTATGCAGGTGCAGGTCGCGGGCGAGCTTTTTCAGCGCGTGGAAGGTCTCGCCGCCAGGGGCGCGGGCCTTGAGCCACTCGGGCTTGGGCGTGCGCGGACGCGGACCGAGGTCGATCTGGATCAGGTCGGTCGCGGCGGTCGGCGGGGCCATGGATTAATTGTAGCCGTTGCACTCCCACTCATCGCGCAAAATGCGCGCAAGGAATGGGGTACCCCAGGGCCACAATTCCTTAGCGCAGGCGGTCGCGGACTTCGGTGCGGACGAGGTAGAGGAACATGCAGAGGTCGAGGGCGGCCATCACCAGCATTCCCGGGTTGTGGATGGCGTGCGACATGAAGGCGTACATGGCGGAGAGCACGAGGGTGCCGCCGGTGACCAGCGCCCATCCCCAGCGGCGCATGCGCAGCAGGCCAAAGACTCCGACGAGAACCATGGAGCAGACGGCGAGCACGGCGAAGCGGCCTGCCCTGTCGCCGAAGCGGCCCTGGAAGACGCCGATCGCTCCGAAGAGCGAGACGACCAGCATGTAGAGGCAGATGCCGGCGATGCCGGGGAGCATCTGGCCGCGCGCCGGCGGAGGCGTCTGCCGCGTGGAATTGGGGCCTGCGTTGTCCGTTGTCGTTCTCCGTTGTTCGTGGTGTCTTCAGCCTACAGCGTGTGCAGGTAGGCGATCACGTCATCGAGGTCTTGCTGCGAGAGGTTGCGTCCCATCGGCGGCATAACGCCGTAGCCGTTGACGATGGTCGAAGCAACCCGTTCGTCATTGGCGGGCGCGCCGCTGGAGGGCAGGTTCTTCTTCTTGAAGACGCCGCGCAGGGCTGGTCCGCTGAGCGGCCGGCTGACGCGGTCGTAATGGCATCCGCGGCAGGTCTGCTGAAAGACGTAATAGCCCCGCATCTGCTGCTGGTTGAGTTGGTTCACCGGGGTTGGCGGGGGGAGGGTCTTGCAGCCGGCGAGGAGGGAGAGCGCAGTTATTGCAAGACAGGTTGAAAGCGATCTTTGATGAAAAACAGAAGCGCGTGCCTCGGCTCGCGGAGCGTTGACACTCTCCGCTCGCTCGGGATGACAGGTCATAAGATGAACACTTTCCGCGGGCTGAAGCCCGCTGCTACTCCTCATTTGGCGCGGAGGGGGAAGCCGTCGGGGTCTTTGCCGCGGACGCGGCGCCAGAGGACCTGCGCGGTGGGAACGTTGATGGTGATGGAGAAGATCTTGCGCAGCTTGTCTTCAGGGCAGGCGAGCGGTTTCATCCCGTGCCAGGAGTGGTCGGTGCGCTGGAAGAGCAGACTGCCGTTGCCTGCGGGGCCGCCGGCGCCGGCGACGGTCAGTTCGTCCCAGGTTGGCGCGGAGTGTGTGGGCAGCGGCTTGTCGCTGGCGAGGATCAGCGTGGCGCCGCCCCATTCGGGCTTCCAATCGGCGGGATCGTTGAAGTGGAAGATATGCGTGGCGCGCTTGCGGGCAGCGTCGCAGTGCGGCGAGACGGAGCAGCCGTTCCAGGCGTAGTGCCAGGAGAAGGTGCAGATGTAGTTGCGGGGTCCGAGCATCCGGCGGAGGAACTTGTGGTACTCAGGGCCGTTCAGCTCGTCGAGAAACTCGCGCCATGGCTTGGGAAGTTCGAGGCCGGCGCGGTAGTGGAGCATATAGCGGTCGTGCGACATCTGGCCGTGAGCGCGCTTGACGCCGACGTTGCGGTTGAACCCCTCGGAGTCTGTGCCGGGCAGAGTGCCGCGGAGGGTCTCGTAGCCTTCGGGCGTGAGCGAGTTTTCAATGTGCGCCCACGGGAAGGGCGGGCGGTTCTTGAACTGATCGGCGGAGAGCGAATCGAGCAGTTCGAAGTTCAGATATTGCACGTGGGATGGGTCCTTGAGGGATGGATTGCGGCGCGCTGTTTCAAGTATGCCTCACAGCGGCCCGGCGCTAAAGCCCGCATTGGTTGTGTGGCGTACCGCGGGCTGAAGCCCGCTGCTACTCCCAAAGGCAACCCAGCTTTCGCTCAAGCGAAGGATGGGCACCGAATCAAACTCCGCCTGGAGTTTATGGGTGGGTGAGCATAAATGTTGCGAAGGCGTGCCAGGCGTGGGTGAAGCCAATGGGGACGCGAACGAGGTTGACGGCCATGAGCAGCACGGACCCCCAGATGGTGGAGCGAAGCACCTTGCGCTGGGAGACGAGGTCATAGGCGATGATGGCGAGGATGAAGGCGAGCGGCACGAGATTCTGGGCCGGAGGATGAGCCTGGAAGAGAGGGAGCTGCCAGCGGGCGACCGCAGCGCCGATGATTTCGATATTCGCGAGCATGATGAGGCGCTTGTGAGCGGCGGGTTGGCGTCGTGCCCGCCATGCCGCGAAGGCGAAGATGGCGAAGAGCGCGATGGCGGTCATAGGAATGATGTAGAAGGTGAGGGAGTCGAGGCCTTCGGGGGCGGTGCCGCGGCGCATTGAGTTGGTCGCGGCGATGGGGCCGACGATCACGATGGCCAGCGCCAGGAGGAAGCCAAAGACTCCGAGCGAACGATGCCACGCAACTTTGCGGGCGAGCACGAAGCCGACTTGCACGGCGAGCAGAAGCATCCAGAGCGTCATGACGGCGGCGTGGATGTGGACAATGGGCGCGGGCAGCGGCGCGTGGATCATGCCGGCGGCGTAATACGTCTTGGCGAAGCCGAACCAGACGGTGACGTAAAGCGCGATGACCATCAGGCCGAAGAAGATGCGGTCAGAGGATGGGTTGGCGGGGCGTACGCGCGGTTTCGCAGGCAGAGGCAGAGCTTCGGTCGCCATGGAGGGCTCCTCAGAGGAAGAGGTATGGGGAGGTTCTTGCTGTGCGGGTAAGGGTACCCTTGCGAGGTTCAAGGTGCAAGGGACAAGGTTCGAGGATTGGCAAAAGCAAATGCTGGGGTTTCTCGCTGCGCGCGTTGTGCTTCGCTCAGGATGACGGCATGTTGAAACGAGTGCGCTATTCGGCGGCCTGGATTGCCGCGACGATGCGGTCCATGGCGTCGCGGTCGTCGGTGGTGGCGGGCAAGTGGTTGCCGACCATGATGGAGAAGATGACGGTGCGGCCGGAGGCGCAGTCGAGGTAGCCGGAGAGTGCTCGGGCTTCACCGAGGGTGCCGGTCTTGGCGAAGACGTGGTCCTTGAGCGGCGCTTGTGCGAAACGCGAGGCGAGCGAGCCGTCTTCGCCGCCGATGGGCAATGATGCCTTCCATGCGGCGAACCACGGCTGCGGCTGCCCGGTCTTTGGGTCAGTGGCGGCGTAGGAGAGCAGCTTGGCGATGGCGCGAGGCGTGACGAGATCGTGCGAGGAGAGGCCGGAGCCATCATAAAAGACGAAGTCGCCGGGGTCGATGCCAGCGTTAATGAGCCATTGGCGGATGACGCGCGCGCCTTCGGCGGTTGAGCCGTCGACTCCGCCTTCACCGCCAGCGTATCCGGCGCCATAAATCTTGCCGAGATGATGGAGGAGCAGTTCGGCGTGAAGGTTCTGGCTGACTTTGTTTGTTAGAACGATGTCGTCGGACACGGGCGGTGAGGTGTGCTGCAAGATGATGGGGCAAGCATTCTGGCAGGAGACCAGGCCAGTAAGAAGTTTGCTCAATCCTGCGCCGATCGCCAGGGGCAGTTTCGGCAGCGGCTGATGCGACTCTGCGAGGAAGCCGGGTGACTGCGCATCGATGCGATGTTTCGCGCGAGCAACGCCGTCGACCTTGATGCCACGGTCTTCAAGAAGCTGTTTGAATGCGAAGACGGCGAACTCGGCGGGGTCGGCGATGGCGATCTGCTCGGCGTCAGGTTCCGAGCCGGCAGCGATGGAGCCAGAGATGCGGAGCAGGCGCGAACCGGGATCGCGCGCGAAGTCGACGTGGCTTGCGGATTTGCGCCGCCCGGTGACGAGGCCAGTGGTATCGAGCTGGTAGTAAGCGGGAATTCCGTCGGGCCGTTCGACGGTGGGCTTGTCGGCGGCCGTCTTTCCAGGATGGACGGTGAGGAGGATCTGATTGTCGTTGACGGTCAAGGCGCTGACTGGCGCGCCGTAGCCCCAGACCGCATCGTCGATGGACCAGCTTTCTGGATATGGTTCCCAGGGGAAGACGGTATCGTCGCCGACGATATCGCCGGTGATGTGCTTCACGCCTGCTGCGGCGATCTGATCGGCGAAGTCGGCGAGATAGCGCAGCGGCGTAACCGGCGGCAGAGGCGCGGCCTTCACCTCGACGGGGCTGCGGTAAGGGAGTTCGCGGTCGCTGAAGTTGGCGTCGCCTGAACCGATGATGGTGACATCCCCGTGGACGGTCTTTTCTTTGCTCCCAAGAGAGCCATACTCCACGCGTGTGGTGAAGCGTTGGTTCGGGCCGAGGAGCGCGATGGCTGCGGCGGTGGTGAAGAGCTTGGCGTTGGAGGCGGGTTGGAAGAGCTGCGCGTCGTTGAGCGCGAAGATGGGTGTGCCATCGAGCAAAGTGACGGAGATGCCCCAGTGGTCGCGGGCGACGGCGGGCGCGCTGAGGATAGCGGCGATCTGGTCGCCGAGCGGCACGGGTGCGGCGAGCGGCGCGGGAGCTTGCGCGGCGGGAGGTGCGATGGACGCCGTTTGCGCACGGCCGGACGCACACAGTGTAGCCAAAGCCGCCGCTCCGACGAGCACACAGTCGGCGCGTCTGTTCCATCGCATCATGGGGCGAAGTCTAGCATCCGGCGCGCTGGGGCTGGTAGACTTGGAGGGTTGTGCGGCTGGGTGCCTGGATTCAGGCGAAGCCGCCATACTTCCCACATCTCTTCGGGGTGTGGGGCGCCTGCTCCGTCGGAGCGAGGCAAGTTCCCTTCACGAAGGAAATCAGGACACAGTGGACCAGCAGACACGGCATGCATTGAAGCGGGACAAGTTTGTCTCGACCACGAACCAAGGCCTGGAATGGGCGAGCGAGAACCGCGAGCAGGCGATCAAGTACGGTGGGATTGCTGCGGTCGTGATCGCGGTATTGATTATCTGGGCGGTGGTGTATCACAGCCGTTCGCAGGCGGCTGAAGCAGCCCTGGGAGAGGCAATGCAGACATATCAGACGCCATTGGCGAACCCGCAGCAGCCGGCGCCAGAGGGGATCAAGACATTTGGATCGCTGGCGGAGCGGGCCAAGGCGGCCAATGCGCAGTTCACGGCGATCGCGGACAAATACGGCATGACGCCGAGCGGCAGGAAGGCGGAATACTTCGCCGGCTTGACGTATGAGGATGAGGGCCAGAACCAGCAGGCGGAGGATGCGCTGAAGAAGGTCGCGGGAAGCTGGGATTCCCGGCTGGCATCGCTGGGCAAGTTCGCGCTGGCGCAGCTGTATCACAATACCAACCGCGATGCGCAGGCGATCGATCTGTACAACCAGCTGAGCGCGAAGCCGACCGATACGGTTCCGTACGGGATGGCGCAGTTGACGCTGGCCGATCTGTACAACTCCGAGGGCAAGACGGAAGAGGCGAAGAAGATTTATGCCAGCCTCAAGGACAAAGACGCGAAGGGGCCAGCCGGCGAGATCGCGGCGCAGAAGCTGAATCCGGCGCCGGCAGAAGGCGCACCGGGGCTGCCGCAGTAGGCTTTTCAAAAGATACGATTCTCGAGCTGTAAGCTGCCAGCTATCAGCTGACAGCTTTGTTCGTGGCAGCTCTCCCTTCGACGTATTTCGAAAGAAGACAATACGCATCGTCGCATGGTCCGGAAGCGGCGTCAGTGTTCTTCGGAGTGGATGCGGGCGGCGATGGCCTCGGGATTGAGCGGCGAATTCTGCGTGAACTGCGCGGCGGCTTTGGAGCGGACGATTTCGACAAGCTTCCACTGGTCCTTGGCGCGGGGCTCGGGGATCCAAGCAGGCAGCGACATGCCGAGATAGTTGCCGATGGCCTGAGCGTGGGGCTCATAGAGCGCGCGGAGGGCGTGCAGTCGCGCGGCTGCGTCTGGATCGCCGCAGAGGCGCAGGCCGGACTGTGACATGGCATCGCAGAGCTGTTTGAAGTGAGTAGGCGGCAAGCGGTCGGTGCTGAGCGGATCGCGCCCGCTGCTGCTGGCGTCGCGCAGCCGCGCCTCATGCTTTTCCAGACTGAAGACGTGGCCGAGATCGACCAGTGCATGGCGGCCGATGGCGAAGGTGAGCTGTGCCTGGCGGCTGGCTAGGCCGGGCACGACGGAGATGAGCAGCGCGCAGGTATCGAGCACGGCCGTGAGCGCGGAGAGCCAGCTCTGGTTATCATGCTGCGAGCGGTAGTAGCAGAGAATCGGGTAGGAGATGTGCGACTCGAGAATGTCGGCGGCCCAGCGCTCCCATTCGATGAGCAGGACGATGAGCGCCTCCTGGCCGCCCTCAAAGGCGTGGCGGCGAAGGAGTTCGGAAGAGGTAGGTGGCGAACCGGCGCGGCCGTCGAGCAGGGCGACCGAGACCTCGCGGCGGGAGAAGGCGCCATAGAGGACGGGGACGTATCCGATGACGAGGGCGACGAGGCCGAGGCCGCTGGCGCACTCAAAGATGATGATGGTGCGGGCGGCGAGCGAGCGCGGGACGACGTCGCCGAGGCCGAGGGTGAACAGGGTCGTGCCGCTGACGTAGAGGTCGGTGCGCAGGCGGTCCGGATGCCAGGCAAATCCTAGCGGATCGGTGAACGGCGAGCCGAGCGCATAGAAGAGCAATGCGTAGCCGAAGAGCAGGAAGCCGGCCCAGACGACGAGCAGCAGCAGCAAAGAGCCGGGACCGTAGATGGAGTAGAGCTGCTCGCGCGCCTTCCGGTTTGAAATATGGCGGGCGAGAAAGGACCACGGTGCCCACGTGACGATGTAAAAGAGCCGCGTGATGCGGAGGTGGCCGACGGGCCGGCGCGGCAGGATGATGGTCTGGAACGCGTCGACCAGGACAGAGAGGCAGAGCAGCAGGCCGGCGATAAGAGCTGCGGTGCGCATGGCTCATTGTAGGTTCAAGATGCGAGGTTCGGGGTTCAAGGGGTGGTTCCCGGTTCACGCGCACCTCTTACCCACCGCACCCAAATTCAAATATGAGGATTCTGGAGCTTCGCTCCAGAAGGACGGGCAGTTGTTGGTAGACTCGAAAACGGTGCTGAACAGGCTTAGCTGGTGATAAACAGACTGATATTTGCAAATCTTGCTCACCGGCCGGTGCGAACGCTGCTGAGCGTGCTGGCGATCGCGGTGGAAGTGACGATGATTCTGACGCTGGTGGGCGTCAGCCACGGCACGCTCGATTCCTCGGCGCAGCGGGCGCGCGGCGTGGGTGCGGATATTGTGATCCGGCCGCCCAACTCTTCGGTGATGTCGAGCCTGAACTCGGCGCCGGTGAGCGAGAAATATGTGGACTGGCTGGCGCATCAGCCGCACGTGGTCGCGGCGACCGGTACGGCGGTGATGAGTCTGACATTTCCTGATTCGATCACGGGTGTTGATTTTCCGTCGTTCAACAAGATGAGCGGCGGATACCAATACATCTCGGGCGGCGACCCCGTAAACGATGATGATGTCGCAATCGATGAATATTACGCTGACCAGAAGCATGTGAAGGTGGGTAGCCCGCTGAAGCTGGGCAATCATGTGTGGCGCGTGTCGGGAATTTACCAGGTGGGCAAGCTGTCGCATATCAGCGTGAAGCTCTCCGCGCTGCAAGCGCTTATGGGGTGGCAGGGGCACGTCACGGTGCTCTATGCCAAGCTGGATGACCCGAGTCAGGCGCCGCAAGTGGCGGATTATCTGAAGCAGCAACTGGTGAACTACCCCGTGTACACCATGGAAGAGATTGTCTCCATGTTCACGGTGAGCAACGTGGGCATGCTGAAGGCATTCATCGGCGTGGTGATCGGGGTATCGGTGATCGTCGGCTTCATTGTAGTTTTCATGGCGATGTATACGGCGGTGCTGGAGCGCACGCGGGAGATCGGGATTATCAAGGCGGTAGGCGGAGCGCCGGGGCTGGTGCTGCAGATCCTGTTGCGCGAGACGGTCCTGCTGGCTGTACTGGGGACGCTGGTCGGCATTGTGCTGACCTATGGGTCGCAGTGGATCATGCAGCATGCGGTGCCCGGCAGCCTGGTGCAGGAGACGGTTTATTACTGGTGGCCGATTGCCGGCGGGATCGCGATTGCAGGAGCGCTGCTGGGCGTGATCGTGCCGGCGGCGAAGGCGATGAAGCAGGATGTGACCGAGGCGCTGAGCTATGAGTAGTCCTGAGCAGAACGCAGCCTCTGGAGAGCCGATCATCCGCGTGCGCGGGCTGACCAAGGTCTACCACGTGGGCGAGGTGGATGTGCATGCACTGCGCGGCGTGGATCTGGAGGTAGTGGCCGGTGAGTTCGTGGCCATCGTCGGTGCATCGGGGTCGGGCAAGTCGACGCTGTTTCACATTCTGGGCGGCCTTACGCCGCCGACGGACGGAACCGTGACGATTGCCGGCAAGAACCTGGCGCATATGACGAACGCCCAGCGGACGGAGCTGCGCAAGGGCACGGTGGGATTTGTCTTTCAAAAGTACAATTTGCTGCCCACGCTGACGGCTGAGGACAACATCAAGATTGTGGAGTATATTGGCGGGCGTTCTACGGAGTTCAGTCCGGAGTTTGTGGAGGTGCTGAAACTGCTGGGGATTGCAGACCGGATGAAGCATAAGCCGAGCAAACTCTCCGGCGGACAGCAGCAGCGGGTGGCGATCGCGCGGGCGGTGGTGAACCATCCGGCGATCCTGCTGGCGGACGAGCCGACGGGGAACCTGGACAGCCAGAACTCGACGGCGGTGTTGGGGCTGCTGAAGGACCTGAACCAGCGGCTGGGGCAAACCATCCTGATGATCACGCATGACCGGGAGGCGGCATCCTATGCCGGGAGGAGCGTGCATATCCGGGACGGAAGGATTGTGTAGGGAAGTGGCGCGAAGGAAATGGCCGGAGCTGCGGCTCGGCTATCCAGGTGACCGCTGGACGGCGAAACTTACTTAATGGACGATCCGTCTATGAAACGATCCAGCGAGAACCGGGAAGTGGAACTGCCCGTCCGAGAGGCGCCCAGAGAAATGCTTTGGGGCGAGGCAGTTGCAGGTTTGAGGTTGATGAGAGGCAAAGATTTTTTGAGGATGAACGGAGCGCAAGTGCTGGCCACACGAGCGTTTCTGCCATTACAATCGAGGGGACAAAGACAAACCCCACTGATGCGTTTCGGCAAGACAAACAATGCGCCGGACGTAAGGAGACCCACCGCGCCATGAAATTGAATGCACGTCTTACGGTCCTGGCCGCACTTTTTTCGGTGCTTGGCACGACCACCGGATGCAATTTTCTGAAGTCGCGCGACCAGCTGACCAAAGGCGTCGCGGCGTTTAAGAACGCGCAGTATGAGCAGGCGACCAATTTCTTTCAGAACTCGGTGAACCTGGACCCCACCAACGAGACGGCGAAGCTTTACCTTGCGACCACGTATGCGTCGCAGGTGGTGCCGAACCTGACCACGCCGGACAATCTGGCGATGGCGCAGAAGGCGATTGACGCCTTTCAGGCTGTGCTCCAGAAGAACCCGGACGACGTGACGGCGCTGAAGCAGATTGCGTCGATCAACCGCAATATCCAGAAGTTCGACCAGGCGAAGGCGTATGAGCTGAAGGTCATTGCCGCGCCGAAGGCGACGGACAAAGACAAGGCTGAGGCGGACTATATTGTCGGTGTGGTGGACTGGACGCTGGCCTACAAGAATGCGCTGGACATCCTGGCGAAAGAGGGTTTCTCAACCGTCAATGGGCTGACCGGCGATCCGAAAAAGAGCAAGAACGCCTGCGCACAGATTCAGAAGGAGAACACCGACCTGGTCAAGGAGGGCATGGACTACCTGAATCAGGCGATCCAGATCAACCCGACCTATGACGATGCAATGCAGTATCTGCAACTGGACTATCGGCTGCAGGCCGAGCAGGAATGCGGCAAGGATGCCGATGCGGCGCGCAAACAAGACCTGGCAACTGCAGACGAGTGGAGCGCCAAGGCCATGGGCGCGCGCAAAGCCAACGAACTGGCCAAGGAAAAGAAGGCCAATACCGGCGGCGTGACGATGGGCAACCAGCAGTAGACGCAGCCAACGCTAACGAAACAGAGAGAGCCTCCCGGTGCGGGAGGCTCTCTGATTTTGTGAGGAAGGTCCGGTTGCGCTAGGCTTGCTGGGTATGAGGCGAGGGATGCGGCCGCGGAGCGGGTGGATTTCAGGTGCGATGTTCGCGATGATTGCCACGGTCTGTGTGGCGCAGACGTCCGCATCGCAACGCCAGTATGTGGGATCCGAGAGCTGCCGCAAATGCCACGAGAGCGTCTACGCGAGCTGGAAGAAGACGCGCATGGCGAATGTGGTGCGCGACCCCAAGGTGCATCCCGAAGCTGTGCTGGGGGACTTCTCGCAGCCGAATCCGGTGGTGACGTTCTCTCTCAACGATGTTGCGTTCGTCTATGGGAGCCGGTGGAAGCAGCGCTACTTCACAAAAATCGGCGATGAGTACTATGCCGAGCCGGCGCAGTGGGATGTCGCCAAGAAAAAATGGCTGCCGTATCACGTGGAGCGGGGCACGGACTGGTGGGTGCCGTTCTACGGCACGAGCAACATGGAGCGTCCGACGGGTCCGCTGTGCGACGGCTGCCACAGCGTGAACTATAACGTCGCGACGAAGCAGGTGACGGAATGGAACGTCGGCTGCGAGAAGTGTCATGGACCCGGCAGCGCGCACGTGGCGAAGCCGACCCGCGCGAACATCGTGAACCCGGCGCGGCTGGACTATGTGCGCGGCAATGACACCTGCATTCAGTGCCACAGCCAGGGGCGGCCGATCGACGATACGGGACTGGCGGCGAAGTATGGACATCACTACGACTGGCCGGTGGGCTATACGGCCGGCGACCGGCTGGCGGATTTCTGGAAGCTCGAAGAGGTAAAGCCCGGCACGACGAACTTCTTCCAGTTTGCGGATATGACGGCGCACAAGAACCGCATGCAGGGGAATGACTTTATCCAGAGCACGATGTATCACCGCGAACTGCGGTGCTTTGACTGCCACAACGTGCATAGCGCCGCGCATGCCAGCAATCTGAAGGCGGAGGGCAATGCGCTTTGCCTGAGGTGCCACGCAGCGTCTCAGGACAACGCTGCCGGTTTGAAGGGCACGGTGGCTCAGCACACGCATCACGCGCCGAACAGCAAAGGCAACCAGTGCACGGCGTGCCACATGCCGCTGATCGAGCAGACGATCAAGGACAACTATGTTGCATCGCACACCTTCCGCTTCATCACTCCTGCGCTGACGGAGGAGGCGAACATTCCGAATCCATGCACGCAGTGCCATACGGACAAGACGACCGCGTGGGCGACGGAACAGTTGCAGAAGTGGACGACGGTGTCGCCGTGGCGCATGGCGCAGTGAGAGAGCGAATCAGCTAACGAAAGCAAGTCAGCGAGTCAGCAAAGCAAACGTGGCGATTCTGATCCGGCAGGCCTGAATCGGAATGACGCGCACCGAGAGGTATTGCTATTCCGCCCAGCGGCGGAAGATGAGTGAGCCGTTGGTGCCGCCGAAGCCAAAGGAGTTCGACAACGCGCAGTCGATCTTCGCGGGCTGCGGCTTGTTGGGGACGTAGTTGAGACGGCAGGCGGGGTCGAGCTCGACGATGTTGGTGGTCGGCGGCGCGGTCTGGTTCAGCATGGCGAGGATGGTGATGCCGGCCTCGAGGCCGCCGGCGCCGCCCAGCAGGTGGCCGGTCATGGATTTCGTAGAGCTCACAAGCAGCTTGTGGTTGGTAGCGCGCTCGCCGAAGACATTTTCGATGGCCTTGGATTCCAGCGCATCTCCCAGCGGGGTGGAAGTGGCATGCGCGTTGACGTAATCGATCTGGTCGGGCGAGATACCGGCCGACTTGATCGCGGCGTTCATCGCGCGGAAGCAGCCTTCGCCTTCGGGCGCCATGCCGGTCATGTGGAATGCATCGGCGGACATGCCGTAACCGATGACTTCGGCCAGAATCTTTGCGCCGCGCGCGCGGGCGAAGTCGAGTTCTTCGAGGATCAGCATCCCGGCGCCTTCGCCGACGATGAAGCCGTCGCGGTCCTTATCGAAGGGACGGCAGGCGTGGGTCGGGTCATCGTTGCGGGTGGAGAGGGCTTTCATGGCCGCGAAGCCGCCAACTCCCATCGGAGTGATGGCCGCCTCGGTGCCGCCGGCGATCATGGCGTCGGCATCGCCGCGCTGGATGATGCGGAAGGCATCGCCGATGGAGTGCGCGGACGAAGTGCAGGCGGTTGCGGTGGCCTCATTGGGGCCGCGCGCGCCGAAGCGGATGGAGACGTGACCGGCGGCGAGGTTGATGATGGAGCCGGGGATGAAGAAGGGAGATATCTTGCGCGGGCCGCCGTTCAGCATGGCAATGTGCTCGCGCTCGATCACGTCGAAGCCGCCGATCCCGGAGCCGATGTGCACGCCGATGCGGTCGTGGTTCGACTCGTCGATCTTCAGGCCGGAGTGGTCCATCGCCTCCTGCGAGGCGGCGATGGCGAAATGGATGAAGCGGCCCATCTTGCGGGCCTCTTTTTTGTCGATAAAGAGGAGCGGGTCGAAATCCTTCACCTCGGCGGCGAAGCGGACCGGATGCCCGGTGACGTCGTAGGCCTTGATTTCGGCCATGCCGCTTTTGCCCGCGAGCAGGCCATCCCAAACTTCAGTTGCGTTGTGGCCGACTCCGCAGACGAGGCCGAGGCCGGTGACAACGACGCGACGCCGCTGCGCCTGCTGCTCCATCGCTTGCCCTGCCCCCATTACTTGCCCTTCTGGCTCTTTTCGATGTAGTCGACGGCATCCTTGACGGTCTTGATCTTCTCGGCGTCCTCGTCGGGGATCTGAATATCGAACGCTTCTTCGAACTGCATGACCAGCTCGACGACGTCGAGCGAGTCGGCGCCGAGGTCCTCCTGGAAGCTTGCGCCGGGTGTCACTTCGGCCTCATCGACCTGAAGCTGCTCAACGATGATCTGTTTTACCTTTTCGTCCACTGCTGCCATGCGGTTTCTCCTGTATTGCCTTCAATTACTGCCAAACTCTCAGATGTGCGGGCGACATGCATCCATTGGATCGTATGTCCGGGCCCAAGTCACAAGTCTTAAAGATACCGAGCGCCTAGGAGAGTGTAAAGCAAAGCGCGGGTGCGTGTTGGGCGGCTGATGACTGGGTTGAGTCGCGGACGGGAAATCCACTATGCGAACGAATTGCGCACAGCCTGTAAGCGAAGAATTGGCGTAGATTGGTGGGATGCAGATTGTGGTGTTTGTAATCGGGTGTGCGCTGGGTGCGGTGGCGATGTGGCTCGCGGTCCGCGGCCACTCGGCGGAGCTGCGCAGAGCGATGGGCGAGGCGCGTGAGCGCGAGAAGGCGGAGTCTGCGAAGGTGGCGGAGTCTGCGGCGCAGCTGACCGCCGCGATGATGGAGAGGGCCGCTGCCCAGAAGGAGGCTGAGGGCGCGACACGCCGGGCCGACGAGATGATCGCCCACGAGCGGGAAGCGCAGCTGCGAATCGTGCGCGCCAAGGATGAGCAGATTGTGAAGCTGAACGAATTCATCGCGCAGGCGAAGGACGCGATGACCCAGGAGTTCAAGGCTGTTTCCGGTGGTGTGTTGAAGGATGCGTCGGAGCAACTGGTGAGCCGTGCCGAAGCAATCATCAAACAACACGGCGAGAAGACCACCGACGATGTAAAGCTGCACAGGCAGCAGATCGAAACCATGCTGAAGCCGGTCGAGGAGACGATCAAGCGGCTGGATGAACACGTCGAGAACACCAATCGAGCGAGGTCAAACGCTGAGACTCTTCTTGACGAGCAGATCAAGCGTTTGGCAGGTGCCAGTGAATCTTTGACAACGGCCCTACGTAAGCCGGTCATACGGGGCAGTTGGGGCGAAATGACGCTCGAAAATGCGTTGGAAAGCGCTGGTTTACAGGCCGAAATTGATTTCGTTCTACAGCACACAACGGATGGTGAAGACGGTCGTAAGCGAACCGATGCGGTCATCAATCTTCCTAAGGGCCGCAAGCTGGTGATCGACAGCAAGAACCTGATGGAGTCGTACATTGCATATTCGATCGCACAGGATCCGGCGGAGAAAGTACGGTTTGCAGAAGCGCATTCCAAAGCACTCAAGGGTCACATCAAAAGCCTTTGGTCGAAGCAATACATGGATCGTTACGATGGACCTGACTGCGTGATTCTCTTTCTCCCGCACGACGGAATGTACCATGCAGCTCTACAGGATGAACCGGATGTGGTTCGCGAAGCTTGCGAAAAACGTGTGTTTGTCTCCAATCCCATGAGTTTGATCCCGCTGCTCAAGGCGGTAAGTTACGTCCTGAATCAGGATCGCGCGAATAAAAATGCGAAAGCAATTCAAGACATTGGTGAGGAACTCTACGGCGAATTAACGCGCTTCGCTGCCAACGTCGGAAATATTGGCAACAAGCTGCGCGAAAGTGTTGAGGCATATAACGACGCTATTCCAGGATTAGACCGCTACATATTGGCAAAGGCTCGCAAATTGAAACAAATGGGTGCGGGCAAAGGCGGTGAGCCGGAACTGCCGGAGCCGGTGGAGTTGGAGCCGCGGCTGTTCTCGTCGCGCGAACTGAAGACGACGAATCTCTTCCTGCAGCAGGACGAGGAAGCAGAGTTAAGCCTCGCCGCCGCCGCAGCAGAACAGCCCGAAGACAAGTAGATCGATCTATCCAGCGGCGGCGAGCATTCGGTCGGCGAGGGCCGCAACCTGCCTGGCGGGCGCGACCTCATGCACGCGCAGGATATGCGCGCCGGCGAGGATGGCGGCCATGTTTGCGGCGGAGGTAGCGAAGTCCTTGTGCCATGCCTCTTCGGGATGTGAGGCAACCGCAATTTTGTCGGCGCCGGGCTTATTGTGTCTCGACTCCCACGTCTCAGAATCGAGAAGTGGGGCACCCACATCCCTTTTTGTGAGGAAGCTTTTGCGCGAGAGACCGGCGAGCAGCGGGAAGCCGAGGGAATGAAGTTCGGCGAAGTTGGCGAGCAGCGGCAGGTTCTCGTCCATGATCTTGCCGAAGCCGAAGCCGGGATCGAGGATGATACTCTGTCGCGCGATGCCTGCGGCGAGTGCAGCGTCCGCACGAGCCCTCAGCTCGCGCAGAACGAGCGGCATCACTTCTTCCGGCGCTAGCCGCTGCTGCGTCTTCCATTCCGACGGACGCCCGCGCGTGTGCATCAGGATATTGCCGCAAGCGAGTTCAGAACACGTCGCAGACATTGCCGGATCCCACAGATGGCCGCTGACATCGTTGACGATTTCTACCCCGGTATCGACTGCCGCGCGTGCGGTCTCAGCGTGGTAGGTATCGATGGAGAGAATGGCATCCGGCCGGGCGGCGAGGATCGATCGGACAACCGGCAGAACGCGCCGCTGCTCCTCTGCGGACGAAATCGGTGACGAAGAGGGCCGCGTGGATTCCCCGCCAACGTCGATGAGGTCGGCGCCTTCGTCCAGCATGCGAAGGGCCTGATCGAGCGCGGCGGGATGTGGAAAAAAGCGCCCGCCGTCGGAAAACGAGTCCGGCGTGACGTTGAGAATTCCCATGATGAGCGTTCGCTGGCCGACTTCCAGAGAGCGGGAACGAAGGCGCCAGACGCTGCGGAGACGGTGGTTGGAAGGCATTCCGTGGTTCCTGGAGAGCGGCCCGGGAAGCCGCTCAAAATCGTATAAACATTTGGCAAATAATGTACTTATGAGTAACTAGGTGACGTTGAATTTTACCTGTAAGTAACGGAAAGTTATTATTTTTTTTGGTGCCACTTCACCCGTCGTGATGCAATAATTCTCTCTAGACTTGCCGACCCCACGAGACAAGCCCCAAAAAATCGGCCGACCCCAATAAACCGTAGAGCCTTCGGGGCCCGGAGACACCATTGAATCTTGCATTTCTCCCAGATTTGTCTGCTCTGGCGATCCTGATTTTGATCCTGGCGCTCGTGCGCCGTCGCCACTCCGACGCGCGTGCTGACGCGTGGCTGCTGGGGCTGTCCTTTACCCTGGTCGAATCCATCGCACATACCTTCTATACGCCGAACAGCATTCCTTCGCCGGCGCTGCATCTGGTTGTGCTGGATTGTTACCTGATTGCGGGCATGGTGTTCAACTGGGCGGCCGCAGACCAACGGGAGACGAACGGCTCGCGGTTGCTGTACCTGGTGGTGAACGGTCTGGCGCTGATGGGGCTGACGACCATCTATGGCCTGAACCTCCGTATTCCTCAGGTTTATGTGCCGGTGGTAGTGGTCGGGATGGTGGTGGGCGTGGTGAGTTCTCTCGCGCTCCGCAAGAGCTGGCACCTCGCGCTCTTTCATCTGCTCGCATGGGGGGCTATCGCCGTTCTTGTACTGCGCGGCGAGTTCCGCCCAGCAGTCTACTGGAGCCTGGCGTGTGTTTACGCCATCGCCTCGGTCAACTTCTATCGCCGGCTGGAAGGACGCAGTGCAGGTCGCGTAGCGGTGGTGCTCGGTTTCTCCATCTGGGCGCTGTGCTTCTTCCTGCATCCGATGATTGTGGACCGTTCGGCCTATGCCGAGGTCGCATCGCACATCTGGAACATGCAGAAATCGCTGATCTCGATCGGCATGATCCTGGTGATGCTGGAGGAGCAGGTCTCAAACAACGAGTGGCTCGCTCTCCACGATGAGTTGACGGGCCTGCCGAACCGCCGCCTCTTCGCGGCGCGGTTGACCAATGCGATCCAGTACACGGAGAGCCGCAACTCAAGCCTGGCGTTGGTGGTGCTGGACCTGAACGACTTCAAGAAGATCAATGACACGCTGGGCCATCCGGTCGGGGACCAGGTGCTGCGCGAGGTGGCCGCCGCATTGCGCAAAAACATCCGCGCGACGGACACTGTGGCGAGGCTGGGCGGCGACGAGTTCATCATCGCCGCGACCGACATGCCGAACGACAGCGCCGTCGAGCGGTTTACCGAGTCGCTGCGCACCGCGATCGAGCGCCCGATTGTGGTGAACGAAATCCCCATGGTGGTGGGCGCGAGCTTCGGCTTCGCAATGTATCCCGGGGACGCGAAGGACGCGACCAAGCTGCTGCGGCTGGCCGACCAGCGCATGTATGCGCTGAAGCGGCGGCCGGTCTATTCCGCGCAGATTGAGGCGCCGGCGAAATTCATAGCCCAGGCGTAAAGCGCACACCGCTTTCGGAAGGGCACGGCTGAAGCCGTGCCGATATAGACACCCAATAAATTCAGTGCATGATAGTCGATTGCTTGCGATCGACCATCATGCACTCCGAAGCCCGCTACGCGAAAATGACAGTTTTGTTCGCGTAGGACAAGATGCGATGGTCGAGATGCCACTGCACCGCGCGCGAGAGCACCATGCGCTCCAGGTCGCGGCCCTTCTGGATCAATGAGGGCAGCTGGTCGTTCTGGGAGACGCGGGTCACGTCCTGCTCAATGATGGGTCCTTCATCCAGAACTTCGGTGACGTAATGGCTGGTGGCGCCGATCAGCTTGACGCCGCGCGCGAACGCCGCGTGATACGGCCGCGCACCCACGAAGGCCGGCAGGAATGAATGGTGCACGTTGATAACGCGCCGGGGGTAGGCGTCGACGAACTTCGGCGAAATGATCTGCATGTAACGCGCGAGAATGACGAGATCGATCTTGTTCTGGGCGAGCAGCGCGAGCTGCGCCGCCTCGACTTCTAATTTCGTCTCGCGTGTTACCGGCATGTGATGGAACGGCACGCCATGGAACTTCGCCAGCGCTTCAGCCTCGGTGTGGTTCGAGACGATGAGCGCCAGGTTGCAGCGGAACTCGCCGGTCTGGTGACGCTGCAGCAGATCGGCCAGGCAGTGCAGGTAGTGCGAGACGAAGATCGCTACGTTCTGCACCTGCTCGACCAATTCCAGACGCCAGTTCATGCGGAACTCGCGCGCGACGGGCGCGAAGGCCTCGGCGAACATGGCTTCGGTAAAGTTGGCGGCGTCGGTGGCAAATTCGACGCGCATGAAGAAGAGGCCGAGCTCGGCGTCCTGATGCTGGTCCGCGTTCAGGATGTTGACGTCGTAGCGCTGCACCAGGAAGTTGACGATGGCGGCGACGAGGCCCTTGCGGTCCGGGCAGTCGATGAGCAGGATGGCGGTTTTAGAGGCTGGCATAGACAAAAAGCGGGACGCAACCAGCCTAGCAGGATGATTGCGCCGCGTTATTCCGCCGGAGCCGAAGGTGTCTTGTTAAGGGCATGGCTTCAGCCATGCCGTATCCCGCTACAAATGTCTCAGGGCTTAGCCCTGAGGGTAACTTCGGGGGCCCTACCACTTCATCAGCTGGTTGATCTGGATCAGGTTGCCGCAGGTGTCATTGAGTTTTGCGATGGTGGCTCCGGCGACCTGCGTGGGCGGCATCACGAACTCGCCGCCCGCGGACTTGATGCGCTCATAGTCGGCCTGGACGTCATCGCTTGAGAACATGGCGGCCGGCTGGCCCATCTGCAGCAGCGCCTCCTGATAGGCTTTGGCCACCGGGCTGCTGTTCAGCGCGAGCTGCAGCTCGGTCCCGTTCTCTTCCTCGGCCGACGCCACGGTGAGCCAGCGGAAAGGCCCCTGGCTGAAATCTGCCTTCTTGGTAAATCCGAGCACTTCGGTGTAGAAGCGCAGCGCCTTCTCCTGGTCCTCCACATAGATGCTGGTCAGCTTGATTTTCATGGGTCTCTCTCCGGATCAGATATTCGCGATGTGCCGCTCACAACGATGACGGATGCCCAGGGGAGAATGTGACGGAATCAGCGCCGGTGGGTCTAGATACGGGGCATGGGGCCCGCAGCACGCTGTGCCGCCTCAAGCTGTTTCTTGCACCTCCCAAAGTCTCTTTCAGCGTCCACCGCCAGCTTATTTAACATTTTCAGCGTGAAAACCGCATCCATGCTGGGGTAGAGCGAAACTAAATCTTCCATCATTTCGGCCATTAGATAGACAGTTCCTACACCAGCAACATCGAGCCCCATGTTTGTTGGGCCCATATGCACAGATGGGAAGTCGTGGGCTTCCCGCGTGTACGTTCCCTTTGGGCTAGCGTAAATGTCAGCAGATGCCCACTGATAGTGGGCGCGATAGCGCCCCGCTCCGACCGCGTCCTCGATTTGCCTAAAATTGGGACCTTTTGTGCCAAAGGGAACACCTGATTTCTGCAATGCGTCCGCCGCCCAGCCATAATCCGTTCCAAAACTAGAACCGTGTTTTTGGAGAAGCGAATCACAAAGGCTTTTCACTTTCGCATGTTCGGCAGTAAAGGTAGCATCCTGTGCGGCGACTTGTGCCCAGAATGGGGTTGCAAGCTCATCCATTCTCTTCTTTGTGGCGATCAAATGATGATCGAAATATTTGACCGCAACGTCTTCACCATGAAGAACAAGAAAATGCGATACCACAGCCAATTCGTGCAGCGTTCTCCATCTGGACAAGGCGCCATCCGCAAATCCTGATGCGAGCAGACAATAGATTTCTTCGCTTGTACGGATCGCCCTAGCGTGTGATCTTGTAAGTACTTCCCAAAGCATCGACCTAGCCGGATCCGAATCTATTCGTGTCCTAAATCCAGCAACAAGCTGTCTCGATAACACCAGAAAATGCCGCATTGTGCTCAGTGGTTTTTTCCAACGCGTGCGAAGACGTTTCTCAAACTGCATAACATCTCTCTGCTCTCGTCGCGAATACTGGGGCCAGCTCTTTTTTAGGTCCCTAAGAACCAACCTCGCCATCTGTGTGGCTCTTTTCTCGAATATCTTGGGCGCATTCTTTTCGAGGCGATCTACGTGTCGTTCAACACGCCGCATATCTTGTTCGTTCAATTCGATATGGCAGTCTAGTAGCCTTGCGTTTCGGCCTACTGGCAGGGAAGGATGAAGTGGGTCTTTACGAATGAGGTCGAGAAGTTCTGAAATCTCAGATCGAGAAAGTTGAGTTCCTTGTTTGTAGAGTTTGTCTACTATGACCTTTGTCAGAGCGATATGGAAACCGTCGGCCATTTCGGCTTTAAACGCTTCATGAACCAAATCTAAGTCGGTAGGATCGACTAGCAGTAATCTCATTACTTTATGTCCCGCCAGTTGGGGCCGAGGCCGAGTTCGGCGACGATGGGGACGGAGAACTCGGCGACGTGCTCCATCTCATGCTGGACGAGCGTGCGCAGCTCGTCGGCCTCGGCGGGGACGACGTCGAAGAGCAGTTCGTCGTGCACCTGGAGGGTCATGCGCGAGCGGAGTTTGCGCTGCGTGATCCCGGCGTCGATGCGCAGCATGGCGAGCTTGATGAGGTCGGCGGCGGTGCCCTGCAGCGGCGTGTTGATGGCAGTGCGCTCGGCGAAACCGCGCATGTTGGGGTTGCGCGACTGGATGTCTGGAATGGGCCGGACGCGACCGAAGTAAGTCCTGACAGCCTGATCGCGCCGGACTGTTTCTAAGGTTTCATCAATGAATCGCCGCACGCCCGCATAGCGCTCAAAGTAGCGGTCTATATAGAGACGCGCTTCTTTCTGCTCAATGCCGAGCTGCGCGGCGAGCCCAAAGGGCGAGATGCCGTAGACGATGCCGAAGTTGACGGCCTTGGCGCGGTTGCGGGTCTCTTTGTCGAGCTGGTCGACGGGAATGCCGAAGACCTCCGACGCTGTGAGCGTGTGGATGTCCTGGCCGGTTCGATAGGCATTCAGCAGCAACGGGTCCTGCGAGAAGTGCGCCATCAGGCGCAGCTCGATCTGCGAGTAGTCGGCGGAGAGCAACAGGTTGCCGGGCGCGGGGATAAAGGCGGCGCGAATCTCGCGGCCAAGCGCGGTGCGTATGGGGATGTTCTGCAGGTTGGGATTGGTCGATGACAACCGCCCCGTCGCCGTGCCTACCTGGTTGAAGGTGGTATGCACGCGGCCTTCGGCGTCGACGAGCGTGGGCAGCGAGTCGAGATAAGTAGACCGCAGCTTGGCGAGCTGGCGGTAGTCGAGCACAAGGCGCGGGACGGGATGGTGCTCGGCCAGCTCTTCGAGCACGTCCTGCGCAGTGGAGATGACCTTGCCCTTGCCGTACTTCAGCGGCTTGGGCAGCTGCATCTTGTTGAACAGGACGTCGCCGAGTTGCTTGGGTGAGTTGATGTTGAAGCGCAGCGGCGACTCCTGCGCAGCGGCCTCGCCTGCCTGCGCGTAGATTTTGTCCGCAAGCGAATCCATCTCAACCGCGAGCCGCGAGGACATTGCGGAGAGCTGCGCCGGGTCGATGCGCACGCCGGCCTGCTCCATGCGGAGGAGCACAGAGACGAGCGGAAGGTCCATCGAGTTGTAGATGCGGCGGAGCGGAGCGGTGCGCGATGCTCCCGCCCACGTCCCGGATGAACCTTGTTCTTCCCACTCATCGCTTCGCGATGAATGGGGCACCCGAGCGGTTTGCGCTTCGGAGCTGGGGGCGGCACCGGCGAAAGCGGTGTCGCTTTCGGCGATGTGCTCGGCGAAGACGCGCGCGAGCCGGACGATGGCGGCGGCGGCTTCAGCGAGGCGGTTGGGATCGTTGGGATTGGTCTTCGTCGGCTGATGAACGAGGGCGCGGTTGGTGGAGCGCGCGGCGATATCTGGAAGAGTATGGGACGCGTGCGTGGGGTTGATCAGATAGCTCTCCAGCATCACGTCCGTGATCGCGCCGCGCAGGGTGACGTTGTGCGGCGCGAGCGCGCGCAGGACAGCTTTGAGATCGTGGACGAGCTTGGGCAGCTTCTCGTCTTCGAGCGCGGCACGCAGGCCGGGCGCATCGAGCGAGGCTTCGAGCGCGGAGCTGCCGTCGATGGAGAGGCCAAGGCGGCAGGCGATCTCGCTTTGTGGAACGGATGGCTGCGGAGATTTTGCATCCCACCCGTCCGCTGCGCGTACGGATGGGGCACCCGAACTGGTTGGGCCGAACAGGTCCATGGTTGCGGCGGGCGGTGGTTCGGGTTCGCCGGATTCAGGATCGGGTTCGGCGGCCGTCTCTTCGGTGAGGGCTTGCGCATCTTCGAAGAGCGCGATGGCGAGGCCTCTTACTTCCCACTCATCCCGCTGAGAGGCGCGGGATGAATGGGGCACGCCATGATTCGTGGCTGCTTTCTGTTCCCTGTTCCCTGTTTCCTGCTCCTTTGCTTGCGTGAGCAGGGCGGCGATCTCGGCGTCGGTGGGTTTGAGGTTGTAGCTGAGAGGGGTTGTGTCGGCGGCGGGGGCGAGCTCCTTGAGCAGTGTGGTGAACTCGAGTTCGGCGAAGAGATCGCGGCAGGCTGCGGTGTCGGGCGGTTGCGTGCGCATCTCGTCGAGCGAGAACTCGATAGGGACCGCGGTGTGGATGGTGACGAGTTCCTTCGAGAGCAGGATGTTGTCGCGGTTGTTCTGCAGCGATTCGCGATAGGTCTTGCGCTTGATGGAGTCGGGCTGCGCGATGGCGGCGTCGAGCGCGGCTTCGACCGAGCCGAACTGCTGGATCAGCTCGACGGAGCCTTTGTCGCCGATGCCGGGCGCGCCGGGGATGTTGTCGATGGTGTCGCCACGCAGCGCCATCACGTCGATGACGCGCTGGGGCGCGACGCCGAGCGTGGCCTCGACGCCGGCGGGATCGAGGACGAGGTTATCCTTGGTCGGGTTCAGGATGGAGACATCGGCGTTGACCAGCTGCATCATGTCCTTGTCGGAGCTGACGACGAAGACATGGTGGCCGAGCGCGGAGAGTTTACAGCTGAGCGTGCCGATTACGTCGTCGGCCTCGAAGCCTTCGTAGCTGAGGATGGGAATGCGGAAGGCCTCGAGCGCGCGGCGGATGAACGGAAGCTGCTGCGTCAGGTCGGCGGGCATCTCCGTGCGGTTGGCCTTGTAGCCGGCGTATTCGACGGTGTCGAACTGCTGGGTCTTGACGTTCCACTTCTGCGTGGCCTTCATCTCGCGGGCGCGCTCGTCGCGGAAGACGGGGCCGGAGAGATCGTAGACGGCGGCGAGGTACTCGGGCGCGAAGTCCTTGCGCAGCTTGTTGATCATGTTGACGAAGACATACGTCGCCGCGGTGGGCACGCCGGTGCGCGTGGACATGGGCCGCTGCCGCTGCATGGCGTGGTACGCGCGGAAGATGAAGGCCATCGAGTCCAGCAGGTAGATGGGCGGCCTGCCGGATTTCGAGGCGGCGGAATTTTCCGCCCGGGGCGCCGCCGCTTCGGTTGCTTCAGCTTTCTTTTTCGTCGCCATCGCAGAGTTGAGGATACCAAGCTCGAGATGGCGCGCGTTGCGGGTCAGCGGCGGCCGCGGGGATCGAACTGGAAGCATTGTTCGAGGGTGACGCCGAGGGCGAGGGCGACCTTGAAGGCGGTTTCGAGCGAGGGCGAGTATTTGTCCTGCTCGATGGCGATGACGGTCTGGCGGGTGACGCCGACCTGGTCGGCGAGGTCCTGCTGGGTCATCTCGCGGGCGGCGCGGAGCTCGCGGATCTGGTTGCGGATGGCGGGCATTAGAGGGCTCTCCGATAGGCGATGAGCTGGGCGGCGGTCTTGGTGATGTCCGCGATGACGAGCATGCCGAAGAAGACGGAGAGGAAGTGGAGACTCATCCTGGCGCTGTCCAGGTGGAGATGGCCGATGGAGGCGTGGAACCAGAGAAGCGCGAGGCCGAGGAGCATGAGCGAGGCGAAGGTGAAGTAGCCGGCGCGGTAGCCGCGCAGCTCGATGAGGCGGTCGCGCTCGTCGGTGAGGCGGTTGCGGGTGTAGGCCGCGATGACGGTTTGCAGAATGACCTGCAGGATGATGATGCCGATGATCATGGCGGCGACTTTGACGACTGAGTCGTGGCCGTGAAGGAAGAAGTAGGGAACATAGATGACGACCTCGGCGATGAGCGAAGCGTAGAGGGACTTTTCGCGATAGGAGAGCGAGGCCATGGGAGTAAAACCTCCATGTAAGAAATGTTGGACATAATATACTTGACACACAAGAGTCAGGAGTCCAAAATTGAGACACCGTGACAGGGCAGCTTTATTTCAATTCGGATTCAGGAAGAGGGCCATCGCCCATCTGGTTGTGGTTTGGGCAATAAACATAGGACTCTCCCTCTTTGTTAAAGAAGCAGTAGGTCAGCCAGTGCTTTTCTCCGAACACGTCTTGATAGGTAATAGCTCCATAGACGATGTAGCCCTCGCCCGGACCTTTCACGTCCGCTCGCGCGACGCTTTGATCCCCATTGAACTCAAACAGCGAAGTATTGTGACCAGGGGTAACATACCCCATTGGCATGGGAGCGCCGAAGAATGTATAGGCGAAATTGTCTCCCGGCTTGAGAATTCTTCCAGTGAAGTAAACCAGTACGTTTTTGGCAGGTGTCCTGCCACTATTGCTGATGGGAAATGTGATTTTGAACTTGGAATCATTAGGTATTCCAGTGGCAGGCTCTACGCTAAGCCAAGCGCGTTGATCCTGATGGAAATTGTCGATGGAGGCTTGGAGAGATTTTTGGGAGTCGGCTTGGGAGGCCATAAGTGCATCGGAGGCGTCCTTATCGGCAGAGGTGCGGGCGCTATCCATCTTGTCAGCTTGGGATTGGAGTTTACCGACAGCGGATTGAATTCCTTGGTTGATCCCTTCCGCGCTGCTAGAGAATTTTTCAGAGGCTATGCGGATTTTTTCAGCAGACCCAATCAACCTATCCACTTGTCTAGTGGTGCTGCGGCTGTTATTGCAGGAAACCACTATCTGACTAATCGCGCTCAGGGCAATAATGGCAGTCAGGAAGATCATCAATCGGTCGCCGTGAGGAATCCGATCATTGATGCTCTTTACGAGGCTTTTGAATTTTTGGTAGGAACTCTTTTTATGGCGATAGGGATTGCCTTGCTCGTCTACTATGACCCCGCTATCGATGGATGGCAGAGGCCCGCTTGCGGACTCCTCTCCTGCATCTTCGGGGCTATCATGGGGATCATTTTCGGAGTTGGCTTGCATGTCTAAATCACACGAATATCACGAAGGCCCGGAAGCAGCGGAACGATTCGAGAAGATGGCGAAGAAGGTTTTCCGTGCGCCCAAGTCTACCGCGAAACCAGTGCAGAAGAAACAGTCTGTACGCAAGGCAAAGAAGGCCAGCAAGGGCTAGTGTCTGCGTTTGCCGCGCCCTTGCCGCCGATCAATGAGAGGTAGCGCTGCCAGTGCCGAGTGAGTTTGTTAGAGCCGCATACGTCAACCGCTTTCCAGCTACATTGCGGGCGGCAAGTTCAAAGCGGTCTTTATCGTCCATGTTTTTGCGGTTGTTGAACCGGAAGGACTGCTCATCGATGTACCGAAAGAGATGGAATGGCTCTACCGAAACGTAGGTTCCGCCGAGTGACCGCTTCAAGCAAGACCAGAAATTCTCGATACCGTTTGTATGAACACTGCCCCGCACATAGGCGTCCGCGTGATTGATAACTTCGTGAGTGAAGTTACGCATTCCCTTGTACGGGTGATGCTCGTCCGTGTAGACGGTCGATCCCGGTTCAATCGAGTCCTTCGCAAGCTGGTGCAGCACTATGCGCGTCCGTGCTTCAACCACGTTCGCCTTGACGCGGCCCTTGCGCTCAAGCATTCCAACCACGATGGTCTTGCCTTTGAACGCGCCCGGTTCGTTCTTGAGATGGCTTCCCAGCCGCGCACGCTTCGCCGCGTGCATGTTCTTTGCCTTGCCGCCTATGAACGTCTCATCCATTTCAACTTCGCCAGAGAGCGGCGTTTCGTCATCCTCATGCAGCAGCATCCGCAGCCTGTGAAGCATGAACCAAGCCGTCTTTTGGGTCACACCGATGGCGCGATGAACTTCGTAGCTGGAGACGCCATTCTTGCAGTTGCAGAGCATCCACAGGGCGCACATCCACTTGTCCAAGCCAATCGGGGAATCCTCGAAAATGGTGCCGACTTTGATCGTGAACTGCTTTTTGCAGCCTTTGCAGAACCAGATTTTGCGTGTGCTGATAAACGAGTGCTCATGCGAGAAGCACCGAGGGCACGCCACTACGCCATCCGGCCAGCGCAGATGCTTCGCATATTCAAAGCAGCGATCAGGATCGGAGAAGTAGACGATGGCTTTCTGAAGTGTATGGGGCGTGTCCATGTTTGAAGGCTACGCCTGAATTGTTTGTGTGTCAAGTATATTATGTCCGAAATGTTTTACATCCGGAAGGTAGCATCGCAAGGCAGCGATGTCAAATATTTCGTACATAGTGGCTTTCCGCTGCGATAAGAGCGGGGGGGTACCCCCTCCCCTATCCAATTTTGCATAATCTTCATTCTGAACGGGTTACATGCTTTGTTCTAGACAGCAAAGCACTTAGCCGAAGCTCTCTTTATTTTCAAGGAGATAGATTAAAGCACGAAGCCCGGCCATGAGCCGGGCTGTTGGAGGGTGTTTCTTCACCTACTTCTATTGTAGCGAGCGCGGCATAACTAAAATGCCACTTCGGCGAGAAATATTTTTACGGCGAAGGTAATTGGATTGTGGGAGTTGGAGGAACGGAGTCGCGGGGACGGGGGTTGACAGCAATTTTGCGGAGGTTCTGGGCCAAAGACGCCGGCTAGGCGGCAGAGGCAGCGGGAGGCGCGGGCGGGCGCAGCATGCCCATGGCGCGGTTGATGGATTCTGCCATCCGCTCGCCGGGACGATGGGTGATCTTGACACCTTTCGCGGTGAGGCAGCAAACCTCATAACGATTGTTTCGTTGTGCCATGGCTACGTGGATCTGATTGGAACGCATCGTGTGACTCCTATGTAAGAAGAAAGTGTGATCGAGCCGCATGGGCGGGGAGAGGCACGCTGCGGATGAAGCTTACTCGGCGGCCGCGCGAGTCACTCGGAAAACGGCATGCCGAAGCAGAGTGAAGCGGTGCGGGGAGGGCGGTGCGACTCGCCGATGATGGTGGCGGTCATGCCCATCTCCCGCCACAGGCGCAGCGCTCCGGCGTTCATGTAGAGCAGGCGCGTCTGCTCGGTGGATGTGCCGCGGGCGGAGTAGACGCTGATGCGGTTCAGCAGCCGGGTCTGCGATGAGGCCATAAGATACGGCCACATGCTGATGCTGGGCGAGTTGTCGGGGAACATGATCTCATTGCGGCTCTGCGCGAGGATGGTGTAATTCTCAGACGCGATGGAGGTGCGGACGACGAGGTGAAGGCCGCGCTGGCTGAGCGCCATCGGCGGTGTGGGTTGCTGCAGAAGCGTGCGAGAGAGAGAGTGGGAGAGAGGCTCATTGCTTACCGTCCTTGGTGGAGGCGCTGTGCGCGCTGTTGACGGCAGCCGAGAGGTCCTCGGAGAGAGAGTTGAGATCGGTCCTGGCCTGCTCTGCGGCAGCCACAGCTTCCGCCTCCGTCCTGGGGACGATGGAGAGGTGGACCTTGCGCGCGAGGTGCCGGGAGACGTCGGTGGTGCGGGGATAGCTCATGGAGTACTCCTGACGAAGCGGTTGCGTACCGGGGGGACGCTCGTCTGGAGCAGGATGAGGCTAAAGGCGAGGGGGTTACTGTTTCCAGCCTACGCTCTTACGGGCGGTTGTGCCGGTAATTCGGCGGTGGGATGCGGATTTAGTGTGCGGGGCTGGGCGGATGGGGTCTCGGATGGGTGCGAATGGACCGTTGGGGACGCGGGGTGCAAACCCGGGGAGGCTGCAGGAGTGTAGTCTGCGAACAGGAGCGGCCCATGGTTTGCAAGGTATGTGTGCAGTTGCAGGAGGCGGTGGCGTCATCGCAGATGCCGGATGCGCCGGACCTGCTGCTGGGACTGACGGAGGCCGGGTTGCGCAACCGCGCGCACCAGAAGGCAGAGCGCAAGGTGAAGTCGGAGCTGGACCTGGAGAAGCATCGGCGGTCCTGCAGGGAGTGGAACGAGCGCGCGGCGTTCTGAGGACGCAGCAGTGGGGTGGCCGGGTGCGCCTTGCGGCGATTCGGGCTGCTGGTCGAATCCCACCAATGTAGGAACGGGCGTAGTGTTGGTACATGGACACCGCGCAAAGTCACCGCCTCACCATGGTTCAGGACCAGATATGGCATCTGAAGCTGCGCAGCGATGCCCTGCGCGATGAGCTTGGCTCGCGCCCGGCAGGATCGAAGAGCAGGCTGGAGGGCGAGAGGGAGCTGGCCAGCCTCCGCGCGGAGATACGCGGCCTGGTGCGCCAGCGGCGGGGGAGAGCGTAAGGGGCTATCCACGTGTAGCGGATTGCGTCGCTTCCCGAAGGCTGTTTCCAGATCATTTGTAAGATCGTGCGGTCATTGACGCACCGACGCGTTCAAAACCGCAACCGCTGGTTAGGGTTCGGGGTTCGAGGTGGGGGCCAGGGGCGAGGTGAAGGTTTCCGGGGAGAAGAAGCGCTGGATGCGCGGGCCGCAGCGATAGAACCAGCCGGCTGCGATGCAGAGAACGACGATCCGAATGAGGCCGCCCAGCAGATCAGTGGTGTAGGTCATCGTCCAGTATGTTTGGGAAGCGACTGCCGCCTGTCCGGGCAATCCATAATGAGCGAGGGCGAGCAAATCACGCGGTATAGCGACGAGGCTGACGAAAGCCCAATAGAGAAAGAAGACGGCGATGGCGCGGCTGATAATGCGGATGAGTTGGAGGTAATTGGCAGGTGCGTCGAGCGTGGCGGGGTCGGGCATGGTGGTCTTCGGTGGTCCTTGGCGATGGAGTGGATGCGGGGAGAAGTTTACATGGGGGGAGAGCTGCCGTCCTAGAATTGGGACGCCGGCGGGGCAGGTTGCCGCGAAGTTTGCGAGGAGGCTGGTGTGAGCTTGGTTGTCGTGAAGAGGCGTGGGAAGGCTGTTCGTGTGGGTGCGGCGGCCGCTGCGGTGATTGCGATCGGCGGCATTGCCGTTGCGGTGATGTATGGTGACACACCGCTGACGGCAGCCGATTACCAGAGGAATCCGGCGGCGATGATGGAGGCGTATCGCCATGTGGAGGCTGCGTCGGTGTCGGATGCGGAGGAGCAACTGTTGCACGAGCGGCACTACATGTCGCACCGGATGCATCCGGTCTTTCCGACGAAGTTTGCGGGCACAGCGCTGACGGTGCTGCTGAAGAAGGAGGAGAACAGCGACGCGCATGCGTTGGATGGGATGCTGGAGGCGATCGACAGCGGCGGCGCGGGACAGGTGTATGTGGTGAAGGTGGAGGACGGCGCGGACATTGCGGGCGTGGGAGGGTTGATGGGCACGGCGATGGCGGCGCGGGGGTTTGCGGGCGCGGTGGTGGATGGCGGCGTGCGCGATGTGGCGCAGTTGAAGCGCGTGGGCTTCCCGGTGTATTCGACGGGGGCGGTGGTTTCGACGGCGGTGGGACATTACCGGTTCGCGGGGAGGAACGTGCCGTTGGAGGTGGATGGCACGCGCGTGGAGGCGAACGACATTATTGTGGCGGACCAGGATGGGGTGGTGGTGGTGCCGCGCGCGCACGCGGCGGAGGTGCTGGTGCAGGCGCAGAAGCTGGATTATAGCGAGCACAGCACGTATCCGGCGATTGAGAAGCTGCATTCGATTGTGGAGGCGGTGAAGGAGTTTGGGCGGATTTGAGGCGGGGGGCGAGGGGAGTTCGAGGAGTGGTGTGGGCGCGGGTGAGCGCAGAAGGTTCTGCGGCGAGTGGCGGTTTTGGTCTGTTCGAGGGTGGGGGAGGGAATTTTTTTGAACAAGCGCGCGCTTCCCGCATAGGGGCGAGCCTTCGGCAGAGCGGTATGCGCTTCGCGCGGCGATTTTTCCTGGGGCTGCGCCCCAACGAGCAAAGACCGCTCGTTGGGGACCCCGATTCGCCCCAGGCTGGTATAGATCGCGCCGTTGGCGCTCACAAAATGCGGGGATTCTTCGCTGCGCTCAGAATGACAGGTTGGAGCAGTTGAGGTTCCCCACTCATCCCGCGGGGCGGGATGAATGGGCCACCCGGTGAGTTGGGGTTGGATGGGGGCGGCGGGAGCGAGGGGTGCGGGCGCGGCTGGCGCGGCGGGGCCAAAAGGCCCTGCAAGCAAGACGCGGGTTTTCGGTCTGTCCGAGGGTGAGGAGGGGCGGGGTTAAGGCAATATCTAAAAGTCCCCTGGTATTGTTCGCTGGCCGCTGGTTGTCCGTTGCTCATCGTTAGGCCGATGGACTTCCATGGCCCACGCACCGATTCCGAGGGCTTGGCGCACGTGCGCCATTGATACGAGTAACGCCTCCTTTAAACCTCTCGCGGAATCCTTTACTCCGGCTTGAAGCATATCCGCAATTGTTCCAGTGTCGGCGTTATACCCCGTAGACGGATCGGTTGATCGCAAGAGATCTGCGATTTCCGTTTGTTCGTTTTTTTTCGCGTTTCTAAGTATCGATAATGCCGGCTCCAGCAAAGCTTCAGAAACCGCCTTCGCTCCCGCTTCCTGAGCTGCGTTACGCAGCCCAAGCGTTGATACTTTTTGTGCCGCTCTAATAAGAGCGGTGCCTCCCCCGGCCACCACGCCGTTGTCCTTGGCAGTTTGTATCGAGTGGAGTGCGGACATCGTGGCGTATTTCGCCTTCGTCCTTGCGTCGTCGGACCGTCCGCCGATCCGTATAGTTGCAATGCCTGATGCGATTCGTGCTAGCCGCTCCCTGAGCTTCTCTTGGTCAAATGCGCTCTTTGTCTGATTTATCTGATTTCTCAGACGTGCGACATGCGTTTCGAGTTCGGTTTCTTTGGCGGCTCCGCCCACGATGGTCGTTGAACTGGAGGTAATGATGGCGCGCTTTGCCGATCCCAGTGATTTCGTAGTTACATTGGCGAGCGGGACGCCGTATTCGATGAGGAACGCCCGTCCGCCGGTGGCCACCGCAACGTCTTCCATCGCGTGCCTCATCCGGTCGCCAAATCCGGATGCCCGTACCGCCGCTGCTCTCAGTGTTCCCTTTTGGCAGTTCACGATCAGAGTTGCGAGAGCTTCGTCGGCAACGTCGTTTGCGATAATCAGCAGCGACCGCCCGCTGCGGACTACATATTCGAGAAGCGGGAGCAGGTCCTTCATGGCAGTGATCCGCCCCTCGAAGAGGAGAATATACGGATCGTCGAGGACACATTCTTGGCGTTCTGCGTCAGTCACAAATGCGTTGCTTAAAAATCCTGTGTTGAAATGCAATCCTTCTTGAAGGTCTAAGGTGCTTTGGTCTTCGGAACTATCGTCAATGGTGACGATGCCATCTGCGCCAACTCTTCTGAGCGCTTCAGTTGCAAGGGCGCTGAGCTGGGTATCGCGTGATGCAGTAAGTGCTACTTGTTGGATGTCCTCATCTGTTATCGCACGTGCCTCGGTAAGTAGATGCGCAGTGGCAACTTCCACTGCTCTTTCCATGCCCTCAACTACGCCGTTGAGAAGGTGGCCCTTTCTAATTGCATCTTCGCCGTGGGCTATTAGGGCGGCCCCGATAAGAACGGCAGTTTTCGCGTAGTCCCCCACTCGGGTATGCGTTTCCGAAGCGATTTGACGCATCGCCTCTATTCCTTGAAGTTGTATGGGATGCCCCGAATTGATTGAGTTGGCTATTCTTACCCCGTCTAGTGCGAGAGTTGTACCACCAAAGTTTGTCTTAAATGCAATGCTTGTTCCGTCTGGTCCAAGTGCTGTCGCTTCGGCTGATCTGACAAGGCGAATTCCGCTTAAGAACGCGTCTCGCGACTCGGTTGATGTGGTCAGCTCTTCGACAATCGCTTTCGTGACTAGCTTTTCCGTGTCGTACGGCCATTGCAGTTCGTCGGCTGGATTTGAAGGCAGCTTTGCAACTTGAAGCGTCTTGATTAAATTTTCCCTCAGATGTTGCTCCCATCCGGCATTCGCGGTTTCATACGGGATGTAACGTCGATGCTGGTAATCGAAGGGAACGTCTGTTTTGTTGTCCGACAGTAGGACGGTTGGGATGCCCAGCGTGTGGCAAATTCCTAGCTCATAGTTGACGTTTGGGTTTCTGCCGCTCACAATCGCAACTACGACCTTCGCCCTCCAAATGTGGTCCCATATGTCCGCTATAACTGGCCTTGTTCCATAAATATCGCTGGCCTTTATAGCTGTCAGTCCAGCTTCTTTCGCTGCGGGCGTGATTATTTGATCGAAGTATCCAAGGTATGGAGCTCTGAGTGGTAGGAGCACGAAGCAGAGCGAGTCGTCGATATCTGGGCGGTAGACCATCAATGGCGTTCCTCTAAGGGGCGCTTTTAGCTTAGTCCATTACCCTTCTAACTCGGCTCCTCATTGCAGTACGGGTGCGCCGGGTAAGGACTGGGCGGCGATGCGGGCTTGCCATTCGGCGGGGCCGGTGGTGTGGACGCTGGTGCCGTCGGCGGAGACGGCGACGGTGACGGGCATGTCGACGACGTCGAACTCGTAGATGGCTTCCATGCCGAGATCAGGGAAGGCAAGGACACGGGCGGAGCGGATGGCCTTGGAGACGAGGTAGGCTGCGCCGCCGACGGCCATGAGGTAGACGGCGGAGTGCTCGCGGATGGCGTCGATGGCTTCGGCGCCGCGTTCGGCCTTGCCGACCATGCCGAGCAGGCCGGTCTGGGCGAGCATCTGGCGGGTGAACTTGTCCATGCGAGTGGCGGTGGTGGGGCCGGCAGGGCCGACGGCTTCGTCGCGGACGGCGTCGACGGGGCCGACGTAGTAGATGAAGCGGTTGCGGAAGTCGACGGGGAGGGTTTCGCCGCGGTTGAGCATGTCGGTGAGGCGCTTGTGGGCGGCGTCGCGGCCGGTGAGGAGTTTGCCGGTGAGCAGGATGGTTTCGCCGGGCTGCCAGGTGGCGACGTCGGCGCGGGTGACGGTGGCGAGCGAGACGCGGCGGGCGTTGGTGGGCGCGTAGGTGAGTTTGGGCCAGAGCGAGAGGTCGGGCGGGGCGACGGCGACGGGGCCGGTGCCGTCGAGGTGGATGTGGAGGTGGCGGGTGGCGGCGCAGTTGGGGATCATCGCCACCGGCAGATTTGCCGCGTGCGTGGGGAAGTCGAGGATCTTGATGTCGAGGACGGTGGTGAGGCCGCCGAGTCCCTGGGCGCCGATGCCGAGGGCGTTGATTTTTTCGTAAAGCTCGATGCGGAGCTTCTCGATGTTGGTGAGGGTTTCGCCGGCGCGGCGGCGGGCGAGCAGGTCCTGCATGTCGATGGGCTCCATGAGGGATTGCTTGGCGAGGGTCATGGCTTTTTCGGCGGTGCCGCCGATGCCGATGCCCAACATGCCGGGCGGGCACCAGCCGGCGCCCATGGTGGGGACGGTCTTGAGCACCCAGTCGACGATGGAGTCGGACGGGTTGAGCATGGCGAACTTGGATTTGGCTTCGGAGCCGCCGCCTTTGGAGGCGACGGTGATCTCGACGCCGTTGGTGTCGCCGAGTTCGACGACGACCATGGCGGGCGTGTTGTCGCGGGTGTTCTTGCGGGAGAAGGCGGGGTCGGCGAGGACGGAGGCGCGGAGGACGTTGTCGGGGTCGAGCCAGGCCTCGCGCACGCCGGCATCGATCATTTCTTGCATGGACATCATGCCGTGGGAGGTGGAGGGCTGCCATTGGACGTCCATGCCGACCTTGACGAAGGCGGTGACGATGCCGGTGTCCTGGCAGATGGGGCGGTGGCCTTCGGCGCACATGCGGGAGTTGATGAGGATCTGCGCGATGGCGTCCTTGGCGGCGGGGGACTGCTCGAGCTCGTAGGCGCGGGCGAGGTTGGTGATGTAGTCGACGGGGTGGTAGAAGCTGATGTACTGCAGCGCGTCGGCTACGGAGCGGATGACGTCGTCCTGGCGGATGATGGTGGGCATGGGATGATTACCTCGCAGTTGCCGGCAAGCGGAAGACGCCTTTGATGACGTCGGGATTTCTCACGCAGATCTGGATATGTGCCTTCTCTCGAAATCCAGAGTCAGGATAGATCGGCGCGCCTTCAATGAAGACGCCTCGAACCGTGTCGAAGGGCTGCTGGGCGCTGCGCGAAAGAACGCCGTGCAGGTGTTTGATCACTGCACAATCGAGGCCACGGAGCAGCAGGTCATCGCCGCCCGAGTTGCGCGGAAGTTGCTGGCCCGACATGCGAATGTGCTGGGCAAAATCATCGAAGGAGGCGCGGACCGCACTCAGCCCGTTGGCCGTAAGCAGGTCGAGACAGTAGCCGAGGTCGATCGCGGCGCCGACGACGAATGGGTTGGAAGGTCCCGGTGCGCGCTTTCGCCGATGCAGCAGGTCGGCCCATTCGAGCGCACGCATTGGGTTGGACTCCCAGAAGTAAATGCCTGGACCCAGCCAGTCGTAGTCGTTGTCGCTGGGCGCGAACGGCTCGCCGGCAATGAGCCGCTCACCAACCGACCTCTGACAACCGTGATATCCGAGAATGAAAGACGAGGAGAGCCGATGCACGGGAATCTACGACCGGTACGGCTCCGCGAGTTCGCCATTGGGGTCGAGGATGCCCTCCGCAATGAGGACTGCGCGCGCCTGTTCAGGGGTAGCAGCCTGCTCCCGGCGCAATCGCTCGATCGTCGCGAGGAAATCCTTGAGGTCCTGGTCGCTCATCGGGTATCTCTTCTAGCGGGACATGTTTCCGCCAGCTAATCAGTTCTTATCATAGCAAATAGGCGGGTCGACATATCCGCAGCGCGTCGGCTACGGAGCGGATAATGTCGTCCTGGCGGATGATGGTGGACATGGGGCCTCGGCTTTCGATAGCTCTATTCTAAAGATTCAGAGCAGGAGGGTGCGTGGAAGAGCAGAAGCCGTTTGTGATCCCGACGATGTCGAAGTCGAAGATTTCGCACATACTGTCCTATCCCGTGGGAGCGGAGACGGTTACGCATGCGCTGGAGGGCGCGCCGCAGATCGAGCAACTGAAGTTGCAGTTTTATCACTGGAGCGACAACGCATTGCGGCGAGGTAACTATGAATTTCTTCGTGTGGAGTATCTGAATAGTGTGCAGCCGGCAGAAGAGTATCCAGTCTATCTGTATCGACGACCACCCTTGGTTCAATATCAATGGGAGATTATGGTGCAACCAGTGCCACGCCTAAGGCGGCACAGGATTAAGACATACATCAGCGAGACGGCCCTTCCAGCGGTAAAGACCTGGCTTACCCAACGCGCAAAGGTGGATGGAAAAGGTAGTGCGGTGTTGGCCTTTTTCTTCGACGAAGAAAAGGACGATTTTGTGGGCCACCAAATCGACCGGTTGGAACCAGCAGTGAGGTGAGGAATGCCACAGTCACGGCAGGAGAAGGATTCACTTGGAGTCGTTGAGGTCCCGGCGGGCGCGATGTATGGCGCGCAGACGGCGCGGGCGGTGGAGAACTTTCCTATCAGCGGGATGCGGGCGAGCAAATTTCTAATTCGCGCGATTGGGATGGTGAAGCGGGCCGCGGCGGAGGCGAATGGCGAGCTCGGCGCGATCAGCGAGGACCGCGCGCGCGCGATTGCGGCGGCGGCCGGCGAGGTGATCGCGGGGAAGTGGGACGACGAGTTTGTGGTGGATGTGTTTCAGGCGGGCGCCGGCGTCAGCTTCCACATGAACGCCAATGAGGTGGTGGCGAATAGGGCGAACCAGATTTTGGCGAGGTTCAAGGTTCAAGGTTCGGGGTTCGAGGCGGGTGCGAGGGGCGAGGGCACTTTGCAGAAAGGCGGACCTCAGGGGCTAAAGCCCCCTTCTTCTGGTGAGCGTTACGGCACCCATTCGACTTCGCTCAGGGCAGGCTCTGAAGCCGTGCCCCTAAGCAAGACAGAAGCAGATTCCTCCCCTTCGACTACGCTCGGGGTGCGGAATGACAAATCAAACGACAAATGCGGGGGTCCCTCGATTGCGGCTGCTTCGCAGCCTTCGCTCGGGATGACGGCATCGGTGGACGATGTGGAGCGATCGGCGCTGGGGAAGTATGAGTGGGTGCATCCGAATGACCATGTGAACTTCGGGCAGTCGACGAACGATGTGTTTCCCACGGCGATGCGTGTGGGGACTCTGCTGGCGTTGAAGGAGCTGTATCCGGTGCTGGATGCGCTGGCGGAGAGCTTTGCGGCGAAGGGCCAAGAGTTCGACGGAGTGCTGAAGGCGGGGCGCACGCATATGCAGGATGCGGTGCCGGTGCGGCTGGGGCAGGAGTTTGCGGCGTATGGGATTGCGATTGCGAAGGCGAAAGAGTCGATTGTTCGGGCTGCGGAGAGCTTGCGCGAGTTGGGGCTGGGCGGGTCTGCGGTGGGTACGGGAGTGAATACGGTTGCGGGTTATCGCGAGCGGGCGATCGCGAAGCTGGCCGAGTTGAGCGGGGAGAAGCTGATGCCCGCTTCAGACATGCGTTGGGCGATGCAGTCGTGCGCGCCGATGGCGGAGGTGAGCGGCGCGCTCAGGGGGCTGGCGCTCGAGGTTATTCGCATCTCGAACGACCTGCGGCTGCTGTCGTCCGGGCCGAACACGGGGCTGAATGAGATTGCGCTGCCCAGCCTGCAGCCGGGCTCGTCGATTATGCCGGGGAAGATCAATCCAGTGCTGGCGGAACTGGCGGCGATGGTGAGCTTCCAGGTGGTCGGCAACGATGTGGCCGTGGCGATGGCGGTGCAGGCGGGGCAACTGGAGCTGAATGTGATGATGCCGGCGATGTCTTACGCGGTGTTGCAGTCGGTGACGATCATGACGAACATGCTGCGCGAGCTGGATGAACGTTGTGTGCGCGGGATTACGGCGAATGAGGCGCGCTGCGCGTTTTATGCGCAGAGCACGGTGGCGCTGGCGACCGCACTGAATCCGTATATCGGGTATGCGAAGGCGGCGGAGATTGTGAAGGAGTCGATTGCGACGGGGCGGAGCGTGATTGAGATTGCGCGGGAGAAAAAGCTGCTGAGCGAAGAGCAGATCGCGGAGATTCTGGATGCGAGAAGGATGACGGGAGCGTAGTTATTCCCCACTCATCGCGCAAACTGCGCGCGATGAATGGGCCACCCGAAGTGGTCGTTTCCTCGAAAGTAAATGCGGGGATTCTTCGCCGATGGCTCAGAATGACAGGTTCGATCGTCAGCGGCTTGACCCCACCCAGGCAGAGCCTGGGTGGGGCACGCGGGCGGGTCTGCTTCCGCGCTCATCGTGCGAAATCGCGCGATGAATGGGCCACCGCGGATGCTAGCGCGGAAGTAGCGTCGTCAACTGGTCTACTTTCTCGCCCTTTTGGATTCGCTTCGCCTGCCGCAGCAGGTGAGCTGTTGGATCTTTTGGGCCGGTTTCGTCATCTTCGTCCGTTGGTTCTTTCAGCAGCTCGGCGACAACATGCTCCGCGCGCGGTTGCGCGAATGCCTGCAGGGTCTGGAGCGCATTGCCCAGCGCGGCTCCGCCTCGATAGCGGCCTCGTGTTTTCTTCCGATGTCTTGTTCTCCACCGCCAGCGCAGATGTTGCAGACAGGCAATCGCAACAACTGCGAAAAAAGCCAATCCCAGATATGCCATGGAACCATCTCCAAAATTCGGTTGACTATCGCCGGGCAGACAGAGCTACGCCCGCGAGTAGTGGCGCTGCTTTGCACTAAATTTCGGGAGATCAGCCGAGGGATGGAGGCGGTCGTTGAAAGAGGGCGCTCAAGACCGGAGCTTCAAGAAAGAGCGCCGAGTCCTGCGACGGGGTCCTGAACGACCATGGGAGGTCCAGCAACCCAAACAAAAACACCGGGAGGAGGACATAGGTGAGAAGGGTTCCGTGACCCTCGGCGTGAGGGACCAGCATGGCCAGCAGGCAGATCATCATCGCAACTGCGATAACAACTTGAGCTCGCCGTGTTTTAAGAAGTTCCTTCATGACCGCTGAATTGGGCATCTGCCCAAATAAAAAATTCCGGCGACCATGCCGGAGTTTTCTTCTCTCTGTCTGGATTAATTATAGCAGCCAGGATATGGCGACGCCGATGTTTTATTGAGTAGTTATCCTACTGAAAGTAAAAGTTTTATCGCGCAATAAAAACTGCGACACCCAGGGCGGATTCAGGTTAGGATTTGGTTTCGGCTCGCGGGGATTGGTGAATCATTCGGTATTGCGAGGCAATCTGAAAAATCAGACATAGGGAATTGAACAGCAACTGCAGGTCCCTTGACTGCGCCGCTTTGCGGCTCCGCCCGGGATGACAGGCTCAGTGGGGAGTTCAGAAAGGCTTGTGCATGATTCATGTTCAGAATCTGACGAAGAAGTTTGGGGAAGTGACGGCGGTAAACGACATCAGCTTCGATGTCGCGCAGGGGGAGATCTTTGCGTTCCTGGGGCCGAACGGGGCGGGGAAGACGACGACGATCAAGATGCTGACTACGCTGCTGCGGCCGACGAGCGGTTGCGTGGCGCTGGATGGTCTGGACCCGAATGTGCAGCAGAAGCAGGCGCGGCAGCGGTTCGGGATTGTGTTTCAGGACCCGAGCCTGGATGCGGAGCAGACGGCGTGGGAGAACATGGACCTGCACGGCATTCTGTACCACGTGCCGCGCAAGGTGCGCGCGCAGCGCACGGAGGAGCTGCTGAAGCTGTTTGAGCTGTGGGAGCGGAAAGATTCGTATGTGAAGACGTTTTC